>Ga0137395_10001614_pt1 | contig 10558 bp, 10 predicted proteins | sample czobulk216metaG_FD_108283 | JGI IMG/M metagenome (GOLD analysis project Ga0137395, IMG submission 108283) | Vadose zone soil microbial communities from Angelo Coast Range Reserve, California, USA - czobulk2.16 metaG | ecosystem: Environmental > Terrestrial > Soil > Vadose zone | place: USA...
AAGAACGCCAAGTACCGGATCCGCTGCATGGTGGCGGACAGCGATCTCGAGGGCGGCGTTGCGACCCTGAAGACGCTCGTATTCGACACGACGGACACCACGCTCACCGGCACGGGGGCGATCGATTTTCGCGACGAATCCCTCAAAATCAAGGTAGAGGCGCACCCAAAGGATCCGAGCATCCTCACTCTGCGTGCGCCGGTAAATGTGGCCGGCACGTTGAAGCACCCGACCGCGATCCCTGACCCGGCCGCGACCAGCGGGCGCGTCGCCGCCATGGTCGGGCTCGGCATTCTACTGCCGGGGATCGGCGCCCTCATCCCGACGATCGAGCTCGGTCTCGGCAAGGACAGCGACTGCGGCGGGCTGATCGCCTCCGCGAAGCGTGTCGACCCCGAGCCGGGAGCTCAGAGGACGGTGGTCCCGCCGGCGGGAAATCAGAAAGCGGCCGTGCAGCCGACCGGCGCGCAGAAGCCGGGGACGCCGACGACCGCACAGTAATACTCATAGTTACGCTTGCGTTTCCAGCGGCTCTGCTAGAATGGCCTCCTCGCCACCTCCCGATCAGGAGCCATCATGTCAAGCGAAGGACTGCATGCACCGCGCGAGCGGCTGAGCAAGGAGACGCTCTCGCTCCATCAGGCGATCACCTCGCTGATCGAGGAATTGGAAGCCGCCGACTGGTATCGCCAGCGTGCCGACGATTGCGATGCTCCCGCGCTGAAGGAAATCCTGCTCCATAACATGCGCGAGGAAATCGAGCATGCGTCCATGGTGCTGGAGTGGTTGCGGCGGAACAACGCCGATTTCGATCGCCAGCTCCGCACCTACCTCTTCCGTGAGGGCGCAATTGTCGCGCTGGAGAAAGCGGACAACGAGAAGAATTGAAGCGGTGGGTCAGCTCGCCGGCGCGACCTCGCCGGTGGGCGAGGTGCCGTTCAGCGCACGTTCGACGAGACGATATTTGACCCGGCTGCTGGTCATCTCGCGGAAATAATTCACCAGGTCGCCCCACGGATCGTTGACGCGGTCCAGCCCCGAGATGAACGCGACCACGGTGCCGACCTCGGTGCGGCCTTCGACGACGAACCAGCCGCCGACGAAGAGGATCGCCGCGACCGCGAGATGCTGCATCGAGTTCATCAGAAAGTTCATGCTGAACTTCAGACGGAAGATGTGCATGTCGAGCTGGAAGATGCGGTCGGCGTGCTGCACGTAGGCGCGGTCCGAGTCCTTGTCCGATTGCCGCCCCTCGCTCGACTGAGGCGCGGGCGACTGAGGCGCGGCGTCCGGTTGGGTCGTCGCGTTGTTGACGATCTCCACGCTGACCTCGCGGAGGATCTTGATCTTCGCCTTGGTGCGTCGGTTTATCGTCGCCTGCATGAGCGGCACGAAGAACACCTGGGGCAGGAAGACGCCTAGGGAGACCAGCGCCATCAAGGGCTGAAGGAAGAGCATGTAGCCGAACACGCTGAGCAAGATGCCGCCATGGAGAAGCGGCTCCGAGCAGCTGATCCCGACGAAGCCACCGACCGGCTCGACCTCGGAGACGATGATCGAGAGCTGGACGCCTTCCTGGTACGGCTCGCCCGCTACGCCGCCCGTGCTGGCTTGTCGGGCCTGAAGCCGCAAATGGCGCGTCGCGGTCTCGCTTACGCGCGAGCGATAGATGTTCACCCACAACTTGATCCCGCCCTGTACCAGCACGACGACGACATAGGCAAGGCAGAGAAACAGGATCGATGGCAGGTTCCGATGACCGATCGCATCGTTGATGACGCGCCGCTGGAGCTCGAGCGGCACCAGGGTGAGCAGAAAGACGACAACAGTCAGAACCGACAGCCAGATCTGGTCGCGGCCGCTGACTTTCCAGATATAGGACCAGAGATGTTTCGGCACCGGCGATGACACGTGTTTCGGAGGAAGAGGCCGATAACCAGACGCCCGCGCCGCGCTCGCCGTCCCGGGCTGCAGATCGCTCAATCCCGATTGGCCCAGCGGGTCCTTCGCCTCTAGCAGAGGAGCTGGATATCGACCGTCAGCGGCTTGCCGCCGTGCAACTCGCCGAGATCGGCGAGATAGCTCGCAAGATCCTCGAGAGTAGCGCCCTGAGGGAGCTCGAAGGACAGCGCGATGTCCTCGAAGATTGCCGTCACGAGGCTCTGTTGAGAGTCCGGAACACGGATGCCTTGCATCGTTTCCTCCATGGGGCTGCGGAAATCCGGGCAGCGTCGGTCGTTGTCCTAGGAAGACAACACGACCGCACGGCGCACAAATCCGTGAGATTTTGTAACAGCTTGCCGCGCGGGCGCTAGGATGCGGCCGAAAAGCGCCCCGCCAAGTGACTGCGGGGCAAGCGCTCTGGCGGATTTAAAACTCGACGTTGAAACAGAAACCGGGCGACGACGTTCATCGCTGTGATGCTCGATAGCCATCCCGGCCTGACGGCGTCTCGGGCGCGTGCGCTATTTAAACGATGAGCGATTCGATGAGTAACGCTGCGAAGAACCTCGTGCTGACGCCGAAAGACGAGACGCCGTCAGAGCCAGCGGTTGAAACGCACGAGGCTGAGATGTCGGCGTCGCCCGCCGCGGTGTCGTTCCTGTTGGCCGGCATCTTGACTCTCCTGATTTTCGGCGCGCTCTATTTCACTAGCGAAGTGGCGTTGCCGATTATCTTCGCCTTCGTCTTGCACCTTCTGCTGCACCCGGCGATGCGGGTCTTGACGAAGCTTCACATTCCCAAGTCGATCTCGGCACTGCTGATCATTCTCGTGCTTTCCGGCGCATTGGGGGTACTCGGCTCGACCTTGTCGGGTCCGACGGCGGGTTGGATCGCCAAGGCGCCGGAAAGTCTGCCGCTGCTGGAAGAACGCCTGTCCGTCTTCCGCGAGCCCATCGATAGAGTGCAGAAGGCGACCAAGCAGGTCGAGAAGATAGCCGGCGATCCGGCTCCCGAGGCGCGAGAAGTCGTCGTCAAGGGACCGGGTCTCGGCAGCCTCTTGCTCAGCGGCACGCGCAACTTCGTGGCTGGGCTGGTAACAACCATCGTGCTGTTGTTCTTTCTGCTGATGTCGGGCGATCTATTCCTGCGCCGCCTGGTCGAGATCCTGCCGCCCCTCACCGACAAGAAGCAGGCGGTCGAGATCGCGCATGAAATCCAGCGCAACATTTCCGGCTATCTGATGACGATCAGCCTGATGAACGCCGCGGTCGGACTTGCGACCGGCGTCGCCACCTATTTTTGCGGGCTATCCGATCCGATCCTTTGGGGGACGCTCGCCTTCGCCTTGAACTATGTCCTGATCATAGGTCCGCTGACCGGTGTCGGCGTGCTGTTCCTCGCTGGGCTCCTCACCTTCGACACGATTTGGCAGGCCCTTCTACCGGCCGGAATCTATCTTGCGATTCACGTGATCGAGGGTGAAAGCATCACGCCGCTGCTGCTGGCACGCCGCTTCACCCTCAATCCGGTGCTGGTCGTCCTCTCACTGATTTTCTGGTATTGGATGTGGGGCGTCGCCGGCGCGCTTCTCGCGGTGCCGATGTTTGCCACCTTCAAGATCGTCTGTGACCGCATAGGGCCGCTGATGGCGCTCGGCCATTTCCTCGGCGGCGACGGACGCGCCTGACGCGGCGGTTTCGCGGCAGATGCGTCAGGCCGCTGGTCTGCTCAGGACATCGCGTATTTTTTCGGCCAGCTGCGCCTTGCGATACGGCTTGCCCAAGAAATTGATGCCCGGTTCCAAGCGTCCGTGGTGGATGACCGAGTTGCGCGTGTAGCCCGAGGTGAACAGGATTTTTATCTCGGGCTGAATGTCGTGGGCGGCCTGAACCAGCGCCCCGCTGCTGATCGGCCCCGGCATGACGACGTCGGTAAACAGCAGGTCGACGTGCCGGGAGCCTTCAAGCAGGATCAAAGCGGCCGATCCGTTGGGCGCACCGAGCACTTCGTATCCGAGCTCCTTGAGCGTGCCGACGACGCTGAGACGCAGGCTCTCGTCGTCCTCGACGACGAGTATGGTCTCGTTGCCGGCCGCGGCCGCCGATTGCGCTGGCCCGAGATGCTCGGCGGCCTCGTAGTTTCGCCTGAAGTAGAGCTTGACGCTCGTGCCGTGCCCCGGCTCGCTGTAGATCTTGATGTGGCCGCCGCTCTGTCTGACGAAGCCGTAGACCATGCTGAGACCGAGCCCCGATCCGCGGCCCTCCGGCTGCGTCGTAAAGAATGGATCGAAGGCGCGGGCAACAGTCTCCGCAGGCATGCCGGTTCCCGTGTCGCTGAGGACGACGAGGACGTACTGTCCTGGCACTACCTCAGGATGTCGGGCGGCGTAGGCGTCGTCGAGCATGACATTGGCGAGCTCGATCGTCAGCTTGCCCCCGTCATTCATCGCGTTCGCGGCATTGAGCGCGAGGTTGAGTATCGCCGCTTCGAACTGAACCGGGTCGAGGACGGTGCTCCACGAGCTGCCGCTGCCGACGAACTCGACCTCGATCGTTTCACCGACGGCGCGGCGAACCAGCTCGACGACGGCCGGCATCGCGTCGCCGAGAACCACGACTTCCTCCTCGAGCGGTTGCTTGCGGGCATAAGCCATCAGCTGGCGAACGACCTTTGAGCCGCGATAGGCGGCATCGAGGGCGAGCTGCAACCGGCGTCCGTACTTCTCGGAGATCGAATTGTCGTGCTGGATGTAGTCGAGATTGAGAATGACGACGGTGAGAAAATTGTTGAAATCGTGGGCGATGCCGCCCGTCATCTGGCCGAGCGCTTCCATCTTCTGAGCGTGGCGCAAGTAATCCTCGGCTTGCCGACTTTTCGTCACGTCGGTGACGCTGATGACGAAGCCCTCGGTGCGATGAGGGCTGTATGACAGCTCGATGATCGAACCATCGGAGCGTCGGCGCTCGACTCGCATTGGCTGCTTGGCCCGACGCGCGCATTCCGCTTGCGCAGTCAGGTCTCCGAGCAGCCTCTCGCCATGTTTTGGGCTCGCCTGTTCGAGCTCGTCGGCGGACCGCCCGACCGCCATTGTGTTCTCCGGCAGGTCGAGCAGGTCGACAAAGGCCCGGTTCCACGCGAGGAGGCGGCCTCCATCGAACGCCGCAACGCCGTGACTCACGCTGCGGATGATCTGCTCGAGCGCGATCTCGGCGCGCTGAGAGCGGCGGTTGGCGGCGACGAGAAGCCAAATCGCGGCAACCACGAGCCCTCCGAGGCATGCCGTGAAACCGATATCGCCGAGCACGAGGGAGCCGATGGGCAAAAGATGCAGTGCGATACCAAAGGCGAACGCAGCGGATAAGAGGCAAAAGATCGCGGCGACGGCCGTGGAACGCCAGAGAATCATCGTCGCGCCGCTCCGTGGCGGGGAGTTTTCCGGCGTCGCGCCGCGTCGCGGCCTCTGATGGCACCAACTGCCGAGCGGCGGTTGCCGCTCGGTGGATTTACCTGCCGGCGGAACCGGACGCTAGCTAGATCCTGCCGGTAACCAACAAAATGATGACAATAAGAAGAAGAAGACCGATCCCGCCGCTCGGGTAGTAGCCCCACCCGGTGCTGTGCGGCCATGTCGGGAAGGCGCCGATGAGGAGGAGCACTAGGACTATTAGCAGGATGGTTGCGAGGCTCATTTGGGCACTCACTGCGCAATGGTGGCTGCAACCATTAACGCCGTTTCATCCCACTCTGTTCCACCCGGGCGCGACAACGCGGGGTGGCCGGATGCGAAAGTTTGCCGGTGGAAAGTTAGCCGGTGACTCGGGGACGGACAAGGAGAGCGCGGGGGCGATGACCCGTTCATCGGTCCCCGCCTTACTTACGCCGCCTGGCGGTTCGCGCTCGGTTGCGTGCGATGCGCCAAGCCAAGACCGGAATTGGGCGCCTCGATCACGAGTCGCAACGCTTTTCGCGCGCGTGAGATGCGGGACTGTACCGTACCCAGCGGGAGGCTCATTTCCTCGGCGATTTCCTCATATTTGAGGCCATACAGCCAGTGGAGGATGAGGGGCTCGCGCTGATCCTGAGGCAAGCGGTCGACGGCGCGTCGGATCTCGCGCAGTTCGACGGGGGCTTCCTGGGTCTCGGCGCGTCCGAGCTCGCTGATGGCGTCGTCCGACACATAGACCGGACCCCGAGCCCGCCGCCTTGTGGCGTTGACGTGCTCGTTATGCATGATCGTGACAAGCCAGCCGCGCAGGTTGGTGTCGTGCTGGTAGAGGTGCGCCTTCTCGAGCGCCCGCATCATTGTATCCTGCACCAGATCGTCGGCGTGGACACGGTCATGCAACAAGGAGCGCGCATAGCGCCGCAAACGCGGGAGATGTTCTGCCATCTCTGAAGTAAAATCGGCCATCAGTCGTCTCCCCAAGAGTTTGAAAGAACAGACCAGGTCGGCCTGCGTTTCGCGGTGAGGAGAAATGTATGTTGTCGGTGTAAATCCATTACGGTTGTTAGGAGGGCATTTTGTAAATCTTTGTAACCATTGTAGTAGTATTATTACATCCTGGTACAATTTCTGGTTAACTTACGGTTGAATTAGATCGGTGACTTGTTTTACCGTTCGGTGTTTCAAGATTTACTTTGGGAGACGGCATAGCGCAAATTCATAGCGGAATGTCCTCCAACCACGAGATGAGGCCGCTTCAAAAACTCGTAGTGAAAATTGCACCAAGAGTCGCAGCCGCTACGTTGTCATAGGAATGGACGCCGATTGGCTCGAAATCTGGATGATCGCTGGATTGCTCGTTGATGAGCACGGCAAGGAGGCGGTCGCTGTCGCGCGGAGGCGCGCGGCCCGGGCGCTCTCCGAGGATGACGACAAAGAGAGCGCCATCTGGCGCGCGGTCAGCTCCGCCGCCGAGACATTTCTGCGAAAGGGCGCGGGGGAAGCGCAACGCTGCCACTAGATTTTTGCCGAATTTTTGCTGAACAAAACCCTGCAACCAAGGGTGCAACAAATCATCGGCTAGGCTCGTTGATGCTGACGACGATTCGATTACTTAGGAGAAACCACTGTGCTCAATAAATTCGCCGTCACCGTTTCGGCAGCCGCCATCGCCATCGCCTCGATCACTGCACCGGTTCACGCGCAGGGCACGCCGCAGACCGTTTCAGCGGTATCGGTACAGAAACTGTCCACGGGGTATCGCGCGACGAAGATCGTCGGCAGCGGCGTCATCAACGACCGGAACGAGACGATCGGCAAGATCGACGATCTCATCATCAGCCGGGACGACCGGGCGCTCTACGCGATCCTGTCGGTCGGTGGGTTTCTCGGAATGGGAAATCGCTATGTCGCTGTCCCCTACGACCGCCTAACGCCGAGCAGCGATAACCAGAAATTCGTAGTCGCGGGTGCCACCAAGGAAGCACTCAAGACGATGCCGGAGTATAAATACGCTCGCTGATCGGTTGCTCTCAGCCCCTCAGCCGGAGCGGACCGGACGCATCGGACCCTTGAGCGCCGCCGCGACCCACGGCTTAATCGGTGGGTTGCGTGTTGACGGGATGCGGCATGACGCTTCGGCAGTGGGCGGCCTTGTGGCGGACGGCGGCTGACAATTGGGTGACCGACCGCGCGGCGAGCATGGGTGCGGCGATCGCCTATTACACCTGCTTCTCGCTGGCGCCGATGCTCATCCTCGTTGTCGCCGTCGCCGGGCTTGCCTTTGGCAAGAGCGCGGCGGAAGGAGCGTTATTCGATCAACTTGCGGATCTGGTCGGCACCGATAGCGCCGGTGCGCTGCAGGCGATGCTGCGCAGCGCCGGGGCGCGAAGTCGGGTGTCATTGCCAGCATCATCGGTTTCGTCACCCTGCTGATCGCGGCCACTGCGGTTTTCGCCGAGCTGCAGGCCGCGCTGAATGTCATTTGGAAGGCGAAGGCGCCGACCGGGTTCGGGTTGTGGCACCTCGCCAAATCCCGCCTGCTGAGTCTGTCGCTCATCTTGGCGATCGGCTTCCTCATGCTGGTGTCGCTCGCTGCCAGCGCGGCACTGGCCGCCTTCAGCGACTATCTCGACCGCAAGATGCCGGGATTGCCAACGGTCCTGCGCATCGTTCACCTGACGATGTCGTTCGCTTTCACCACCGTCCTTTTCGCCATGATGTTCAAGATCCTGCCCGACACCCACGTGGCGTGGCGTGACGTCTGGCTCGGTGCCGCGGCTACGGCGCTGCTCTTTACTCTCGGCAAATACCTGATCAGCCTCTACATCGGCAGCAGCAAGATAGCATCCGCCTACGGTGCCGCAGGCGCTCTAGTGATCGTCCTCATCTGGGTCTACTACTCGGCGCAAATCCTCTTATTCGGCGCCGAATTCGCCAAGGCGTGCGGCGATGCGCGCCTGCGCCGGCGCGAGACGCGTCTCGCCGCAACGGCGGCGCAAGCATCGCAATAGCCCATGCGCTTGGAACACGCCATTGCACGGCTTGTTCTCATGTGGGGATGGTTAGCAAGGCTGTGGCCGCGCGTTGCACCGGCCGCAGCTGTATTCGCTCTCGCACAATCGGAGTCGAGCGATGAGTGAAAAAGATCGCTCCGCGGCCGGCGTTGATGCAGGGCCGGCACTTGCCCCGCCACGAGATAGCGGGACCAAGCAGGCGTCCCTCGACAAAGTGTGCATCGACACTATCCGGACCTTGTCGATGGACGCCGTCCAGAAGGCCAATTCAGGCCATCCCGGCACGCCGATGGCGATGGCGCCTGTCGTCTACACGCTGTGGCAGCAATTTCTCCGCTTCGATCCGGATGACCCGATCTGGCCGAACCGCGACCGTTTCGTATTATCGATCGGCCACGCCTCTATGCTGCTCTATTCGGTGCTTCACCTGACCGGTACGAAGGCGGTCAATGCGAAATACGAGCGTCTCGGCACGGCTGCCGTCTCGCTCGACGACATTAGAAGTTTCCGCCAGCTCGGCAGCAAATGTCCCGGCCATCCGGAGTACCATCTCACCTCGGGCGTCGAGACCACGACGGGACCGCTCGGCCAGGGCTGCGCGACCAGCGTCGGCATGGCGATCGCGGAGCGTTGGCTCGCGCAGCATTTCAACCGGCCCGACTTCGCGATGTTCGATTACCTCGTCTATACCCTGTGCGGCGACGGCGACATGATGGAGGGTGTGTCGAGCGAGGCTGCCTCGCTCGCCGGTCATCTCATGCTCGGCAATCTGTGCTGGATCTACGACAGCAATCGGGTGACCATCGAAGGCCATACCGACCTCGCCTTCAGCGACGACGTCGCGACACGCTTCCTCGCCTATGGCTGGGACGTTCGGCGAGTCGGCGACGCCAACGACACCGAGCGCCTAGCCAGGGAGATCGCGGCGTTCCGCGACGCCCGGAAGGTGCCGACCCTGATCATCGTCGACAGTCATATCGGCTATGGAGCGCCGCACAAGCACGACACCAGCGCCGCGCATGGCGAGGCCCTCGGCGAGGAGGAGGTCCGCTTGGCCAAACGGTTCTATGGCTGGCCGGAGGACGCACAATTTTTGGTGCCGGATGGCGTCTGCGCTCATTTTGACGCTGGCATCGGCGCGCGCGGCCGCCGGCTTCGCGCCGACTGGTTCGGACGGCTCGCCGAATATCGCAAGAAATACCCCGAGCTCGCCGATCGCCTCGAGCGGATCCAGCGTCGGGCGCTGCTGGACGACCGGGATATCGAACTGCCGAGCTTTGCCGCCGACGCCAAGGGCATCGCCAGCCGCGATTCCTCGGCGAAGGTGCTGAACGCCATCGCGCCGCATTATCCCTGGCTCATCGGCGGTTCGGCGGATCTCGCGCCATCGACCAAGACTCGGCTGACCTTCGAGGGCGCCGGCGATGTCGAAGCCGATAGCCCGGGGGCGCGCAACATGCATTTCGGCGTGCGCGAACACGCCATGGGCGCGATCCTGAACGGGCTGGCCTTGTCGAAGATCCGCGCCTTCGGCTCGGGCTTCCTTATCTTCTCCGACTACATGAAGCCGGCAATTCGCCTGAGTGCCCTGATGGAATTGCCGGTCATCTTCATCTTCACCCACGATTCGATCGGTGTCGGCGAGGATGGGCCGACGCATCAGCCGGTCGAGCAGCTCATTGCGCTGCGGGCCATCCCCGGGCTGATCACTTTGAGGCCGGCGGATGCCAACGAGGTCGCCGCCGCTTGGCGGGTCGTCATCGGATTGGCGCACCAGCCGGCCTGCCTCGTGCTCAGCCGGCAGCCCTTGCCTACCCTCGACCGCACCCGCTACGCCTCGGCTATCGGCGTCGCCCGAGGCGCTTACGTCCTGGCCGATGCCGAGAAAGGCAGACCCACGGTTATCCTGATCGGTACCGGCAGCGAAGTCGCGCTGTGCGTCGAGGTCTACGAAACGCTGACGCGAGACGGAATTGCGGCGCGGGTCGTCAGCATGCCGTCATGGGAGTTGTTCGAGCAGCAGGATCAGGCCTATCGTGACAGCGTGCTGCCGCCCGACGTCACCGCGCGCGTCGCCGTCGAGCAAGGTTCGGTGATCGGCTGGGACCGCTATGTCGGCGTGAACGGAACCGTGATCGGCATGCATACGTTCGGG
>Ga0137395_10001615_pt1 | contig 10556 bp, 3 predicted proteins | sample czobulk216metaG_FD_108283 | JGI IMG/M metagenome (GOLD analysis project Ga0137395, IMG submission 108283) | Vadose zone soil microbial communities from Angelo Coast Range Reserve, California, USA - czobulk2.16 metaG | ecosystem: Environmental > Terrestrial > Soil > Vadose zone | place: USA...
ATGTTCAAACGGATCGCCGTCCCCGGCCGGTTGTGCCGGTTCGTGCACGCGACCGGCGACATGCGTTACGGCCTCGTCGCCGAATGCGCGAACCTTCCCGGCGGTGTGTTCAACGACGGCTGCGATCTGATGGCCGTGATGGAGCTCAAGGACGGCCGCATTTCCCGCAACACCGACTATTGGGACAGCCGGCAGCTTGGCGCCGGGGCGTCCGCTGTTCACCCGAACGGCACGCCTCGTCAGCGCGATGCGTGTATTCCGAGCGTGATCCCCGGAGATCCTTCGCATGCATCACGAGAGATGCTGGATTTCGCGCGCAGCTTTCACGAGGCGCAGGCTGCCGGACGGCTGGCGCGGGTGATGAGGTTCTTCACCGAGGATGCGCTGTTCATTCATCCCTTGCTGCACCGCGGCCCATCAGGGTACGAGCTGTTCAATCGTGGGACGCAGCTTCGCGGCAAAGCCGCCATCGAGCGGTTCCTGAAAGGCGCACAGCCGTTCCTGCCCGACGCGGTGAATTCGACGATCGTGAACGTGGTCGGGGGAAAGACAGGCGGCGGTATCGAGTGGAAGGCCGGCGGCATCTACGCTCGCCAGGGTCTCGCGCGCGACGGGATCCGTGGTGTGACGGCGTTCGATCTCTTTGGCGGACTCGTGCAGAGGATGTCGGTGAAGTTCGACACCCTGCAGATGACGGCGGATCAGCGAGCCCCGAGAGCATGACCGGCAAGACGTGCCTTGTCACAGGCGCGAACAGCGGCATCGGGAAGGAGACAGCGCTCGGCCTCGCGCGCCTGGGCGCGCGTGTCGTCCTCGTCTGCAGGAATCAGCAGAAGGGCGAAGAGGCGCTCGGCGACATTCGCCGCGAGACGGGATCGTCGTCGCTCGACTTGCTCATCGCCGATACGTCCTCGTTCGGATCGGTGCGCGCGCTGGCCGTGCAGGTCCATGAGCGGTATCGACGCCTCGACGTGCTGCTCAACAACGCGGGCGCGGCCGTTCGCTATCGCATGCTCTCTGCTGACGGCATCGAGATGACCCTCGCCGGAAACTACCTGGGCCCCGTGCTCCTGACGTTCCTGCTGCTCGACTTGTTGAAGTCGAGCGCGCCATCACGAATTGTCAATGTGTCCTCCGAGGCACATCGCAGCGCGCGTCTCGATCTGAACGACCTGCAATACCAGACACGCAAGTACAAGTCCATTGCCGCATACTCGCAGTCGAAGCTGCTCATGAACGCGTTCACGTTCGAGCTGGCGCGCAGGCTCGAAGGAACAGGCGTGACCGCGAACTGCCTGCACCCCGGCGTAGTCGCGACGAATATCGTGCCGTCGAACGCGCCGGCGGTCGTCAAGATGGGCTTCGCTGTGATGAAGCCGTTCCTGCTGAGCGCGACGCGAGGCGCGGCAGTTTCGCTCTACCTCGCGACATCTCCAGACGTCGCCACGGTGAGCGGGAAGTACTTCGTCAAGTCGAAACCTGCCGATTCCAATCCGCTCTCGCGTGATCCGAAAGTAGCGGCCGCAATCTGGCAGTGGACGGAGAAGATGGTTGGGGCGACACTGTAATGACCAGTCACCAGTCACCAGTCACCAGTCCAGTGATCTGTAAGCTGCGAATTCACGGACGTCCTGGCTCACGGGTCAAGTTTCTAGCCGCCAGAGCCAGTTTGAGCTTGGCAGCCAGTATTCTGCGCGCAATAATTGGTGACCACTCAGCATTTGCAAATGATTTGCCCCAGATGCGGCCGGTCGGTGCCGGCTCTGGCTCAGGGTTGCCCCGGTTGTGGCGCGATGTTTGCGCAGTCCACGGTGGCAACCGCAGCCTTTCCGATTGACACGACCGGGCTCCCGCCTGGTGCGACTTTTGGTGCGTTCACTGGCCTCGATACCGGCCAGCCGCTAGACCCCGACGGTGTTGTCGGCACGACACTCGGTGCCGCGACCGGGCCCCTTCGGGTTGGGCAGTCGTTCAGCCCCCGTTACCACATTATTAAAGTACTCGGCGTCGGCGGCATGGGCGCGGTGTACCAGGCGTGGGACGCCGAACTGGGCGTCGCTGTCGCCCTGAAGGTCATTCGCACCGACGCACGACGCCGTGAAGTGGCGTCAGAAGCCGAAAAGCGCTTCAAGCAGGAGTTACTGCTCGCAAGGCAGGTGACGCACAAGAACGTCGTCCGCATTCACGATCTCGGGGAGATCGACGGCATCAAGTACATCACGATGCCGTACATCAAGGGCGACGACCTCGCGACTGTACTGCGGCGCGACGGCAGGCTGCCAATCGTTCGGGCGATGAAGCTCGCGCGGCAAATCGCCGGCGGTCTCGCTGCCGCTCACGAGGCCGGCGTTGTGCACCGCGATCTGAAGCCCGCCAATATCATGATCGGCGCCGAGGATCTCGCCTTGATCATGGACTTCGGCATCTCCGCTTCCTCCGACGAGGCGGGCAGCGGCGGCATCGTCGGCACCCTGGAATACATGGCGCCCGAGCAGGGTACGGGCATCGCCGTGGATCGCCGCGCGGACATCTACGCCCTGGGCATGATTCTGTACGAGATGCTCCTGGGCCCGCGGCCGACGACGGCAACGACCGCCCGGGAACGTATCGAGGCGATGAAGCAGCGGGCGAAAGAGGGTCTGCCGCCGGCGCGGACGATCGATCCGGCAATTCCCGGCGCGCTCGACGCAATGGTCACGCGCTGTCTCGAACGCGATCCAGCGGCACGCTATCAGACCACGGGCGATCTCGAGGTCGATCTCAATCGCCTCGACGAAAACGGCGAGCCGATTCCCGTCAAGCGCGTCATCGGCATGCGGAGTCTCGCGGCCGTCGTCTCGCTCGCGCTCGTGCTGCTCGGCGGCAGCTGGTGGTACGCGCGGACACTCATTCCGCCCGTCCAGCACGAACCGGTGGTTGTGATGATCGCCGACTTCCAGAACACCACCGGCGACCGAGCGTTCGAGCACGCGCTGGAGCCGATGCTCAGGCGCGCGTTGGAATCGGCGGGCTTCATCAGCGCCTACGATCGCAGCAGAATCCGCGCGACGTTCGGCGTCAGTCCGCCGGACAGACTCGACGAGGCGGCCGCCCGTGAACTCGCGCTGAAGCAGGGTGTGGCCGTGGTGGTTTCCGGCGCAATCGACCGCCGGGGCGACGGCTACGATATTTCTGTCAAGGCTGCTCAAACCGTGACGGGGAAAGTTGTCGCCAGCGCCAGAGGCCGGGCGGCGAACAAGGACGGTGTAGTCGGTGCGGCGACGAAGCTGGTGACCACTGTCCGCAAGGCGCTCGGCGACGAGACATCGGACTCGGCCCAGCTTCTCGCGATGAAGAGTCTCTCCACCACCTCCATGGCGGTGGCCACGCAGTACGCGGCCGCGATCGAGGCGCAGTCGAACAACAAGTTCGACGACGCGCGACAGCACTTTCTGAAGGCCGTTGAACTGGATCCGAATTTCGGACTCGGCTACCAGGGGTTGGCGCTCATGTCGCGCAATCTCGGCAAGCTCCAGGATGCCGAGGCGTACACGACCGAAGCCCTGCGTCATCTTCAGGGCATGACAGAGCGCGAACGTTTTGCTGTCCGCGGCTCTTACTACATGGTGACAGGCGATTCTCAGCAGTGCGTGAAAGAGTACGGCGACCTGATCGCCCAGTACGCGGCGGACGCCGTCGCGCACAACAACCGCGCCCTGTGTCTGTCGAAGCTGCGAAAGATGGGCGAGGCTGTCGACGAAATGCGGCGGGCCTCCAGAATTCTGCCGAGACGTGTGGCTTTCAGAGGCAATCTGGCGGTCTATGCGGATTACGCCGGCGACTTCAAGACCGCGGAGCAGGAGGCCGGGGCGTTACAACAGCCGACCGATCTGGCTGTGCTCGCGTCGGCGTTCGCGCAGCTGGGCCAGGGCCTGCTTCCGCAAGCGGCCACGGCTTACCAGAAGCTCGGAACGATCGGCCCGCGCGGCGCATCCTGGGCGGCGTCCGGTCTCGGCGACCTGGCGTTGTTTGAAGGCCGGTTTTCGGACGCCGTGACGCTATTCGAGCAGGGCGCGGCGTCGGACCTGGCTTCCGGCAACGCGGACAAGGCGGCGAGAAAATTCACATCGCTGGCCTACGCCCATCTCATGCGCGGGCAGAAAGACGCGGCCATTGCGGCAGCCGGGAAGGCGCTCGCCAGCAACGCGTCGTCGATTCGTTTTCTGGCAGCCCGTGTTCTCGTCGAGGCGAATGCGATTGCCAGAGCCCGGACGCTGGCCGCCGGACTCTCCTCTGAACTGCCGGCCGAGTCCCAGGCGTATGGCAAGATCATCGAAGGTGAGATCGCGCTGAAGTCTGGCGATGCACGCCAGGCGATCAGGATTCTCACCGAAGCCAACAGCGGCCTGGATTCATGGCTGGGGCATTTCGATCTCGGACGCGCGTATCTCGAGGCTGGCGCGTTTCCACAGGCCGACTCCGAGTTCGAGCGGTGCATCAAGCGTCGCGGCGAGGCGCTCTCGTTGCTCGTGGACGAAGAACCTTCGTACGGTTATTTCCCGATCGTCTACTACTACCAGGGCCGCGTGCGCGAAGGCTTGAAAAACGCGGCGTCCGCCGACTCGTATCGCGAGTACCTCAAAGTGCGCGGCAAGTCGACCGAGGATCCGTTCCTTCCCGACGTCCGCCGGCGCACCGTTCGCGATTAGCGTTTCTCATTTCAACTGCACCGGCGTCGTTTTCTTCGGCGCCGACTGATCGCTCAATGTGATCAGCACGGTGTAGCAGCCCTTGCCCGTGGCAGCCGCGGTTGTCGTATCCCAGTTGAACTGGTAACCCTGCGAGACCAGACGGAAACTGCTGCCGCCGGTCGCTCCGGTTGCCGGGCTGTACAGGATGACTCGGGTCCCGCTCGCTGATGCGACACAACCACCCAGCGGTACCGCCGCACCATTGAAGACACTCTCCATTTTCAGGAGCGTGCCGAGGGAATTCACGACGCTGCCTTGCGGATCCCTGAGCTGCCAGCTGACTGGCACCGCGCTGCCCACATTCGCAGGAGTCTTCAGCGGCGTCAGGGTGAATGTGTAGACGACTTTGAACGTCTGGGTGGCGGGAGTGGGATCGACGTTTCCCGCGTTGTCCCTCGCGCGCACGTTGAACGTGTGTGAGCCGAGCGAGAGGCCCGTCAGCGTTGTCGGACTTGTGCAAGCCGAGAACGCCCCGCCGTCGAACTGGCATTCGAGCGACGCGACACCAGACGTCGCGTCCGTTCCCGAGAACGTGAACGAGGTTGACGACGACGTGATCTCGGGTGCCGGTCCCGACAGGATCGTCGTTTCGGGCGGCACGCTGTCGATTTTCAGAGTCCCGGTGTTGAGCGAACCTGGTGCGGCTCCGGAGTTCGCGGGCGTCGCGCCGTCCGTGGCCGTGCATGTCAGATGATGAGCTCCCTCTCCGCTCACGCTGACCGTCCCGGTCGCGGTGGGTGTGTTGAGTCCGGTCAGGCTCAGCACAGGCGAGCCGTGGTCGTCTGCGCAGGTGATGGCCGCGACATTCGACGGGTCGGCTGCGGACACCGTGACGGTTGTCACGGGCGACGTGATGAAGTAGCCGGCGAGACCATTCGGCGGCGGAATCGTGAGCGTCACCAGAGGAGGCGTGATGTCCTTTACGATGATGGTCACCGTCGCAGAGTTCGAATCAGGACTCATCGCCGTCACGCCGTCGGTCCAGATTCCGTCGTTTGCCTTGTAAGTGAACGTGTCCGTTCCGGCGAATCCCGGAGCCGGCACGTAGGTGAACGAGCCGTTCGCGTTGAAGGTCAGCGCGCCATGCGATGGCGGCGTGGCGAGTACGGCCGTCAGCCGGCTCGCTGGGCTGTCGGCGTCCGTGTCGTTGGACAGCACACCGTGGGGGGCGTCGACGCCAAGCGCCACGCCCTGGTTGGTGCTGTAGAAAGCGGCGTTCGCGGCCGACGGGTCGTCAATCGCTGTCGGCGCCACATTCACGGCGGTGATGCTCGCCGTCGACACGCTTCGTCCCGCCGGACCGAAATCCGCCGTCACGGAATAGGTGAACGCGACGCCGTTCGGCAGTTCTGTGGGATCGATCACCGGCGTTGGCGGCGGCGTCGCGATCGTGATCACGAGGAGGCCCGCCCGACGGCCGATGTACTGAAGCGGCGTCACCGCACTGGGGGCGGTCCACGTCAGGCTCGTTCTGTGCAACGGGAAGCCCGCACACTGACCCGCGATCGGAATCGCGCTGCCGACGAGCTCGCACGCGATAAATCCATTCGGAGTCGCGCCTCCCGAACCCAGCACGCCGGCGAGGTCGATGCCCTCCGCCAACGCGTCGCCTTCCGCCAACGCATCGCCCTCGGCGAGCGCGTCGCCTTCGGCCAGCGCATCGCCTTCGGCCAGTGCATCGCCTTCGGCGAGCGCATCGCCTTCGGCCAGAGCGTCACCCTCGGCCAGGGCATCGCCCTCGGCCAGGGCATCGCCTTCGGCGAGGGCGTCGCCCTGCGAGAGGATCGCGACATTTCGGCCGGCGCCGATCTGATCCAGGCGCACATGGTCCCAGTCGTTGAAGCCCTGAAGCGCCGGCGTCGCCGTCGCGCCGCCGTTGAAGCGGCCGTCGAAGTTCACGTCCTGGGCCGGCGAGTCCGGGCCTCCCGCGCTCCAGTTCGTCGTGTCGGTGACGCTCGCGGCGTCGAAGCGAAACATGCTGTTTAAGTCGGTCAACGGCGTGTGTGTCACCGTCGCCCCGGCCGAGTGCTGAACGGGCGCCGTACGCGTCACGAAAAATGTCGTTCCAGCGACGCCGGTTACTCTCAGGAGTTCGGAATCGATCTGAATTCCAAACGTCCCCGTCAGCGGAAATCCGGCCGCCGTCGTGACGGCGATCGAGGTGGCGGTGGCGTCGATACCGCCGTTCAGCACCGTCTGCGCGGCGGTACAGAATCTTCCCGCGGCTTCGGTACCCGCCGCGAACGCGTCCGTGCCCGGGGACAGCGGCGCAAACCACGAAAGCCGGTAAGGGACGATCGGACTCGGCCGGAAGCCCACGGCCGTCTCGTCGATGCTGTACGGGGCCAGCGCCGCGCCGGAGAAATCCACCTGGGGATCGGCGCTGCCGTCCTTGAACAGCCCGTGCGCCTGGAAGAGGTAATTCATCACGCTCAGGTGGAACGGTCCGCAGTTCGGCGCGACATACGTGGGCGTCGTGAGCGTGCCCCAGATCGGCGGCGGACCACCGTGCCAGAGATCCAGGTTGTGCCCCAACTCGTGCAGCGTCGTCGAGGCTTGAATGTAGGGCTTGCCGACGAAGTTGATCGTGTCCCAGAGGCCGAGCGTGATCATCGCGTTGTGGCCCGGCTGGTGTGCGATGCCCGACGTGCTGCTCGGCACGTGAAAGTTCGGCAGCAGCGGATCGGTGAACTTCGGCTTGGCGCGCGCGTGCGAGTACAACAAATAGTGAAAGAGACCTTCGCGGTTCGGATCGAATCGTACTCGCGGGCAGGTCCCAGCCGCGACGCAGAGCCTTCTCGCGGATGTCGCGAGTTCCACGCCATCGTCGGCGACGTGCTGGTCGCGGAAGTGTTGGAAGCCGAGCATCCAGCCGACCGAGCCCGGGTAATCCGGAAACTGACAGGTCCATCGCGGTGGGCTCTGCGTATCCGGGATGCATCTGGTTTCCGTGATGGCTTCGCCGCCACGGGCCAGGGGGTTTCCCGAACCGTCAGTCGTGGGCACGAGATACTTGTCATTCAAGCCCACGCTGTCCGCGTAGCTGCCGGCGAGGCCGTGGTACCTCGCGGAGTCGCCGACATCGAAATGCGCGTAAATCCCGTTCGCCAGAAACGCGTCGCCGACTGTCTTCAGGACGTCAGGCGTCGGCATGTGGTTGTGTCCGTGCGAGTCGGTGACGCTTTCGACGCCGGACGGCGGATCAAACGGCGCGGCCGTCGAGCCGTAGCTCGTTCCGGGCGGAGCGGTCATCGCGTTGATCTCGACGAAGAGATCCTTCTGCGGCGGCGACGAGACGGCGCCCATCGCCGCGAGATCCGGGAGAAGCCGCCCGTCCGGATCCTTGAGCGGCGCGCCGGGAGTGGCCGCCGGACGCTCCAGTCCGTCCGGAATCCCATCGTGGTCGGCGTCCGCGACCGGCGTGCTGAAGATGATCGCCGCCCACGTCAGGCAATCGTACGACCCTCCACCCGAATGGTCGACGGTCGTCGTCGCCGTCTCGCCGAAGCCATCCGCGGAATTGTTTCCCGCGTGCATCAGCGAGTGGCCGAGCGAGTCCACGGCCTTGTAGGTGGGGCTGGCCCACGCTCGATCCGAAGAGGTCTGGGCATTGGGAAATGGATCGGACGCGATGAGCGCCGCTGGTGCCGTCGAATCGCTGAAGAACACTCGCTCGCGCGTGTTTTTCTGCCCAGCAGCAACCAGCTGCGTAAATTTGGCGGGCGTCGCGTCGGTTGCCGCCGACTGGTAGAACCCGCGCAGCGTCTTCGTCATCGCGACGTCGAGCGAGGGCTGGATGTAGACGCCGTCGTAGACGACGATCTTTCTCAACGGTTCCGCAGGATTCCGGTACACCACGACCAGACTCGCGCCTGCGCTCTGTGGAACCTGGTTCCCTGTACCCGCTTCCGGCAGCGTGACCGTGTTCAGCGCGAAACCATTGGCCAGCAGGTCGGCGTCGTTGACCAGGCGCCTCTCGCTCTTCTTGACGTTCGGGTCCAGTTGCAGCAGGTGGAGCACATCGGCGCGGAACATGCTCAAGGTCAGCGGCGTTCCGGAGCTGTAGCAGGCCGCGCCAAGGCTCGGTACCGACGCCGCCTTCACGACTCTGATGCCATGGACGTCGGTGACCGGTTGACCCCGGAACATGGCCGGGGTCGTTTGCGGATTCAAATTAGGGGATCCGGGAAGGTCGATCGTCTCCCAGTACAAGTACGCCGCGAGTATGTCGGCGTTTGGAGGCACGTCTGTCATATGGATCGTGCCGGTTGAGAAGCCGTTCGTGCTCGATCCCTGGAGGTCCACGCCCGCCGTCACGTAGTCGCCAGTGACGAGAAAGCCGTTGGCGTAGGGCAGCGCCTGATCCGGCGAGAGAATCTGCGCGTGCACGCGCGTCAAACCGAAGAGCGCCAGCGATCCCAGGGCGACGAGCGGTGCCAATCTGCGCAACGATCGGGCTACGGATCTCTGCTCGGTGTGAACTCGTACCATGACGGCTCCTCGCACTCGGCTGGCGCTACCGGCGACACGAGGAGTCTCGGTCCTGAGCGCACGCAGTCAGTTGTGAATCGGGACGTCCACTCTACACCAGCGGAACCGCTGTCAGGCGAGACAAATGTTCGCGCGCTCGTTCTCGGGATCTTGCCCTTGTCACGTTGGTGTAAACAGGCCGCCGCGGCAGGACGCCAGGAATCACCGGTGACCGGTGACCGATCTCAAGGCAGTCTGTAAGCGACCAGTTCGGCGGAGTAGGTGCCGCCACCGATGGCGAGCACGAGGTACTGCTTGCCATTCAGCATGTAGGTCATCGGCGAGCCGGTTTGCGGTGCGGGCATGTAGATTTCGCCGGCGTCCTTGCCGGTCGCTTTGTCGTACGCACGCAGCATGGCGCCGCGGCGGCCGTCGGCCAGCGTGAAGAACCCGCCCTCGCCTGCAATCACCAGCGACTTGGTGACGAGCGTGCCGATGCGGCCGTCGCGTCCCGTTCGCGGGATCGTCAGGCCTTTCAGCGCGGGATGATTGCGAACGCTGTCCGGCGTTTCGCCGTGTGCGATCTGCCAGACGATCTCGCCCTTGTTCAGATCGATCGCGGTGATGCGGCCATATGGCGGCTTGATGATCGGCAGTCCCTGCACGAACAGCCCGTTGCTGCTTTCGCCGCCCGCGCCGACGGTCGGGCCGGTCGCCTGGCCCGGCTTGCTCGGATCGGGCGCTGTGCCCGTGATGAGGTTCATGTCCGACTTCCGCTTCTCGTCGGGCGGCACGAGGCCGAGCGCGCTGGCCTGCGTGTTCGAGAACACGTACATGATTCGCGATTCGGGATCGAACGAGCCGCCTTCCCAGTTCGCGCCGCCGGTCGCGGCCGGCAGAATCAGCGTCGCGCGCGGGCCGTCCCATCGGCTGACGACAGGCGGGGTGAAGATTGGGCCGATCTTGTACTTCGACACGAACTCGACGGCCTGCGCCTTGAGCTCCGGCGTGAAGTCGATCAGATCGTCGAGCGAGACGCCCTGCCGATCGAATGCCGGCGGCTTCGTCGGGAACGGCTGCGTCGGCGAATACCACTCGCCGGGTACGTCGCCCTTGGGAACGGGACGCTCCTCGATCGGCCACACCGGCTGGCCCGTTGCGCGATCGAACGTGTAGACCCATCCTTGCTTGGTCGGCTGGGCGAGGGCCTTGATGTTGCGGCCGCCCACGGTGATGTCCACCAGGATCGGCGCGCACGGGATGTCCATGTCCCAGATCCCATGGTGCACCAACTGATAATGCCACTTGCTCTGCCCCGTCTTCAGATCCACTGCAACCACGCTTTCGCCGAACAGA
>Ga0137395_10001616_pt1 | contig 10555 bp, 7 predicted proteins | sample czobulk216metaG_FD_108283 | JGI IMG/M metagenome (GOLD analysis project Ga0137395, IMG submission 108283) | Vadose zone soil microbial communities from Angelo Coast Range Reserve, California, USA - czobulk2.16 metaG | ecosystem: Environmental > Terrestrial > Soil > Vadose zone | place: USA...
GCCGCGATCGCCGAGCATCGCCGATTCCGGCATCACCGCATACCAGTTCCTCCGAACGGCGGCAACCACGCGCGCCATGTAATCGCTGAAATCGACGCCCTCCGTGGGAGTAAGAATTTCATATCCATTGCCATAACTGCCGCCCCCGCCTCCTTGCGAACCTCCTCCTCCGAGTCCGCCACCCGTTTTCGGCATCGGTCCAATAACTGCGCCGGAGCGTCCACCCGAGGACGGAGTTTTCGCCGCGTCTCGGATGGTGTCCTGGAGCGAACGGCTTGTCGAACTCTTCGGCAAAATCAGTCCACGTTGCGGCTGTGGCGTATCCGGAGCTTCTAATCTCAGTGCAGGCTTGGGCGCGTCCGTTTTAGGAGTCGGCGCGCTGGGCTGCGGATCAGGTGGAACATCGTTCTGTTTAGGAACCGGCGCATTCGGGAGCTCTTTCACCGGACGTTCCGGCTGTGGCGCGGGTGCAGGCGCCGGAATGATGGGCGGTGCGACTTCCCGCAAGACGCGCGGATCGACGTGCACCCTAGGCACCGGCTGAACCGGACGAGTCGAAGGCTTCAGCGATTCCAGTGCGCCGGGAGGAAGCAGCACCGTCATCTGCCGCTGCGCGAGCTCCATTTCGGCTTGCGTCGGCTCGTGTGGCGGAAAGAGCTTCGACTGGAACAGCAGCGCAATGAACAGCAAAATGTGAAACGCGATGGAAGACAACCGCGTGGTCAGTTGCCACTTGGCCTTTTCTTCCGTCTGCTCGGGAACAATCAGTTGAACTTCGCCGGTGCTGAAAATGTCGGGCCCAACAAGATCTTCCGGAACGCGAAGGGGGTGCTCGCTCATCTCCGGTGGCGCGGCGCCCGCCGGCAAAACAATGCGCTCGTCCATGTCCGTTGGTTGCACCGGCGTCGAGAGGTCTTCCTTGACGCCATAGGCTTCGCGATTCACATCGCGCGGCACAACCACGCGCGCAGCGATGGATTCGAGCGGCAGATTGGTGGGGATCGTCGAGTTCCCGTCGAGCGGCACGATTGGCAGCATGCCGGGGACCAGGGTGCGTTCGTCCATGGTGGTGGGACGGCGGCGTTGCGTCGGAGCATCAATCGCCGCGTTTGGACGAGCATCGATCGGAACCAGGATGCGTGAAATCATCTTGTTTTGTCTTGCGTGGCGAATGAACCTATTTGGACGCGCGCAGCGTGTTCTTGGATGCTTGCCATGACGCGGACCGCCAATTCGAGCGCCGCGCGTCCTGCACGGCCGTTTGTGCGGGGTTCCTCGCGCGAGCGTACGGCATTGACGAAGGCATCGAGTTCCGCGTGCAAAGGCTCGATCGCAGGCGCATTCAGCTTCTCAAATCCGAATTCCGGCTGGGGACCCGGCTTCTTCACGCCGATGCGCAGGGCGTCGCGCCGCGCATAATCCAGGGAAATGTATTCGTGCTGCTGGAAGAAGCGCATCTTGCGCACGCGCTCGGTCGAAACGCGGCTGGCGGTGATGTTGGCTACGGCTCCCCCGGCAAATTCCAGGCGCGCATGGGCAATGTCCACTTTGTCCGTCAGGACTGGAATCCCCACGGCTTTGACTTCCGTCACCGGTTCGTTGACCAGTGCCAGCAAAATGTCCAGGTCATGAATCATCAAATCGTAGATTACGTCCACGTCGAGGCTGCGCGGCGTAAAGACTCCCAGGCGATGCACCTCGAAAAACAGCGGCCGATTCAGGATCGGCTCAACCGCAATCACGGCAGGATTGAAGCGTTCGACGTGGCCCACCTGCAGAATCCGCCCGTTTTTCTTCGCCGACAGGAGCAACGCGTCGGCCTCCGCGAGATTCACCGCCATGGGCTTCTCAACGAGAACGTCGAGTCCCGTTTCCATGAGCCGGCAACCTACCTCCGCATGCGCGACGGTCGGGACAGCGACGCTTGCGGCGTCCGCCCGTCGGCACAATTCATCGAGACCTTTTAGAACTTGCGTCTGAAATTCCGCTGCAATGGCCGCGGCACGCTCTTGATTCTGGTCGAAGACTCCAATAAGCTCCGCGCCTTCGAGTTCCCTGTACACTCTCGCGTGGTTGCGCCCGAATTCCCCTGCGCCCACGACGGCGACACGAACTCTGTTCGGCTCTCCCGCCGCCGCGCTCATTCTTTGTTTATTCCCTTCGAGGCGTTACTTGGTTCCGCACCGGCTACCGGAGGGAACGCCTGAATCGCGATTCCCCCTTCATCCGCCAATTCGATCAGTTTTGCCCGGTCAAAAAGGAGCGTCCGTCCGGCGTCCACCGCAAGAGCGGTCGCACCCGCACCCTTCATCTGTTCGATGGTGGGCAAACCGACCACGGGTACATCAAAGCGCATGTCCTGGCCCGGTTTACTGACCTTTACGACAACCAGCGGCTTGCCGCCGGTGATGCGAGCGGCGCGCGCGATGGCTTCGTCTGTGCCTTCCATCGCTTCAACCGCCACGCAAGCGCGATCGCTGATGACCACGGTTTGTCCGATGTCCATGCTGGCGACTTGCCTGGCCACGCTCAGGCCATAAGTCATGTCTTCCACTTCGTGCTCATTCGGCGCTCGCCGCGTGAGCACGCCAGAAGCAGGCACCAGGGGTTTCAGGAACAACGTCGAATCCACCAGTTGAATCCCTTCATCTTCCAGTACGCGAGCTACGGCGCCGATTAACGAGTCCGTATTCTTGCGCGGCAGCGAGAACAACAGCTTTGCCAACTTCCAGTCCGGCCGGATGGCGCTGAAAATTTTGTTGTGCTTCACCTGCCCGGCCATAACGGCCTGCGTCACGCCTTCCTGGTGCATCAAGTCGATCGTCTTGCTCAATTCGCCGAGGCTTACCCAGTGCAATCGCTTGGTGATTTTTTCCAGATCCGCCGAGGCTTCTTCTTTCAGCGCGATCACCGCCATTTCGATTCCCTGGCTGCGCGCGCCTTCCAGCACCAGGAACGGAAAGCGCCCGTTTCCGGCGATGAGTCCCCAGCCTGTCGTGTTGGTGGTCGCGTCCGGCATGAAATCAGCAGTCAGGAGTTACTTCACGATGCCGCGCTCGGCGCTTTCGATGAACTTGATCAATTCCTGCACGTCGCCGAAATCGCCCAGCGATTTCCGCATTTCCGCCAGCGCTTGCGTGGTATTCAGTTTCGAGCGCAGGAGCAAACGATAAGCGCGTTTCAATGCCTGCAAGCGCTCCGGCGAAAATCCCTTGCGCTCCAGGCCGATCGCGTTGATGCCAAAACTCTTCGTCTCGCGCTCGGTGACAATTTTCGAAAAGGGCGGCACATCCTGCGTAATCACCGTTGATGCGCCGACATAAGCGTAACGGCCAATCCGGCAAAACTGGTGCACCGGACAAAACGCGCCAATCGTCGCGAAATCTTCCACGGTGACGTGCCCAGCAAGGGTTGCACCGTTTACAAACAAGGTGTTGCTGCCGATCACGCAATCGTGTCCCACGTGCGAGTACGCCAGAAAGAAATTCTTGTCGCCCAATGTCGTTTTGGCGCCGCCTTTTTGCGTCCCGCGGCTTACGGTGACGTATTCACGGAAAATGTTGTCATCTCCAGCCGCCAGCTCGGTGCGCTCGCCGCGAAAGGTATAATCCTGTGGGTCGCCGCCGATCGCACTGAACGGATAAAACACGTTGTTCTTGCCGAACTTGGAGGGCCCACCAACCGTCGCGTGCGAATGCAACACGCAGCCTTCACCCAATTCCACTTCTTCGCCAACCACCGCATAAGCGCCGATCTTCACGCCATCGCCGATCTTCGCGCCCGCCGCGACAATGGCCTGCGGATGAATTTCGCGCCTGCTCATTTCACGGGCTTTTTCTGCCCGGCCACTGCTTCACGATCCACCATTTTGCACATCAGCGTCGCTTCCGCGGCCAATTGCCCATCCACAGTGGCCTTTCCCTCCAGCTTGCAAAAGTCGCCCCGCCAGGAAAGCACATTCATCTCAACTTTCAATTGATCGCCGGGGACCACCGGCCGACGGAATCGCGCGCCATCCACGGCAACAAAGTAAAGCAGCTTCTTCTCCCGGTCGGGAACTTCCTGCAACAGTAACAAGCCACCCGTTTGCGCCATGGATTCGATGATCAGCACGCCAGGCATGACCGGCGCCCCCGGAAAGTGTCCTTGAAAGTGGGATTCGTTAATCGTTACGTTTTTCACGCCTACAATGCGCTTCAGCCGATCTATTTCCAAGATGCCATCCACCATCAGAAAGGGATAACGGTGCGGCAATATCTTCTGTATCGCAACCACGTCCAGTAGCATTCGCACTCTCCGTCGCCGCGGACCACTTCAGCGGCGCCTTGCGCTCCCCGGCAAACTTCTAATTATATGCGATTCTCCGCCCTCTGCGATATGCGCTCTTACCCTGCACGGGTCTTTGGCTCGGAGCCAGGGAAGAGTCAGACCCCGGGCTTTTTCTCTCGCAGGAATGGAGTATGTTCGTTTGCTCTGATCGCGGCTGATTGATAGCATCTCCACGCCATGCCGGACACCGTTTCTCCCAGCAAGCTCTTCGAATACTTGAAGCTGCAGCTGCCGAAAATGCTCGCGGCATTGCGCCAATTCGTAACCGCTGAATCGCCCAGCCTGGAAAAAGCTGCCGCCGATCGTTGCTGCGGCATCATTGCCAACGAATGGAAGAAGTGCGGCGCGCGCGTGGAGCGCCTCGCGCAGAAGCATCGTGGTGACATTCTCCACATCACCTATGCGCCCGGCAAGTCTCGATCTTCAGGCCAGCTTCTGGTTCTGGGGCACTACGACACGGTGTACTCCACCGGAACGCTAGCCAGGATGCCGTTCCGCATGAAAGGCGGCAAGGTGTACGGCCCGGGGACCTTCGATATGAAGGCTGGAATCGTTCAAGCACTTTTCGCACTGCGAGCGCTTCAGCACGCGGAAATACCGCTTCGCAAACGCCTCGTCTTCCTCTGGACTTCGGACGAGGAAATCGGCAGCGAAGCATCCCGCAAGTTCTTCGAGGCGGAGGCGCGCCGCAGCGACGCCGTTTTCGTCCTGGAGCCATCCTTCGGGCCGAGTGGTCTTCTGAAGACGTCCCGCAAGGGAGTTGGCGAAGCCGAATTGATCGTCCATGGCCGCGCCTCGCACGCCGGCCTCGCACCTCAGGAAGGCATCAACGCCATCCACGAACTGGCGCGGCAACTCGCGCGCATTGAGAAATGGAACGATCTTCGCCGCGGCGTCACCATCAACGCCGGTGTCATCGAGGGTGGAACGCGCACAAACGTCATCCCGGAACGCGCTCGTGCCGTTCTCGATCTCCGCGCGCTCCGCGTTTCCGACATGCGCGGCCTGGAAGAACGCTTGCGCGGCCTGCGCCCCTTTCAGAGTGGTGCTCGTCTGGAAATCACCGGCGGCTTCGACCGCCCGCCGCTCGAACACAGAATGAGCGCGTCGCTTTTCGCACGCGCCCAACTAATCGCAAAGCAAATGAATCTCTCTTTGGGCGAATGCACCGCCGGCGGTGGCTCCGACGGAAATTTCACTGCCGCGCTCGGCATCCCCACGCTCGATGGCCTCGGCGCCGCGGGCGATGGTGCTCACTCCTTAGGCGAGCACGTCCTCGTCAACACCATGCCCCAACGCGCCGCTCTCCTAGCTGCCTTGCTTGCTACCACATAGCTCTCGAATCGCGGACTACACGCAATGATTTTGAAGGGAAGTAAGAACCTAGCTGCGAGGACTGGTTTTACCGTCCGTAGGTCTTCCGCAAATATTCCGCCGTGGATTGCATCAAATCGTCGTAATCGCTGTGCAACACTTCCTTCAGCGACGCTTCGACAGCCATCCCCGCGCCGATGCGGTCGAGGATTCGCTCAATGTCGCCCATCCCATCGGCCTGCACGATGTATTCGACGTTTGCCAGGGCCCAGGCATAGGCGTAGCGCGCCCCGTCTCCGCTCATGTTCAACCATGAACCTTCGAGGCGGCCGAGCGGGATGGCATGGCCGGCACTGTAAATCTGTTGCAGAACTGCGGCATCTTCTCCGCTGCGGTGGCCTTCGATCCATTGCGCCAACCCTTCCTGAATCCACGTCGGCGCATGAATCGCGCAACTGGCCGCCAGCCCCATACAGGCGCTGCGCGTTTTCTGCGCGATGAAGCTGTGCGTGAGCTCATGCTTCAAGACGCGCGATAGTTCTCCGTCCACGTTAGCCAGTCCCTGCACCGGCACGCGAATACGCCCATCGTTCAGCGCCCCAGCCCACGAGGGCGCCTTAGTGATGTCGCTGAACGCGTCTTGCGTGTACAGAATCACGCCGATCGCTTCCGGTGGCGTAAAGTTCAGCTCGGATTCGATTGCCGAAAAGTGCCGCTCCAGCGTTCGCAGTACGTCCCGCGCCAGCGCCGGCTCGGCTGCACCGCTGTAGCGCAGCTTGAAGTGGCTGCTCTCGTTTTCCTTGTAGCTTTCTTCTTCCTTCTTATCGGCTAGCGCTTTGTCCAAGGCCACCCGCACCTCTTTGTCCGGGTGCATCGCCAGCGCGCGCTTCCATTCCGTAACCGCCTCGTCCAATTTGTTCAAACCGTAGTAGGCCCAACCCTCGAGCTTCGGCACATCGGCGTTGTCCGGGGCAAAACGGTGCGCGCGTTCGAGATATTCCAGCGACTCCTTGAACTCACTCCGTCTCAGAAGCAGGTAACCTACGTTCAGGAGAAACACCGGCTCTTCCGGCGCGTAAGTCAGCGCCGTTCGCGCATCAGTGAGCGCATGTTCCATGTCGCCGTGGGCCAATTCAAAATTTGCTGCCACATGATGTCCCAGTGCCGCGCTCCGGTTGGCCTGCTCCCCGCCCGAGCGGGCTGCGCTCTCCAGTTTCGCGATGTAATTCCTGTCGATCGCTCCGTCGTGGACCGCGCCGTGTTCAAGCTCGGCGACCGCTCCGCTCGCTTCGATCGATGGGGGGGCGATGGCCAGATTTGCAGCATCAGCTCCCGGCGCGCCGGACATGGATACCGCGCCACCCTTCTCAATGTGATCGACGATGGATTTGGGCAGGCTTAGTTCGCCGGCGGAGGTCAAGTATTTAACCTTGTCGCCTTCTTCAACCGCGCTTAAAGCGACAATTCGCCGCCCGTTCTTCAGCACGATCGTATCCGCCGCCGCCCGACCGCTCAGAAGAAGGAGCGCGAGCCCCAGCAAGAAAGTGCGATTTCGGGAACCTGGAGTCATGCAAGGTAACTTCTTATTTTAACCCGTCGCCGGAGGCCTGCGCGCTCCGCCTTGTCCCCTCATGCCGAAAGTGACTACACTTCTTGTATGAGGGTGGGGGCAATCTTTTTCGCGCTGTGGTGTCTTTTCGCACCGGCCGCTATTCCAGCCACAGAAAAATCGCCGCATGAATTGTATGATGCGATCAAGGCTCTGCGCGTCGATCCCGCCAATGTTTATCGCATCACGCCCGCAAATCACATTCAGTTACGCCGTGGCGATGCCGTTCTATCCTTCGAGGAAGGAATGTTTGCCTTTTTTTCTCCACTCGATGGGCAGATTACGGGAGTGGTCTTTTCCGGGCGCGGTCACGTTCTGGCCGTCCCGCGCGATCCAGTCGAAAAGCAGCAAATGGGACGTTTCCTCGGCGCTCCCGTCCTCGACCAAGAATTCATCAATGGTTATTTCCGCTTCACGGACGACACCGCCGGCGAACTGCTTCGCCAATTCCAATCCTCTAATCTAACAGTCCAGACGGATACATCCGTCGGAACGCAATGGGATTCCGCCATAACGCAACTCAATCCCGCCTACACCCTGCGCATTCTCTTTGACCGGCTGTCATCCAATCCAAAGCCCTGTTTTTATGGCGACCTGGAAGGCGCAGCCACCGGTCAGTTCGATGTCGTGCTGGACGCGCAGCATGATGAGCAATTTCTCCTCGGACAAGTTCACAAGACCGGCGGCAGTTCCCTTTATGATGTCTGGAGCTCGCATCGGATTTCGGACTCCCCCTATCTTCCAGCCGCGTTTCACGCCTTGCACTACTCGCTTGAAACTACGATTTCCTCTCACAATTCTCTCGATGCCGCCGCCAGCGTGCGTTTGCGCGCGGAAACCGGAACCGAGCGCGTCCTTGCTTTTCAGCTTTCACGAGCCTTGGCAATCGACAGCGTCTCCGGCGAGCACGGTGAAACCCTCGCCTTTTTTCAAAACGAAGGCATGACCCTCCAGGAACGCAGCGTACGCGGCAATGATTATTTGCAAGTCGTGCTTCCAGAAGCACCCGCGAAGAACCAGGAATTCACCCTTCACTTTCATTACCGCGGCGACGTCATCCATGACGCCGGAAATGGCGTGCTGTTTGTCGGGGCCAGGGAAAGCTGGTATCCGCACTTTGGAGACAGCGCGGAATTTTCTACCTACGAGTTCCTCTTTCGCTGGCCGCGCAAACTTCGTTTGGTGGCTACGGGATCGAAACTCGACGAGCACGAAGAAGGCGACTTCCGCATCGGCCACTGGAAAACGGACAAGCCCATGTCGGTCGCGGGTTTCAATCTCGGCGAGTATGCTTCGACCTCCGTCGCTTCCGGATCTCGTTCCATCGACATATACGCCAATCGTCAACTCGAGGAAGAACTGCGGAAACGCCTCGCGTCACAAGAGGCGGATGCTCTGGCGATCTCTTCCAGGCCTTTCGGTCGTGCCTCGACGGGGCACCCGGTTGCGCCGGCGCCTCCCGCTCCGAGTCCGGCCGACGCGCTCAAGCAACTTGGCAAAGAGATCGATTCCTCGATCCACTTTTATGAAGCATTCAGCGGTCCCTTTCCATTCCACGACCTCAGCGTCTCCCAGATTCCCGGAGCCTTCGGGCAGGGCTGGCCGGGGCTGCTCTACGTTTCCACTTATTCCTTCTTGCCTTCGGCAGCCCAGCAGCGCGTGGGGCTGAGCAGGATGGGCCAGGAACATTTCACGGAGCTGGTCCCCTACCACGAAGTCGCGCATCAATGGTGGGGCAATGTCGTCGCCTGGTCGAGCTATCGCGATCAGTGGATTGATGAAGCCATCGCGAATTATCTCGCACTGCTCTTCGCCGACACCAAAAAAAACCCGGACCATACCCTGCACGTCTGGCTGGCGCGCTACCGCCAGCAGCTAGTTGAAAAATTACCGGGCGCCGCGGAGGCCCCTGGAGACATCGGCGCTTTGACTCTGGGCACGCGCCTCAACTCCTCGAAGTCCCCTTCGGCCTACGAAGAAATCGTCTACAGCAAAGGCTCCTGGGTCATTCACATGCTACGGGAGATGCTGCGCCAACCCGGCGCAAAAAATCCCGACACGCGGTTCATCGCGCTCCTGCAAACGCTAGTGAAAAAGTATGCCTACCGTTCGCTCTCCACCAGCGACTTCCGTCGCGAAGTGGAAACCGTCATGACGCCCGCCATGGACCTTGAAGGAGGCCGTTCCATGGAATGGTTTTTCGAAGAGTGGGTGCGCGGGACGGGGGTTCCGCATTATCGCGTGGAATTTACGGCTCACCATACGGAGAAGGGCTATGAGATCCGCGGGAAGCTCTTTCAGACCGGTGTGCCGCGTTCATTTATCGCCAACGTTCCGCTCTATGCCGCTGGTGCGGGACACGGCACGTTCCTTGGCGCGGTAGTAGCGTCCGGGCCGGAAACGGCGTTCCACTTCGTTGCTGAGTCTGCTCTTCGGAAAATTACTGTCGATCCCCAGATGACGCTGCTCTGCACTTCGGAATAAATGGGAAATCAGCTCAGGGTCAGAACAAAGGAGATTAATTGCGAGGCTCAGCTTGCTTGTATCGATCGAGCAGCAACTGCTGTTCGAGAAGCGGGCTGTCCAGGTTCAACTCTGCTTTTCCGTCTTCGCCAAAAACGTAAGCGAATCCCAGGGGGTCTCCGGGAATTCCGCGGATCAGCCCGGCCTGGACCAGATCGTTCATGCGCGCCGGGCGTTTCCCGAAACGTCTCGCGTATTCGCTCGCGAGCGCATCGATCTGCTTACAGTCTTCCTTCGCTTTCAGTAATTGCAGATGCTGCAACGCATTTTTCTTGACCGAGGGATCGACCGTAGAGTCGTAGATGTCCTTCCACAAGAACATCGAAGTTTCGAAGGACTCGCCTTCGGCGGCTACCCTGGCAGCCATCACCTTCATCCACAGTTGCGCGTTGGGCTTCTTGCTTCCCTCCAGAAAAGCTGCCGAGGCCTTCTGGTAATCCTTGAGGTCGAAGTAGTAGACGAATCCCAGGTCTTCATAGAGGCGCCAGTACTCCGGATTCGCCTGGATGCCGCGCTCAATCAGTTGCACCGCTAGATCCGGCCTGCCAGCCCCGGAAGGCGCCGCCTGGCTGAGGAACATCGCACCGAAGCGGTAGGCAATGAGCAGATTCGGATCGAGCGTCGTAGTAATGTCCAGAAGCGGCCAGAGCAAATCGAGATTCGTCTGGCCTCGCACCCGTTTGTTTCCGTAGTATTGCACCACGCGCGTCCAGTAAATATCCGCCAACAGCGGCGCATATTCCAGGCTCATCACTTTCACGAGCTTTCCCGAGCGCAGCA
>Ga0137395_10001618_pt1 | contig 10553 bp, 7 predicted proteins | sample czobulk216metaG_FD_108283 | JGI IMG/M metagenome (GOLD analysis project Ga0137395, IMG submission 108283) | Vadose zone soil microbial communities from Angelo Coast Range Reserve, California, USA - czobulk2.16 metaG | ecosystem: Environmental > Terrestrial > Soil > Vadose zone | place: USA...
CGACAATGCCATCACCCGGAAGGGCAGCGCCAATACGGCGAAGGAAAGGAATGCCGATAGCGGCAGCGAGCGATGCAGCTCCCGATCGGCATCGATCAACATGCGAAAGGGCTGGACAATGAGGATCGTCGAGCCGGCGAGAATGGCGGCAATCATCAGACCGAGGCGCCAGCCGTAGGCCACCGCCAACGGCGGCACAAGAAGCCCGACGAGCGCGCTGCCAAGCGGGACCGCCGATTGCTTGATCGAAAAGATCAGGCTGCGCCGACCGGCCGGCGCAAACCGATGGAGGATGTCGCTGCCAGCCGGCGGCGAGGGGCCATAACCGACGCCGACGAGCAGTGATGCCATCAGCATCGCCGGCCACCATCCCGTCAAGGCCAAGCCGAGGGCGCCGGCCGCGACGAGCGTACCGAGTTGCAGCAGACGCACTGGACCGAAGCGGGCGAGGAACGGACCGCCGCCGGCGAGAAACACCATCGTGCCGAAAGCGCCTACCGCGGCGAGATCGCCGATTCGCTCGGCCCGCACCCCGGCCGCTTCGGTCAGCGTCGGCCCGAGGACCGCCATGGCGCTCAACAGGAAGGCACTCGTCGCCTGCATCAGGGTGGTCACGGCGAGTGCGGCGACCCAAAGGGGAAAGGAGCGCTTCACCTCGCCGATGATCGCGTGAGAAAGGGGAAAATCACGAAGATGCTGCCAACCATCTGATGCCCGATCGAGTGCCCTACACTGTGGCGGAGAGGGAGCGCGATGCAATCGAGAATCGGATGGCGGAGCGATCCATCGCGTCGACCATCGAGGTCAAATCGACCGGCGGTATTGGACGTCCCCCTGCGAGATGATCGGCTTTGGGCTGAATGGGGATAACGCTCGACGACAATTAACGTCGGAGGTCAACCTCCGCCGTGAGACCCCTAACCCAGCCATTTGATTGGCCAAATTCTCGCTTAACCATGATACGGAGCCGGTGGCTCGCTCGCGATCCGTGGATTAATCAGCAGTTGCTGCTAGCAAGTGTGGCGCCGACACACCGATCCGTATTATTGTCTACTGTGGCGTTAGCGCGTTGCGCGTGCGTTTGCCCCTTCGGGTTGATGAGCTCAAAAAGGGGCAGCAGGGGGGGTGTTATGCAAGCTTTGACCGATGCGGAATTTGTCGTTGTGCAACGTTTCGCGCAAATGATGTCGGAGAAGATCGCCGGCGTCGGGGTCGACGTTCACGTTGAAAGCAATTTCAGGGAATACGCGTCGCTGCGACGCAGCTTGTCGCCGAACGAGGTCCTGAGCCCCACTTGGGATCCCGATTACAGCAATTTGACGTTTCACAATTCGTTCTGGCTGCGAGCCATCGACGCGCAAGGAAAGACGGTTGCGACGATGGCGCAACGGCTTCTGGACACCCCATCCTCGTTTCTCGAAGAGATACTCGCGGAACGGTTGTGGCACGATCGTGGGCGCCCGGAGGTGCGGGGTCGCTTTGGGGTGATCGATTGTCCCGCGGCGGAGCGACTACAAGGGCGGATCGGGCATGCCGGGGGCCTGTGGATCGATCCGCAATGGCGCAAGCGCAACCTCTCCGGCCTGCTCGATCACTTGAGTCGTGGGCTGCTGCTAAAGAATTTCTGGTTCGACCACACCACGGCGGTCATCATCGATCGGCTGGCGGTATCAGGAATTGGAACCAAGCAGTATGGATGGCCGCATATCGATGGCCGGTTCGAATTCGACCTCTATCGCGGGACGCTCTACAATCTGATTTTCTGCCACATGAGCCGGGCCGATGCGCTGACCAGGATGCGTTATTGGCTGCTCAATCCTGAGCACGACTCAGTGGAGAGCCTCCAGAAGGTCTGGGAACTTGGTCAGAGTCGAGCAGACATAGAGCTGATCGACGCGGCGACCGTCCTTCGCGAAGGGAAGTATGAGCCGCGCGTAGCTGTGAGTTAGAAAGTCGAGTCGAGCGGCAATCTCGTGGTACGCAGGCGTGCCGATTTCTTTGGCCGCGCGATAGTCGGCAGCGAGCATTTCTCTGTAGGCGGCGGAGTTTATGTCGCTGATGGTATGCTTGGTGTGATCGGATTTTAACGGCAGCCGGGTGCCCTGCAGCCGAATGCGATAGGCCTGCGGATCATCCTCTTCGACGTCGACGATCGACGCCATTCCCATGACGGGACGCAGCCTATCCATCTCGAAGTCTGTGCGGTTGGGAAGGAGACCGGTCGGTCTCAACGTCTCCCAATAGCGGTAGAGGTCCATCAGGATTTTGCTCTTGGGCGGGAAAGGTTCCCAGAGCGTGACGCGGCGGCGGAGCACAATGTCGGTGGCCGCACGAAACGATTCGTGGTGTTCAGTTTGGCCGCTGACCGCTTCGATGGACATGAGACCCGTTGAAAACCCAACATGGGCCTTTACATTAGAAACAATAGGTTACCTGAAACTTAACAATTCAACGCAAAATGATGGCTATGGCCGAATAGGCAAATTGGCCCGCCGACGTCTTGGAAACGTCCAGGGCGGCGACCTTGCGTCAGCCGGCAACATGCTCGATCTTGCACCTGAGCTCTCGTAGCGAGAACGGCTTCACGATGTAGCCGGTGACGCCCGACCGCTTGGCATCGACGATCGATTGCAGATCATTGCGGCCCGAAACCATCAATATCTTGAGCCCCGCGTGATGCTCGCGTGCGCGGGTCATGAATTCGAGACCATTCAAGCGCGGCATGTTCCAGTCGCAGACGACCAAATCGAAGGCGGCGGCCGCCTCCCGAACGCATTCCAAGCCCACCTCTCCGTTTTCGGCCTCGACGAGCTGCGTGATCCTCAAGCGGCGCAGCATTTGACAGAGCATCTGGCGGATCGAATCATCATCCTCGATCACCAGGACTCGCAGCCCAGCCAAATCTTGTGGCTTGCCCATCGGCGCGACTGCGGCTGAAGACTCAGTTTTCGGATGTAATCTTGCTGGCGATGGTGCGCACGGGACGGCCTTCATAATCGAAGACGAAACTGGCGCCCTCGAAGAAGGTAAAGGGAACCCGCATTCCGATCTCACGCGCCTTGAGAAAGCTTATTGAAATATCCGGCGGCGAAACCACCCCGACCTTGAGGTCCTGCGCCCTTGCTCGGCCCGCGAGGATGTCGGCGCCGTAGATCGCCGCCAGATGCGCATTGCTTTCGAAGCTTATCCCGATCGCCATGACCGCGGTATCCGGACCCTCGCGCACCACTTCCGGCACGACGCTTACGACCGGCACGCGATCGGCGTTCTCGTTGATCGTCTTGATCTCGAGAAACACCGATGTGCTGCCGGTGACCCAAAACAGGCTCTTGCTGAGATCGGGATCGTTCTTGCGCATGGTGCGCACCGCCTCGCCGACGATGTCGACGAGTTCCTTCCTCGCCTCCTTGGGGTTCTGGACGGCGCCCAGGATGACCTGAATGCCTCGCTGGCGCGCATAGGCCACGATGGGATCGGCCTGCGTTTGAACCGCGCTGACATTCTTGCTATCGACCAGCACCGTGAGGTTCCTCAGGTCGGGCATCAATTCGCGGACATAGGCCATCTGCACATCGATCGGCATGTTGAGCGAGGTGAAGGCAAAATTGCTGCCGCTGCCGTGTTCGTAATCCTGCATCTGGCCGAGCTGGACCGGGTCCTTCGAGCAAACCGAAACAACCGGGATCGCGCCATTGCGATAGTGGTCGTATAGCCAGGCCGTCGATTCCGAGCCCATGGCGAAGATCAGCTCGTAGCTTCCCGCCGCCGCGAGCGCCAGCGCGTCGCTGCCCCGCTTATCGTCGAGCTCAAAATCGATCACGGTGATTTCGGCGTTGATTTCCTTCGCCTCGAATACGTGGAGGATCTTGGTGATCGCAATATCGTAGGCCGAGGACGGTCGGGGGTAGAGGACGAGGACACGACGCGCCGATCCGTGCGTCTCCTCGCCGACGCGGCTGATCGACACTTGGAGCGGCTTGCCCGCCACCGGCGATACCTTCCACGCCGCCTCGACGTCCGGGCTGTAGCGGAACCACTTGGCGAATTCCGGCTTGTCGTCGGCCAGCGCCGAACCGGCGAGGGCGATCAACGTTGCGCCCCCCGCGATCGCGCCGAGGACGCGCGATGTCAAAATCAACCGCCTCATGACGTAGCCTCCGACTCGATCGCATCGACGGGCGGACCGGAGATTCGCATGATGAAGAGAACTCCCATCGTCGCGGTCATGACGCCGGCCCAGGTGACGATCGACGCGCTCTCGCCCCAGATCAGGAAAGACTGACCGATGAGGAATGGCCCGGCCACATGTCCGATGCGCTCAAGGAAGCGATAGGTTGCGGTCACCGAGTTGACGCCGATTTGCGCGGCCAGCTTGGAATGCGCGACGTGCGTGACCACCGGGGCATTGATGAACCCGTGCGCGACGCCGACGATCATCACGCCCGCGATCATCAGGATGACGTTGGATCCCGCGGCGTTGAGCACAGTCATTCCGGTCAATCCGATGAGCACCAGTCCGAGCCCGCTGATCGCCGAACCCCAGAAGAGGATCGCGTCCGTCTTGCCGGTGCGATCGACCAGCCGGGATACGTAACCGCTCGCCGCCACCACGCCGATGCCGTAGAGCATGATGACCTGGCCGATCTCCTCCTGCTGGAAGCCCTGGCGTCTCAGGAGCAGGGGCAGCGCGAAGGTGATGATGCCCGTCAAGATGGCTTTCGCCGGGACGCCGATGAAAAGCATCGTCTTCAGGAAATCGGCGCTGCGCATCACCGTCACCATATCCCGCGCGACAATGCGAAATGTGGCGCCGACGCCGGCATTGACTCGCGGACGCGCATCGTGACGAGGGATCAGCAGCATGCTGTAGAGAGCCGCCGCAAGTCCGATCGCCGCGCTGATAGCGAAGACACCGTCCGCGTGAATGTGGGTGACAAGGAGGGAACCGATGGCCATCCCCGAGATCATCCCGCCCTGGAATCCGAAGACGATGATCGCAGCACCTTGGGTCTTCTTCTCGGCCGAAGCCACGGCAAGAATGTATGCCTGTATTCCGATGAACAGCGCGCCTTGGCCGACGCCTGCCAATGCCCGCATCGCCGTGACCGCAACGATGCCGATCGGCATCGTCAGCCCAACCATGCTGGCCGCCGAAATCAGGAGACCGCCCCAAATCAGGAATTTCGGCCCATACCTCTCGGAGAGATAGCCAGATGGGATGAGGGTGAGCGCAAAGAACAGATAATAGATGGTGAACGGCAGGGCGGCGAATCCCAGCGACATGCCCGACGTCGTCGCCACGCCCTGCATGAACTGGGGCAAGAACGAGTAGGTCAGGTTCTCGAGAAAGACCGCAAGAAAGAAGATCGGCTTCACGATGTTGAGCGCCGTTTCCTCGCGGATTGCCTCGGTCACCCGCTGGTCGATCCCCGAACGCGGCAAGGTCAGGCGCTGCATCGACGCGGCGACTTGCAGAAAGAGACCGGCGAGAAAGGCGGAAGCGACGAAGAGGGCCGCGAAGTTCTTCACGCTGCGCTCGACTTCTCGATAGACGAGATCGACGGGCACCGCGACGGCGAGCTTCACCTGCCGCGGTGAATCGGGCTTCGACAGGCTGACCACATACTCGTAGGTGCGCGGATCCGACGACCAAGCTTTGCCGACCTTGTTTGGCTGCGTGTCGATTTGGATCGTCCCATCGATGATGAGAGCCGCCTCGCTGACCTCGGCATTGAGGTGCTGGAAATCGCTGAATACTTTGTCGAGCCCATCGAAGTCGCGAATTCTCAGGTTGAATTCGACGTAATCGTGCAGACGCTGGGACAGCGTCGACGCCGAGCCCTTGGCCTTGCCCTGAATGCCGTCGGAATAAAGCGAGATCAACGTGGCTATCAGCACCCCGGCCATCGCCAGGAACGTCAATCCATAGGCGATCTGCAGCCAGGGGGCGCGCATTCGCGCCAAACGCTGAGCGGTGATCGTGACGAACAGCGCGAAGGCGACCGACAGCGCGAGGACCAGATAGAGGAGCGGACGAAAGCTCGCCGTCATGCGCTCGTCGACCATCCTCGTCGATGAGACGACGACGACGCTGCCGACGGTTTCAAATCGGGTGCGCAGCGGCAGAATGACCTGGTAGTGCCCGTCATCGGAATCGAGCTCGACATTGTCCTTGACGCGCTTGATTGCCGGCGAAGGTTCCGGGAGTGCGGGACTTGACTTGTCGATGGTGAGAAACACCTGCTGGCCGGCCTGATCGTAGACGACCAAGGCGTCGATATCTTCGCTTTCGACGATCGGCTCCGCCAATGTCGTAAAGCCGACGAAATGCTTCAGCGGCAGACCTGCTCGAAGATAAGTCTCCATCGAGTTTTGGATTATCTTGCCCTGAGCGATGAGCTTGTCGACGTGAAATTGCTCGTAGGTGCGCTTTCCTTCGCCGTAGCCGACATAGACGAGCAGCAAGAGCGATAGCGCCGTCACCACGAACATTGTGGCGCCGTCGATCAGGCGCCGGGTAAGACTTGCACGCTCTCGGATCACGGGTCGGCTCCTTCGCTCTCAGCTGAGCAGGTCGATGAGGTTGCGGGCGGAGTCGCGGCGCTGACTGAGGAGAGCACCGAGGCGATCCGCGAGCAGCGACAACATGAGGTCGTCATAATCCATCCCGTGTTCGTCGAGGCCGGCACAGACCAGACTCGTGGCGTCGGCGGTTGGGCGCTTCAGATCAGGCTTCAGGTTGGCCTCGAGCACGTTGAGGCGTCCGCCCGCATCGGCCCGAACATCCAATCGCGTCAACGACCCGAGATTGAATTCGAAATAGACATCGCGTGCGAGGACGCGCAGCTCGGACAACGCATGCGCATCCGCGACGACATCGAGCGGGCGAAAGCGGTCCGAATCGATCGGTCGCAAATCCATCGAGGTGAAGATCTTCTCATCCGCTTCCAGCACCCGCTCCAGCTCGGAAAAAACAAACGGCACGCTGCGCTGCGAGAGACGACCTTTGTGAGCCGTCACCAGACCGCCCACCGCTATGCACAATTCCCGACCCGGCAGATAGGTTTCGATGAGCACGTGGTTCTGCGTAGCGTTGAACACCTGGTCGACCACATCGGGCAGATCGTTGGCGTTATCCGCGACGTGGACGTGGATCGAGGCGCGCCCCGACACCGGCTTGACGATGAACGGACCGTCGTGGCCGCGAAAGATTCGCGCAAAGCGGCTATTCAGTTTCGGCAAGAACGGGCCGCGCGCGAGGTGCCAGGTCATGAACGGCGCCGTCGGAATGCCGGCCCCGATGAGCTCGCGCTTGAAGGTATGCTTGTTGTCGAGAATGGTCGCGACCAGCGGGTCGTGTCCGACATAGGGGACGCCGAGCATTTCCAGCATGGCCGGCGCGTGGCATGCGGGGTTGTATCCCTGTACGCCGCCGGTATTCAGCCATGCCAGATGCGTACCCGCTTGCCGCAACCGGTCCCCCAACCGCATATCGTCGGGCATCAGCTCCACGCGACGGAAGCCGATCCGCCTCAGCGCATCTGCGATGTCTTGCGCGACGGATTCGTAGCTCTTCCATGAGCGCGGATTGATCGTCGGATTGATCACGGCATCTGGGTCGAGCTTCTGACCGCCGAAGACGACGGCGATCTTCATGCAGCCGAGAAGGCGCGCAACCTGGGATTCCAGGACTTCAACGCTGGCGCCGCCAACGGGTGCCGCGCTCGGGACAGGTTGGGGCTGGCGCGGTTCAAAGTTCTGCATTTCGAGTAAAGCCACACGTCCCCCCGAGGCTATGATCGCGAGCCCACCCTACGAGGAGAGTTATTAAGGTTAAATTAAAGGGGAATCGCCGCGATTTCGGGGCTTAAGTCTTTGTTCACGACGGCTCCTACAGTATAGCCGAAAGTATTAAAGCGATCTCGCAACCCGCCCACGTCGCATCCATGACCGCGAGCAGGGGCCGATCAATCCGCCGAAAGAGGGCTCTGCTATGACACGGCAATCGAACACGTGCGGCTCTGCCGCCCCGTCACTGACGGGCAATCCCCGGTCACGCGGCGACGAGCGCGCCGACGCCGCCGGCCGCCATGCGGCGCGGTCGGAAGGTCAGACCGAAATCCTCGACCTCATCGCGCGAGGCAGCGGGTTGTCCGAGGTCTTGAACGCGATCGTCCGTGTCGCGGAAGAGCAGACGTCGCCGTCGCTTTGCTCGATCGTAGTGCTTGCCCGCGACGGCACGCGGCCCACGCACATCTCCGGCCCTCGCCTTCCCGCCCCCCTTGCCAAGGCACGTGACGTAAGCGTGGACGCCGGTGATTCGCCGGAGAACGAACTGCGCGAAGCTGCTTTGGCGGCTGGCTTTGATGATTGCCTGACGCAGCCGATTAGATCGAGGAGCGGCAACTCACTCGGGGCGATCCATCTCTTCCATCGCACGCGGTCGACGAGCGACGGCGACCTTCTCAAGCTGCTTGGCCAATCGGCGGGAATCGCCATCGAGCTGGATCAGAGCGCCCAGCTCCTGCGACTGGCCGATGAGCGCTTTACATCGCTGACCGCGAGCATCCCGGGCGTGGTCTACCAGCGCCGTGTCACGCCGGACGGCGATATTCGCTATACCTATATCAGCGAAGGCGTCCGCGATCTCTTCGGCGTGACGCCGGAAATGGTGCTTGCCAATCCGACCGCGCTGTTCAATCGCCATGACCCGAGCTACGCCGCCGATTTCCGCGAGCGCCTGCTTGCGGCAAGCCGGACGCTGCAGCTGTGGGACGTCGAAGCCAGCATCATTACCAATGATGGACAACAGAAATATACCCATGCCATCGCCCGGCCGCATCGCCAACCGGATGGCTCGGTATTGTGGAACGGGCTGATTCTCGACCAGACCCGGATAAAAAAGGCCGAGCTCGCGGCCGCCGCGGCGGAGGCGAGCACGCGCGAGGCGATCATCGAGAGCCTATCGCAGGGACTCGTCCTGTTCGACGCCGACGATCGGCTGATGATCTGCAACAGCTCGTTCATCAAGCTCTATCCCGAGCTAAAGGAGAGCGCAGTCCTCGGTGCCGGTTATGAGCTCATCATCATGGCGGAAATAGGATGTGAAGCCGCTTCGAGCGAGACGCCGCACGAGCGGCGTCAGGCGCGTCTCCACCAGCACGGCCTGCGCCACCACAATCTGGAGCGTCAGCTCGCCGACGGCCGATGGATTCTGGTCAGCGAACGTCGTACCCCCGATGGCGGAACGATCGTCCTCCATAGCGATATCTCGACGCTGAAGCGCCGCGAAGAGGAACGCAGCAACCTGCAGGACCAATTGTACCGCGCGCAGAAGATGGAGGCGATGGGCCGGCTGGCCGGCGGCGTCGCCCACGACTTCAACAATATTCTCGCCTCGATCCTGGGAAATGCGGGATTCCTCGTCGAGGATCTTCCGCCGGATTCGGAAATGCTGGAATACGCGAAGGAGATCGTCGTCGCCGGCAACCGCGCGAAACATCTCGTCCAGCAGATCCTCGCCTTCAGCCGGCATCAGGCGGCCGGCGAAACGGACGTCGACGCCGATGCCGTCGTGAACGAGGCCGTACAGCTTCTGCGCGCCACGATTCCGACGTCGATCCGCTTCGACGTGCAGCGTCATTGCTCAGGCACGATCGTCCGCGGCAACGCCACTCAGCTGGTGCAGGTTCTGATGAACCTATGCGTGAATGCGCGCGATGCGATCGGCACTCAGCACGGCTCGATCGAGTTGGAGGTCGACACCCGGCCCGGAAGCGCCGCTGCGGCCGAAGGTTCGCCAGTCGACGCCTCGGGGCGCGCAATCACCCGGGCGGACGGCAGCACCACCATCGCCACCGGCCGCCTCGTTTCGGACAAAAGCTATCTCTGCATCCGGGTCCGCGACTCCGGATGCGGCATGGAGGCGAGCGTCCTCGGCAAGATGTTCGAGCCGTTCTTCACGACCAAGGAGGTCGGTAAAGGCACCGGGCTCGGACTCGCTGCGGTCCATGGCATCGTGACTTCGCATCACGGGGTAGTCGCCTGCACCAGCAAGCCCGGCGAGGGCACCAGGTTCGAAATCTTTCTCCCCGCCGTGCAGGGTGAGGGCGCCGTTGGTAAACCGATCGAGGCCGCCAGCAAGCCCGTCGGCACGGAGTCCATCCTGATCGTCGACGATGAGCAGCAAGTCTCCACCATGCTCGCGCGCGCGCTCGAACGGCTCGGCTACAGCGTCGATTGCTTCAATAGCGCGACCGATGCGCTCGACGCTTTCACCAAGACCCCCGACGCGTGGGCATTGGCAATCACCGATCAGACCATGCCGCAGATGACGGGCTATGAGCTGGTCGAGCGGATCCTGGCCCAGCGACCCGGGTTTCCGACGATCCTCTGCTCGGGGTTCACCGACGCCGTGACCGCTGAATCCGCCACCGCCCTCGGCATCAAGGCCTTCTTGACCAAGCCGGTGGATCACGATGTGATTACGCGTGTCGTGCGCGAGCTCCTGGACGCCCGCGCCGCCTGAGCGGAAACTCGCGCGTCCGCCTGCA
>Ga0137395_10001621_pt1 | contig 10550 bp, 14 predicted proteins | sample czobulk216metaG_FD_108283 | JGI IMG/M metagenome (GOLD analysis project Ga0137395, IMG submission 108283) | Vadose zone soil microbial communities from Angelo Coast Range Reserve, California, USA - czobulk2.16 metaG | ecosystem: Environmental > Terrestrial > Soil > Vadose zone | place: USA...
GTCGTAGGCGCAGATCGTCACGACGGGAAACCGTTTGAAGACCGCATTCACTCGCTGCTCCACGACCATGTGCTCGGCGACCGATCCCAGGGTCTCGACGTCCGCGAGCACCTCGGCCAGGATCCGGATCGGTCCCCCACGTGAACGGGACGCCGCCGTCAGCATCTGCTCGAAGCGGGCAACTTGATCGCCAGCTGAGCCGGCGACTTCCGGGTAGAGCATCAGCAGGCCGGCCTGGATGGCCTTCGCCGCGTCGACGCCCTCGTTTTGCAGGGCGGCGAAATATTGCTCGCGTACATCTGGGGTGGCGCGGAGGAGTACGACCGACTGGCTGGCCAGCAACCCGTCCCGCAGGAACGGGAGGCCGATCCGGAGCCGGCCCGCATCGGTGGTGTAAAAGCACGCGATATGGCTCCCGAGGGGGACGACCACGTCCTGGATGACCATGGTCGACGCCACTCCGGTACCGGCGGCGCCAGTGCCCTGGCCGGGACCCGCCTCCATGAACATCCTCAGGTCTTCCTCGCGAAGACGCCGGGCCCGGCGGCGACCCACCCGGCGGGCCGGCAGCAGGCCGCTATCCGTCCAGCGTCGAATCGAGGCCTCACTGACCTTTAAGAAGGTCGCGGCTTCGCGGGTCGTCAGGAGCCGCTCGCGCGCGATCGGCATCTCTTTCGGCTTACCAGCGCTCATCTGTACTACCGCGAACCAAGTCTCAGGTTCCTCGTCGAGTTGGAAGGCCGGGTTTCTGCGCGCACTTACTGTAAAGGACAACGTTGGCGGTCCGCAAATGTGACGTTCGCTACGTCATTTCGTGCGCAGCTATGTCCAGAACATCCTGGAAAAGCTCGACGCCCACTCGACGGTCGAAGCGGTGGCTGCCGCCGCGCGTCACGACCTGCTGGTCGCTGAGCCGCTAAACCAGGCCGTGCTCCACCGCGTAGCGGGTCGCCGCGCTGCGCGAGCCGACACCGATCTTGCCGAAGATCGAGCGCAGGTGTGCATCGACGGTGCGAGAACTCAGGCCGAGCGATTCGGCGATCTCCCGGTTGGTCAACCCGGCGGAGACCAGCTTCAGAACGTGCACCTCGCGGGCGGTTAGATTATCCGGATACGCTTCGCTCAAGACCCCTTCTCGCGAACGATACTGCATTGTGCTATACGGTGCTAAGCATAGCAATCATTCGCGCGCCAGGCGATTCTGTATTCGGGTTGAGCGTGGCCGGCTAGGCCAGGTTGTGCTCGATCGCGTAGCGAGTCGCGGCGCTCCGGTGGGACACGCCCAACTTGCGAAAGATCTCGCGGAGATGCGCGTGCACCGTGCGACGACTTAGAAAGAGCTCGTCAGCGATTTGGGCATCGGTCCAGCCGCGGGCGAGCAAGCGCAACACCTCGGCCTGGCGCGGCGTCAGATGATGAACGCCCACCGCATCGACATGCCCCAGCCGGACAGCTGGCATGCCGCTGTCCAATTGTGCTCCCCCTTTCCCCACGCTCATCGCCCCAGGGGACCCATAAAGTATTCGTTATGCGCAGCGTGCACCCCACTGTGAGTCCCCTGCATCGGCAGGAGTGCCTAATTCGCTAGCCTAACTCACCGGCGCCGACACCTCGGCATTAGTGCCTAGGTTTCCCGGCTCTTCGCAAGGATCGGTTTCGACCCACCGGATAGCGGATCGGTTCCGGGCTTGACCGCCATGCGCGAACGCGCACAGATCGCCGGCGGCTGGTGGAAGATGGAGTCTACTGGTAGACTGTCGTCGCTTTTCCAGCACCCGCTGGGGCGTGGCCAAGCTGGTAAGGCGCCTGACTCTGGATCAGGAAATTCCTAGGTTCGAATCCTAGCGCCCCAGCCATTTGTCTTGTCTCAAGACATCCCGGACGCCTGTCGCAAGACATTATGGACAGGCCAGCGTCCGTTGAGGGGCTGGTAGTCGCGGGTGGGGTCGATGGTCAGAGCGCGGAGGAGCTCGCCCTCCTCGGTCACAATCCGGACCTGCGCGCCGGCCACGAAGATGTGGACGGGTTTGTTTCGGTGCGCGGCTCCAACGCGGATGTGTCGGAGCCGGCTGCGGTAGCGCAGGGTGACGGTGCCGGTCTTGTCGATGCGGTCGTGACGGACGCGGTACTGGACGGAAGCGAGCTCAGCAGCGGGTCCGGCCTTGACCCTGGCGGCGAAGGCTTGGGCGGGGGTGCGCCCATCGAGGGCGCGGTGGGGTCGTGACTGGTTGTAGTAGAAACGGAAGGCATCGAGCTGAGCCTGGAGCTCCGCAATGGAGGGCGCCGGAGGCTGGCGCGCGAGGTAGCGCTTGAGCGACTGGTGGAGGCGCTCGACCTTGCCGCAGGTCTGCGGATGGTAGGGGGTGGAGTGTTTGGAGACGATGCCCAGGCGGTCCAGCTCGGACTCGAGCAGGACCCGTCCCTGGCGTGATTTGCCGCTGAAGACCGCGGCGTTGTCGGTGAGGAGAGAGGCTGGGAATCCGAACTCGTGGGCGCCACCGAGGAAGGTCTCGAGGGCGTCGGCCGCTTTGACGGTAGGGACAGCGACCGACGCGACAAAGAGGCGTGAGTGGTCGTCGACGAAGTTCAGGATCTCGACCCTGGCGCCCTCGGCCAGGTGCCAGTCGGTGGCGTCGGCCTGCCAGCGCTCGTTGGGAAGGCTGGCCTCAAAGCGGACGAAGGAGGAGCGCGGCCGCTTGTGCGGCTGTGGGGTGATCAGGCCGTGACGACGGAGGATGCGCCAGATGGTGCTGCGCGAGGGCGGCGGTTGAGCCAGGCGCGCGGCGACGTGGTGCGAGATGGTCTGGGGTCCGGCGTCGTGACCCGCGACGAGTAGCTCCTCGCGTAACTGCAGGACGGTGGCGACGACCTCCTCGCCGGCCGCTCGAGGCGATGATCGTGGTCTCCGTGAGTGAGGCGCGAGGGCCTCATAGCCGCCGCCTTTAACCCGGGCGATCAGCTCATAGAGCCAGCTCCGAGAGATGCCGTGGGCCTTGGCGATTTCGCTCGGCCGGCGTTTCTCGATGAGGACCGCGTCGACCACATAGCGCTCCAAACCCATCCCGGCACCTCCTTTCGGTAGGTGTCCAGCATGTCTTGAGACATCTGTCCACTATGTGTTGAACTCGCACACTACCGCCCCAGCCATCGTCTTTAGAAAGCCGCCCGTAACCGTTCGGCCATGCAAGCGCTAGCCTGCAGGCAATCTGATAGATGGAAGGCGAAGAGCCTGGCCAATGCTCGACATGTGTTGTAGGTTCGTGCCGTGTTTCTAACCCAGCGGCTTGCCAAGAAGGTCCCGGAACTCACGATCTATTTCTGGTGATCAAGGTGCTGACCACGGGCATGGGGGAGCGATGTCGGATTTCTTTGTCCACCGCTACAACCCATACCTCGTGGTGGTCCTGGGAGCCGCTGCGCTAGCGGTCTCACTCATCTTGCAGCTGTACGTCCGGCGATACGATCCGTGGGCGTACTGGCTGGCGGTCTCGATGGTTGCCGTCTTCGGCACGATGGACGCTGGAATCCTCCATATCTACCTGGGCGTGGTACATCTTCTCCGCGACAATCTATGCCCTGGCCCTGGCCGTCATCTTCGTGCTGTGGTATCTGAGCGAGAAAACCCCGTCGGTTCATAGCATTTACACGCGCCGCCGGGAACTTTTCTACTGGGGTGCAGTCCTTGCCACGTTTGCGCTGGGGACTGCGGCCGGTGACATGACGGCCGTATCGTTCTATCTCGGCTTCCTGGCTTCCGGGATTCTCTTCGCAGTCGTGTTCGCCGTTCCGGCCGTCGCTTACAGGGTTTTCGGCTTGAACGAAATTGTCACCTTCTGGTTCGCCTACATCATCACCAGACCACTCGGCGCCTCCTTCGCAGACTGGCTCGCCGTGCCACCGAGCCAGGGTGGCTTGAATCTCGGCAAAGGGACGATCAGCATCGCCTTGTGGATATTGATAATCGCGTTCGTGACCTACATGGCGGTCAGCCATCGTGACGTAGCGCCAACTCAAGTAGCCGGCCCGAGCGCAAAGTGAGGGTATTAGGGCGAGGAGGATCGGTCACCCCGATCAAGCCGTTGCCAAATCTGACCAGTTAGCCCAGCCATTTGTTTTCGATGCGCGAGGTGCGAGTGATCCGCGTCGCGCGCGATTAGAAAACGTTAACCTGCTAATAAGGGGGGACTGTCTCGAGTTTGACGAGGGGATATCCGAGGGCTACTATCAAGCCTGATCCGTTGGGGCGGCGAGCACACAGGGTAGGGAGGAAGTAATGAACAGCTCCAGGTTGGGGCGCATCTTTTCGGTTGCGGTCCTGGTTTCACTTCTGGCGGCCTGCGGACCGGGCACCGGGAGCTCGAGCAGCAAGACGCTTCATGTCATCGGCACCTGGGGCGGCAGTGAGCAGGCGTCCTTCCTGGCCATGGTGAAGCCGTGGGAGGATAGCACCGGCAACAAGGTCAGCTACGAGGGGAGCCGCGACATCAACGCCCTCCTCACGACTCGCGTCAAGGCGGGCAACCCGCCTGACCTCGCGGGACTTCCGGGCCCCGGACAGATGGCGCAGTTCGCCAAGGCCGGTTCGCTGGTCTCACTGGACAGCGCCGTCGACATGAACGCGATGAACACCCAGTACGGACAGAACTGGGTCAAGCTGGGCACCTCCGGCGGGCACCTGGTTGGCATCTTTATCAAGGCCGCGATCAAGGGCCTGATCTATTACGATCCCAAGAACGTCACCACGGCCGGGGTTGATTTCACCACCCCTCCGAAGACCTGGGACGACCTGGTGACCGCCTTCAACGCCATACGGTCGAAAACCGGCAAGACGCCTTGGTGCATTGGTGTCGCAAGCGGCGCGGCATCGGGATGGCCGGGCACCGACTGGGTCAAAGACTTCTTCCTGCGGCAGGCGGGACCGACAAAGTACGAGGCATGGGGTGCGAGCCAGGAGCCCTGGAACGCGCCCGAGATGAAGACGGCGTGGCAGTCATTCGGCCAGGTCGTCAACAACGGGAACCTGACCTATGGCGGCAAGAATTACGTGCTGTCGACAAACTTCGCGACCGCCTTCGACCCGATGTTTACCAGTCCGCCGGGATGCTACCTGCATCACCAGGCGTCGTTCATCACCGACTTCTTCGTACACGACTACCCCACCCTTAAGCCCGGCACGGACTTCACCTTCTTCGGGTTCCCCGACATCAACCCCGCGTACACCGGACCCCAAGTGGTCGCCGGTGACCTCTTCGGCATGTTCAAGGACTCGCCCGAGGCGCGCAGCCTCATCAAGTACCTGACCACAGCCGATGCTCAGAAGATCTGGGTCAAGCGCGGCGGCGCGATCTCGCCCAACAAGCTGGTCACACTCGACAACTACCCAGATGACCAGGTAAAGAAGGCGGCGCAGCTGCTGCTGGCGGCCAATCCGCCCGAATTCGACGCCGGCGACCTGCAGACGGCAGCGTTGCAGCAAGCGTTCTTCGACGGCATCGTGGCGTACATCCAGAACCCCGGGCAGCTCGATTCGATCCTCAACGGGCTGGAGCAAAAAAGGGCAAGCGGCCAATAGGCATTAGATAAGGAGAGCGAGAGGCCACCGTGGACGCCCAGCGAATCACGTTCCTGGTGGGCGCCGTCATCGGCGTTCCGGTGGTCCTCGTGCTCTACATCGTCGTCACCGACTGGCTGATCCGTCGGCTGCCGGCGGCCCAGCATGGGCGGGTGCGGCCCTGGCTGTGGGTCGGCCCGGCACTCCTGCTGGTCACCGGCTTCCTGATCTATCCGGGCGTCGCCACTGCCTGGATCAGCGTGCTCAGCAACGACGGGAAGAACTTCGTCGGTTTCGCCAACTTCGGGCACGTGTTGGCCGACCATTCGGTGTTGATTGCGATCCGCAACAACGTGCTGTGGCTGGTCTTCTATACCGGATTGGTGCTGGTGTTCGGCCTAATCCTCGCCGTCATGGCGGACCGAGTCCCGTACGAGGGCGCCATCAAGTCGCTGATCTTCATGCCAATGGCGATTTCGTTCGTGGCGGCCGGCTTGATCTGGAGCTTCATGTACCAGTATCAGCCCAATCTTCCGGGCGTACACCAGACCGGGACGCTGAACGCCGTCTGGGTGAATCTCCTCCACCAGCAACCAATCGCGTGGATCATCGACGAGCGTGTGAACAACTTTGCCCTGATCTTCGCCGCTGTATGGGTGTGGACCGGCTTCGCCATGGTCATCACCTCGGCCGCGCTCAAAGGCATCCCGCCTGAGCTCACCGAGGCGGCCAGGGTGGATGGTGCCACCGAGCTTCAAGTATTTTCACGCATCACGATTCCCCTCCTCGCACCGACGCTCACGGTAATCGGGACGACCCTGGTCATCTTTGCGCTTAAGGCTTTCGACATCATCTATGTGATGACCAACGGGCTCTACAACACCGACGTCATGGCCAGGCGCATGTACGGGGAGATGTTCACCAGTCAGAATTACGCGAACTCGGCGGCCATCGCCATGTTGCTGCTGCTAGCCGTCATACCGGTCTTGATCTTCAATTTGCGCCGTTTCCAGTTCCAGGAGGCCATTCGATGAGCGTCGCTCCCGTCGCTGCTCCACCGATCACGCAGGCGCCTGTCGTCGCCGTTGGAAAGGAACCGCGGCGCTTTACTCTCGGCACGTTGCCGCTGCACCTCGCGCTGATCCTGCTGACCGTGATCTGGATCGTGCCGACGCTCGGCCTGCTGGTCAGCTCATTCCGCCCCGGGTTCCTGGTCAACCGCACCGGCTGGTGGACGGCGTTTTCGCCGCCCTTCCAGTTCACGCTGCAGAACTACAGCGACGTGCTGCAGAGTAACAACCTTTTTGCGAGCTTCCTCAACAGCCTGACGATCGCGATCCCCGCCACGGTGATCCCGATTGCGATTGCGGCCTTTGCCGCTTACGCCTTCGCCTGGATGCGATTCCCCTTGCGCAATGCCTTGTTCCTGCTGCTGGTCGGCCTGTTGGCGGTTCCGCTTCAGGTCACGCTGATCCCGGTCCTCGCTGCATTCAAGGTCTTGCAGCTGAACGGCTCGTTCCTGGGCATCTGGCTGGCGCACACGGGATATGGACTGCCCTTTGCGATCTACCTGCTGCGCAACTTCTTCGGGTCGCTCCCGAACGATCTCTTCGAGTCAGCGTCGATCGATGGAGCCGGGCCGGTCACGATGTTCTTCCGCCTGGTGCTGCCGCTCTCAGTGCCCGCCCTTGCCTCCCTGGCCATCTTCCAGTTCCTGTGGACCTGGAACGACCTGCTGGTGGCGCTCGTCTATCTCGGCGGGGACCCGGCGGTCGCGCCGATGACCGTGACGGTGGCCAACCTGGTGGGCTCGCTCGGCCAGTCGTACGAATTACTCACGGCAGCTGCCTTCGTCTCGATGGCCCTGCCGCTCGTCGTCTTCCTCGCAATGCAGCGCTACTTCGTGCGCGGCATGACCGCCGGCGCCGTCAAAGGCTAAACCTCGGCCTCAGCAGCGTCGCGAAAGAGTCGGCGTTGCCCGGTGATGTCTCCGAAGCTCCGCCTAGATTGCTGTCGCGCTGGTGTTTCTTGGCAACAATTCCCACCACCCGATCACGATCTTCCTCTACAGCTTTACCATGACCCTGGCCGCCAACTACTGGATTATCTCGACCGGCGCAATGATCTCGATCCTGATTCCGTTGATCGTGTTCTTCTCTCTACAGCGCTACTTCGTGCAGGGTGTTCTCGCAGGCGCGGTCAAGTAAGGCAGTAGAGCGTCAGCCGGTCGACATAGCCCGGGCACTAGGCTTCAGCGCCGTGTCAGGACTGTCGCGAGGAGCGTCATGGTCAGCAGGATCGGGATCGCCATGATCGCTAGCGTGAACAACAGGAAGAGGTTGAGCGTATCACCCGGGGCGCCCGAATCAGCCGCGGTCCTGGCGCCCTGCGGGGTGGGCGCGATCGCGAGTGCCTGAGCCGATCCCGCTTGCGCCACACCGGTAAAAGGCAGCGCGCCAGCGCCAGCGGCGCCCGGATCCGGAAGTGGCGCCGGTGGGGGAGTCGTCGGGACCGTGGCCGTCGGCTGGGGGATCGGTGAAGCCGAGGGTGACGGGGTAGGGGGCGGTGATGGTGTTGGAGGCGGCGATGGGGTGGGCCGAGGGGTTGGTGGCGGGGTAGGTGGTGGCGTTGGGGTTGGGGTTGGCGATGGCGTGGGGGTTGGCGATGGCGTCGGAGTTGGATGAGGCCGAGCCGGGCTGACCTGACTGGCGATGGCGGCCCATGCACTTCTCGGGGTCGCGACGATGGCCGGCGCGACGATGGCGCCGGTCACTAGCAATGCGACAGCGAGCGCGCGATCACGACGGCGCCCTTTCATTCCTTCCCTTCCTGCCCGCAGACTCTTTACGAAAGGATAACTCATTGTGACCAGAAAAGAACAGACCGTGAGATTGCCGAGTCCTCCTACCATTAACTGATGGCTGGGCCAGAACGCGTCGCCGTGATAACGGGTGCCAGCTCGGGAATCGGCGAGGCAACCGCGCGCGGTCTCGCCCGCGAAGGCTTCAAGCTCGTGCTGGGAGCCCGTCGCGAGGATCGGCTGGCAGAGGTCGCCCGGGAACTCGACGGATTCGCCCTACCCCTGGATGTCCGCGATCTGACAAGCATCGAGACATTTGTTCGAGCGGTCGAAGCCAAATATCCGGCGGTCGAGATCCTGATCAACAACGCCGGGCTGGCCGCCGGCCTGCAACCCCTTGCGGAGGGGAACGATGACGACTGGGTTCAGATGATGGAGACGAACGTGCTCGGCCTGCTTCGGGTCACCAGGGCGATACTCCCGCTGCTTCGACGCGCTCCTCGCGCCCATATCGTCAATCTGGGCTCGGTCGCCGGCTTCGAAGTCTACCCCGGGGGCGTCGGGTACACCGCCAGCAAACACGCCGTGCGGGCCGTCACGAGAACGCTGCGGCTCGAGCTCCTTGGCGAGTCGATTCGCGTGACCGAGATCGAGCCGGGCATGGTGGAGACGGAGTTCAGCCTGGTACGGTTTAAGGGCGACCAGCAGCGGGCGGCGGCCGTTTACGAGGGCATGCAGCCGCTCACCGGCGCCGATGTTGCGGACTGTATCGTTTGGAGCGTCACCCGGCCACCTCATGTGAACATCGACGAGATGGTGGTGCGGCCGATCGCCCAAGCCACCACTCGCGACGTCGCTCGCAAGACCTGAGCGATCGCTCGGCCGCTTTTACACAGGGCTTTCCACATATGCACATGCGCCCCGGCTTCTCTGAGTGACGCACGCAGGCATGTGCTGATAGCGAGCCTGTCACTGGGTCGCCCGGCGCGACAATGACGCAAATATTGACGCTGCCACAGGCAACTGATATGATATCGCCGATATCACTTAACACGTACCAGGGAGGTAATCATGGCAGTCGTTCATGAACACGACGACGGCGACGGCGGCTCGAGCGCGGCGATAGTAGCGATCTTTTTGATCGCCCTGATCGTGATCCTGGCGATCCTCTTCTACGGCTTCGCGGTCGGGCACTGGTTCGGCGTTGGTGGCGGCGGCACGACCATCATCAACAACCCGGCGTCGAGCGCACCGTCGATCGCGGCATCGGCCTCAGTGTCTCCGTCCTGACATCACGACGCAGCCCAGGAAAGGAGAAGACCGGCGCGGCGCGCCGGTCTTTTCCCTTGTCGCTCAGCTGAGCCGCAGGTCACCACGCCGATGCCGACATGGCCGTAGTGCGCGCGAAAGGTTGGCGTGTGGATTGCGATAGCCGCGTCGGGAGTCAGCCCCCGCGGCCGCGCCAAATGTGACGGCGCCAGATCTCAACCTGCAACGGTCTCGTAACGAATTGTGAAAGGTCGAGCGCCGACAATGCAGGCATGTTTATCCGTGGACTTTTTCGACGCGTTTGTCGTCGCATGCGCAGCGAGCAGGGCCAGGGAATGGTCGAGTACGCGCTGATCCTGGTCTTGATCGCGGTTGTGGTGATCGTGCTGCTGATCATCCTGGGCAACCAGGTCGCGAACGTCTTCTGCAACATCAGCGGGGCGATCGGGCAGTAGTCGGGCCGGTAGGCTCTTGCCATGCAGAGCCGCTGCAGCCTCGTGATTCTGGCGGGCGGGCGCAGCCGCCGCATGGGCCACGACAAGGCGACCTTGCCGGCGGGCGATGGGACGCTGATCGAGCACCTCGCTCGCCGGCTCGCGCCGCTGGTCGACGAGACCATCATTGCCGGCGGATCGGTTGGCCCGCCGTTTGAGGGAGCCCGTCTGGTCGCCGACCGTCAGCCGGGCCTCGGCCCGCTCTCGGGCATGTTGGCCGGCTTTGCCGCCGCGAAACGACGACACGTCTGGGTGGTCGCCTGCGATCTGCCCGACGTCGAGCCGGCGCTGGGCGGCCTGCTTTTAGCGCTGGCCGGCGATTACGAGGCGATCGTACCCCAGCCTGACCAGGAGCCCGAGGGGGCGTGCGCACTCTACGTCCGCGAGCTGGCCCCGCGCATCGAAGCATTGCTCGAAGCGGGCCAGCGCAGCATCA
>Ga0137395_10001622_pt1 | contig 10550 bp, 6 predicted proteins | sample czobulk216metaG_FD_108283 | JGI IMG/M metagenome (GOLD analysis project Ga0137395, IMG submission 108283) | Vadose zone soil microbial communities from Angelo Coast Range Reserve, California, USA - czobulk2.16 metaG | ecosystem: Environmental > Terrestrial > Soil > Vadose zone | place: USA...
AACCAAGAATGATTACCACGTTGTCGCCACGACTCCCGGCTGCCGTGCTATTCAGGGCCCGCAGGCGCGCGTCGACAATCGGATGTCCAATCAAAAACCGCACTAAGTCCACGAAGTGGCAGCCCTCGCCTATGACCCGCCCGCCGCCCACATGCGGGTCGTGGATCCAATGTGTCGCCGCAACCGCGCCGGCATTCACTGTCACGATCACGCTCTTGGGTTCGGCGGCATTCGCTAGCAATGACTTCATCTGCTTGACCTGCGGCGCGAACCGCCGGTTGAACCCTACCATCAGCTGCGGCCCATTCGCTCCCGCCCGGGTTGCAGCCCATACAGCGGCGATCGTATCGAGGTCTGGCGCGGTGATCGCCAGCGGTTTCTCCACGAACACGTGCTTTCCGGCTTGGAGGGCGCGCACGACAAAATGGGCGTGGCTATCATGCGGCGTGGCAACCACTACCGCATCGACGTCGGCGGAGGTGCTCAATACCTCCGCGTCAGTCGTCGCGCGTGCGAATCCGAACTTGCGACCGTAATGTGCCGCACTAACCCCGGTGTCGCTGGCGATCCCTATGAGGCGTGCACCGCTCGCCGCGAACGCCGGAATCAGGGTGCGCCCCGCATAGTTCCCGGCGCCGATGAAGGCGACCCGCAGTTGGGATCCAGCGGGCACCGGCGTGTCAACGGCATCCAGCTGGACAGTGCGGGCATCAGCGCCGCGCAGCCCGGCTGCTGGGTACTCGATTAGAATGCCGAGGCTCGGGACGTCCGCCCGCGTCAGCAACTCGTAGCCTTCCGATGCCCGCTCCAGTGCGAAACGATGGCTGACCAGCGGCAAGGTATCGAGCCGCTTCGAGGCCATCATGTCAAGCACCGCCTCGAGGTTCCGCTGCGCCGTCCAGCGCACGAAGCCAAAGGGATAGTCGACTCCTTGTTCTTCGTACTTCGGGTCGTAACGGCCCGGGCCATACGAACAGGAAACCTGAAAGGTCAACTCCTTCTCGTAGAAATCCGTCCGCGCGAGCTCCAGGCCCGTAACGCCGACCAACACGATACGGCCACGCTTTCGGCACATCTGTGCCGCCTGATGCATCGGCTCGCTGCTGTGCGTCGCGGCGGCAACCACGACCGCGTCGACCCCGCGACCGCGTGAGAACGCGATCGCTGCGGCGACAGGGTCGTCCCCTGCGGACACGACTTCAGCGCCAAAGCGTTGCGCCAGCAGCAATCTGTCGGCATTGAAGTCGACGCCCATCACCCGGCACCCGTGGGCGCTCAGCAGCTGCACACATAATTGCCCGATCAGTCCGAGACCGGTGACGACCACCATTTCGCCGAGCGTCGGTTGAACCAGGCGAAGCCCTTGCAGCGCAATGGCTCCAGGCACGGCGAACGCGGCCTCGTCGTCCGACACTCCCCGCGGTACCTTTGCACAGAGGGTGGCCGGAACACTGACAATCTCAGCGTGCTTGCCGTTCGAGACCACGCGGTCGCCGGTGGTGAACCCACTGCTCGCGGCGCCCACCTCCAGCACTACTCCGACATTGCAATACCCCAGGGGCAGCCGCTGGTCCAGCTTGCTGAGCACCGCGGCCACGGTCGGCGCGACGCCATCGGTGGCTATCCTGTCCAGCACCGCGCGAACCCTTTCCGGCTGCTGCCTGGCCTTCTCGAGCCAGCCCGCTTTACCGAACTCCACAAGCATGCGCTCGGTGCCCGCCGATACTAGGCTACGAGTGGAACGAATCATCACCTGGCCGGACTGGACCGCTGGTCGAGGAACCTCGACGACCTCAGTTGCGCCTGTGCGGAGACTCTGCAGTATCTGCTTCAATCGATGGATCCTGGCGCAGGGTGGCGGATACCAAGAACGGCGGGGTTAAACAGATCGTCGCTCTGCGCGCGCGGGCACTTCCCAAGCGACGAAGCGGCCGCGAGGCCGACCTGGCTGCAGTTGCACGAGGTGACGGACATTTGGGAAACGCCGGCACGCGAATGGTATGCGGCGAAAGAGCAGTTTCGCCTTGCTGTTCAGCGATCGGTTCGACGCTATCAATAACTCAACCGGCCCGCATCGCACAAGATTTCTACCGCTACCCCTACTTGCGCGCCTCTATCAGCATGAACAAGCCGAACCTAGGGAAAATCCGCCTGAGGAGCCGCCGTGGCCACAGCCTCACGGCCGTAGACAGCAGGATGCCGCGGTGTCGTTGTCCAGCCTGGGATTCGAGTAAGTCCGCGTGACTGAGCCTCGTGCGGATTCGCACGTCACGAAAAGCCGCGAACAGCTGGCGCGCACTCCGGATAGAGTAGGCCTTCGTGCCCGGACTCTCCAGATATTGCCCGTAGACCCATGACAGTGATCGCCACGGACGCAGCGCGAGTAGGGCATATCGGACCCAGAGCATGAGACCCACGAAGCTCCATTTGTAGTAGATCATAATCCGTGCCTCACCTCCGGGCTTGAGCACCCGCCAGATCTCGGTGACGGCCTTGGGCGTGTCAGGACTGCAGTGTATGACACCCCACGAGTACACGATGTCGAAGTACCCATCCTGAAATGTCAACCGCTCTGCATCTCCGACGGCAAGGCGCGAGGAAAGCCCGAACGCGAGCAGTCTGCGCCCGGTGTGCTCGACTGCTCGTTCCGTCAGGTCGATTCCATAGAGATCCGCACCGGCTTCAGCGAATTTCTGATGATCCGCGCCCAGGCCAACGCCGATTTCCAACACCCGCATGCCGCGAGCTTCATTGAAGCGTGCCAGCTCAGGAATGTAAGGCTCGAGCTGATAGCGGGCACGGGCCTGCTCGTCGTAGCCGGCGCGATCGGTGGTCGGCAGGTAAAGGGCTTCTCCGCAGGAGGCGGCATTCCAGAAGTCGTGGACGTCCCGTTTGCTGGCATTCATGTTCGGGCCTCAAGCGCGCATTCGGCAGGCATCGCGTCCAGATATGCACGACACCAGCTCTCGACGCTCATCAGCGACAACAAAGTGTAGGAGGCGTCGCGCTCGCCCCTGTCGTTCTGTTCGACGAGCCGCCATACCGCGGCGGGTTCGAACAGCCCCCGGCGTCTCAGGCTTTCGGGCGAAAGTAACTCGCTCACCAGCGGACGCAGCTCGCGCCTGACCCAGCGCCGCATCGGCGCACCAAATCCGGTCTTCGGTCGATAGATGACATCACGAGGCAGGTATGGCTCGAGTGCTTTCTTCAGGACCCATTTTCCCATGCGTCGCCTTTGCTTAAAGCTTAGCGGAATCCGTGCTGCATATTCTACCAGATCGAGATCGAGAAACGGCACGCGCACTTCCACCCCAGTCGCCATCGACATCCTGTCCGTATAGGCAAGATTGTGGTCGGCGAGGAAGAAACGCTGCTCGAGCACCAACATACGGTCCAATGGCTCGACTGATGTCGCCAACGGCCGCAGGAAATCAAGCATCGGCGCGCTCGCGGCCTCATTCCCAAGCGCAGCGCGTGTTTGCAGCGTGTACAGTTGCAGTAAATCCTCTTCGCGACCCCAGGCGAAGTACGTCGCCAGCCGTGGGTCTGCCTCCAACCCGGCGCCAGTGAATACTTTTGCCAAGCGGCGAAGCCGGAAATCACGCTGATCCAGCCTTGAAGTTGCCTGCTCAATTTCACGGCGCAACGCGCGCGGAAGCCACCGCCACAGATACTCGTAATTCACCGCCACGTGCCGCCGATAACCCGTGAAGACATCATCGCCTCCTGCGCCAGAAAGCAACACCTTCACCCCCTGCTCGCGGGCTAGTCGGCAGATGTAGAGCACGTTCAACGGCGCCGGATCTGCCAGCGGCTCGTCGAGTTGTGCAATCATGTCCTCAAAATCGGCGACCATGCGTGCCGCGTCAATTCTCACGACATCCAACGGCACTTCCAAGTGTTGCGCGACGTGTTGTGCGTAAGGAAGGTCCTCCGTAGTACCAGAGTCCTGGCCTCCGACGACTTCGATTGTAAAGCAGCGAATGCCCGCAGCCCGTTCCCGGGCAAACGCCACGACCGCACTTGAATCGAGCCCGCCCGAAAGGAAAGCCCCTACCGGCACGTCTGCCACCAGCTGCCGGTGCACCGCGCGCCGCAGGCCGCTCGCCGTGCCCCCGATGGAGTCCGCGGCCGAAAGGTTGGCCCGGACGCCGCGAAAGACCGGCAATTGATACCAGGTCCAGTGACGCGAAATCCGCCCCGCGAGCACCACCATCGCCTGTCCCGGCGACAGCTTGCGTACGCTGCGCAACAGCGTGCCGTCGCCTGGACACCAGAGAAAACTTAGATACCGGTGCAAAGCCGCGACGTCGAGTTCGCGTGTCTTGGGCGCAAGACACACCAGAGCCTTTACCTCGCTGGCAAAGGCGAAGCCTGCGGCGCCCTCGGTGTAGTACAGTGGCTTCACCCCAAAAGCGTCGCGCGCGACGAACAACGACTTACTGCGACTGTCCCACAGGGCAAAAGCGAAAATGCCATTGAGCCGCTCCAAGACCGCCTCGCCGTGCTCGAGATACAGCTCGAGCAGTACTTCGGTATCGGAGTGGCCGCGGAAGCGGTGACCTTGCGTCTCCAACTCCGCGCGCAGCTCGCGAAAGTTGTAAATTTCACCATTGAACGTGAGAACCGCAACTCCGTCTGCGCTGACCATTGGTTGCGCGCCCGCGGGAGACAGATCAACGATAGCCAGGCGACGATGTCCGAGACCCACGCCACGCTCACGGTCGAACCACATCCCATCGCCATCCGGTCCACGGTGTGCGAGGCACCGGGTGGCGAGCGCAAGCCGCTCGCGTGAACCCGCCCCGAAATATCCAGCGATCCCGCACACGTCAGCAACGCTCCGACAGCGCACGCCGGGCGCTGTGCGCACGAACCACATCCGCAAGGAAATCCAGTGTCTCGCACGCACATCGCTGCCAGGAATACCCTTGCGCGCGCTGATACGCCGCCTGCGCGAGCCTGCTGCGCTGTTGGGGCGAGCCAATCAATTCGCACAGAGCCCTGGCTATGTCTTCAGGCCTCTCCGGGTCGAAGTAAACCCCGGCATCGCCCAGCACTTCGAACATCGGGCCGCGATTAGAGCAGCTGATAGGCAATCCTGACGCCATCCCTTCCAGAAGTATGTTCGGCATGTTCTCGCAACTCGACGCGAATACGCACAGGTCCGCCTCAAGATAGCGCGCATGCAGCTGGCCATTCGGCACGGGGCCCGCGTAGCACACGAATTCGCCGTGCGGATCAAGTTCTTGCAGTGCTTCCCGCAAGCGCGCCAGGGCCGGCGGATACGCTTGTCCTATGAGGTCCAGGGCTATTGGCAAACCGCTTTCGCGCAAGCGCGCGATTGCGGCCGCGACGTGCCACTGATGCTTGTACAGATCAATGCCCGATACATACAACACGCGAAATGGCCGCTCGACCGTGTAACGGTCAATGGGTAATTGCGCGCGTGGTGAGTGGAAGAAACGCGAGTCTACGCCATGCGGAATGATCGCGGTGAGCCCCCCGACAGACTTGATGACTCCCATGACGGTGTCGCGCGCGTATCGGGTAAGGAAAATAAGGCCCTCCGAACGGCGAAACGTCTGAGTCTGCGTGACGCGCAATAAAAGCAGGCGCAGTCCGGTCAGAGTCCAGCGATAACGTAATAGTTCCCGCCACTCAAACGGCAGCATGTTACGGCTCATGGCTACCACTGGTTGGAAGCCGCCGGAATTTGCGCCACCCGGAGCGAGCAACGCGTCACACCCAGCATAGCGCGCCAGTGCAGCAAGCTCGAAACGCTGCCACCAGATGCGTCGCCCCGGTCCTGCGTCAAGTGCAGGTTGGTGGCACTTCATCAGCCACGGACGGGGCTCAACTCTCTCCAGTGTCGCCGCGCCGCCCCAAACTACGATCTGTTCGAATCCATGAGCTGCCGGATCGGCCGCGCGCAGGATCTCGGCCAGGTGCGTCATGCCACCTCCTTCGCGCAGATTCGAAGCATCAATGCCGAGGCGCAAGCACGACTCCTCGCCCGGTGCAGGCTTAGTCACTGAGGAAAGGTTGGCGCCCGGAACACAACTGCGATGGCCCCTTGAGGCGCGGACCGCATGCGTTGACCGAGCAGCGCTTTAAGCAGCATCAGCGGCAGGACTTTTGTCGTGACCAGGTTCAATAGAGTCGTCGTAACCTCGCCGATCGCGAGGGCCACGACTGCCCACATCACGCAGACATACAGCACCACCTCAATTGCGGCGGCTGGCTCGCGCCCCGCAGGCGTCCAAATGCTGATGCGGCGACAGTACCTTACAATGACGTACATCAATGCCGGATAGGTGAAAGCATAGATTGCAATGCCCACGACCCAACCGAAATTGATGATGCTCTCGCCGAGGAGAGTTGGTGTTAGATTCGACGCCCCATTCCAAGCATTGCCTGCATACTCCTTGGTAAAGAATACGCCGCCCGTGTCGGGTTTCTCTGGCCACCAGTCACGCGGCACAACATTGGTCACCAGCGACACCAGTGTCATGCCGTACGCCGGTTTCAAGTGATCGGCATCGAGCAGGATCTGTAGCGGCTGGACTCCATACTGAAATGTGCCGTACTCGAGGGTCTGGTCGCGGTCGCCCAGCCCGGTCGTAAACGAGTCGTTCTGGAACTTGATGGCGTTGCGGACGACCCCCAATACCAGGGCAAAAGTCACGAGCGCGACCGCTACGGGAAGAGCACGCGTCAGCCTCACGTTGCCCTTGATGTAGTGGTAACAGAACAGCTGCATGGCAAAGATGTTCAGGAAGCCACCTCTTGATCCCGACAATAAGCCGATCGCCAGCGCCATCGCGAAATGCACGAAATAGGCGCTCCACCAGAGACGACTGCGGGCACGCGTCAACCCGACTGCAAAGTAGGTCAGGTTGAACGTCACCACTGTTGCGCTCAAAGTGATGGCCCAGCCAAGGCCTCGCAATTCGATGACCCGGTTACCAATGATGTTTACATACCCCTGCAGGCCACCAGCTTTCCACACCAGAAAGCCCTCTGCGATCATCGCTGGCAACGACAGCCCCCAGATCCAAATCAAGAAGCGAGCAGGATCGGAGTGCTTGCGTACGTTGAGCGCGCTTCGCGGCGGCCGTGGCAACGGACTCAGAGCTTCGAACAAGACCGCGGTGGCGCCGACGATTAGGACGAGCAGGATCAACATCCACAATTCGTACGAGGACTTGTTTGATAGCGCCCCGAGATGAAAGATCAGAAACGAAAATAGAAAGAATTTGGCCGGTGAGAATACATCAGGATTCGACGCCAGGGCCCACAAAAGCGTGACCACAAACAAACTGCAAACAACGATATTCACACCATCATCATCCCGCAGGACGACAGGCGGTTCTCGCAACAGCCCACATTGCCGCCACTCGCCCCGGCTCAAAAGACCGCATGATAATGACAGCCAGCAGTGCAACCAGCAAGAACAAACCCGCTGCGAAGAGCCCGATGCCTGCTGCCAAGGAAGTCGTGGCGGCGGGATAGTGCAAAGAAATCGGATACCACGTCGCGGCAAACAGTGCCGTCGCCAACGCCGCCCAGAGGACGATCTTCGAATTGAACTTGGTAGCAAAATGCATGTTGCTGTAATGCATTGCGATGAGCGCCGAACACACCGAACCCGCGAGCGAACCCCATCCGGCAGCAACCACGCCCACGAGGGGCGCTGCGGCAATCAGCAACACCACGTTGAACAGCGCACCAAGTCCGTACACAGGCAATAGCCGCGACGTCCGGCGCGCGCCGTGAATGCCGATCACAAGCACGTTCGTGAGTCCCACCCAGAACTGACCAAGGAAAAAGAAGATTGCGATCCGCCCGCCCGCTGCATAAGCCGGAGGCGCAAGCAATCTGACAACATACGGCGCAAGCAGCACGCCGAGCCCGCACGTCACGAACATGGTTGCGACAAACCATTCGAGCGCTCGATTATAGACTTGCGGATCGGTCTCGAGCGCGCGCAACTTTGCCATCGAAAACGGTTCCCAAGCGAGGCGAAAGCTATAGATCACGAAGCCATAGATGGCTGCAACCTTGATAGCTACCGCGGCGATGGCGACATCGCTCAGAGTAAGCGCGACCGCAAGCAGGATACGGCTGCCCGCGTTTTGAACCCATCCGACTAGCACCGCGGGTAACGATGGCACACCGTAGTGGAGCATGCTTGTGATCAGCGTTCTGTCAATTCCTGGCGGCGACAGACCGCCAAAGGTTCGTCGCCAGGCGAGCGTCATGCACACGACCTTCGCGCACAGGACGCCATACAGCGCACCGACCACTCCGGAGTGCATAACTACGATGTACCAAGCGCTGAAGAGGGCGCACAGCGCCAAGTCGCAGAACGACAGAACCGCGAAGAATACCGGCTTACCCGCGAATCGCAGAATGACGAGCTGTACGGCGAATACCTGCGCCGCCGCCGTCATCGCGAGCAGCAGCAGCAGTATCTGGGCGCTGAAGATCTTCGGCAACCAGTTCCAGGACCACAGCGCCCCGAGCACGAGCGCTACCAGTGCCGTGCCTGCCAGCGTGAGGTACAGCGCGGCCCACGCAAGCGCCCGGGAAGATCCCGCCTTGACCTCGAAGTAGTCGCGGGCAACTGCCGACTCGACCTGCATTCCCGCCACGATCAGGATAAGCGCGTGAATGGCAAGCAAGAGCTCCAGCTCGCCATACGCGCCAATCGACAACGTGCGGGTGTACAGGGGGACTAGAACCACGGCCGCCAGCCTGCTTGCGGCGCCCGCAACCCCATATATAAAGAACTGCTTCACCAAGCTCATGGGACTTGCCCGCGGACGCGAACCGCGTCGCAACTTCTATGCACTGTCCTCCCAGTCGAGAATCACGAGCCTGAATCGCGGAGATTCGTAGGCAATACTCATGCTTCGCAGCGCTGACGGCCGCGTGTCAAACAGGGCCTCAAAGACTGTACGATCGAGAAGGCAGGCGTTCACCCGGTAGGTCGCTACGATCCGCTCACACGCCTCGCGCCGCAGCAGCGGATATGCTGCAAACGCCTCTTGGACTTTCATTCCGCAGTAGTCCTGCCCTACTGCCAGGCAGTATGCGTAGTGCCAGTCGTTCTGCATCAGCATCTTCGTGAAATGCTCATTGTTGCTGCAGAAGCGCACGCCACCCGGCAATCGGCGCCGCACGGTCGACTCGATGTCTGCGAGTTGCGTCCTTTGACCTCCCACATGCTTGAGCAGGAGTCTGCTGGCATAGAGCTGCAGCAGATCCAACAGCAAGAACAACAGGCACACGGCAGCGAGCAGCGTCCGTTGATCGCGGCCGAACAGCACGTAGGCGCCGCACAGCACCGCCCAGGGCGTGACGGCTTCCGCGTAGCGTTCCGGCTCGCCGAGGAATCGCGTCGCACGGAACGAGGTCAAAAGCATGGCGATCGTGCCTGCAAGCGCCACAGTGCCAGAGTATGCGATGAAGCCCCTGGGCGGGAGCACTCCCGCCAGCACCGCCCAGCACGACAAAACGCACAGGGGATTGAGCACCAGCACGACGAGCAACGAGTTGCCGTACACGTACCGCGCCGCACTCTTGAGACCGCTCCGAGACTTCGCCCATATGTCCCACACCAGATCCCGCCAAATGCTCTTGCGACCGGCGAGGATATAAATCGGCGCGAGGTCTCGCCGGTAGGCGCGGATAAAGCGAAGTGTGTGCGTCAGGTAGCCGAGTGAGTAGCGGGGGTGCACGACAATGAACAGGGCAAGCCCAAGAATCGCGCCTGCGAGCGCCACGTATTGCCGGCTGATCGCGGCCAGAATCACGCTGATGATACATAACGCCTGCTGCGCAAAGGTACTAAAACCCCAAACCAGCCAGCCGAGCACCGCGAGTGCGGGCCAGCCTATCGCCGGCTGTCCGCCCGCCTCGGCCGCGTAGGCAGCAAGAAAAAACAGTGTCAGTAGGATAAGACCGGTGCCACGCGAGCTCAGCCCGAAGTTGCGTGCGCTCAGGGCATGATAGAACTGCGGCGTCATGGCGAATGCGCAGGTTGCAAGTCCGACATAGAGGGCGGGCAGTCCCTCAAGGCGCCGGGCGATCAACGCCAAGGCGGCGAACACGACCACATGCAAGGTGTTAACCGCTGGGTTGAGTAGTCGCTCGCACCAATACACTGCTGCCGCACGAAAGTGCGACACGATCCAATGCATGTAGAGCGGCACGGCGGCGCAATAGCAGGTGTTCAACAGACGCGGAATGCGTACGAACAGCCGGTAGCCGCTGTCGCGGATGTTGCGAGTAAGAAATACGTGCACCGGATGATCCGAGCCGAGTCTCGACCCGATAAACGCCTGCGTGCTCGACAGCGCCAGCGTCAACACAATGCCCGCGATTACCAGAGCCGCGGCACTCGCGGTCGCCGGTCCAGAAGGTTCACCCATTAAAGCGCATAGCCCATCTTCCACACGTCATTGTCCCCAGATCCATTGCTTCCACAGATCACCCAAAGGTAGTTGTTGTGCACAACAGTGGACGCCGCGTGGCGCGTTATC
>Ga0137395_10001623_pt1 | contig 10549 bp, 8 predicted proteins | sample czobulk216metaG_FD_108283 | JGI IMG/M metagenome (GOLD analysis project Ga0137395, IMG submission 108283) | Vadose zone soil microbial communities from Angelo Coast Range Reserve, California, USA - czobulk2.16 metaG | ecosystem: Environmental > Terrestrial > Soil > Vadose zone | place: USA...
AACCAATCTCCGCACTCGATCTGCGGATGACTTCGTCGGCAACTAGTGAGGAATAGTCGTGGATGACGCTCTCAACAGTGGCCCGCTGCGAAGCATTTGCGTATTGGGCCTGCAGCACGATCAAGCTTGCGGTTGCCAGGCTCACCAATAAGAGCAAGACAATCAGGGCTGTCCGAGTTCTTCGGGAGTGCCAGGATAACGAAATTGCCATTCAGAATGGCGAGTATAGCACTCGTGGTATCGGCCATCGGTCTTTGAATGTTGGAATTTACATTTCTTGGACACTTTCCTGACAGATTCCGGACAAAAAATTGAACTTCTCCCCACCACAACTGGCGGACAAATCGCTATCCTTTGCATACTGCATTCAGTCGAGCAGCAAGCGCAGAGGGAGGCGAGCGATGTTCTGCAGATTTCGCATAGCAAGTGTGCCCGCAACAACAGTGATGTTGCTGTCCTTGGCGGCTCTCGCCGCCGAGGCTCAAATGCCCGACAAATTCACCAATTTGCAATACTTTTCGAAAACGATTTCACGTCAAGAGCTCATGGGAAATATGCGCGGATTTTCTTTCAGCTTGGGCGTCCGCTGCCAATTCTGCCATGCGGGAAAAGATGGCAACAAACTCGAACAAATGGATTTTGCATCCGATGAAAAAGACACCAAGAAAACCGCACGCGCCATGTTACGCATGGTCGATGCCATCAACCAGGAATACATCGCCAAGATGGGGCGGACCGCACCCATCCGCGTGGAGTGTGTGACCTGTCACCACCAGCTTAGCATTCCGAAAACCATGAACGCGCTTCTCGCGGAAACGATCGATAAGAAAGATATTCAGGCAGCGATCGCTCTCTATCGCGATCTAAGGAAAAATGGGCTTGGAAACGGCCAATACGACTTCGGAGAAACGTCGCTGAACATTTTGACGGAGAGTTTGCTCAAACAGGAGAAGGCCAAGGAAGCCGTGGCCATCATGGAGCTCAACGTCGAAGTCAACACCCCGCCCTCGGGTTGGGCGTACAACCTCTTGGCAATGTCCCACCTGGCAAACAAGCAGGTGGAGAAAGCCAGGGCGGATTACCAGAAGATTCTCGAACTGAATCCCCAGGACGAGTGGGCCAAAAAGCAGCTTGAGCAATTGAACGGCAGCAAGCCATAGATTCGCGACAACTTCCGGCTACACAGAAGTAAATCTGGAGACTACGGTCCAGAACGGGCGATCTCAGAAACTTGCCAGCCATTCGTCGTCTGTCCATAGAAACTAATGGTGGTGAATGGCTGCAAAATACGAACGAAAGGTGAACAAAACAGGAGAAATTGATTCGTCCCGTTCCATCGCAACTTGCTGAATTCCTTCGACTAGCTCCAGCTCCGACAAGTTCTGATTGGTTGTTCGGCTGTTACCCGAAAATGTGGGAGGTTCGAATCCTCCCCGGGGAGCCAAAACTCTTTGGCGTCAAGCAATTTAAAGAATTTGGGTAGGGCATTCGCTCTCGACCGAACCCTGGGTACGTGAAGCGAAAGTCGCGCGTGGAAGTTGCTGAGGCGACAGCACCTTTCCCCATTTGGTTCGCGCCCGAATGCTCGGCCAAACCCACGGTTAGATGAGCGCGCCTGCCTGCCGCGCAGAAGGTCGCGAGCTCGAGTCTCGTCGTCCCAGCCATTCCTTCCGAAAGAGTTCCTTGTCGTGCTTGTTAGCAACACGCTCAGCCAACGCTTTGCCGATTACCGACCGACTCCAGGCGTGGAGCGCCTGGCGAGCGGAGGGTGCGGATATCGCGCATGGGTGGTTGGCCGAACAGACGGCTGTATTCGCGATTGAATTGAGTGGCGCTTTCGTATCCGACTTCAAAGGCGGCACTGGCGGCATCCAGACCATCCATGAGCATGCGTTCGCGAGCTGCCTGCAAGCGAAGTTGCTTTTGATACTGAAGAGGACTCATGGCGGTGAGCGCACGAAAATGGTGGTGCAGTGTCGAGACGCCCATCCCCGCGATGTTGGCGAGATCTTCCACGCGGAGGGGCTTCGCGAAGTTCGCTTTGACCCAGGCGATGGCCTTTGCCGTGCGGTGGCTCTGATCTCCTAGCGTTGCGATTGAACGGAGACGCGCGCCCTCCGGTCCGCGAAGAATTCGGTAGATGATCTCGCGTTGAATCAGGCCGGAAAGAAATGGAATGTCCTGAGGTGAGTTCAGTAGGTCCACAAGCCGGCAGCAAGCATCTAGTAACTCGGGCGTGGTTTCACCGGTGGCCATGCCAGGCTCGTCCGACGGCGCCTCGGGCGCCTGAATCTCTTCGCGGGTCAGGAGTTCGCGGACTGCGGGCATTTCGAGCTTGAGCACGAAACAGAGATAGGGCACCTGCTCACTTGCCTCGATCACGTTGCAGATGACAGGCAAATCGAGCGAGGTCAGCAGGTATCGCGACTGGTCGAAGATGAAGTTGGTTCCGCCGAGGTTTGCTTGCTTGCGGCCTTGCGCGACGACGGCGAGGCTGGGCTCGTAGGTAGCGGAGGCGGGCGCTGTAGGAGCGGTCCGGCGGCTCAACAGCAAGCCGGGAACGTCGGTGATCAGTCTCTCTCTGGACCCAACGAAAAAGGCAATCTCACGAGCCAGCTCTTTGAGTAATTCCTGGGCTCGGTCCTGCGGCGGAGTAAGGTCTTTGCTGAGGTTTTTCATGAGTTCCCGTCCTTGTGCCTAGCCTTAAGATAGCCGCGCTGCTCCGGGAACGCCAACGATTTTTCAAATAACAAGAGGAATAGGCAATAAATCGGAAGGATCGGGCTACCGCTGCGGTGGCGTTTAATCCTAACCTCGGACACAGAGAAACGGTTAAGGGAGGCAACCATGGAAACGCGCAAACTTGGAAAAAGCGGCTTGGGAGTCTCATCTCTTGGGCTGGGCTGCATGGGTCTGAGTTTCGGCTACGGGCCGGCGGTGGACAAGAAGGAAGGAATCACGCTGATTCGAGCGGCAGTCGAACGCGGCGTCACATTCTTCGATACTGCGGAAGTCTATGGCCCGTTCACGAACGAAGAACTGGTAGGTGAAGCGCTCGCGCCGTTTCGTGACGGAGTGAAAATTGCGACGAAGTTCGGATTCAAAATTGATCCGAGCACTGGCAAGCAGGCCGGGTTGGACAGTCGGCCGGAGCACATCAAAGAAGTCGCGGAGGCCTCGCTGAGGCGACTCAAGACGGATGTAATAGATCTGTTCTATCAGCACCGCGTGGACCCGAACCTGCCGATTGAAGAGGTGGCGGGAGCGGTGAAGGAATTAATTCAGCAAGGCAAGGTGAAGCACTTCGGACTTTCGGAAGCGGGAGTGCAAACGATCCGTCGCGCGCACGCGGTTCAGCCTGTGACTGCGCTACAAAGCGAATATTCGTTGTGGTGGAGAGAACCTGAAGTGGAAGTGATACCGACGCTGGAAGAGCTCGGGATTGGGTTGGTGCCATTCAGTCCGCTGGGGAAAGGCTTCCTTACCGGGAAGATCGACGAGAAGACTACGTTCGACAGTTCCGATTTTCGCAACATCGTGCCGCGTTTCTCGCCCGAGGCGCGGAAAGCAAATCAGGCGGTAGTGGATCTGCTGGGCAGAATTGCGGAACAGAAGGAGGCGACACCGGCGCAGATCGCGCTGGCATGGCTGCTGGCGCAGCAGCCATGGATAGTTCCGATTCCCGGCACAACCAAAGTATCGCGGCTGGAGGAGAACCTTGGGGCAGTAAACATCAAACTCACAGCAGGCGATTTGCGCGAAATCGAGAGTGCGGCTTCGAAAATCAAGGTTGAGGGTGCGCGGTATCCGGAGCACCTGCAGAAAATGGTTGGCCGGTGAGCGGCTTACCCACGACTAAGTCTCGAACCGAACCAAGGGCCAAAAAATTGAGAGAATTCATGTACAAAGCAAAAGCGTATTCGGCTGCAAGTGCGAGACCAACTCTTGCATCGGCCACAATCCAGCGGCGTGGAGATTGAACTCCCTATAGCGGTTTGTTTCCTTATCATTCAGTACCTCGGAATTATTGGCAGCAGTTCGCGTTGGGTGCACTGGGGTGCAATTACGGTCGATCTTGCTGGGTGTCGCAGGACTCCTCGCGCGTTGTGGTTTGACTTTGCGAGAACGGTAATCGTAGAACCCACGCAAACGTAATCCTGATTTCTCCATCCGTTCCAGACGCGGAGGCGCTATCGTGGAGCAGTCTGATATAGCGTCCGGGCAATTGGTCTTTGTGAAGTGTCAGACGCGAAAACGGCGGAAGATGTTGCGGGCCCCTTTGTTTCGAGTTCGACAACCACAACGAATGTCGTACTCTAGTGAGTGCAGGCGGAAGCAAATGAGCCAATCTCTACATCAGGGCGACCAACGCAGAAATGACCTCTTGCGTACCACAAAACGAGTAGTCATTAAGTTGGGAACCAGCACGGTCACGGGCTCCCAGGGCGAGCTCTCCTTGGAACGGATCGAACCGCTTGTGCGCGCAATCGCCACCCTCCAAACGAACCGCCGCCAAGTCGTCCTGGTGTCGTCCGGCGCCGTCGGACTCGGCCGGGGATGGCTCGGACTCCACCCATCTCGCCTGAAAGACATGGTAACCAAGCAGGCTTGCGCCGCCGTTGGTCAAAGCTTGTTAATGGAAGCATATAAGAGGCTGTTTGGTGCGTACGACGTAAAGATTGCTCAAGTGTTGCTGACCGAAGAAGATTTCAGCAACTGGCAGCGTTATTCAAACCTGCGCCGAACGATGGAAAAACTGATTGGATTTGGGGTTTTGCCCATCGTCAACGAAAACGACACAGTGTCGACAGCGGAACTTGAAACCGTTGGCGACAGTCCTCGTTCGGTAGCTTTCAGTGATAATGACCGGCTGGCCGCACTTGTCATGAGTGGCTTGGAAGCCGATGCGCTCATTCTTCTCACGAATGTCGATGGTCTCTTGGGTACACAGGGTTCTACGAAACACACACGCTCAGGATTGGGAAGTCGCACACAAGTGATCCCGCTGATTTCGAAGGTGACACCAGAGTTGCGAGCTCTCGCGAGCGGGCCTTCGCATTCCGGGCGCGGCGGCATGCGGACGAAGCTTGAAGCGGCCGAAATTGCCATGAATTGTGGTGGTGTGGCCGTGATCGCCAATGGCAGTCGGGCAGAAACACTTCCCCGCATCTTTGCGGGAGAATCCGAAGGGACTGTTTTTCTGCCTTCCAGCCGAATGAAGGGCAAACGCCGCTGGCTTGCCTACGCGGCCGGGGTCCGTGGCCGAGTGGTCGTTGACGCGGGGGCGCAGCGTGCCATAACGTGCGGCAAGGCCAGTTTGCTCTCATCGGGTGTCGTTCGCGTTGAAAAGCAATTTGGTCCGATGGATGTAGTAAGCATCGCGGACGTCGAGGGCCACGAATTTGCAAGAGGGATTGCCAACTGCGCTAGCGAGGCGGCAGCGACTGCTCGTATCCTCTTCACTCGCGACAACATCGTTCTCCTGGAGCGCGAAGCTTGAGCAAGACGCTTAGCACGAGACCACTGGCTGATGTCGCTTCCATTGCGCGCTCTGCGAGGGAGGCCTCCCGAAAACTTGCACTCCTCTCGGGCGAAACCCGAAACGCCGCTCTCCTGACGATTGCGGACGCACTCGAAGGAAATGGCGGGCCGGTTCTAGCGGCCAATGCAAAGGACTGCGCCGCCGCGGAGACGCTCGCCTCTACAGGAGAGATGACGCCCGCCATGCTTTCACGGCTGCGGATCAACGAGAGTGACATCGCCGAGATGGCCGCCCGCATCCGAGAGGTCGCAAATCTGCCTGACCCCCTGGGAAAACGGCTGGCAGCCACCGAGCTCGACCAAGGCTTGATCTTGCACAAAGAATCCTGCGCGCTTGGTGTGATTGCGGTGGTATTTGAATCTCGGCCCGATGTCGTTCCGCAAGTCGCTTCGCTGGCGCTCAAGTCCGGCAACGCGGTTCTGCTCAAAGGTGGCGCCGAAGCCGCAAATAGCAACGAAAGCATTGTAGCTGTCTGGAGAGAGGCGCTTTGCAGGTTTCCCGATGTACCTCAGGAGTCCATCCACCTACTGCAATCTCGCTCGGATGTGCTGGAACTCTTGCGTCTCCGGGGTGAAGTCGATCTGTTGATCCCGCGCGGTTCGAAGGAGTTCGTTGCCTTCATGGAACAGAATAGCCGTATCCCTGTCGTGGGCCACGGTGAGGGAATCTGTCATGTGTTCGTCGATCGCGCTGCGGATCTGAACAGAGCCGTGACAGTCACGTTAGACTCTAAGGTTCAGTACCCTGCGGCTTGCAACTCCGTCGAAACTCTTCTTGTGCACAAGGATGTTGCCGCCGCATTCCTGCCTAGGGTAGTCGCAGAATTAAATAGAGCAAATGTGGAAGTTCGTGGCTGTCCTCGTGTTCGGGCATTGCTTCCTGAGGCCAAACTGGTCCCTGCGATCGAAAAGGATTGGTCAACCGAGTACTCCGACCTCATCCTCTCGGTGAAGATTGTGGATACGGTGGAACAGGCGCTCGAACACATTCAAAGGTACGGCTCGAAGCACACTGAATGCATTGTTACGGAAGACCAAGCTGTCGCTGAGCGCTTTTTGCAGGAAGTCGACGCCGCCGGCGTATTCCACAATGCTTCGACACGTTTTGCGGATGGCTACCGTTACGGCCTCGGCGCAGAGTTGGGGATAAGCAACGGCAAACTACATGCGCGAGGTCCGATGGGCATTGAAGGACTAACCACCTACAAGTACAAGCTCCGCGGGAACGGGCACATCGCCGCCGAGTACAGCAGCGGCGTCCGACATTTCACACACAAACCTCTCGGATAAGAGAAATAGCCTGCCCTCAGCGCCGGGCGAAGTTCAGAGTCCTGGCGTTCTACGATTTGGCGGACAGGCGGTGCACTAGAGCCTCCCCTCTTGCGTTTCCGGATCGCGGGGCAGATTCAAGTACTGCGCGTCCATCGAACACCCTCACGCGCCCAGTCTATCGCATCGGAGCATCGCTTCGCTCATGGCCCTCTTGTCGTCCTCCATGAGCGCGAGCTCCATTTCCCCATAATGGCCCTCTGCGAAGTTCAATCTCCGAGTACTTTGGATTCTCGTGTGCCGCCGTTGTGTACTTGACGAATAAGATCACGTCAAAGCTGTGTGGAGACACGAGACCGAAATATGCCTCAGGCGCACTATCGCTATAAATCGCCCCGATACTTCTCATTGGTTGTGGGGTATTCAACCACTCGGCAACCGCTCCGCTCGATGGCGCGGCACGCAGATCAACGGCAAACAGAGGAATTCCCGCGGCCGCCAGGGCGGCATCCAGCGAACCCGGAATTGCTGGACCTACGGTGAATTGCCGAAGCCCTTTGCCTCTCTGCAGCGCTTGAAAAGAACCCTGGTCAAAAGAAAACCCACACACCACCATTTTCTCCCCGTAAGTCTTCCGCAGGACCGTGCCCATGGACTCGCCGTCTCCCAGCGGCGCCGTGGACACATGTCCGTTGTGTGCCCATAGCATGATTTTTGACTCCGGTCCCTCCTGGTCAAGAATCCATTCTACGTTCGCCGCCATTGCCTGGTCGCGAGGCGAAAAATTGCCCGACCGGTCCACTGAATGCATTTCCACAGCCTGTCGCACGATCTCCAAATTGTGTCGAGCCAATGTCCACTCTTTCAGCGAGGATGCCTCCACGTACGCTTTCTTCCGGAGTTCCAGCCACTCCAACAAGGATTCAATCATCTCCCCGGTCTTCTGCCAGAAGTACCTCGATTTGCTTGCAGATTCGCGTTCCCGGTCTGCATCACTCAAAGGAGCAAGTACCGTCGAGGCCACTTTGGCTTCTCCGGGGTCAACCTTTTCCAGGTACCTCTCCGCATTTCTCACTGCCACGTGCGCCACCTGCATATCGAACCCAAAAAACTTTACCTTGTTGGTGTGCTTCGGATCCTGGTTGTACTTGCGCATCCAGCGGATCATGTCCAGCACTTCATCCGTGTTCCAGGTCCAAAAATACAAACTGTCGAGCGCCTCGGTAGCATCACCGGAACCGTTCAACACATAATCGTTGATGGCCAGGGATTCCGGCCAGTTCGCCTCAATTCCGAAAACCGTGAAGCCTTTTTTTTCGACGAGAAACTCCAGCATGCGGTGCTTCAGTTGGAAGAATTCCCGAGTGCCATGCGTCGCCTCTCCCATGGCGACTATGCGCGCATTCCCAATGGTTGACTCCATCCGGCGCAGGTCCTCCCACCCGCTCTCGGGACTCGTGCTGTCCAGAGGTATTGCAGCGCTCTTAAACCACGACGTGACTTCGCTTGGAACGGAAATCGAAGAGGGAGATTTAGTCGCTTGGCCCGGCAGGGTCGGACAAACAACCAGTTCGAGAACAAGACTCCCGAGTGCCAAATAGCGCCTTATCGAAACGTCTTGGGCCATTCTTCTCTCCGCCACGCAGCATCAATTCTAGAACAAGTGAGCCGTTGGCAAGGAGGAGAGTTTTTCCCAGCCGCGGTTGGCCAAAATTTCAACCAGGACCGAAGCACCGTTTTGAAAGTGAGTTATGAGTCCGCTGCAGGGGCCAAGCTGCGATCCAAATAACATCCCGGCTGTCACAAGAATGTCCCGCTAATTCCGGTAAGTGTCATGAGAGACGGCAGGACCATGCGTAGCGACTTCGAGAGCTGGTCAAGTTGCAGCGCCTCGTTCTCATTTTTCCGTATCGGTGTGCCAGCCAGGATTGGTCCACTGTCCATTGCGTAAAGCGAAAATCTCGGTGACGCGCCCGGAGGTAACCGATCGCTTGCCCTCTAGTTCGGTTTCATACAGATACTGACTGTAGATGACTGCAACATCACCGAAGCGCTGAATTTCGGTGCGCGGGAACTCGAGACGTATCAGTCTCCCACCTGCAGCCTGAAACTTGGCGGCGGACTGAAGAATGTCCGCCTGGTTCTTCCACTTCTCTTCCCCGGAGCTAATGACAATCGTGTCCGGTGGGACCGATGCTGTGAGAGATTTTGTATCATTGGCGAACCAGGCGCGCCAAACCGCCTCGCGCACCTTGAGGAGCTTTGCTCGGTCGTCCGGGCTTGCCGCCAGACCCGACAGGAGCAGCATGGTCAGCGCACCAGCCATTGCTAGGGTCGTTGAAACTACGCGACGCATATTTCCTCCCGAAAATTCATAGATAAACTCAACCAAGTAAGGTGCAGGACGCCACACCTATCGGGACGCTGCCAACCGTCAGGAGCCGTGAAGTACCGCTGCGAGCGCCAGGAGAAGGCGTTCATGAATTTGCCACGGACTTGCGGCTCTGGTACAGCGCCAGCAATACCGCTCCTGCGGATGCTGAAAAAACTGAATAGTCCAGCGGGGACTTGATCCCGAAGGAAATGGCCATAGCCGTGCCGAACAGGAAAAGTAGTGCTGCGGCGCCGAAGGCCAACCGGCGGGACCAGAGACCGTTGGTTTTCAGCCGCCCGCCGAGACCGACGGTGCTACACGCCTGCCGCCACCACGTTACCTGGAGGCGCACTCCGCGCTTCGGGATCGGCGAGCCCCTCTCGGAACCGTAAGTGCCGGATGCGCGTCAATTCGACCAGAGGTCGCCACACGGCGTGTACCAAGTGATGCTTGATGAGCAAGTGCCAGAACCTGTTGGAACGCTTGTACAGATACGACATCGCCAAATACGGTCCAGCCGCGCGCCAATCCTCGGGCCGACGTCGCCAAATCGAGGCGTGGGAGAAGAGCCGCTCGTAGATCCACGCGTAACCTTGCTCCAGTTCCTCCGGGGACATGTGCTTTGGACGGAACACGGCATGCGCCGTATCGTAAAGAGTCCAGTCGCGGTGCAGCAATCGCCCTTCCGCCTCCATTTGCTTGAAAAGTGGGGTCGCCGGATACGGCGTCAGAATGTGAAACGTTGAGCATTCCAGGCGGTTCTCCTCGACCCATCCGGCCGTGCGTGCGAAAACATCCTTGCGGTCGTGATCAAATCCCAGCACGAACGAACCGTTCACTTGGATTCCATTCTCGTGGAGCATGCTCACGCGGCGCGCGTAATCGGCCGTCTTCGGCGTTTTCTTCCGTGCATCGGTGAGGTTTTCATCCGTCAGTGATTCGAAGCCGACGAATACGCCCGTACAGCCTGCAAGCGCCATGGTTCGGATTAGACCGGGATCGTCGGTGACATCGATCGAGACTGCGGCACTCCAGATCTTGTTCAGCGGTCTCAGCGCATGACACAGCTTGCGGAGATACTCCCTGTTCGAGCCCAGGTTATTGTCGATGAAGACGCCGTACGGCTGGTCATCAGCTTCATAGTGCCCGGCTATTTGCTGGGGGTCTCGCATTCGATACGGCATGCGCAAGCCATCAGTTGCCAGGTAGCAGAACCCACACCGATTGTGACAACCACGCGTAGCAATCAGACTGGTGGTCGTCAGAAAACTCTGTCGCGGTAGAATAGATCGCCTTGGCGCCGGATCCTCGCGATAGTTGTTTTCATAGGTTGCCACGTATTTTGACTGCAGCTGGCGCGACTCC
>Ga0137395_10001628_pt1 | contig 10527 bp, 10 predicted proteins | sample czobulk216metaG_FD_108283 | JGI IMG/M metagenome (GOLD analysis project Ga0137395, IMG submission 108283) | Vadose zone soil microbial communities from Angelo Coast Range Reserve, California, USA - czobulk2.16 metaG | ecosystem: Environmental > Terrestrial > Soil > Vadose zone | place: USA...
AGGTGACCCGATGAGAATCAAAAGCATCGTCAGCGAGAGCCGCCAGATCCAGCGCGCGATCGCCCTGATCAAGCTGGGCGCAAGGCTGCAGGTCCTGGAATCGGAAACCGACCTGTCCTACGAACGGCTGCTGCGCCTGTACAAGGAAGTTCAGGGTGAATCGCCGGCCCGCGGCATGCTGCCGTTCTCGACCGACTGGTTCATGACCTGGCAGCCGAACATCCATTCGTCGCTGTTCCTGAACATGTACGAGTACCTGAACAAGACGACCGAGCTCGAAGAAATCGACGCGATCATCAAGGCCTACGAGCTGTACATCGAACAGATCCGGGCCCAGTCGCTGGAAACCCTGCTGTCGGTGACACGCGCCTGGCGCCTGGTGAAGTTCGTCGATGCCGGCATGGTGACCCTGACCCCCTGCTGCAAATGCAGCGGCAAGTTCGTCACCCATACCTACGAGCTGACCAAGAACTACGTGTGCGGTCTGTGCGAACCGCCGGCCCGCGCCGGCAAGGGCCGCGGCAACCTGCGTCGCGAAGACGAGGTTCTGACCGCCTGAGGTGCGCCACGGGCCGCACGATCGAATCCGGGCCCCGGCACGAACGATTGCTCCTTTTCCTCCTCCGACCCTTTACCCGGCTTCGCCGGGTTTCTTTTTCTTGGAGTGGCCCGCAACAGCCGTACCGGTCAGCGGCTTCGATCGGCCGAATTGTGCTCGACGCGGGCCAGAGTTCGGCCCTTCCAGAGGGGCCAGGCAAGACTTCAGGGCCTGGCGTGGTTCAAGTCGGCCGGTCCGATTGCCGAAACAACCTTAGCGCAATCGATCTCGGGGCGGGCGGGCCGCGGAAATGCGCGCGTCCTGCCACGCCCTGAACGCTGGGGCCGGCTTCCATGTTCATCATCGTGGGTTATGTCTTCGTCGTGGCCGCCGTACTGGGCGGCTACGCGCTCGAAGGCGGCAGCTTCCACGTCCTGCTCCAGCCGATCGAGCTGATGATCATCGCCGGGGCCGCCGGCGGCGCCTTCGTGACCGGCAATTCGACCAAGGTGCTGGCGGCGACCGCGAAGGCCCTGCCCAAACTGCTGCAAGGCTCCAAGTACACCAAGGCACGCTACATGTCGCTGATGGCCTTGATGTTCGACATCCTGACCAAGGTGCGCAAGGAAGGGATGATGGCGATCGAGACCGACGTCGACGACCCGGACAAGAGCCCGGTCTTCAAGAAGCATCCGACCGTCAGCTCCGACCACCACCTGGTCGAGTTCATCACCGATTACCTGCGGATGATGGTCTCCGGAAACATGAACCCGCTGGAGATCGAGAACCTGATGGACCAGGAGATCGACACGCACCACCATGAGTCGATGCAGCCCGCGCACGCGCTGCAAAAGGCCGGCGACGGACTGCCCGCCTTCGGCATCGTGGCGGCCGTGATGGGCGTGGTCAAGACCATGGCTTCGGTCGGCCAGCCGCCGCCGGTGCTCGGAGAAATGATCGCCGCCGCGCTGGTCGGCACGTTCCTGGGCATCCTGATCTCGTACGGCTTCGTCAGCCCGCTGGCCGGTTTGATGGAGCAGAAAGTGGACGAGTCGACCAAGGAGCTGCACTGCGTGAAGGCCACGTTGCTCGCCAGCCTGCAGGGCTATGCGCCGGCGGTTGCGGTCGAATTCGGACGCAAGATCCTGTACTCGACCGAGCGACCGACCTTCGTCGAGCTCGAGAAGCACGTCAAGCAGAAACGCTGATACGACCGCAGGGCAAACATGGCAACCCCCGGCGAAAAAGCCAAATCAACGATCGTCATCAAGCGGATCAAGAGGGCCGCGCCCGCCGCCCACGGCGCCGCCTGGAAGATCGCCTATGCCGACTTCGTCACCGCGATGATGGCTTTTTTCCTGCTGATGTGGCTGCTCGGATCGACCACCAAGGGCGACCTGAAAGGCATCGCCGAGTACTTCCAGTCCCCGATGCAGGTCGCGATGAGCGGCGGCAGCGGCTCGGGCGACGCCTCGTCGATCATCAACGGCGGTGGCGAGGATCTGACCCGGGTGGTCGGCCAGCGCAAGCGGGGCGAACAGGAAAATCGCCGCAAAAGCGCAGATCGCCAGCAGCAGGAGCGGCGCCGGGCCGAGGAGCTGGCCCGCATGCAGGACCTGAAGACGCGGATCGACACTGCCATTTTGGGCAGCTCGACCCTGTCGGAATTCCGCAACCAGATCCGGGTCGAGATCACGCCGGACGGCCTGCGTATCCAGATCGTCGACGACTTCAAGCGGCCGATGTTCGATCTGGGCGGAGCGACCGTCAAGAGCTACATGCGCGAGATCCTGCGCGAGATCGGCAAGGTGCTCAATGACGTCGACGCCAAGCTGGCCTTGACCGGCCATACGGATTCGACACCGTACTCCGGCGGCCAGCGCTCGTACTCGAACTGGGAGCTGTCGGCAGACCGCGCCAACGCATCGCGCCGCGAGCTGATCGCCGGCGGCATGGGTCCGCAGAAAATCGCGCGCGTGGTCGGCCTGGCCGATTCGAGCCTGCTCGAGAAGGACGATCCGCGCAATCCACTTAACCGGAGAATCTCGATCATCGTGCTGAACAAGATCGCCGAAGAGCGCCTGCTGCGCGCCGGCGGCGAGATCGAAGCCGGAGCACCGGAGGAGGTCTCGGAAGCTCTGCCGGGCGGCACCGCCCATGCCCCCGGCAACCCGGCTTCCGAGGCCGCCTCCGAACCGGTCGCCCCGCAGGCAGCGCCCTCCGACGCCGTTCCATCCGAGTCAGCGCAACCCGCTGTCCGGTGAGTCGGCCGAAGTTCGGAAACCGGATGTTTGCGCGAGCTTTTCCGGCAATCGGGCCCATCACCCGGCCTCCAAACTGGGGTCGTGATGCGACCGCCGGGCCGCGACCCCACCCTCGCTAAGACGAGCAGGAGAACCTGATGAATGCCGATCCGCGATTTCTGATCGTCGACGATTTTTCGACCATGCGGCGCATCGTCCGCAATTTGCTCAAGGAGATCGGCTTCGGAAACGTCGAAGAGGCGGAGGACGGCGTGGTCGCCCTGAATATGCTGAAAGCGGGCAAGTTCGACTTCGTGGTATCCGACATCAACATGCCCAACATGAACGGATTCGAGCTGCTGAAGATCATTCGATCCGACGACTCGTTGAGGACCATCCCGGTGCTGATGGTTACCGCCGAAGCCAAGAAGGAAGACATCGTGCTGGCGGCCAAGGGCGGTGCAAGCGGATACATCGTCAAGCCCTTCACCAAGGCGACGCTGGAAGAGAAGGTCCAAAAGATCATGACCAAGGTGAGCTGAGTCGACCACATGGGCCTTACCGATCCCACCGTGCCGGCGGCGGCCGACCCGCAGGCCACGCGCTCCGATCCGAGTAGTTCCGAACAGGACGTCCGCCACCGAATCGGGCAGCTCACGCGCACGCTGCACGACGCCCTGCGGCAACTCGGTTACGACCGGGAACTGATGGATGCGCGTGACAACCTGCCGGACGCGCGCGACCGCCTGGCGTACATCGCACGCGTCACCGGTGAAGCTGCCGAGAACGTGCTGAACGCGGTGGATCGCGCGCGCACCGTGCAGCAGGAACTGAGCGAGCAGGCCGCCGGCCTGCGAGATCGCTGGCAAGAGCCGGCCGGTGGCAAGGCCACCACGCCGGCCGGCAAGCGGCTGATCGACCAGACTTGTGATTTCCTGGCGGGGGTCGGGGGGCACGCCGATCGCACCAACGCCATTTTGACCGACATCATGATGGCGCAGGACTTTCACGACCTGACCGGGCAGGTGCTGCGCCGCGTGGTCGTTCTGGCCCAATCCCTGGAGGAACAGCTGCTCAAGTTGCTGATCGACACGACGCCAGCGAGCCAGCGAACCAGGACCGATGCGGCCCGCGGGCTTGCCGGACCGCTGGTTTGCGCGGTCGCACGCGAAGATATCGTGATCGACCAGCAAGGGGTCGATGATTTACTGGCGAGCCTGGGGTTCTAGATGCGCAACATCGACAGACCCTTCAGCCCTCCCCTCTCCCTTTAGGGGGGGCCGGGGGTAAGGGTCCGCCGTGATCTTTCGGACCTGACTTCCGATTTTTTGGACCTAACTTACGTAGTCAGACCTGCATGTTCATGATCTGGTCATAAGCCTGGACCAGCCGGTTGCGAACCTGCACCGCGGCCGTGAACGAGATATTCGCCTTGCTCATTGCGACCACCGCGTCTTCCAGGCCGACATTCGGGTTTTCCAGCTGAAACTGACGCTGCAATTGGTCGGCCTGTGCCTGGCTCGAGCTGACTACTCTTAAGGCCGCATCGAGCGTCGACGCGAAGTCGGTGCCGCCACCGGCCTCCGGTGCATTCGCCGTGAGCCGGCTGCTGGCAACCGCCGACGCGATTTGAGCGTTGATCGATCCGAGTTCCAATTTTTCCCCCGTTCGCGGTCCTGGAGGGTGACCGCGCAAGCAATCTAGGCGTCGGGGCGGTGGCCTGCTGCGCAGAGAAGGCGCGGGATCGCGGCGCATTTCGTACCGCCTTAAGACCGGCTAGAACCCCGCCAAGGCCGGTGCGAATCAACGCAGCTTTCCTCGCCTTATCCGCGTTTACGGTATCTCAAGTCCCCGAATAATCCAAACTGTTGTGTCCCCGCGCGCCGGAGGGAAGTGCGTGGGGCGCTGGCGCCGAGCCTATGGAAAACTCTTCGAACGTCCCGACCAACTTGCAACCTGCCGGGATCGGCCGGTTGGCTCGATTCTCGCCCCGCGCGCGCGCGCTGATGATGCTGAGCGCGGCGGGCTTGATCGCCATCGTCAGCGCCGCCTGGCTGTGGAGCTCCTCGCCCAGCTACAGCGTTCTTTTTACCAATCTGTCGGACCGGGATGGCGGGGCGGTCATTGCGCAGCTGTCCCAGATGAACGTTCCTTACCGCAATGCCGATGGCGGCACGATCCTGGTGCCATCCGATAAGGTGCACGAAGCGCGCCTTAAGCTTGCCTCGCAGGGTCTTCCCAAGGGATCGGTGGTCGGCTTCGAGTTGCTCGAATCGCAGAAATTCGGGCTGACGCAGTTCCAGGAGCAACTGAACTACCAGCGCGCTCTGGAAGGCGAACTCGCCCGCTCGATCCAGTCGCTGGCGCCGGTGGCCGGCGCTCGCGTTCACCTGGCGCTACCCAAGAATTCGAGCTTTCTGCGCGACCATCAAGCGCCGACCGCGTCGGTGCTGCTGCAGCTGCATCCGGGCAAGACGCTCGATCGGGCCCAGGTCGCCGGCATCGTGCACCTGGTCGCCTCCTCGGTGCCCGAGCTGACGACGAAGAACGTTTCGGTGGTCGACCAGCACGGCAGCCTGCTCGCCAGCCAGTCCGACGCCGAGGGCAACCTGGACGGCGAGCAGCTCGGTTATGTCTCGCAAATCGAGGCGGCCACGATCAAGCGCATCGAAGACATCCTGGAGCCGATCGTCGGCCGCGCCAACGTGCGCGCACAGGTCACCGCCGATGTGGACTTCTCCCACGTCGACCAGATGGACGAGTCGTACAAGCCGAATCAGGCAGCCGACAAGGCGGCGGTGCGCTCGCAATCGAGCACGGAGAACTCCCAGACCGGCAGCGCCGGCGCGCAGGGCGTTCCCGGCGCGCTGTCGAACCAGCCGCCGGTTCCCCCGACCGCCCCGATCAACGGCCAGGCCACCGCCGCAAATCCGCCCGCAGCGGCACCCGGCGCCAGCAACCATCGCGAGCAGATGACCAATTTTGAAGTCGACAAGAACGTGCGCCACACGAAGACCGCGAGCGGCGAGATCCGCCGCCTGACCGCAGCCGTCGTCATCAATAACAAGCCGGCCGCCACCGCCGCGGCTCCCGCCGCGGCTGCGGCGGCCAGGGCCGCCGGAGCCTTGGCGGAGGCGGCCGCCAGTACGCCGTGGTCGCAGAAAGAGATGGAAAACATCCAGGCCCTGGTGCGCGAGGCCATGGGATTCAGCGAGAAGCGCGGCGATTCGCTCAACGTGGTCAACGCGCCGTTCAGCCAGATCGAGATATTGCCTGTCGAGCCGACGCCCGTTTGGCAGCAGCCCACTGCGATCGCGCTGGGCAAGGAGGTCGGCAAGGCCGTGCTGTTCCTGATGTTGACCCTGATCGTGGTGTTCGGCGTGGTGCGGCCTGCGCTGAAGGCGATCGGCTCGCAACCGGCTCTGCTGGCCGCCGAAGCGTCGCCACCGGCCCTCGTGGCGGGGCCGGCGCCGAAGGAACTGCCGGCTGCGCAACTGGACCAGATGCGCCAGATCGCCCGCAGTGACCCGGCCACCGTCGCGAACGTGGTGAAGGCCTGGGTGGGCGAGGCCAAGAGTTGATCGACACCCATGGATGATGACGGTATCGAAAACGCCGCCATCCTGCTGATGGCGGTCGGCGAAGAGGAAGCCGCCGAGGTTTTCAAGTATCTGTCGCCGAAGGAAGTGCAAAAGCTCGGCGAGACCATGGCACGCCTGCGCACGGTGTCGCGCGACAAGATCGTGGACGTCGTCGCCCGCTTCCACGCGACCAAGGAAAACCAGTACTCGCTGGTGCGGGATACCGATGCGTTCGTCAGCCAGGTCCTGAAAAAGGCACTGGGCGAGGACAAGGCCAGCATGCTGCTGGACCGCATCCTGCAGGGACGCGACGTATCCGGAATCGAGAGCCTTAAATGGATGGATCCGGCCACGATCGCCGAGTTGCTGAAAAACGAGCATCCACAGATCATCGCCTCCATCCTGGTGCATCTGGAGCGTGACCACTCCTCCGAGGTGCTGAAGAGCATGACCGAGCTCATGCGCAACGACGTGCTGTTGCGGATAGCGACCCTGGACGGTATCCAGCCACAGGCACTGCAGGAACTGAACGAGGTGCTGTCGAAGATCCTGGCCGGCAGCGAAAAGCTGAGAAAGGCCACGCTCGGCGGCGCCAAGGCCACCGCCGAGATACTGAACTTCCTGGGCAACGCGCTGGAGGCGACCGCGGTCGAATCGATCCGGGAACACGACGCGGACCTGGCGCAGAAGATCCTGGACCAGATGTTCACGTTCGACGATCTGAACGACCTGGATGATCGGGGCGTGCAGGCCCTGCTGCGGGAGATCCAGTCCGAGGCGCTGATCGTCGCCCTGAAAGGCTCCGACCAGGCGCTGCGCGACAAGATATTCAAGAACATGTCGGGTCGCGCCGCCGAAATGCTGCGAGAGGATCTCGAGGCCAAGGGCCCGGTGCGGGTGTCCGAAGTCGAGGCCGAGCAGCGTGAAATCCTGAAGATCGTACGCAGGCTGGCTGACGAAGGTCAGCTGCAGATCGGTGCAAAGGGCGGCGACGATGCATTCATCTGACCGCGCTGCGGCGCGGCATCCGGAGGTCGATCTTGGGTGCGTCTGATCGCGTCTTCTCGCGCAGGATCCCCAGGGATCTGGTCGGCGATGCCGCCAGCTGGGAGCTGCGTTCGCTCGGCGAGTCGGCGCAGGTGTCGCGCGGCCCGGCCGGTCTGTGGTCGGAACGTGAACGGCGCGCGTTCCAGCACGGTCGCGAGCAGGGCGTGCTGGAAGCGACCCGTGCCGCCCAGCAGGTCCGGGCCGGCCACCTCGAACAAATCGCGCCCGTGATCGCGAACCTGCGGGCCGGCCTCGATGAGCTCGCCGCGCAGGGGGCCGATGCGCTGCTGGACCTGTCTCTGGAAGTCGCGCGCCAGGTCGTGCGGCGCGAAGTCAGCTCGCATCGCGACGCCGCCGTGCCCGCGGTGCGGGAGGCCATCGCACTGATCGTCGACCACGCCGGGCACCCGCGCGTTCACCTCAGCCCTCAGGATTTCGAGCTGGTACGCCATGAGCTGGAACCCGATGCGACCTATCGTGGTTGCCGCTTCGTGGCCGATGCCGGCGTGGCGCCAGGCGGCTGCCGCATCGAAGGGGCGCACGGTGAGATCGACGGCACCTTGGCGACGCGCTGGCGCCGCGTGGTTGCGACGCTGGGTGCGGACTGTCCCGGGCCTTTCGATGCCGATCCCTCCGGCCCGTCGGAAACGCGTGGCGACACATCCGCGGACGGGTGACGCGATGCTCCCGGGGCGGTATCCGAAATTTCTCGCGGAGTGCCGCGCTCTGGCCGCGTCCAGCGAGCCGTTCGAAATGCGAGGGCGCCTGACTCGCGCGGCCGGGCTGGTGATGGAAGCGGTGGGCCTGAAGTTGCCGGTGGGAGCACAAGTGCGGGTGGTCCAGGGCGACGGAGTGAAGGTGGAGGCCGAAGTGGTCGGGTTCTCCGGCGAGCGCCTGTTTCTGATGCCGACCAGCGAACCGCAGGGCCTGCGGCCCGGCGCGATGGTCGCCGCACAGGAGCCGACCGCTTCCCGCCCCAGGCTGGATCAGGTCAACCACCCGTGGCGGCGCACCGAGGATCGCACGCGGCGCCTGCCGATCGGGGATGCGTTACTGGGCCGAGTGCTGGACCCCAACGGCGAGCCGATCGACCGGCGCGGACCGTTGCCCAGCGCGGGCGGCCGCGGCCTGAGCTATGCGCCGCTGCTACGGCGTCCGATCAACGCCATGGAGCGCGAACCGATTCGAACGCCGCTGGATGTCGGGGTGCGCGCCATCAACGCCCTGATGACCATCGGGCGCGGTCAGCGCATCGGGCTGTTCGCCGGGTCTGGCGTCGGAAAAAGCGTGCTGATGGGGATGATGGCCCGCTATACCTCGGCCGATGCCACGGTGGTCGGGTTGATCGGCGAACGCGGTCGCGAAGTGAAGGAATTCATCGAGGACATCCTGGGGCAGGAAGGCCTGCGGCGCGCCATCGTGGTCGCGGCCCCGGCCGACACGCCGCCCCTGGTGCGGCTGCAGGGCGCCGCATACGCGACCGCAATTGCCGAACACTTCCGGGACCGCGGCCAGCACGTTCTGCTGCTGCTCGATTCGCTGACCCGCTACGCGATGGCCGCGCGCGAGATCGCGCTGGCCATCGGCGAACCACCCGCCACCAAGGGCTATCCGCCGTCGGTATTTGCCCGACTGCCGCAATTGGTCGAGCGCGCTGGCAACGCGGCCGCCGGCGGCGGTTCGATCACCGGCTTCTACACGGTGCTCACCGAGGGCGACGATCCCCAGGATCCGATCGCCGATGCGGCGCGCGCCATCCTGGACGGGCATATCGTGCTGTCGCGCCGTCTGGCCGAGGGCGGCCACTACCCGGCCATCGATGTCGAGGCCTCGATATCCCGGGTCATGCCGGCGGTCAGCAGTGCGCGGCAGATCGAAGCGGCGCGGCGCTTCAAGTCGGTTTTCTCCAGGTACCAGCGCAATCGGGATCTGATCTCGGTGGGCGCTTATGTGGCAGGAGCCGATCCCGCGCTGGACGCGGCAATCGCTGCCTTTCCGCGCATGGAAGCGTTTCTGCAGCAACCGATGGACCAGTGCTCGTCGCTGCAGGACGCCTCCGAACGTATCGATGCACTGTTGCAGGCGATCCCTGCCACCTCGGCGTAAAAATCCTGATCCCACGACCGATCGGGCGCCACAACCGATTCTGAATCGAGGCTAGACCATGGACGCCGCTCAGATGAACACGCTATTTGAACTGGCCAGAACCTCACGCGATGCGGCGGCCGCCCGCCTGGCGCGCATGGAACAGCAGGCCGGGCAGGCGCGCCAACATCTGCAGACCCTGCTCGCTTACTCGGAGGACTACGCCGTGCGGCTGCAGACCCAGGCCGGTGACCAGCTGGACCCGGCCGCGCAAGCGAACCGACGCGCATTTCTGGACAGACTGAGGGCAGCCCTGGAAACGCAGCAGTGCGAGGTCGGAGCCCGGGAGCAGGCCAGCGCCGCGGCGCGCGCCGAACTGGCCATGTGCCAGCGCAAGCTCAAGAGCCTGGAGACCCTGATTCAGCGCCAGGCCGACGAGACAATGCGTCGTGCGGCCCGACACGAGCAACGCCACACGGATGAAGCCGCCCAGCGTGCAGCTTCCTCGCAGTTGGCCACACCGGTCGGCTCCCACTCGACCGCGGATCTGCATCGGCTTTGAACCTTCGACCCCGACTCGCGGATCCGCAATCGCGAAAGCACCCATGAACCCAATGCGAATCGCCCACTCGCAGCCCGTCGCGAAATCGCCCGCCGATCAACCGGCCGGCGCAAATTCCGCCGATCCCGTTGCCGGATTCGACGCGATCCTGCAGGCGGCGACCAGCCCGCCGCCTCGCACACCGACTCCGGATTCATCGCACGCCCCAGCGCCCGGCACGCAGCGCAACGCGCAGCGGCAGCAGAAGGGATCCGAACCGACCGTGGATCAAACCGCGCCAGCGGCCGCCACGCCGACGCGCCCCGGCAACGGCACTGCGGGTGACCCCCAGGCGGCTGCGGACCCCACCGCTGCCGCGGCGGCGGCCTGCGCACTCGCGGCAGGGTCCGCCAGCCAGGCCGCGGTCGACGATGCCGCCGGCCCGGCGTCTGCCATGACTCCCGTGTCCGAGACCGGCACGGATCTGGCGGG
>Ga0137395_10001629_pt1 | contig 10527 bp, 5 predicted proteins | sample czobulk216metaG_FD_108283 | JGI IMG/M metagenome (GOLD analysis project Ga0137395, IMG submission 108283) | Vadose zone soil microbial communities from Angelo Coast Range Reserve, California, USA - czobulk2.16 metaG | ecosystem: Environmental > Terrestrial > Soil > Vadose zone | place: USA...
AATGAACTCCTCGACGGTGTTCACTGGCACCGAGGGATGCACGACCATGACCAGTTCGGAATTGAGCAGCGACGCGACCGGCACGAAATCACGCAACAGCTTGTAGGACTTGTTGGGAACGAGCGTTTCGGTGGTCGTCTGCGTCGCGGAGATCATCAGCAGCGTGTAGCCGTCGGGCGGAGATTTTGCAGCGGCCTCGGTCCCGATGATCGTGCCGGCGCCCGGCCGGTTCTCCATCACAAAAGGCTCCTTGAGCGCTTTGCGCAGCTCCTCGGCGAGCAAGCGGGTAAAAATGTCGGTTGGACCGCCGGCGCCGAATGGGACGATCATCTTGATCGGGTGCGACGGATACTCCTGCGCCGTGCACGGTGCAGCCGCTGCAAATGATAACATCGCCAAAGCGACGAGCGATGAAACGCGCTGGACTGTCGTCATGGGCCGTCGCTCAGTGGGAAAGCGCGCCGAAACGACGCTATGCGCCGAGCGGCGGGCGACTTTATGCGATCCGCGCAGGATGGGTCCAGGGCGTAGGGTGGGCAAAATCGTCAGCGTGGCTGCAACGCTTGCGCAAGTGGGGGGCGGTGACGATTTTGCCCAGGTGATAACGACGAATTGGACGCGTGGGCATATTGCGCGCCCCGCAGGTGATGAATCGAGGAGCGGAGCTGCGCACCAGGCGCAATGCCCACCCTACGGCTCGCTCGTATGTGCGTGCGTCAGCTTGCCGATCATCTCGGCGAAAGCGCCAGCAAAAGGACGGAAGCTGAAACGGATCTCGTGCCGGCCGCGCGGGCAGACCACCGCGCGAAAGATCACGTTGGCTTTCAGAATTTCGGCATCATTTCCATCGATGCTCGCGCGCCACCATGGCTGCCAGACATCGTTGAGCAGGAGGATTCCGCCGGCCGGGGCATCGACTGCGACCGCCACTTCGGTATTGGCGTAGCGCAGGAGGCGCGCGCTGCCGCCGCCGGAGCCGGCGCGCGAGACGCCGTTCGGCGTCTTCTCCAGCAGCACGGTCCGGCGCGGATCGACCGGAGGCCAGCCGCTGCGCAAGAGCTCGTCGAAATTCGCAACGCGCCAGTCCGTCAACAGCATCACCCGCGGCAACGCGCGTGGATTCTCATAAATATAGGCGTCCTTCGTACGGGCGATGAAAGTGAGATCGCCGGGTTTGAGCGAGGAGTCGACCTCTTCCACCGGCACGCCGGTGGCAATGACGCGAACGCCGAAAAGATCGGCGAAGGCCGAGCGATAGGACGGATAAAGCGGCGAAAATACACGCTGGCTTGGGATGGCGACCGTATCGCCCACGTGGGTTGCCTCGTGAAACCAGTGCAGCCGCAGCGGATTGTGACCGAACACGTGATCGAAGCCTTGGGCGAGCGAAAGGTTCGGCCAGTGGTATGCGATCCCGATGAGCTCCACCCGGTCGCGGCGATCGGGCGCCGCGGCGCGGGCGAGCCGCGCTTTGATGAGCTGCACCGTCTCGTCGTTGGTGTTGGGGCGCAGCGCCTCGAATTGCTGGGGCGGCAGCGCCGTCGAAACATGGGGCGCGTTATTCCAGGCAAGATCGAACGTCATGAACGCGGCGATGAAGGCCGCGGCGCCGGCAGGCCAGCGTGCATCGATCCGGCGCGCCAAGAAAAGCGCCGCGACCGCCGCTGTGGTGAAGACGACCGCGGTGGTCACAGCGACCAGCGCCGGGCGGAAGCCAACGACGGAATGGGCGAGCGCCAGCGCGCCGGCGATCAAGCAAATGGGGCAAGCGATCTCGAGCGCGCGCTGCAGGCGCGTCGCCGGAGGCACCGCGCCCGCGAGCCAGCAATGCACGAAATAGCCCGCCATCATCGCAATCAACGCGACCAGCACGAAGGTGGCATCGGCCGGACGGCGGTAGAGCGCCACGGCGGGTAGTACGTCGTACATCAGCTGGAAGGCGGGCGTATAGGTGCCGAGCGCGTAGAGCAGCACCAGTGCTGTGGCGAGGCTGAAGAATCGGATCTCGCGCGCCCAGGCGAGACCGCGAATGAGGCCGAATGACACGACGGCGACCAACGTCAGCGCGCCGGCGTAAAGGAGGCCCATGTTCTGGGAGAGATAGAGGCCGGGCCAGCCCCAGGCTGCGTCCCAGATCGGACTTTGCGGCGCCCAATACTCGATGTCCGGATCCATCGCGCCAAAGAGATCGGCAAAAGCGAATTGCAACAGATGCACCGGATGGATCGAGCCGCCCGCGGCTGTCGTGAAGCTGATCTCGGGGCGGTTCGAGCGAGCGGCCAAGAGTGTGGTCATCATGATCGGTACGGCGGCGATGACGGAGGCGCTCGCCGCGGTCGCAGCCAATGGCTTGATGCTCGCGCGCAGGCGGGCGAGCGACGGCCCATCGCCGATCCAATGCGCCAGCACGAATCCGGCCAGAACATAGAGTGACAACAGCGCGACCTGATCGCGGCCGATTGCCATCAGTCCGCCAAGGACGCCGGCCGCCAGTCCCGTCCGCCACGACGAGCGCTCGAGCGCCCGCGAGAGGACCCAGAGCGCCAGCGGCAGGTATGCCAGGCTGATGATTTGGCTGGTGTGCTGAATGCGCGCGCTAGCGGAGCCGCCGAACGCGAATGCCATCGCCGCGACGAGCGCGCCGCCCGCGTGCCAGCCGCGATCGTGGAAGAAAAGGATTATGCCGAGGGCGCCGAGAAATAGATAAGCGAAGGTCATGGCGTCGAAGCCGCGTAGGCCGATCTCGGCATTGGTGACGGCGAGCAGGACGTGAAGCGGCGAAAGCAGAAGCGATTGCGGATCGGAAATCTGCGGCCAGCCGGCGAAGACGTTGGGCGACCACCACGGCCATTCGCCGCGGGCAAGCGAGCTCGCGAGGAATTGCGCCTGCGGAAAGAATTGAGATTTTGCGTCCCACGGAATCGTGAGCTTTCCCGAAAGCCAGGGCCAAGCGGGGAACAGGAACGCCAGCGTGAAGATCGCGACCGTGAGCACGAGTGGAATGCGCCTGGCCGAGACGACCGCTCGCCCGGCGGCTGCAAGCAACAGTGTCGCGCGCGGCGTGATCGCCGCGCGCGCCGGCGCCTCATGCCACCACGAGCTGTGATCGTCGGCCGCCGATAGCGCCGAGCGCTCGGCCGGGTCCATGCCTGTTCCGCCTCCCTACGTTTGGGGCAGCATAGCCGCTCGCCGCGCGCCTGCGGGCCGCAACGATGTCGCACCGCAACGGAGGCAAGAGGCGCAGTGGATCGTGACGACGCGGAGCCCTATCATGGGGCGATAATGATGGAGCGCCCAATCGATGACCACCCCCATGCTGCCGCGGGAGCGCTGCGATTTTTCAGCAATCGTCGATCGGCCGCCGCTAAAACTGCCCGGCGATGCGCGCATCGTGTTCTGGACCATCGTGAACTACGAAGTCTGGGACATTGGGCGGCCAATGCCGCGTCAGGTCCTGCCCGCGCCGACCGGCGCGCCGCTGCTTCCGGACGTGCCGCACTGGAGCTGGCACGAATACGGCATGCGGGTCGGTGCCTGGCGCTTTTTCGAGCTCTACGAGCGGCTCGGAATCAGGCCAACCCTCGCCATCAATGCGCGCACCTGCGAGGACTATGCGCGTGTCGCCGAGGAGGCCAAGCGCCTGCGCTGGGAGTTCATGGGCCACGCCTACGACCAAATGCCGATTCATAAGGTCGAAGATCAGGCGGCGATGATCAACCGGTCAATGGATATCCTGGAACGCTTCACCGGCAAACGCCCGGTTGGCTGGCTGGGCCCCGGCCTCACTCAGACGCTGGACACGCCGGAGCTCCTGGTCAGCGCCGGCGTGAAATACATCGGCGATTGGGTCTATGACGACGAGCCGACCGTCATCCGCACCGCCAACGGGCCGCTCGTCACATTGCCTTACACGGTCGAGATCAACGACATCGGCATCATGATCATCCAGCACCACGAGAGCGAGTACCTCGCCAAGCGCGCGATCGATCAGTTCGATCGCCTCTATGCCGAGGGAAAGAACCGCGCCAAGATCATGGCACTGGCGATCCATCCCTATATCAGCGGCCAACCGCACCGCATCAAATATCTCGAAGCGATCTACGACCATGCGCGCCGCTTTCCGGGTGTGCTGCACTGGAACGGCGCGGAGATCCTCGATTGGTATCTCGCCGCCGCCAAGGGAACGAGGGCCAACTTCGCGGCCTAGCGTGCGCTTAGCCCAGGAGCGGCGCAGCCAGAATAACCGTTTCGAATCAGTCAGTTAAAAGCCGTCCACGCAATCTCGCCGAGACGGCTTTGCGCTGCCTCAAGCCGAACATGTCTTTTAATTAAGTGGTCGGCCTGGGTCGGGCTGCTACTATGGCGAGTTGGCTAATGGGCGGTTGGGGAAGGCGTGCGTGGCGTTAACGCTAATGCCCCCGTTTCAACGGGTGTCCGTAGCGTTGAAAGTCGGTCCCATGTTCGACGGGTGGCGCACGCGTGCTCCGGCGATCAACGCCAGGAGTCTTCGCCCCGTCTTTGTCGTGTTTATGGGATTATCTCTCGTGCAAATGCTGTCCGGGTGCATACTGAGCTCCGAGCGGCCGGATCTTGCGGCCGAGATCCCGCCCAGATACGGCGCCGGACAAGGGCAGTCCGCCCCGCCGGCACTCGATTGGTGGCGCGGCTTTCGCTCGCGCGAACTCACCAATCTGATCGAGGAAGCGCAGCTCGCCAATTTCGACATCGGGGCAGCCATCGGACGCATCCTACAGGCCGACGCGCAGGCCAAGATCATCGGTGCGGCGCTCTTGCCAGCGGTCAATTTCGTCGGTTTTGCGGAGCGTTTTAAGAATGCCGGGGCGCCCGAGCGGAACCTTTTCCATGCCGCCCTCAACGCGAGCTACGAGATCGACTTCTGGGGCAAGAACCGCGCTGCCTCGCGCGCGGCGCAGGAAACCGCGGTCGCCAGCCGCTTCAACAAGGAGGTCGTCGTTCTGTCCACCATCGCGGCGGTCGGCAACACCTATTTCCAGGTGCTCTCGGCCCAGGACCGGCTGCGGATCGCACGCGAGAACTTCAACGCCGCCAACCGGATTCTCAACCTGATCAAGCAGCGGTTCGAGGCCGGTACCGCGTCCCAGCTCGATGTCGCACAGCAAGAAAGCCTTGCTGCCCAGGTGCGTGCGAACATTCCTCTGTTCGACCAGGCCGTGCGCCAAAACATCGCCGTCCTTGCCGAGTTGATCGGCAAGCCGCCGGTCGAAGTGATCATCAAAGGCGGCAACATCTACGCGCTCGCGATTCCGCGTATTACCCCGGGGCTGCCGTCGGAGCTCCTGTTCCAGCGTCCTGACATTCGCGCGGCCGAGGCCAACCTCGCCTCCGCTGACGCCAGCGTCGAGTCGGCCCGCGCCGCGTTCTTCCCGAGCATTTCGCTCACAGGCCAAGGCGGCTACGAAAGCAACGTGCTCAAGCTGCTGTTCACGCCGCAAAGCGCCTTTTACAGCATTGCGTTGAACATCACCCAGCCGCTGCTCGACGGGTTCCGGCTGGAAGGACAGCTGGAATTGGCGCAAGGCAAGCAATTCGAGCTGGTGAAGACGTATTGCCAGACCATTCTCTCCGCCTTCGGCGACGTTGAGATCGCTCTCATCGCCATCGCCGACGCGCTCGAACGCGAGCGTCTGCAGCAGATCGTCGTTAACAGTTCGCGCGAAGCGTTCCGGCTTGCGGAAGCACGGCTGCGCGAAGGTACCATCGACCTCGTCACCGTGCTGCAAACCCAGCAGACCCTGTTCACCGCGGAAGACAATTACTCGCTTGCGCGTCTAGCGCGGTTGCAGGCGGTATTGAGCCTGTTTCAGGCGCTCGGCGGCGGCTGGATGCCGCCGGGAGTGGCAGCAGGCACGGGCGTGATGCAATGACGCTCAAACGGCGAATCACCGTGCTCCTGATTGCTGCGCTCGTCATCGCAGCGGTGGTCGGCGTCTATTACATGCCGCAGTGGCAGCAAACGTCGGCGGCGGTATCCAAGGGCGGGCGCCGGGGCGCTCCGGCGACTGATCCCGTTCCCGTTCTCGTCACCGCCGCCCGCACGGCCGACGTGCCGGTCAATCTCGACGGGGTCGGCACCGCGAAAGCGCTCAACACCGTGACCGTTCGCTCGCAGGTGGACGGCAAGATCATGGAGATATTGTTTACGGAAGGGCAGGACGTCCCCAAGGGATACGTTTTAGCCAAGATCGATCCCGCCACCTATCAGGCCGCATTCGATCAGACCGTCGCGAAGAAAGCGCAGGACGAAGCACAGCTCGCCAACGCCAAGCTCGATCTGGACCGCTATACCCGCCTCGCAGTTACCAATGCTGTCAATAAGCAGCAGCTGGACACGCAAAGGGCGCTGGTCACTCAGTTGGAGGCGCAGGTCAAGCTCGATCAGGCGGCGATGGACAACGCGCGCGCGATTTTGTCCTACACCGAGATCGTTGCGCCGATTGCCGGCCGTACCGGCATCCGTCTCGTCGATGCGGGCAATCTCGTGCGCGGGGCGGAGGCCACGGGCATCGTGATCCTCACGCAGCTTCGGCCCATCTCTGTCTTTTTCAGCTTGCCGCAGCAGAACCTGCCGGAGCTCACCAAGGGGATGGCGGAAGGCCAGCTGCCGGTCGACGCCCTGACAACGGACGGCAAGAGTGCCCTCGATAAGGGCAAGGTGATGGTCATCGACAATCAAGTCGACCAGACCACCGGCACAGTGAAGCTCAGAGCCGAGTTTCCCAACGACGATCTTCAGCTTTGGCCGGGCCAGTTCGTCAACGTTCGCGTGCTGATCGATACGCTGCGGCAGGTGGTCGTGGTGCCGACCGCCGCCATCCAGCGCGGCCCTAACGGGACATTCGTCTATGTGCTCAAGGAGGGCAACACCGTCACCGTGCGGCCAGTGACGCTGACGCAGCAGGACGACACACGCGCGGTAGTCGCGAGCGGCCTTCAACCCGGCGAACAGGCGGTCACGACCGGCTTCGCCCGGCTCACCGAGGGAACTCAGGTGGCGGCCTCGAGCGCGGAAGACGCTGGACAGCTCACGCCGGCAGGACGGCCAGGTCCCGACGGAACCCGCGGAACACGCGGAGGGGAGAAAGCGAAAAGGAGTCCAAGCGCGGGCCTGCCGCGGAACGCCAATCCATGAGCGTGTCATCGCCATTCATCCACCGGCCGATCGCGACCTCGCTGCTCGGGGTTGCCGTCATGCTCGGTGGGCTGCTCGGTTATCTGTGGCTGTCGGTCTCCTCGCTTCCGCAGGTCGACTTCCCCACCATTCAGGTCACGACCCAGCTGCCGGGCGGGAGTCCCAACGTGATGGCTTCGCTCGTGACAGCGCCGCTCGAGCGCAATTTCGGGCAGATTCCCTCGCTCCAGCTGATGACATCCTCGAGTTCGTTCGGCGTCAGCCAGATCACTCTGCAATTCGAGCTCAGCCGCGACATCGACGCGGCCGCGCAGGACGTCCAAGCGGCAATCAATGCTTCGGCAGCTACGCTGCCGAGAAACCTGCCTTATCCGCCGGTCTATTCCAAGGTGAACCCCGCCGATGCGCCGATGGTGACGCTGGCGATCGCGTCCGACACGATCTCGCTACGCGCGCTCAGCGATATCGCCGACACCCTGCTGGCGCAGCGGCTAAGCGAAATTTCCGGTGTGGGACGCGTCACCGTGCAGGGCAATATCCGCCCTGCTATCCGCATCCAGGCCGACCTGTCTCGCCTCACCAACTACGGTATTTCGCTCGAGGACCTGCGGAATGTGATCATCGCGGCGAACGTCGCCGGCGCCAAAGGCGCGCTCGACGGCGCGCACCAGTCCTACACCATCGCTGCCAACGACCAGCTCGCCGCGGCTGATGCCTACCGCAATGTCATTGTGACCTACCGCAACACCGCCCCCGTCTTGCTCCGTGACGTGGCCGACGTCATCGACGGACTCGAGAACAGCAAGGTCGGTGGCTTTTACCAAGGTAAGTCGGCCGTCGTGGTCGATATCCAGCGTCAGCCCGGCGCCAATGTGATCGAGACGGTGCAGCGCATCAAAAACGAGCTGCCGAAACTGCAGCGCGCGATGCCGGTCGGCGCGACGCTCACGATCGTGCACGACGCCAGCGCCAGCATCCGCGCGTCGGTCCGCGACGTGCAATTCACGCTTATCCTGAGCGTGGCGCTGGTCATTACCGTCGTGCTCATTTTCCTGCGCACCATCCGCGCCACCATCATCGCCGGCGTCGCGCTGCCGCTGTCGATTATCGCGACCTTCGGCATCATGTGGTTCTGCGGCTTTTCGCTCGATAATCTGTCGCTCATGGCGCTGACGATCGGCACCGGCTTCGTGATCGATGATGCCATCGTCATGATCGAGAACATCGTGCGCCACATGGAAAACGGCGAGGACGCGTTCTCGGCCGCGCTGCGCGGCGCAAGCGAAATTGGCTTCACCGTGATTTCGCTCACGGTCTCGCTGATTGCGGTGTTTATTCCGCTCCTGTTCATGACTGGACTGGTCGGCCGCATGTTTCGCGAATTCGCGCTCACGCTGACCATCGCGGTGGTGACATCTGCGGTGGTTTCGCTGACCTTGACGCCCATGATGTGCAGCCGCTTGCTGCGGCATCAGCCAGCGGGCGTTGCGCGCGGCGGCATTACGCGGATATTTCATCGCGCGATCGACGGATCGGTGGAAGTCTACCGACGAACCCTCGAGTGGGTGCTGCGCCACGAGACGCTCACGCTGCTGGTGACGGGCGCCACGCTCATCGCAACGATCTGGCTTTACATCATCATCCCCAAAGGATTTTTGCCGCTGCAGGACACCGGACTCATTTTCGCTGTCATGGAAGGCGGACAGGACATCTCGTTCACCGAGATGAAGCGACTGCAGGCGACAGTGGAGAACGCAATCCGCAAGGACCCTGACGTGATCGGAGTCGTGTCCGTGATCGGCGTCACGCCGATCAATGCCACACCTAATGCCGGTCGCCTCGCCATCACGCTGCGCTCGCGCGAGGAACGGCCGACGTCGGTGACGGGAATCATCGAACGGCTGCAGCGGGCGGTGGCGGCGGTTCCCGGCGTCGTGGTCTATTTTAGGCCAGTGCAGGATATCCAGATCTCGACCCGCCTGAGCCGCGGACAATATCAATACACGCTGACGGGCACCGACGCTAAGGAATTGGGCGACTGGGCTGCGCGTCTCACGCAGCAACTGCAGAAATCCGAGGTGCTGCGCGACGTCGCGTCGGAAGCGCAGGACTACGGCCTCGGCCTAGATATTCAGGTCGATCGCGAAGTGGCCGGCCGGCTCGGCGTTTCCATGCAAACCGTGATCGACACGTTGAGCGACGCTTTCGGCCAGCGGCAAATTTCGACCATCTACGGACAAGCCAACCAATACCGTGTGATCCTCGAGGCAAAGCCGGAATACCAGAACGATCCGACCTCGCTCTCGAAGCTCTATGTCCCTGCCTCCGGGGTTCAAGCGGTGGCCCAGCCCACCTCGTTGACCTCGACCTCGCCAACCGTCATTCCGACCGTATCGGGTGCCGCGATGGTGCCGCTGAGCGCTATCGGTCGTTATCAGAACACTACTGCCCCTTTGGTCGTCGCTCACCAGGAGCAGTTCCCGGCGGTCACGATTAGCTTCAACCTCGCCGCAGGGGCGGCCCTCAGCGACGCGGTCAGCACGATCTCGCAGGCCGAGCATGAGATTGGCATGCCGACCTCCGTGACGGGCAGCTATTCCGGCGACGCGGCCGAATTCGCCAAATCGCTGGCCGGCGAGCCTTGGCTGATTCTCGCGGCCGCGGTCACGATCTACATCGTGCTCGGCGTGCTCTACGAAAGCTTCATCCACCCGCTCACCATTTTGTCCACATTGCCCTCAGCTGGTGTGGGCGCCTTGCTCGCGCTGATGCTCTACAAGCAAGACCTCTCGGTCGTCGCTCTCATCGGCATCGTGCTGCTGATGGGGATCGTGAAGAAGAACGCGATCATGATGATCGACTTCGCACTCGAAGCCGAGCGTAAGCAGGGGCTCTCGCCTCGGGATTCGATAGTGCAGGCCTCGCTGTTGCGGTTCCGTCCTATCATGATGACCACGCTGGCGGCCTTGTTCGGCGCCATCCCGCTTGCATTCGAATCAGGTACCGGCTCGGAACTGCGCAATCCGCTCGGCATCACGATCATCGGCGGATTGCTGCTCAGTCAGTTGCTCACGCTCTACACCACTCCGGTCGTCTATCTCGCGATGGAACGCGTGAAGAGGCGGCTGAGTCGTCCGGCGCCGCCGCAGACCGAGCTCGAATTGCCTGACGCGCCCGAGCCGTCGCAACACGTCCCCGCGGAATGACGCATGGGCGGTTCTAGCTTCTCCGAAGCTTTCATCCGCCGCCCGGTTGGCACCACGCTGCTTGCCATCGGGCTTTTTCTAGTGGGCGCGGTGGCCTACCGCTTCCTGCCGGTCGCTAGCATGCCGACGGTGGATTTTCCTACCATCAAC
>Ga0137395_10001630_pt1 | contig 10524 bp, 9 predicted proteins | sample czobulk216metaG_FD_108283 | JGI IMG/M metagenome (GOLD analysis project Ga0137395, IMG submission 108283) | Vadose zone soil microbial communities from Angelo Coast Range Reserve, California, USA - czobulk2.16 metaG | ecosystem: Environmental > Terrestrial > Soil > Vadose zone | place: USA...
CGGTTACCACAGACCGAGAACAGCCGGCGCGCCTTCGTATCGATCGCCATTCCGGATGGTCCTTCGCATCCCGTCAACGCGTACTTCTTCGTCACCGTCGCTTTCGCGGCGTCGATCTCCACGATTTCGTTCGTGTCTTCGATGTTCGTGTAGATCTTGCCTTTGCCGTCGGCGACCGAGAACTCGGGCTTTCCGGGCAGCGGAATCGTTGCCACTCCCTTGCCCGTCTTGGCGTCGACCACGGTCGCGCTCTTCGAACGGCCGTTGAAGGCGAACACGCGCTGGCTGCCGCGGTCGTAGCAGATGTCGTCTGGATTCATCTCCGCCGCGACAGTCCCGGTCGCCTTCAGTGTCTTCATGTCGAAGATCGTGATGTTGTTGCCACGGCCGTTGCTGATAAACCCCTTGTTCAGCTCTTGAGCAATTGCGATGCCGTGGACGCCGGGTGTGTCGGGGATGTCACCGACCACTTTGTTGGTGTCGAGGTCGACGACGACCACATGTGTGCCGTGCGAGACGTACAGCCGCCGGGCGGCGCTGTCGACCGTCAGGTAGTCCCAGCCGCCTTCGCCCCCGAGGCTGATCTCAGAGAGGATGTGGTAGCCGGTGGCCGCCGCCGCTCGAAGGCGGGTGCCAAACGGGGTGACGAGCGATGCAATCGGGACGGCAACCAACGCCAGGGCGACGACAAGCAGCTTTCGCATTTCGGCCTCCATCAAAGACCGACACGCTATCGGATCAGACTCGAATTGTCATCCGGCATCCGCCGGAGAGCTATCTGATGAATGACGTACGCTCGGCAGCAGGAGGTCTTCGAGGAAGAACGCGGCGAGGTCGGTCCGGCCGCTGAGGCCGGCCTTGCGGTAGATCGCGAGCGCCTGCTGGCGGACGGTCCGCTCGCTTGTCTCGCGCAGTTCGGCGATTTCCTTGTGTCTCAGACCCTTGAGCTGGAGGAGGGCGACGTCGCGCTCGGCGGGGGTCAGACCCCACTTGTCGAATTGCCGATCGATGGCGACGCCGAGTCCCTTGAGGACATCCTGCGCCTCGCGGCTCCAGCGCTGCGCTTCGGCGCGCGTTTCGGCGAGTTCGCGATCGAGCCGCTCCGACTTCGACCGTGCGGATGCGAGCTGCCAGCCGTGAATCGCGATGCCGGCGAGCGCCAACACGAAGACCAGCATTTCGAAGGTCTGCGCGAAGAACGACCCGCTCTGGCGATAGTCGATGACGGCGTCGACACCCATCAGAAGGGCGATGAACGCGAACATCGCAATCGATGTCGCCGGCCGGACCATCCGGTCATTATGTGCCAAGGGCCGCGGCGCACACCCGAGCGCTCGACCACGCCCACTGGAAGTTGAAGCCGCCGATGCGGCCGTCGGCGTCGAGGATTTCGCCGACGAGGAATAGTCCTGGACAGGCTCTCGAGGCCATCGTGGAGGGATCGATTTCGTCGAGCGAGACGCCGCCGGCCGTCACCTCGGCGTAGTTGTAGCCGCGCGATCCGTCTACGTCGAGTGGCCATCGGACGAGCGCGTGCACGAGACGCCGGCGCTGGTCTCTTGCGAAGTGCGCGAGCGCGGTGTGTTCGTCGATCGCCAGCCGGGTCAGCAGCGCCGTGGCCACAGACGCGGGCACGAGCGTCGCGAGCGAGTGATGCACAGACGTCTGCGGACGCTCCAGGGCCCGCGCAGTCCACCAGCCGTCGGCATCTTCGAAGGATTGGCCGGGGGTGAAGCTGGCGGTGAGCGTTGCGCGACGGCCTTCGAGTCTCGCACGAAGCCAGTGCCGCGACATGTTCAGCGTCACCGGTCCGCTGACGCCGAAATGCGTCCACAACAGCGATCCCGCGAGGCGAATCGCGGCCTTCTCGTCGATCCACAACGTCAATTCAACGGCGTGCGCAACGCCCTGCAGTTCGCGATGAAGGCCGTGCTGCTGGTCGGCGAGCGTCAGCGGCACGAGGCCGGGCGTGGTCGGGACGAGCGTGTGGCCGAGCCGCTGCGCCAGTGCGAAGCCGGATCCATCGCTTCCGCTCTTCGGCAGCGATTGCCCGCCCATCGCGAGAACGACGCGTGACGCGTTGATGTCGCCGCGGCTGGTCGCGACGCGAAAGGCGGTTCCGGCCGGAACGATGTCGACGACGCGTTGATCGGCGGCCAGTATCACGCCGGCTCGATCCGCTTCCCTCAGGAGCGCGTTGAGGACGTCGCGGGCTGTGTTGCTGTCTGGAAACAGCTTGCCGTCGGCCTCTTCGTGCAACGGCACGCCAAGATCGCGAAAGAACGTGACGGTGTCACGAACAGGAAATGCGCGAAGGATGCGGCGGATGATCGTACGGCGTCCGCCCCAGAAGTCGCTGTCGGAGACGTCAGCGTTCGTGACGTTGCATCGGGAACCTCCGCTGACGAGGATCTTGGCGCCGGGACGTTTCGCGCCGTCGACGAGAACGACCGACCGGTGCGGATGAAGACGTCTCGAGAAGATTGCCGTGGCCAGGCCGGCGGCTCCGGCGCCAAGAACGGCCACGTCGGGCGAAGACTGCGACTCGGGGATCAGGCCTGAAGATTACAGTGGAACGAGCGCGCTCCTACGCCGCCGGCGCCGCGTCCTGTTTGTTCACAGTCGAAATCGCGCCGCACGTCCCGCACCGGACTTTCACCCGGTTCGGATCGTCCGTGATGCCGATGATCTGAGTACGATGGCTGCCGCACTTCGGACACACCAGCGGGGTCTGCGGCCGCGGATTCGCCTCCTGGCCGGCTGGCTTAAACTGAACCATAATGTCAGTCAAAGTCCAAAAACCGCGCCAACGTGACCGAAGCGCTTAAAGACCGCATAACTACCGAAACACCAAGCAGTTAATCGCTGCCGATACAACGTTTGCGCCTCAGCGATGTGTCCTAATTCGTATCCCATGATCACGAACCTGTTCCCGGTAGTGGTCAAGTCTGATCTAGGTAATCTCACCTAGGCATTGCCATGCAGTCATAAGCAGCGGCATCGTAGCCAAGTTTCGTCGTAAGATGCCGCCACCTTCATCACTTACGGGATCCCTTATGCGTGCTGCCGCCCTGTGTTCTCTCCTCGTGATTGCAGGCACGGTGCTGGTCGGCGTCCAGCTCTTCGCCCAGCACAACACCGCGCAGGATATCGACGACGGCGGGCGTGTGTTCCGGAACACGTGCGCCAACTGCCATGGGCCGGATGGGGACGAGGTGGCGGGCATCGATCTCGGCCGCGGCGTGTTCCGCCGCGCCAAAACCGATCAGGATCTGGTGCAGATCATCCGCAGCGGCGTCGCCGGTACGGCGATGCCGGCGTCGGACATGCCCGTGGCGCAGGCCGAGCAGATCGTCGCGTATCTGCGATCGGTGGCCGCGACAAAACGAAGCGCGTCGGGAGTCGGCAATCTCGAACGCGGCAAGACGCTGTACGACGGGAAGGGCGCGTGCGGCTCATGCCATCGCGTCAACGGGATCGGAGCCAGGCTCGGACCCGACTTGAGCAACATCGGACAACTGCGGCGGGCCGTGGAGCTCGAGACGTCGGTCGTCGATCCCGGCAAGGAAATCCTGTATACAAACCGGATGTACCGAGTCGTGACGAAGGACGGCGCGACGATCACCGGGCATCTGCTGAACCTGGACAGCTTCAGTGTGCAGATGCTCGACACGAAGGAGCAGCTGCGGTCGTTTGAGAAAACGAATCTGCGCGACTTCGGATTCATCGACACGTCGCCGATGCCGTCGTACAAAGACAGACTCAATGCCGAGGAGCTGGCGGACGTCGTCAGCTATCTGGTGTCTCTCAAGGGCAAGGTCAATTGAACATGAGACTGACGCGCGTGCTCGTCGCCACGGCTGCAACGCTGGCATCAGTTGTCGCGCTGCATGCGCAGCAGGTGACGTTCGACCGCCTGCAGCATCCCGAGAAAGAGCCGCAGAACTGGCTCAGCTACTCGCAGAATCTCTTCAACCAGCGCTACAGCCCGCTCACGCAGATTACGCCGGCGAACGCGAAGAACCTCGAGCTGCAGTGGGTGTGGCAGAGCAAATCGCTGGAGAAATTCGAGGCGACGGGGCTGGTCGTGGACGGGGTTTTGTACACGCTGCAGGGTCCGCCGGCGCAAGGCGTGTATGAAGTCGTCGCGCTCGACGCCGTTACCGGCCGTCCGTTCTGGACGCTCGAATACAAGCCGCTGCTCGAAGCGCGTCCGTGTTGTGGCCGCGTCAGCCGTGGCCTGGCCATTCTGGGCGACACGCTCTACATGGGCACGATCGACGCGCATCTGGTCGCCATCGACGCGAAGACCGGAAAGATCCTCTGGGATCACATGGTGGAAAAGGTCGGCGAGAAGGCGACCGAGAAATACGCGATCACCCACGCGCCCGTCGTCATCAAAGACAAGATCGTCGTCGGCATCGCGGGTGGCGATCTTGGCGTGCGCGGTTTCATCGGTGCGTTCGATGCGAAGACCGGCAAGGAGCTGTGGCGGACGTACACGATCCCCGCGAAAGGCGAGCCGGGCAACGAGACGTGGTCCGGCGAGTCGTGGAAAACCGGAGGCGCCGGCGTCTGGAACAGCGGTGCCTACGACTCGGAAACCAACCTCGTGTTCTTCGGCACGGGCAATCCCGCGCCCGACTGGGACGGCCGCGAGCGGCTCGGCGACAACTTGTATAGCGACAGCGTGCTGGCGCTTGACGCGGACACCGGCAGGTTGAAGTGGCACTACCAGTTCACGCCGCACGACGAGGTCGACTACGACTCCACGCAGGTGCCGGTGCTCGCCGACATCCAGTGGGAAGGGCGCCCGCGCAAAGTGATGTTGTGGGCGAATCGAAACGGCCTCGCGTACGTGCTCGATCGCACGACCGGGCAGTTCCTGCTCGGCAAGCCGTTCGTAAGAGTCACATGGATGGACGGGTTCGACCCGAAGGGCCGTCCGATCCGGATTCCCGGACAGGTGCCGACGCCGCAGGGTTCGGTGATCAGGCCACACGTGCTCGGCGCGACGAATTGGGCCCCGCCCTCTTTCAGCCCACGCACGGGCCTGTTTTACGTCGCGGGCTGGGAGAACTCAGGCACCATCGCCACTGAAGGCAAATTCCCAGGGGCCACGGGCATTCCCAACGGCACGCCGATGGGCCAGGCGACGCTGACGCCGAATTTCAAGAAAGAAGAAGAAGGCTTCGGCATCATCCGCGCGCTCGACCCGCACGGCCTCACGCGGAAGTGGGAATTCAAGATGAACGACATCACGTGGGCCGGCGTGATGACGACGGCGTCGGATGTGCTGTTCAGCGGCGGCAAAGAAGGGTACCTGCTCGCGCTCGACGCGCGGTCCGGCGATCTGCTCTGGAAGATCGCGCTTGGCGGACAGATTAACAGCGGGCCGATGAGCTACGCGGTAAACGGAAAGCAGTACGTGACCGTAGCTGCTGGCAGCGCGCTGTTCGCATTCGCCCTGAAGTAGCGCGTATGTAGTGTCCGCCTTTGGGCGGACCTGGAGGCTTCAATGGAACGCAAGAAGGCATCTGATTACCCACAGGAACTCCTCGACCTCTTCCATGAATACCAGCACGGCGAAATCGATCGCCGCGCCTTCCTCGATCGCGCCAAGAAGTTCGCCCTCGGCGGCGTGACGGCGATGGCGATCTTCGAGAGCCTGCGGCCCAACTACGCCTGGGCCGAGCAGGTGAAGAAGGACGACGCGCGGATCAAAGTGAGTTACGAGACGGTGCCGTCGCCGGAGGGCAACGGTTCGATCAAGGGCTACTTCGCGCGGCCGGCGAGCGCGAGCGGCAAGTTGCCGGCCGTGCTCGTGATTCACGAGAACCGCGGCCTGAATCCGTACGTCGAGGACGTCGCGCGGCGATTCGCCGTCGCCAACTTCATCGCGTACGCGCCGGACGGCCTGACGTCGGTCGGCGGGTTCCCGGGCAACGACGAAGAGGGCGCCGTGAAATTCCGTTCGGTGAACGGCCCGAAGATGACCGAGGATTTCGTCGCGTCGGCGAAATGGCTGAAGGCGCGGCCGGAATCGAGCGGCAAGCTCGGCGCGATCGGCTTCTGCTTCGGCGGCGGCATCGTCAATCAGCTCGCCGTGCGGCTGGGCCCGGATCTCAACGCAGGGGCGCCGTTCTACGGACGTCAGCCGAGCGCGGAAGATGCCGCGAAGATCAAGGCGCCGCTGATGCTGCACTATGCGGATGCGACGATCGATACGGGCGTCGGGGCGGGTATCGCCCCGTTCGAGGCGGCGCTGAAGGCCAACGGGAAGACGTACGAGAAGTTCGAGTACACGGGCGCGCAGCACGGCTTCCACAACGACACCACACCGCGGTACGACGAGAAGTCGGCGACCCTCGCGTGGACGAGAACGCTGGCGTTCTTCAACAAGAACCTGAGGTAACGATGCGCTCAGTGCTTGCCGCGTTCGTCATCCTTCTCTGTGTTTCGAGCGCGGCAGGCGCTCAGACGAAGCCCGGAGCCGCAGCCTGCGCGGCGATGAAGAGCTTCACGCTCCCGGGCACGACGGTCGAGATCACAAAAGCTGATTGGGTAACCGCGGGCTCCACGCCGCCGGCGGCCGGTCGTGGCGGGCCTCCATCGACGCTGAAGCTGCCGGCGTTCTGCCGCGTCGACGGGCTCATCGATCGGCGGACTGGCGGTGACGGTAAGCCGTACGGCATCGGCTTCGCGATCAACCTGCCAGACGAGTGGAACGGACGATTTCTGCAGCAGGGCGGCGGCGGGCTGAACGGCAACGTCGCGTTTCCCCTCGGCGCGCAAGCCGCGGGCGAGACGCCGGCGCTCCTTCGCGGTTTCGCCGTCGTCACCACCGACACCGGGCACGCGGCGACAGGATTCGACGCGGCTTTCATGCGCGAGCAGCAGGCAGGGCTCGACTTCGCATATCAGGCGGTCGGCCGCGTCGCCGGGCTCGCGAAACAGATTGTCGCGCAGTACTACCGGAAGGCCGCCGACCACTCGTACTTCGCGGGCTGCTCGACGGGCGGACGCGAGGCGATGTTGATGGCCGAACGCTATCCGACGTACTTCGACGGCGTCGTCGCCGGCGCGCCGGCGATGCGGACAAACTTCTCGGGCATTGGCGACGAATGGGTGGCGGTGGCACTGAATCAGGTCGCGCCGAGAGACGCGAACGGCCAGCCCGTAACGCGGCAGGCGCTGTCAGACAGCGACAAGAAGACGGTTATCGACGGGATTCTCAACCAGTGCGACGCCGCCGACGGCGCCAAGGACGGCATCGTCTTCAATACGAAGTGCGTGTTCGATCCCAGGCTGCTTGTCTGCAAGGGCGCGAAGGTTGACGGCTGCCTTTCGCCGGCGCAGGCCGCGGCGCTCGAAAAGGGATTCGCCGGCCCGAAAGACTCGAAAGGTCGCCAGGTTTATCCGGGGTTTCCGTTCGACACCGGCATCGCCGCCACACAGGGCATCCCTGGCCATCTGAATGGCGGACTCAATCCCGTTGGGCCGCCATTCGCGGCCGTGACGATGGATGTCGATGCTCGCGCCGCGGCCGCTCTTACCGCGGGCGACATGCTGACGATGACTTCAGCGTGGACGAATCTGAATACGTTCTCGAGCCGCGGCGGGAAGCTTCTCTTCTATCACGGCGTCAGCGACCCGTGGTTTTCGGCGAACGACACGCTCGACTACTACGAGCGCATGACCGCGGCGAATGGCGGCGCGGCGCAGGTCACGAACTGGAGCCGGCTGTATCTCGCGCCGGGCATGGGCCATTGCGGCGGCGGCGCGGCAACGCTCGACAGCTTCGACTTGCTGGGCGCTGTGGTCGATTGGGTGGAGAAGGGAACGGCGCCGGACGCCGTGACGGCGACCGGCCGCGCATTCCCAGGCGCAGCCGCCCGATGTGCGCGTACCCGAAGCACTCGCACTACAAAGGATCGGGCGACGTGGAGGACGCGAAGAATTTCGAGTGTCGTTAACGTTTCACTGCGCTTCCAAAGACCTCAATCGCGCCGACGTCCGACCATCCGCCGGCGCCGTGTCCGCTGCCGGGTAACAGATCGACGTAGCCGATCTCGTCCACTTTGCTGAGGTCGGGGTTCGGCACGAAGTTGCCCTTCGTTACGACCTTCTCGATATCCAGCACGAGCCACTTCAACTCGGAGAAGTTGATCTCGCTCACGCGCCAGTCGGCGACGGTGCCGTCTGCTTTGTCCCCGACGAGCCACCGGCCGTCCGCCAGCTTCACGATCGGCCGCACCTGGTGGAAGCCGGACATCTTCGTCGTCCAGCGAATGCGCGCGAGGCCCGTGAGGTCGGCCATGTTGGCCTTGTCGCGCAGCGCGACGGCGCACGGCGACGTGCACATGCCGGTCCAGAGGTGAATAGGGTTGTTGTCGTCGGTCTTCGCGCCGGTGAGCAGCACTTCTTTTCCGGTCGGGCCGTAGAGCTTCAGCTCGAGATTCGGATTCGTGACCGATTCGGGGCCGGTGGGATGTTCCCCGCCCTTTTCCGTCTGGCCCCACTCTTCGCGGAAGAAGAGGCCGGGCCGCCGTGCCGGGCCGCTGCGTCCTCCTCCACGGGGGGCTTCCTGAGCGAGCGCGGCGCCTGCCACGCAGAGAATTCCGATCGACGTTGCGATGACCAGTGCGCGCCGCATGCAGACCTCCCGTCCGCCGAAGCGCTGCGCGAAGGCGGACCTAGAAACTCCAGCCGAACATCACCGAGAGCTCCGGATAGTACTTGAACTGTTTCAGGTCGTCACTGATTTTTGTCTGCTCCGCAAGAATATTGGCCGACGCGCCGGTCACCGCGTTGATCGGCACGCACCCGGTGAAGTTCGGGGCGCACGAGCTCCCGGAGAGGCCGAGGGCGAACTGGGGCGAGCCCTGGAACACGACGCCGAGATCCGTCGACACGCTGAAATGTCGCCCGCTACGCGGCAGCAGATTGCCGAAGCCGATGCCGAGCGTCGGCGCCGTCCTGTTCAGCGTGAGCGCCGCCGTGCCGGTGATGGGACTCGCAACGCTGCTGAAGTACCTCGTGCCGCCGAGCGAGAAGCTCTGGCCACCCGGAACGGAGGCAGTCGCCGAGATGTTGTTGTCGTTGTAGAGCAGGAAGCCCGGTGTGAAGCGGAACCCGCCAACGATGAACAGGTCGAGCTTCGCCTCGACCGATCGCAGCTTCAGTGTGCCGGCGTAGTTCACGCCGTCCTCGGTGAGCGTGTCGTGGTAGCTGAAGAAATTGGCCCCGCCGCGCACGTTGACGCGCGAGGCGAGTGCGGTGCCGACCTGAAAGCCGATGCCGAGCGTGCCGACCTTGACGCCGACGCCGAAGTGCGGCATCCCGTTCGACACAGGACGCGGACGGAACTGGCCGATGCCTTCTGCGGCGGCAGCCAGCGTCGTGCCGACGGCCGGAGCCGCGGCGGGATTCGCGAGTGATGATTGAACCGACTGGGCCAGCGCGAGATCAGCGGATGCGACGGCGCATGCGAACGCGAGAAGAATTGTGCTCAGGCGGAAGCGGCGCATAGAAGTCCTCCAGGCACGGAGTGCCCGAGGTTCTATCGGCGTCATGCTGGCGGGACATCATCCTGCGGCCGTTGATTCGCCTGTCTCCTACTTCCCGATCATGTGCGCGGTCGATCGCTCGTTTTCGCCGCAGATGAACTCGATGAGCTCGGTGTTCGGCACGATCTTCTGATTCAGGCGCACGGTGAACGGCGCCGTGTAGGCTTTGGGATCGTCGACGGTGACGTCGATGCGCAGTGTGCCGTAGCTCAGTCGTTGAAACCGTTCCGTCAGCTTCGCCTGATCGGTCAGCGGCGAGCCCCAGATATCGAGCCACCCGGCGTCTCTGAATCCCGTGGTCTCGACGACGAGCGTGTCGCGTTCCCAGTGGCCGACGCTGTAGCCGTACCACCACGGCTGCACGTCGCCGTTTTTCGGCAGCGCGCGTCCATCCGTGAAGATCTCCCGAATGCCTGCGTTGCCTTCATAGAGGATGACGATCTCGTCGGGCGTCTGAATCATCCGGCGCGGCTGGGGGTGGATGTGAAACTGCATCAGGCCCATCGGCAGACAGTACGCGTCGGGGTTGTCTTTGCTGTTCTGTTCCTTCCGCTGCTTCAGCAGCTCCGCGGCCCACGGCCTCAGCGGCAGGCCGTCTTTGAAGCCCGCGCCGATGTTGGCGAATGTCGTCTGCGGCGGCTCTCCAGCCGGCGAGACCGGCGGCTGGCCAATCCGCCCGTTGTAGAACCACAGGTTCTCGTACACGCCGCTCAGGTCGATTTTGCCGTCGGCAGTGCGCGGCGGCGGCGCGTCGAAGTCGATCTTGCCGTCCGCGGTCTTCGGCACTTTCGGATTCTCGCGCGCGGGCCACTGCGCCGACAGCGGCGCTGCCAGCGCGACGAGGGCGGCGAGGAAGCCGGCGGTGATGAGCCCGTTTTTCATGCGTCGTATCGTAGCCGAAGAGTGGTCTAATGAAGATCGTGCGCCGCCATCTTCGGCTTGCCGTCTGGATCGC
>Ga0137395_10001631_pt1 | contig 10512 bp, 4 predicted proteins | sample czobulk216metaG_FD_108283 | JGI IMG/M metagenome (GOLD analysis project Ga0137395, IMG submission 108283) | Vadose zone soil microbial communities from Angelo Coast Range Reserve, California, USA - czobulk2.16 metaG | ecosystem: Environmental > Terrestrial > Soil > Vadose zone | place: USA...
CACCACCGGCGCCGAGTTGAACGCACCGAAGCCGACGAAGAGAAAGCTCCAGTAGAAGGGGTAGATCGGATTGCCGGTCTGGTCCCACATGAACTTCATGTAGAGCCCCATCGTCACGAGCCAACCCACCACCGGCCACAGCGCGCGCGACCGCTGCCCGATGACGTAGGCGACCACCAGGCCGGCACCGAAGAGCCATGCCTCCACGCGCGCCATCGCCGCGAGTCCCCACGCGACGCCTGCCCAGAAGCCTCGACGTGGCGTGAGCCAGATGCCGAAGAGCACCAGGGCCACGGCGACCGGCTCGGGCATGCTGGCCGTGTCGTTGAACACCGATGCGGGCGCGAATGCCGCGAAGGCCGCCGCCGCAACCGCGACTCGCGTGCCCCAGTAGCGATGACACAGAAGAAAGATGAGGACCACCGTCAGCGCGCCGAACACGACGCTCACCAGGCGTGCGAGCACGATGTCGGGGGAGCCGGTCATGAAGAAGACCGCGCTCATCAGTGCCGGATGCAGCAGGCCCCAGTAGTACTCCCACCCGCGCAGGTCCCACAGCCTGGGGCCGTGCGTGAGCCCAATCTCCTTCGTGAGGTAAGCAATCTGCCAGTGGTGATAGGCGTCGGTGAAGCCGTCGCCCGCGTTTTCGGGATCGGCGACAAAGAAAAGGTAGACAAGCCTCGGGATGAGCGCGGCCGCGGCGACTGACGCGAGCCAGGGCCATGGAGGCCCGGCCGGATAAACGCGCGCAGCCTCATCCGTGGGTGATGGCGCCGGCGGCTGCTCCCGATCGAGCTCGTCCTCGTCGGCGAGAAACCGCGGAAGCCGCAGCTTCACGCCGAGGCCGCTTCCGCCGCGACGCGCTCGTGCGAGCGCGCCACCTCGAGGATCGTCCGCTCCAGGACGTCTGTGTGCCGCTCCCAGTCAAAGCGCCGCGCCCATTCGAACGCGCGCTCGCCGGTGGCCTGGTTCTTCTCCGGGTCGTCGAGCAGCGCGACGATCCCGGCCGCGTAGTCCTCGACCACCAGCGGCTCGGCCAGGTACCCGGTGCCCTCACCCACCGTCACCGTCGGACCAGCCTGGTTCCACGCCACGACCGGCACGCCCTTGGCCATCGACTCGATGACGCCCATGCCGAAGTCTTCCTCCGGCGCCGGATAGACGTACACCGCGGCGCCTTCGTACAGGCGCTGCAGCTCGTCCTCCGTGATGGTGCCAAGGAACAGCACCACATCGCCAAGCCCGAGCTCCCTCACGAGCGCGTGCAGCTCGGGGGTGTGCGCGGTGGCGGGGCCCGGGATCACGAGCTGCACGCGCGGGTGCTTCTGCCGCACCAGCGCCATCGCGCGAATCACGAGGTCGAAGCGTTTCTGCGGGTAATGCCGGTTGGTCAGAAGCACGTACGGCCGGCGGATCGGGTAGCCGTTGATGGTGAGCCCGCCCGAGAAGCGCGACGGGAGCGACAGCGGGTAGCCCGAGCTGACCACGTGGCACCCCGCCGGGCAGTCGATCGCCTCGCGCTTGTAGATGCCGCGGATGATGTCGCCGATGTAGTCGCCGTTGACCAGAAGCTGGTCGGCCTCCTGCACCGACCTGCGATCGGCCCACGCCACGAATCGCGTCGCGCGCAGCACGATCGCGGCCAGGAGCCGGTAGTCGGAGTTGACGAACCACCCGGTCTGGCGGTCGATGCTGCGCGGGTAGACCAGCCGGTTGGGCTGGTTGAGGTACACGACGTAAGGCACGTCGATGAGGCGGGCCGCCCACCACGCGATCCACGCGCTTGGCTGGTTGCATCCGACGATCGCGTCGACGCCCCGGAACCGCCACGCGTACAGGGGCATGAGCAGCGACGTCGCCGCCATCTGCACCGCCTCGCGAAACGGAAACCAGCGAGGCAGCTGCGGCAGGAAGGTGCGCACCCGCAGGTCGGCGAGCAGATCCGGGTAGCAGCGCGAGGCGTCGACGGTCGGTGCGTAGCAATCGACCTGGAAGCCGCGGCGCCGCAGCCCGATCACTTCTTCGATCACGATCCGCTCGCCGCCGCCGGAGTACGTGAAGCCGCAGTGGAAAACCGCGACCCTCCGAGGCGCGCCGGCGATCGCCTTGCGCCGCCCGCCGACCAGCAGGAAGCCGAGCAGTCCCAGGACCAGCGCGTAGGCCGCGGTGACTGCGTGATAAACGACGATCGCGCCGGCGGCGACCGCGGGTGCCAGGCCAAGCCCGCCGCCCAGAACCAGTGAGCCCGCGACCTCGAGGTTGCCAAGGTAGCCCGGACCGGCCGGCACGGCAAAGCTCAGCAGCAGCGCCGGGTACGCGGCCATTGCCTTCCAGGTCGGGACGTCGACGCCGACCGCTGCAAACAGCAGCGTGAAGTTGAACGCGTCCAGCAAGAGCGCCAGCCCCGTCAGACCGGCGAGCCGCGCCGCCAGCGCCGGCGTCCACAGCCCGCGCGCCCCTGCGCGGAACGCAAACGCCTGGCCCGCGAGCGCCGCGGAGAAGCGGGCGGGCAGCACGCGCCGCGCGAGCGCTGATCGCGCCACTCGCGGCCCGAGGAGTGCCGTGCCGAGCACGGCGCCGAGCAATCCAACCGCCAGCGCCGTCGCGCCCAGCAGAGCTCGAGGAGCTGCGACCACGCCGGTCGCTGCGACCACCGCCAGCACCGCGAGCACCAACGCCACCCCGGCGAGGTCGCACGCCTTGTCGATGACGATCGTCGCGAGAGCTGACCCGGCGGGCACGCGGTGCCGGCGCCACAGCCACCACGCGCGCGCGGCGTCACCCGAGCGAATGGGCAGCACGTAGTTCAGCAGGCCGCCGGCGGCGTTCATCGCAAAAGCTCGCACCATCCCGACCGGCGCCAACGACCGGAGCAGCCACTGCCAGCGGCGCGCGCGCATCACGCTGGTGATGACGAAGATCAGGACCATCAACGGCAGCACCCACCAGCGCTGGACGCGGATGTGCGAGGCCACGTCGGTCAGCGAAACGGTGCGGATCCACAGGATCAGCAGGGCGATCCCGACTCCGGTCTGAAGCCCGAGGCGTACCCAGCGGTTCATACGGTCGCGAGTTCCGGCTGGTCCGACGGATCAGCCGGCAGAATCCAGCGCTGCACGAACAGCCAGAAGGCGAAGAGCCAGCCCACGACCAGCAAGGTTCCACCGTAATCGTGGAACAGGACGGCAGCCGTCTGGCCCCATGTCGCCGCCAGGGCCGCAACCGCCGCTACACGAAGCAGGTTGAGCAGCATCGTGCCCGCGGCGCCGATCAATACCACCTGCACGCGCGCTTCGAGCGGTTGGTGGCCTCGCAGGCCGGAGATGAAGCTGGCGCCGAGCAGCACCAGACTCTGCCAGCCGATGCAGTTCCACGAGATCAGGAGCACGTGCATCGAGCCGGCGCCGTCCCACACGACCATGTGGCTGCCCGACGCCGCGGCCCTGATGCCCACCGCGCTCAGCAGGCCGACGACCATGCGCGACTCGACCGGCACGATGGCCTGCAGCGGGTTGTTCACGCCCAGCTGCAGCGCCCACGCGGTGAGGAGGTCGTCGAAGGTGGTGACGAGCGGGAGCACCATCAGTAGCGCGCACGCGAGCGCGATCAGCGTCATGTTCAGCGCGTCACGCTCCTGCTTCCTCATCGGGTCACCCATTGTGCAAGCGACTTCAGCCGGCGGCGCCCTGTGATGAAGGGGATCGCCAGGGCAAGCCCGGCAAACGGCAAAAGCGACTCAGGCACCACGACGCTCGGCGGCGTGACGTGCGAGTCGCCGGTGCCCACCACGCCGTCGTAGACCAATGAGGGCTTTCCACCGGTGGCGTGGATCAGCACGATCTGCACACACAGCGAACCTCCTGCGGGAATCGACAGCGCTGCCTGGCTTCCACTCGTGCTCACGATGAACGGGCTCGTGGTGTTGGCGGCGCTCGCGCCGTAGGTCGTGGTCCACGTCGTGCCTACGTTGGGCACTGACGGCACGAACAGCGCGCAGCTGGCGCCGGCGACGACGCCCGCGCTGACGGTCACGGTGTCGAGCGTGTTGCCGTTGCCGCCCGTCCAGTACATGGTGAACGTCCACACGCCGGCCGTGATCGTCTGCGCCGGCAGGCCGGTCCACGCCCAGGTTGTGATGACACCCCCGGACTGGGACTGGATCGTGCAGGCCGGAGTGCGAGCGCCGGCGGTCTGGTCGATGGTGGATGCCGCACACGGTGCAGCGCCGGATCCGTGGAGGTAAAGGGGATTGCCGGCGGCCTGGCTTATCGGTGCCTTGGTCGAGCCCCACACCAGGGCGGCAATCGCGATCGCCATGGCGCCCGCGACGATCCAGCCGGCATGACGGCGGCGCGGACCCGAGATCCACTGGACCGGCGGTGACGGCGGCGGCGTCGCGGGCCTCAAGCGCGTCTCGCGCGGGCCGAGCAGCCACTGCCGCAGCATGCGCAGCCGGCGCAGGTGATGGACCTCGTCGGTGATGCGCCCCGTCTTCGGCGTGCGGAACCACGGCCCCTCTTCCTTTCTTATGAGTCCTTTCAGCGCGGCCCAACCCTGGAACGGAACCAGCGCGAACGAGAGCACGAGCGCTCCAAGCACACCCTGCAGGTCTCGACCCGGCGCCTCCTCGAGGATCAAGCCGCCGAGGTTCATCAACGGCAAGGCGAAGATGTTCGAGAACAGGAGCGACCAACCGAGCACCGCTGTCCATCCGGGCACGTGCGTGCGGAAGACGACGTCGGAGATCAGCCAGCTCACGGAGCCCAGGACGAAGAGAGCAGCCTGCAGGTAGTAGGTCGCGTCGAACGCGAACTCGAGCTTCTCGATCGGGCTGAGGAAAGGCGACACCATGATCGGCCAGAACCACTTGCGGACGTTGTGGGTGTGGCCCTCGGCCCAACGCATGCGCTGCCGCGCCAGACGCGAGAACGTGGCCACGCACTCGGCGGGCGTCTCGGCCCACGGCGTGTACGCGACCTTGTAGCCGCGCGAATACAACTTCAGCGTGAGCTCCCAGTCCTCGGTGAGGCTCGTACCCCATCCGACCTGGCGCAGGACGTCCGCGCGGATCATGTACGCGGTGCCCGCGACCATCTTCAGCGCACCGACCGCATCCTGGAACGGCCGCTCCACCATGTAGCTGCCTGCGTACTCCGCGCGGACAGCCTCGGTCAGCCAACTCTCCGACTTGTTGAGCACGTGCCACTGGTAGCTCTGCACGGCGGCGATCTCGTCGCGCCGGCTCGGCGCGCCATCGGCGCCGCCCTTCTCATAGAAATAAGGAAGGAAGCGATCGATCGAGTCGGGGAACGGCATCGAGTCGGCGTCGAAGACGACGACGTACTCAGTGCGCGGGTCCATGACCTTGAGCGCCTCACTTAACGCGCCACCCTTGAATCCCTGCCGGCTGTTGCGGTGCAGGATCTTGAATTTCGGCCGGCCGACCCACCGCTGCAGGATCTGCACCGACTCGTCGGTCGAGTCGTCCACCAGCACGACCTCATACGCGGGGTACTCGAGCTGATCGAGCGAGGTCAGCAGGCGTTCGATGACGCGCTTCTCGTTGTAGGCGGCGACGTGCACCGAGACAAATGGGTGGTAGCCAAGGTCGATGTGGTAGCCGTTGCCGTTGCCGTTCCCATGGCCGTTGCCGTTGCCGTTGCCGTTGCCGCGCCCGCGGGTGATGCCGATCAGTCCTGAGGAGTGCTGGCGCTCCGCCCCGCTCGCGTCATGTCCGTTGCCGTTGCGCCGGCGGCCCGAGGGAAGCAGCGCCGACAGCAGGACGATGCCTGTGCTCAGGTAGTACTTGACCGCGTACGCGAAGAAGACGCCGCCAAGGAGCAGTCCAGTGAACGCAAACGCGTATGCGATGGCATCCCGTGTGTCGTGGACATGCGCCTGCGTGAACAGCTCCACGGAGCCGCGGATGATTGCGAGGACCGGCAGGACGGCGGTGACGGCCGCGATGAGCAGCACTGCGTCGAGGATCGCCATCCAGAACGCCTGGCTCGAGTCGGGCCCTCGGCGGATGACGACGACCGTCGCCGCCACCACCGCGAAGCCGACGATGGCGACCGCCAGTCCGGCCGGCGTCGACCAGGCGGCGCCGAAGGGCGCCAGAGCAACAACCAACAGGCCGCACGCCACGAGGGCGGCGCCTCCAGCGAGGCCAAGAGCCGATACGAATCGTCCCATCAGAAGCGGAGGCCGGGTCCTCCGACTGGCTCCTCAGGGCACCCCGAAAGCGTGCGTTGAAGAAGCGCCTGGCCCAAGGCCAGGCGGTTGACAGCTTCCCGTGGTCGGATCGTGGTGTGCAAATGGGCCGCTGTGGCAACGAATGATTAGCACGACGGGTTCGGGGTTGTCAGCCCGACCCTTGGCATTTCGAGAGTGGCGTCGCAGGTTTGTCGTTGAAAAAGAACAGAAAAAATCCTGTTACAGGCCCAAATCCGGTCCTAGACTGACATTGCGAGGCGGGCGACTAGTCGTGCCCCAGTCCTCATTAATAAGAACCTCACCCCCCGCAGCCAAGCTCGGTGCCGGTGTCGAGAAATCGCCCGGCCCGAGTTTTTTTATGCGCCGGGACGGCGTTTCGCCGCCCAGTCCCGCAGCGCCTCACCCCACGGCCTCATTGGCTGCACGCGCTCTGAGGCGAGGCAGCCGTTGAGGGGCCTCGGTGCGACGCCTGCGGAGGCGCTGGTGGCGACCGACTCGACCGGCCAGTCGACCCCGCATTCGGCCAGCGCCGCGCGTGCAAACTCATCCCAGCCACAGCAACCCTCGGCCACGACGTGGACCACCCCGACCATCCCGGACGCCGCCAGCTCGATGCTCGCCTGTGCCAGGTCTCGCGTGTAGGTTGGGTTCACCTTCTGGTCGGCGACCACGCCCAGCGGCCTACCCTCCCGGGCGGCGCGGACGATCCGGTCCGGGAAGCTCCCGCCCTTGGCCCTCGACCCGGTACTTCCGAACAGGGCCGCCGTCCTGATGACCAGCGCAGCCGGATGCTCCGCCAGGACACGCCGCTCGCCTTCGGCCTTCGATCGGGCGTAGGCGCCCAGCGGCCCCACCGGATCCGACTCGACGTAGGGCCGGTCGAGCCGGCCGTCGAACACGAAGTTGGTCGAGTAATGCACCAGCCCGACACCCAGTGACCGGCATGCGGCCGCGGCGTTGAACGCGCCGTCGGAGTTGACCGACATCGCCAGCTCCGGCTCCGTCTCGGCCCGGTCGACGGGGTTGTAGGCGGCGCAGTTGAAGACCATCTCGGGGCGGTACCGCTCGAGGGCTGCGCGCAGGCCTGGCGCATCGGCGACCGAGAGCTGCTCCCGGGTGAGGGCCACCGCGCCGGGCACAAGCTGGGCCAGATCCGAGCCAAGCTTGGCCCCCGGCCCCGAGCACCAGAGCCTTCAAGGCCGCCTGGCAACTGGATGACGAGCGGTGGACACGATTTTGTTAAGCGTGAGCTAAACTGTCATTTAGCAAGATCGCCTTCACCCCTCCCTTGAGCCCTCCCTCTCCGGAGGGAGGGCCGGAGGAGCCTGCTGGCCGGCGGCGGCTGACATCTCCCTACCCGACTCGAGCAGCGACGTCATCTCGCCCTCCGGCGCGGGACGGCCGATGAAGAATCCCTGCGCCGCGTCAACTCCGGCCTCGATCAGCATTCCCTCCGCGTCACGATCCTCCACGCCCTCGGCGATCACCATCAGGCCGAGGCTGTGGCCCAGGCCGACCGCTGCTTTGACGATGGCCGTGGCGTCGGGGTCGCCAGGCAGGGTCTTCACAAATGAGCGGTCGACCTTGATCTCATGGATCGGCAGCCGCTTCAGGTAGACGAGGGATGAGTACCCGGTGCCGAAGTCGTCGAGTGAAAGCCGCACGCCAAGCTCGGCCAGCCGCTCCATTGCCTTCGCCGCCGGCGCGGACATCGCTGCGCTTTCGCTGACCTCCAGAGTGAGGCGTCGCGGCTCGACCCCTGACGTCGCCAGCGCCCGCGTGACGTCCTCGACGATCGAGTGATCGTCGAGGCAACGCGGCGAGACGTTCACCGCCACCGATACGTCCTGGCCCGACGCGACCCACCGCGACAGCTGCGCAAGGGCGGTGTCCAGTACCCAGCTGGTCAACGGCCTGATGACGTTCGTGTCTTCCGCGAGCGCGATGAACCGGTCGGGCGGCAGAAGGCCTTCACGCGGATGGTTCCAGCGCACGAGAGCCTCCAGCGCGTAGGTCGTGTGTGCCGGCAGCAGCACGATCGGCTGGTAATGCAGCACCAGCTCGCCCTGAGTCATGGACCGCCTGAGGTCGCCGGCGAGTCCCGAGTGGCGCAACGTCTGCGCCTCGTGCTCGGGCGAGTAAACAGCGAAGCCGCCGCCGGACTTCTTGGCGACGTACATCGCGACGTCCGCGCGTCGGAGCAACGTGCCCGGGTCGTCGCCGTGTATCGGGTACATCGCGATGCCGATCGACGCACCGGTCTCGACGGTGTGGTCGCCGATGGTGAAAGTGCCTTCGAGCGAGGCGAGGATCTTGCGTGCGGCCGCGACCACGTTGTCTGGATGCTTGGCGTCGGTACTGACGACGGCGAACTCGTCACCGCCGAGTCGCGCGATGGTGTCCGTCGCCCTCAGCACGCCCTTGAGCCGCGACGCGACCTCCTGCAGCAGCGCATCGCCGCGGTCGTGACCGAGGGCGTCGTTGATGTCCTTGAAGCGATCCAGGTCGAGCAGCAGGACGCCGAACATCGTCTGGTTGCGGCGCGCGCCGAGCAACGCCTGCCGCAGCCGGTCGCCGAACAACGTGCGGTTCGGCAGTCCGGTCAGCCCATCGTGCAGCGCCTGGTACTCCAGCGCGTCGGTGTGCGCCTTGCGCTCGGAGATGTCGCGCACCGTGGCGATGAAAAGGCGACGCGACCCCACCTGCATCGAGCTGACCAGGAACTCGAGCGGAAACAGACTCGCGTTCTTCCGCTTGCCCATGGTCTCGAGCGCACCTGACGCCGGCAGGTCCTGCGTGAGCCTGCGCTCGACGTAGTTCGTGAACGATCCGCGATGCGTCGTCGCGATGAGCGCGTCGACGTTCAGTCCGACGAGCTCCTTCTCGTCATAGCCAAACAGGCGGCTCACCGCCGGGTTGATCGAGTCGATCACGCCCGCCGGGTCCAGCGTGACGAGCCCGTCGGACACGTTGTCAAGCACCGAGCGCATGCGCTTCTCGCTCTCTTGCAGCGCAACCTCGGCGCGCTTGCGCTCGACGTACTCTCCGATCTGCGAGCCGATGTCGTTCATCACGCCCAGCAGCCCCTCGTCCGGCTCCCGCGGCGCCCAGGTGGCCAGCGAGATCATGCCGACGACGCGGCGGCCGCTCCGCACAGGAAATCCGACGAGGCCGTGGAGCCCGGCAGCCACCGCGGCCGCTGAGCGCGGCGACGGGTCCTTCGCCAGGTCTGTCATCGAGACTGGCCGGCTTTCTTCCCACACGCGGCCGGCCATTCCCTCGCCTCGGCGGTAAGTGAACTGGCTCGCGCTCGCTTCATACGCGGAGGTATCGCGTCCGGGCCGCTTCCAGGACACCGCGAAATGCATCACTTCGCGTGACGAGTCGACCTCCCAGTACTCGCCAAGCTCCCAGTCCAGCGCGCGGCACAACCCCTCGAGGACATGCGGCGCCGCCTTGTCCCAGCCGGGCGAGGTCACGAGGGCCTGAGTCACGGCGAATCGGGCCGACTGCAGGATCTCCGCACGCATGCGGTCGCGGATGTCGACCGCGACGGTCTGCAGGTACACGGCCTTGCCTTCAGCGTCACGCACGAGCCTGGCCGCGACGTCCACCCAGACCGACTGGCCGTCCTTGCGAACGTAGCGCTTGTCGATGCGGTAGCCAGGCGTCTCGCCGGCGAGCACGTGACGCAACGCCTCCTCGCCCGCCTTGAGGTCTTCGGGATGCGTCAGCTCCAGGACCGAAACCCCGCGCAGCTCCTGCTCGGTGTATCCGACGAGCTGCCTGAACGCTTCATTGCTGGAGGTCAGCCGCCCCTTGAGGTCGGCGAATGCCATGCCCGCCTGCGACTGTTCGAACAGGGTTCGGAAGCGGGTTTCGCTTTCGCGCTCTGACTCCTCCGACCTGTGCCGGTCGGTGACGTCGCGTACCACCGCGAGCAGGCGGCGCGAGCCCTCGGCCGTGAGCGGCCGGATCGAGGTCTCGATCTGGATGCGCCGGCCGTCCTTGGTCACCAACGCTGACTCGTAGTGCACTGGCACGTCGCCCGAGCCTCCCAGTCGCTTGGCGAGCTGGTCGGTGAGGCTCTCGCGCTCATCGGCGGGCGCGAGGTCGATGAGCGAAGGCATCGCAGCCAGCTCGTCCGCCGAGTAGCCGGTCAGCGTGATATACGCCTCATTGCCTGTCACGAACCTGCCGTCTTCGGTGATCACCAACCCCTCGCCAAGGTCGCTGACCGCCTCCAGCAGGCTCCCCTGGCGGCCTGCCTGAGTGACGAGGTTGCGATCGACCACG
>Ga0137395_10001632_pt1 | contig 10507 bp, 13 predicted proteins | sample czobulk216metaG_FD_108283 | JGI IMG/M metagenome (GOLD analysis project Ga0137395, IMG submission 108283) | Vadose zone soil microbial communities from Angelo Coast Range Reserve, California, USA - czobulk2.16 metaG | ecosystem: Environmental > Terrestrial > Soil > Vadose zone | place: USA...
ATCGAGTGCAAGAACGTTCCCGCCCGCCAACCGCGATAAGAGATGAAGATACGTCTTGAGGAAGTGCTGACAAGGGATGTCGGATTTCACAACCACTTTGGGCGGAATGCTCAGTTCGATCGGATTCAACCCGTTCAGTCCCAGAACGTGATCGTAAAGCGAGCCGCTAACGTTGGAGCCTTGTCTTGCGGGTGCGCGGAACAATTTTCCCTTCAATAAAAGCTCTGACACGTCTGGTCCTTGGACCGCTTTATTACCTCTGCCAAGACGTCGAGCTTGCCTACCGTCTCCAGCAGTGCCAATTCAGTCTTTTTTCAGTCTTTTGAAGAACGCTCTCCAGGCAGGAGCGCCGGAGACGCGCACCACGCTTACGAGTTCCCATTCCTGTGCGCCAAGCTGATTGGCTTGATCGACCACTTCCTGTTCGCTGGCAGCGGTGATCATCTTGTATTCCCATTGCTGGGTCTCGGGTGTTTCAGGAGTAGTAGAGGTGTTCAGAGTGATGGTCTGACTATGCGATCGCCCATTTCCTGTCGCCGTCAGCACGATTGGAAACGTACCTGCCGGAACGCTGGATGTTGCCGTAAGAATTAAGTTGGCCTTCGCAGCGCCGCCTGGTGCGATCCGCGACGTAACACCAACGGGCAGACCGGAAACGCTGAAGTTAATATTGCTTAAGGAACCGCCGCCAATCGGAGTGGCCGTTAAAGCCAAAGATGAAGAACCGCCTCCGTGCACGTGCATGACAGTAGAAGACGCCGAGAAACCAAAATCTCCACTAGTAGGGCTGGGATTGAATTGAATATCGAGAACCGGATGCAGTTCGATCACATTGGGGGCAGCCCCATGTTGATTGTGAAAAAAATCAAAGAAGCCCACGCCAGTTACCCGTACCGGTATGTTGGCAGTGTGAAATGAGGAAGTTACGCTGAACTGTGCGTCAAACTGCGCTCGTGCGTTGCTAATCTGAGTCGCAAAACGGCTTCCCGCCCCCACGCAACTGGGAGAAGGAATCTCTGCCACCATCGTACTACCCTGTTCGTCCATCAGCACGAGGTGATAGTCAGAATCACCGGTGGCGCCGGTCTCCAATTTGTAATCCGTTAGTGTCGCATTCACGACGAAAACGGTGTTCTCCGTCGGCGCGAAGCGTGTGTCTCTGGGGAGTGGATTCGGTGGTTGAAGAGCTATGAGTTCTGCAATACTCGCAGCCTGTGGATTGGAAATATCGACACGGCTCGAATCGCTATCAACTCCAGTTTTCACCGACCATCGCTCCACCCCGCAACGCTGTGCAAAAGTTGGCGTTGCACAAACCAAGCACAGGGCCAGCAGGCCTTTGTACGCTTTCCGTATCTTCCGCATAGGTTCCTCCTCTCGAGACTTTCTGCAGAACCAACTGTCGACTGGACAAAAACGTGCTGAATCCCGCGCACAATTCAAAAACTAAAACCACAGAACTCTGTTGCCTCTTGATGACTCGAGGTTCCCCGAAAGAAAGCGAGCCCTCAGCTACACCGACACAGACACTATAGGTATATCGTGACGTTCGCTCAGGAATCGTTTCACGCAGGAAGAAACGGCATGTGAAAGGACAGGGAAAAAACATGCAAACGTGATCGCGAACTCCACCTGGCGTGCCATTTCGCTCTCTGCCGCAGCCAATCCTCACTCCCTAAAAGCGAATCGCGAAACCCAGCCAATGAATTGAAACGTTTGACCGTTCTGTGTCCCTAACTGATAGGCCGCCCTTGGCGGCAAGGACGCTGTTTGGTTTATCAGCGGCTGGATGGGGAGCAGGAAGCGAAGGGTCGAGTTCGCATGCCAAAGAACATAGTCATCTGCTGTGACGGAACAGGCAACGAGTTTGGCGATCACAATTCCAATGTTGTGAAGCTGTACAGCAGTCTAATCGTCGACGGCAAGCAGCAGGTCGGCTACTACCATCCAGGTGTGGGGACGATGGGAGCACCAACTGCAAGCAACCGCATTAGCAAGTTGTGGTCGATGGCCATGGGATTGGCCTTTGGCGCTGGCCTCCTGGCGAATGTAAGCGACGCCTATCGCTACTTAATGAATGTCTTCGAGGACGGTGACCGAGTCTATCTGTTTGGTTTTAGCAGAGGAGCCTTCACCGCACGGGCGCTTGCCGGTGTACTGCACATGTTCGGTCTGCTCTGCCCCGGAAACGAAGGCCTCATTCCTTACGTGATCCGCATCTTCGCCCGGCGCACGCGGAAGGCAAAAGGAATGACACACACCTTTGCAGTGGCTGAAGGCTTCAAGGCCACATTCTGCCGCCCTTGTCCTGTGCATTTTGTCGGAGTCTGGGACACGGTAAGTTCCGTTGGCTGGGTTTGGGACCCGCTGAAGCTGCCCTACACAGCACAAAACCCGGACATGGCCAATGGGCGACATGCGATATCCATCGACGAGCGCCGTTGCTACTTCCGAAACAACTTATGGGGTCCATCGCTACCTGGTCAGAACATCAAGCAAGTTTGGTTTGCGGGGGTGCATTCCGATGTCGGAGGTTCCTACGCTTATGCGGAATGTGGATTGTCGCAGATCACGCTCGAATGGATGCTCTGTGAAGCGATCTCACTGGGATTACTGGTCGACACGGGAAGAGCAAATAGTGCGCTGGGGAGGGTTCGGCCGCCACCGCCGATCGCACCCGATCCTCGCGGGCAGACGCACAATTCGCTCACCGTTTGGTGGTGGACGCTCGAATTCCTCCCGCATAGTTATTATGATCCTTTGCTCAAGCGGGCCAGATGGCGGATCCCGCTGGGAGCCAGACGCGTGATTCCCGACGGATCTATGGTGCACTCGACGGTTGAGGAAAAGATTCGCGTCGATTCAAAATACAAGCCATCGAATCTGCCACAGAATACCAACAAGGAAATCAGTAATCCATGCCAGTTTCGATAGCCGACGCAAGAAGGCTCCGGCGCGATGTGAACCTTTCTCTGGCTCCAGTCGAGGAAGCCTCTAGTCGCACCGCTGGTGTTTTATAGCTTCGCAAGCGGATTGGACGTACGGGAGCACAGCCAACGTAGGCTTGCGATTCTAGATAATCTACTTTCCAAGCCTTCTCAAAGTGTTGTCGTTGCCTCGATAGTTGATCCACTGTTGAATTCATCGCAACCGGAACAAGAGCAGTGGCAAACGATGTTACGGTCGTTGGTCCGGATCGACTTGAATTCGAGCCCCGCGCGGCGCGCCGATGAAACCGTTGACGAGTTTGAAAGCCGAATTTCGGCGGGCCTACTACCACTGGCTGTTGGCCGGCCACTTCAAAAGCGCAGAAGCTGGCTCTGGTGCAGTTGGCCCAAGAAGGAGTTATTAACGCGAAGAGTCGCGGCGTTATCCGCGAACTGATGAACCCAGGCTTGGTCGGACAGCGCTGGGGCTTGATAAGCATCAACGATTGCCGCTTCGCGCACTTTTTGACAGGCGCAATTCCACGCAAGAGCAGCAAACACTGGGAGAGGCAGGGAGCGGGGATTCGTGCAAGTATGCTGCGCACGTCCTTGGTCGTCGAAGGCGTTGGCATCGGGGTTTTCTCCTTTACACGCAGGCCGCGATTTTCAACAACTGGATCACGTACATGACCGGACTTGCCGCAGCGGTGCCCGCAGTCGTGAAGCTGCTCGATGTATTCTGCGGTAGCAGCGAGGCGCCCGTGCACTAGTTAGAAAACGGGTTCCTTTGACCATCCGCAATTCCTTTTTTAATTCCTTACATGGACGTTTCTCCTACAACAAAAATAAAGAGCGGATCGTCGGGAACAGATCGGTCTCCGCGGTGATCGGCGGAGGGCTGATCCCCGTGCCATCCCCTGCAATCTCCGTTATCTGTTCGTTTTCGTTCCTTCCTTCAGAACGTGATGCTGGCGCGGGCAGTCGAGTCGCGCGGAGAATCAGAAGTCCGGGACGGGTGTCACTCTGAGTCCGATTCTCGACCTCCTGTCTTCGAGCGCTAAATGCCGCAAATGAAACGTTTTTCATGCTTGTATCACTATCGACTATTGGTTAAAGGCAAAGGCATACACCCGTAGCGTTCGTGAAAATAATTGGACACGCGGATGCCTTATGCCCAGGAGGGTCTACCGTGGCAAAACATTCCTTTGGGTGGGTTCCAGACATTCCGGATCATCGAGATTTCATGTACGCGGCACCAATCGAGTATATGGCTGCGCTCCCGGCAAGCGTTGACCTTCGGCCGAGCTGCCCCAAGGAGGTGTACGATCAGGGTCAGCTGGGGAGCTGTACCGCCAACGCGATTGCCGGAGCCCTGGAGTTTGATCAAATCAAGCAGGCCCTGGCAACTTTCACACCGTCCAGACTGTTCGTCTATTACAACGAACGGGCCATAGAACACACAGTTGGTAGCGATAGTGGCGCGCAGATTCGGGACGGGATAAAAACAGTTGGCTCCATCGGAGCGTGTCCCGAGGCCACGTGGCCATACGACATCACGAAGTTTACAGAAAAACCGCCGGTGCCGGCGTACGGCAAGGCGGCGCTCGGGAAAGCCCTCCAGTACCAACGAGTCCCGCAGCTGCTCAATCAAATGAAGGGTTGTCTCGCCTCCGGCTATCCGTTCGTTTTTGGATTTACAGTGTATGAGAGCTTTGAAAGCGACGAGGTGGCTAAAACCGGTGTGGCGCCAATGCCCGCGACAAACGAGAAGGTGTTGGGAGGCCACGCGGTCATGGCCGTCGGCTATGACGATAATTCACAGCGTTTTACGGTTCGCAATTCATGGGGACCCGGTTGGGGAATCGGGGGCTATTTTATGCTTCCCTATGCCTACCTCACTGATGCCAATCTGGCCGATGACTTCTGGACCGTCCGAATGGTGGCGAAGACCTCTGCCCAACTCAAGGCCGAGAAATCCGCATCGGCCGTGGCAGGACAGCTTTAAGCAGATCAAGGTCGACTAAAGGCAGACTAAGCGGCTCGAGGATCAGCCCTTTATCCCGACAGCGGACGGTCCATCAGGCATCAGTCTCAAACCTACGTTTGGATCGAAACGAAAGACACCGCGCAACGATATTTTACTGAACCATGTTGATTTAACACTGGAGATCGCCAGACATAACGCACACAGCGTCGCCTCCATTGGGATCGCGGCGCGCGGCTGGCGAGGTGCGCTTAATAACACAGTTCGACAGCATCCCGTTTTTGAATTAACTTCTGTCGATCTCGAGACCAGAATCCCGCCTTCCTCGCTAATTCTTCCGTGTTCCGTGGCATCGTTGGGCACTATCCCGCCGCGTCTCGGATTGAAAGGATATCGATGAGTCCTTCAGCTACAGCAACCCAGTCTAGATCTTAGGATCGACGTTGCCGATCTCACCTGCGGTAGTCAACTTAAGAAGCTCCTTCAGGGGGAGGCGAACCCGATTTTCATTATTGGTCCTGATTGAGCGACCTTTTCGAAGGAGCAGAAAGAAATGTTACAGCAGTTGGATATCGCGATTGCCTTCGTAGTTCTAATGCTCATCCTTAGCCTTCTTGTCACTGCCATCGTCCAGGCGATAAGTGCTGTTCTTGACCTTCGCGGAAGGAATTTGGCTAGGGCTCTCGCAGATCTCTTTAAACAGATGGATCCGAGCCTACGTGCAAAGGCGGGAGAAAACTTCAGAAATTGGCTGGCTCACCCGTTCACTCGTGAAACCACGCTCGCAACTCAGCTGGCCGACGCTGTGGCAACACATCCTATTTTGGCGCATACATTCACAAGAGCTAAGGCTGTCAGAAAGGATGAGCTGCTCGATGTATTGAAGGATCTTTGTTCCGATAATCCCAACGGCGCGATAGACACCACGGTACAGGCGAAATTGAAGGCAATGCTGGGTTCGCAACTCTCACCCGGAGCCGGATCCGCAGAGGCCATCCAGGCCCTCGCTAGCAAGATTGTGGCGCAAGTCCCACCGGAGGCTAAGGATGCGGTCAATAAGGCTGTCGTTGACACACTGGGCAAAGTGTCAAGTCTCGAGGCGGGAGTGGAAAAATGGTTCGATACTGTAATGGATCGGGCCTCCGATATTTTCACACGATGGACGCGGATCATCACGGTCGCCATATCAGTGTTACTGGTTGTTGTGATGCAGATTGATGCCGGCTCGATTCTCAGTCAGATTTCGACGAATTCAGAGGTCAGGGCTGGCCTAATCAAGATTAGCGATGCAGCCCTATCGCGCGCCGAGGATTTAGAAAAAGAAAGTCATCGCGGTTCTACCGCACTGAAAAAGTTCGTCGCGGACCGGAAACTCGCTATCCCGGAAAGCAATCTAAACGAAATGCCGCCCTTCGGAACCTGTGATCAAGCGGCGTCTTGGCTCGACCAGAACCCCTCCAAGGACCCGACAAATACTACCCAGCTGAAAACGGACTTCGTAGAAGTCTGCCGAAAGGCGGCAGCTGAGGCTCTCACCGATTCCAGAAAACAAGTCAGCGGCTTGCAGTCGGAACTAGCTAGCACAAAGCTCAAGATAATTCCGGAAGGTGTCTTTGGATCTGCGGACGACAAAACCCTTTGTCAAAAGGTCGGCGCGTGGTGGCATGCCTACCTTAAGCCGCGGCACTTCCTAGGCACGCTGGCGATGGTCATTCTCCTAAGTCTTGGCGCTCCGTTTTGGTATAACGCTCTAAAGCAGCTCTCGAATCTCAAGCCAGCCATCACTCAAAAAGTGGAAAAAGAGTCATCAGCCTCGACTTGATTGAGGAGCAGGCTCATGACGTGACCCGAGACATCCTCCGCTGATTCCGCCGGTTCAGCAGGAAAGCTTTAGCGCAGGACTCCGGGCGAGCCGCAGAATCGAAACCGTCCAAAAACAAGGGCGCGGTCTTCTTCCACTGCGTATCGGACCTGTCCACGCCATCGGCCCTTCCTCGGCGCTGCCATTCTGCATATCCACCTTTTTGCAAACCACAACCATCCTGTTCTCAAACGCTTGTGTTAGGTTGCGCAACGGCTTCGCCAATTTCGAATTTTCTACTTTCCATTTCTGACGGCTTCCATCCGGGAAGATGGCGAAACCCACAATCTCTCGCAATCCTCTCCGCTTCGCTCGCAACTTTGTCTGGAATATCTGCACCAGCACCCGCAGCCCCGCCCCCACGCCCTAACGCCTCCGCGCGCCAAGCGCTTGCCTCTACAGTTCCCCAACAGGTTGGATCACAACAAGAAGGGATCGATCCGCAACAAGGCGGAATCGAACCACCGCAAAGCCTCAATGCGCTTCCTGCGCACCCGACCTGGCTCGAGCGCAGCCGAAGGATGAGGATGCGCGACCGGAGAGCGCGACCCTGCCTGACAGGGCGTTCATAGCTGGGCCTCCTGGAAGCGAGATTTCTGCCCCGCCTTAAGCCGTCGCGTTTGACTCCACAGACAACGGACTGCTCCGATTCGTTTGGAAGCTCGGCGTATCCACGCAGCACCGAGCAACCCCGCACCGCATCCGGCAGCTAGGGCGCCCAGCGAGCCGAGCAAGTCGGGTTTTGCCGTCATCAGGAATACGATTCCCAGGCCTAGTCCCGCGCGCAACCCATACGAGATCAAGAGTGCTTTATCCTTCGCCTCAGCCGATATCGCTTCGATTGAAACAACAGTTTCATCACTTGAAAGCACCTTCCGCAGGCGAGCAATCCGTATTCCCGTTACAAATCCTCCGATCAACATGATCAGTAGAGTCGCGCCCATAGCAAACGGAATCCAGTAAGTGCCTCCCCCCCACTTGGATGCTAAGAACATGCCGCCAACCAAAACACCGACAAAAGAGGGAATGGCAACTATGCGAAGGCGTTGAAATGCACGAATGAAGAATCGCACCTCCTCGACGCTCTGCGCAGAGCGAATGCGAAAGAAAATCGCGCCTTCCGCTGCCAGCGCAATGAACAGTCCGATCGCGGAAACTACGTGAATGAAAAGAACGGTGGAATAGATTGTCATAGTCTAAGGCCTCTCTTCTCGTATACGTTGGCGCAAGTCACTTAATTTCATATGATAATCATTTATCTTACAAACGATTATGATGTGTAATCATAGCCCGTCATGGCAAACTCTGCTGGAACTCAACGACCTTCTTCTGCGGCATTCCTGCTCGCTCAGGTAGGCTCGCACGCAGCTCGGAAATTCGCCGAGCGACTTGCTCCTTCGCGTCTCTCGCCGCCCCACGCAGGCATTCTCGGCGTACTCCGCAAATCCGGAGGGCTCAGTCAGCAAGGACTGGCTGAGGCGCTTCATATGCACCCGAGCGGCTTGGTGGCAATCATCGACGAGTTGGAAGAGCGCGGGCTTGTAAAGCGGCAGGATAGCCTAGATGATCGGCGCAGCTATGAGCTCCACCTCACCGACAAAGGGCAGGTGGCACTCCGTGACATCGCTCGCGTCGGACAGGAACACAACGAATCACTCTGCGCAGCGCTGTCTCAGCGCGAACGTGAGCAACTGACCGGATTTCTGCGCCGTATTGCCGATCAGCAAGGCCTCACTCCCGGCGTTCATCCAGGCTTCAGCCGTTTGGGCCGCCGCCAGAAAGGGCCATGTTGACGAGCTGAGAAAAGTATCCGCTGCCCCATCATTGTTATTACGGGCTTGTTCGCTAACCTCAATTGCGGCGGCCTGATTTGAACCAGCGACTCTCGGACAACGGAGGTCTTCTTGGGAAGCAGGCGCTCTTCTGAAAGCCCGCTCGGCTGCGTTTGAAAACGGGGATGACCGCAATTAGCACAGATCTTCCGCGGTTGGTTGTAATACCTCTCGATGAATTCCTCCAGTCCTTGACGCAGGTCTTCGAACTCGCGGTACGCGCTGGCGCGAATCTCTTCCCGTTTGACCGTCTTTATAAGACTCTCGCACGTGGCGTTGTCATAGGGATTCGCTGGTCGGCTCATGCCTGGCAGCATTCCATGAATGTGGAGTTCTTGCATGTAGTGACGCCACGTGTATTGCACACCCTGATCTGAGTGGTGCGCAACTCCCGGCGGCGGCTGTAGATCGATGATTGCTCACTTCAAAGCGCAAAGTGGAAGCCTGGCCTGAAGAGTTCGGCCGAGCGACCAACCAACGACCTTGCAAGAGGAGGCGTCCAAGACAACCGTTCAAATAAACAACCTCTGCTCTGAGGCGAATGTAGGTTATGTCGGCGATCCACAGTTGGTTCGGTCCGGACAGTTTCATTCACGTTGCCAGGTTAAGATAAATCTGAACTGCACGAACAGAGCGTTCCCCAGGCAAGATTTGCGGGTGTCGAACCTTCGGCAGATTGTCGTCGCGCATGATTCGCGCGATTCGCTCATGATTTGCGATCATTCCGCGCGATCGTAGTTCCTCAGTGACTCGCCTGAACCCGTAGCGCCAACGATGTCCAAGACAATATCTTGGACAACGGCGCGTCAAGTCCTGCCATGGTTCTGCCAGCCATTTACGTTGACAGCTCCGCCCCGGCCTGTTCCGCCACCATGTATGAGGCGTACCAGTCGGGCCAATTCTTGTAGTGTTTGATTTAGTTCGCCGGCACCAATACGGGAGCGCCTTTGTCCTTAACCAGGAACACTACGAATTTCGCTGGTTTGGTTTGGCTGGCATTTCGCCCGACGACGTGAACGTCAGAGGGACCTTCATAGAAGGTCTGACCAGGTGTCAGAGTTACTTCCTTTCCGCCCCTCACCTGCATCACGATTGAGCCCTCAAGCACATAAACAAAGGCATGTGCGTTGTGGCGATGTATTGGGTCCGACCCTCCCGGTGGATACTCAACCGTGATCATCAGACCTTCCTTGCCAGGAACGTCGGGCAGGTCCTTGGAGACGAGCTGCGTCACCTTCGCCTCTTTGGGTGCCACCGCGACAGACGTCAGACACACCAGCACCAAAGCTAGCTTAGTAATCGTCATAAACAAACCTCGCTAAGATTCGTTCTGTTTTGTGCTTGCGCTTGGAGTCAAGCGTAGCGACCCACGAGTTCGGCATGCAGTAAATCCTCAGCGTGGTGGCCTTCCTGCCAGCCCGCGAGATTCGTACCATGTACCGCTGAGGCCGGTTCCGGCAAACCGGCCTCACTTTGTAGCTCCACTAGTGGGTGGCCGCCGCCGCTTTCACTGCGGACTGAGTAAGCCAGGTTTCGAAACGCGTTTCGCCGAGTCGTGCATTCTTGTCCGGAAGCAGTGTTCTCTCGCTGAGTTTTGCCCCGGCGTAAAGCGCTTTCGGATCAGCGATGACTTCGCGGGGATCTTTGAGCGAGGCCAAGTGCCGCCGGACAAGTTCATCGATGCGAAACTGTTCCGGGCCTCCAATTTCGACGATACCGTTTACCGGCGGGCCTACTGCAATTCTTCCCACGGCGCTCGCGACATCGTCGGCAGCCATCGGCTGGAAAAGCACATGTGGCAAACGCACCTTGTCGCCGTCCGTGGAAAGGTCGGCGAGGCCTTTGAGGAACTCGAAGAACTGCGTCGCATGCACGATCGAGTAAGGAATCGATGAGCCTTTGA
>Ga0137395_10001633_pt1 | contig 10505 bp, 8 predicted proteins | sample czobulk216metaG_FD_108283 | JGI IMG/M metagenome (GOLD analysis project Ga0137395, IMG submission 108283) | Vadose zone soil microbial communities from Angelo Coast Range Reserve, California, USA - czobulk2.16 metaG | ecosystem: Environmental > Terrestrial > Soil > Vadose zone | place: USA...
CTCGCACCGGGATCAAGGAACGTCGCATCGCCGCGAAAGACGAACAGACGAGCGACATGGCCGCGAAAGCGGCGCTGAAGGCGATCGAACAGGCGAAAATTTCGCCCACCGAAATCGATCTTATTCTCGTCGCCACGGCCACTCCCGACATGCTCTTTCCCGCGACAGCCTGTTTCGTTCAGAAAAAGATCGGGGCCACCAAGGCCGCTTGTCTTGATATTTCCGCGGCCTGCGCCGGCTTTCTTTTCGGCCTTGAGATCGCACAGCAGTTCATCACATCGCACACGCACGATACTGTCCTGGTGATCGGGGCCGAGAAGCTGACGTCGGTTACTAATTGGACCGATCGCAATACGTGCGTGCTTTTCGGGGACGGCGCTGGCGCCGCTGTTTTACGTCATCGTGGAAGCACTCACGGCGTGATTAGCACTCACATTGGCAGTGACGGCAAGTACAGCGATATCCTATTCATGCCCGGCGGCGGCTCGCGCTGTCCGATCACACGTGAAAATGTCGATCTTAACTTGCAAACAATCCACATGACCGGCAAAGAGGTTTACAAACAGGCGGTGACCGCAATGCTAAAGGCGGCCAAAAAAGCCCTCGACCAAGCTGGATTGGCCATCGAGGACATTGCCTGTATCATTCCGCATCAGGCAAACGTCCGGATCATCGAAGCAATCGCGGATCGACTCGGTATTTCGCGAGAGAAGATGTTTGTAAATCTCGATCGTTATGGAAATACTTCCGCCGCAGCGGTAGCGATCGCGCTCGATGAAGCGAACCGCAGCGGACGAATCGAACCTGGCGATTACATTCTGATGGTTGTCTTCGGCGGAGGTCTCACTTGGGCGAGCACAATCATCGAATGGTGATGCAGAAGTTGAGAGTTATTGGTTGAGGGTTGAGAGACAGAATCTAAGGCAGCTTTCTGCATGAACTCTCAACGCTCAATTCTCAACGCTCAACTTGTAGAAACTCACGCCCATCACGATTATCCGGATTTCGCCAACGATCTTGATGATGTGCTTCGTCGCGCGATCGACGTTGGTGTCACGCGCATCGTCACGATTGGCACTTCAGTGGAGAGCAGCCGGCGCGCTGTCGATCTTGCCGAGAAGTATTCCAATATCTACGCGGTAATTGGAGTGCACCCGACCTCTGCAGAAAAAGCCGCGGAAGACATAATCACACCATTGCGCAACTTGGCGCAAAGTCAGCGCGTAGTCGCCATTGGTGAGACTGGTCTAGATTATCACCATCTACCAAGCGTCGAGGCCGCAAAAGAAAAGAACGTGCAAGTCTTCGCTCGCGCTTTGCAAGGTGAAACAGAAGAGGAAATCGAGGCGAATATCCAAGATGGCGCCTACAAGTCGAGACAGGCCAGTCTCTTTCAGCAGCAACTCGATCTGGCGGCTGAGCTAGGATTTAATGTCGTCATTCATCAACGCGACGCGTGGGAGGACACACTTGAAATCATGAAGCCGTACACCGGAAAATTGCGTGGCGTATTCCATTGTTTCGGCGGTTCACTCGGACAGGCGAATGAAGTTATCGATCTCGACCATCGCGTTTCCTTCACTGGCATTGTAACTTTCAAGAACGGCACCGACGTTCGCGATGTCGCGGCACAAATTCCGATTTGGAAATTTATGGTGGAAACAGATTGTCCTTATCTCGCGCCCGTTCCGTTCCGCGGAAAACGTTGCGAACCCGCGCACACCCGCATCGTCGCCGAAACGATCGCGACTGCACGCGGCATTTCGCTGGAGGACGTGGCCGAAATGACAACCCAAACTGCGGAAGAATTTTTCCGGTTCAACCGATGAAGATCGATATCTTCATTCGCGCAATCTTTCTCGGCGCTATCGCGGTTGTCATCGCGTCCTGCGCCGCGCCCGACACACGACATCACGTCGTCATCAGCACGCGCGAGCAAAGGTTAGCGCTTCTCGATCGCGGCAACTTGATGGCCATCTATCCAGTGTCCACATCCAAGTTTGGCCTCGGCGATTGGCCGGACAGCTCGTGTACCCCACTGGGCGAACTGGAGATCGCAAAGAAAATTGGCGATCACGCCACGCCTGGCACCGTTTTCAAAGATCGACGGCCGACTGGCGAGATTGTTGTACCAGATTCGCCAGGGCGCGATCCAATCGTCACGCGTATTCTGTGGTTGCGAGGCCGTGAGTCTCAAAACACGAATGCATATGCGCGCACGATTTACATTCATGGTACGCCGGAGGAACGGAACCTTGGCTTCCCCGCTAGTTACGGATGCATTCGGATGCGTTCCAGCGATATCATTAATTTATATGAAATCGTGGGGCGCGGCGCGGAAGTTACTATTATCGATGCGCCGCTCGCGGCGGTGATTCCGGGAATGAGTCCACGGGCGCAATTGGCGGAAATAAGCAGGCCGAATGGCAATTCGTCAGATCGAAGGACGACCGCCGTGTCGTCCAGATAAAATCGGACGGGACAGGGTTCGTCCCTCCATTTCACGGCAATTTGCCGAGGTGCTCCTGAGGAGTCTTGCGTGAAAGCAATTCCATATCCGCGTCAACCATGATGCGAACGAGTTCACGGAATCGCACTTTCGGTTCCCAACCAAGAATTTTTTTCGCTTTGGAGGGGTCACCGATTAAGAGGTCTACTTCTGCTGGACGCTCATAACGTGGGTCGTGCTTGACAAATTCCTTCCAATCGAGATCGACATGTGAAAAGGCCGCCTCGACAAACTCGCGCACCGTGTGCGTTTCGCCGGTAGCCAGCACAAAATCGTCCCCGTCTGCATGCTGAAGTATTCGCCACATCCCTTCGACGTACTCGGGTGCATATCCCCAATCTCGTTTTGCATCGAGAGTGCCGAGAAACAATTCTTTTTGCAGGCCGTGCTTGATCGCGGCGACGGCGCGCGAAATTTTGCGGGTGACGAAAGTTTCGCCGCGACGAGGGCTTTCGTGATTGAACAAGATGCCGTTGCTCGCGCAAAGGCCATAGCTCTCGCGGTAGTTGACCGTCGCCCAATAGGCAAACGTCTTCGCGACACCATATGGGCTGCGCGGCCAGAACGGCGTCTTCTCGGTTTGCGGTACCTGTTGCGCCTTGCCAAACATTTCGCTGCTTGATGCCTGATAAAAACGCGAACGCAACCCTACTTCTCGAATCGCTTCCAAGATACGGATCGTGCCGACACCGGTGACGTCCGACGTGTATTCCGGAATATCGAAGCTCACCCGCACGTGGCTTTGCGCGGCCAGATGATAAATTTCGTCCGGCTTCAAGTTGTAAAGCAGCTTCACCAAATTCACCGAGTCGCTGAGGTCTCCATAATGCAGAAACATTCGGACGCCGTTGATATGTGGATCGGCATAAAGGTGGTCGATGCGCGAGGTGTTAAATGTGCTCGCGCGGCGAATGATCCCGTGCACTTCGTAGCCCTTCTCAAGCAGCAAATCGGCCAGATAACTACCATCCTGTCCGGTGATGCCGGTAATGAGCGCCCTCTTCATGTCGTCCTGGCTTTAGCTTATCGTTACCGCGGCAGCAAATGATTTAGCTTGACCGCGGCGTCACCATTAACCGTGCGAGCACAGCGCGCTGCGCTGCGATCAGCTCGGCGATCCCTTTGCGGCCGAGCGCGATCATTTCATTGAGTTGTGACCCGGAAAATGTCGATTCTTCTCCGGAGCTTAGTACTTCGACAAACTCGCCGTCCTCAGTCGCGACCAGATTGAAATCGACAGCAACCGCCTTGTCTTCCTCATAATCGAGATCGACAATTGTCTCTCCGTCGAGAACTCCAGCACTCACTGCGGCGACTAATTTTTGAACCGGAGGCAGGTCCAGCTTTTTCTCTCTGGCTAGTTTCCGGCAAGCTATCGCGACGGCTAAACTTGAGCCAGTGATTGCTGCCGCGCGTGTACCGCCATCGGCTTGCAAAACATCACAATCAACCCAGATTGTGCGCGGTCCAAGTTTCTCAAGATCGACAACCGCACGCAACGATCGCCCGATCAAGCGTTGGATCTCGACGCTGCGGCTGTCGATTCGTCCTTTTACGATATCGCGCGGTTTCCGCGTTAGCGTCGAGTACGGGAGCATCGAATATTCGGCGGTTAGCCAGCCACCGTTCACCCCTTGCTCTTTCATCCAGCGCGGCACGTTTTCTTCAGTCGTCACGCCGCAGATCACGCGCGTATTGCCCATGGTAACAAGCACTGAGGCTGCGGCAGAAGGTGCGATGCCGAGCTTGAAAGCAACCGGGCGCAATTGATCGCTGGCTCGTCCATCATTTCGATCCATGATGGCAAAGTAGATCGTCTATAAGCACGCGTCATCGGGGAGTTTGCCTGATGCCATTGGGCAGCCTAGAGCAGTCACCGCTTGACTCTAATTTGCGCCGCGGTTTGTTGAGCAAAGCCAAATGAAGCGTGCCACAAAAACTGATTCCGAAAATGCATAAAATGCCTCCAGCGCAAGCGCGGAGCCCAAACGACCGATGAGAAAAGGTGCGAGAAAACAGGTGAAAGCTAGGAAGAGAAGTGCAAGAATGATCTCGGGCCGTAGCTCCGCAATCAGGGAAACTGAGGAAGCACGTGCTCTTCTTGAGAATCAACTCGGCAGTCTTTACTGGTGGGTTTTCAACGCTTGCAAGATGAAAGGGTTCATTCGGGCAAAAGCATTGTACGAAGCTGCAGAACGCAGGCTCAATGCAGGCGACGCGCATTCGGACAGTCCGGAACAGTCGCCTGCTGTGCGGAGAAAAGCCCGGAGCCTCCAAAAAAAATAGCCGTGGCTCATCGCGCTGACACCCGGGCCGACGGGGCACTCCCGCCTCCTAATCTAGTTTCTGTAATTATCCCCTGTTACAACCACGCCCATTTTCTTGAGCAAGCGATCGAGAGCGTTCTGACGCAGAGTTATTCGGACTTCGAGATTATCGTGGTGGACGATGGCTCAACGGACAACACCACCGAAGTTGTTAGGCGCCATTCCCCGGTGCGCTATGTTTATCAGGAAAATGCCGGTCTCTCGAGCGCTCGCAACACGGGGCTGCGGCATAGCCGCGGTAAGTTTCTCGTTTTTCTCGATGCCGACGACCGGCTCCTTCCGCATGCACTGGAAACAGGAGTCGGCTGTATCCGCGAACGTCCGGAGTGCGCGTTTGTTTCGGGTCGTTGTCGGGTGATCGATTCAAAAGGAGCGATTCTTCCTTCACCAAAACAGCTTCAAATAGAACGCGAGCATTATGTGCAGCTACTTCGCGGGGGCACCTACATTTGGTGTCCTGCGACAGTGCTCTATCAGCGGTGCGTCTTCGAATTTGTGCACGGTTTTAATCCCAAGGTGAATCCAGCTGCAGACTACGATTTGTACCTGCGAGTTACGAGAGATTTTCCGGTTTATAGCCACGCTCAAATAGTTGCGGAATATCGAAAGCACAGTTCAAACATGTCGCGCGATGTTTCGCGGATGCAGCATGCCGCACTTGCCGCTCACGAAGCACAATCGAACTTCGTAAAGGCGAATTGCCACTATAGAGAGGCGTATGATGCCGGCCAATCGTTTTGGAAAAACGATTACCCCTTTCAGCAAATGGTGACGAGGATCCAACAAGTCGTCCGGGAGCACCTTCCCCGGGATGCGTCGATTGCCGTCGCAAGTTCTGGCAATACGGAGTTGCTTCGTTTGGATGGCCGGCGAGCCTGGCATTTCCCACCGGCGGAGCCGGACCGCAGAGGAGAATTATTTGCCCAAGGAGCCGAAGGCTCGGCAATCACGTCGCCTTGGATCGAGGCCGGAATGACATACGAATTCAGCCTCTATGGCGGGCCCGAATTTTCAAGACAACTGGCCCGGGTCTTGGTTAAAGGTGTTGCGGATCCGTTCCCGATCGCAAGCGCTGAAGCAGCGCCCCAAGAACCTGTGCGCCTGGACGGGGTTCTATTGACGGCAATTCCAAATCCGGTCCACGCTAGTGAGGAGCCGGGTGTGACTAATATCACATGGAGTACTGGGGACGGCTCCGAAGGGCAGCTATATGTATCGAGCATGGGTGTGTATGCGGGCCGCGATCCGGCCAATAGCGATGAAGCTTTGCATCTCTTGGAGTCAACCAAAGCGAGAGGCGCCCAATACCTGGTAATTCCTGCAAAATCTTTTTGGTGGCTCGATCATTATCAAAAATTTCGCGAACATGTAGAAGCTCGGTGCCCCGCCGTCGCGCGAGATGACGAGACGTGTATCATCTTTGACTTGCGCGAATCGTCGTAATGAGCGTGGCCAAGGCGGTAAAACAGAGCGCCGCGGTTTCCGCTGACGGGTCACACAAGAACGTGCCTATGCCGGAGTCCGGTCTCGCCTCAGTAATCATACCATGCTATAACCAGGCACATTTCCTTCACGAGGCAATCGAGAGCGCATCAGCTCAAACCTATTCCCATCGCGAGATCCTCGTTGTGGACGATGGCTCCACCGACAACACTGCGAAGGTGACTGCCAGCTACCCGGGGGTACGGTACGTTCGCCAGGAAAATTTGGGGGTTGCAAGCGCCCGAAACACAGGGTTCAAGCAAAGCCGGGGCGAATACCTGGTTTTCCTCGACGCCGACGACCGGCTGCTGCCCGAGGCCCTGAGAGTTGGAGTTGATTGCCTGCGCCAGCATCCTGACTGCGCGTTCGCTGCTGGTTTCTGCAGGCTCATTGTCGCGGATGGGTCGCTCCTCGATGATGAGCCGGAGCATCCTCATGTCTCACGCGAACACTTTTTGGAATTGCTTCGGGGCAATTATCGAATTTGGTGCCCTGGTTCGGTCATTTACCAGCGGACCGCGTTCAATGTCATCAACGGTTTCGACCCCTCGTTAGGTCCGGGGGCTGACTATGATTTATATCTTCGCATCACGCGAGATTCTCCAATCTTCTCTCACAACCGATTTGTGGCAGACTATCGGCTCCACCGCTCCAGTATGTCTGCCGATCATTTATCCATGCTTCGAGAGATGCTCAAGGCCCTCGACTCACAGTGGGAATTTGTGAAAGGAAGGGATTCCCACATCGAGGCATTCGAAACTGGCAGGAGATACTGGCAAGATTACTACGAGTCCTTGCAAATGGGCGATCGAATCCTGGAGGTCGTGCAGGCCAGCCTCCCGCTGCACGCCACCGTCGCAGTGGCCACAAACGGCAAAAATGAACTACTGAAATTGGGGGACCGCCGTGCATGGCACTTTCCGCAAACGGGCGCCGATGAGCGAGGGCGGCTCTTTCGACAGGGTCCGAAAGGCTCGGCTGACGTGCCCTGGATCCAGGCTGGAATGAGGTACGAATTCCGGCTCTTTGGCGGGCCGGAATACGTGAAACAGCTTGCCGCGATTTCAGTAACTGGCGTCCCAGATGCGACTCCGAGGGCTACTGTAGGTCCTGTTGCACTAGATCAGGCATGCCTGATAGCTGTCCCGAATCCGGTCCCGGTTCCAAACCGATTCGGCCGAACCACCATCACCTGGAATACCGGCGACGGCTCCGAAGGTCGGATTTACCTTTCGGAGGGCGGCAACTATGATGGCCGCCGTCCGAACGACAGCGCCGAGGCTATTAACCGCTTGGAAGCCATCCGAGCCCGAGGCGCACAATACCTATTGCTGCCAGCTACGGCATTTTGGTGGCTTGATCATTATCAAAAATTTCGCGAGCATCTAGATGCTCATTATCGAGTCATCGTGCGCGACGAAAACACATGTATCATTTTCGACTTGCGACAAACCAACGCCAAAAGGCGACGACTCGCCGAATGAAACGAAGGCGGAAATCAAAATCGACCAAGCGCGCCGTGACCCATTGTTTATCTGAAAACAGACCAACGGTCTGCGTTTTGAACGTTTAACCGGCGGGAGCTCGGGAAATGGCTGTGTCCGAGCGGGGAATTTGCGCTCTTCCTCCAAGCCTGTTTTTAATGCGCAAGAACGGCAGCTCGATAAATCGAAAACTGAGCCAGGACACGAGTATGACGCTGGCGAACCAGATTACGAAAATCACCAACCCGCGAATCGAGAACGCGTTGATCGGCTGGAGGTAGTACATGTAGACGCCAAGGAGAGGCAGGTGGGAAAGATACGCGCCGTACGAAATCCGGCCGAGAAAAACGAGCGGCGGAAAATTCAGAATGAACGGAGCAGTTCCTTGCAGGCAGGTTGAAATTAATGTCGCAGCCCAGATACCGATCACACCAAAGCCCCAGACGTACTGGTAATTAAATATGCCCGCGGTCAAATGCGGCCAGCCAAGCGTTCGCCAGTACGACCCAGCCGCAGAAGCCCCCATGAAATAATTTAGCAGGCCAATCGCAATCACCACCGCTGTCATTATCCACATTAGCTTCTTTGATTTGCGCGGGCCCGGGAGTTCATCGCGAAAAATCGCCACACATCCTCCGATGGCGAATGCATCCGCTTGACACAGCAACGAAGCCTCAACTGTTTCCGCACGTTCGACGCCGCCGTAAAATGAAGGAACGACCAGGCGCAAAACCGGAGCCACAACAATCCAGCACGGTGCGACTTTCTTAAGCCAGCTCATCGGCAAGAAGAAAACCAGCCACGGCCATACGACGTAAAACTGTTCTTCCAACGATAGCGACCAGAGATGAGCGAACCATACGCTCCCCGTCGGCGGGTAATGGTTGAAAGTGAATGTTACAATGTAAATCCAGTAGCGACTCAAGGGCGGCTCACCCTCGGACCAAAAGATAAAATAGAGCGCGACCGCTATGCTGAAGAAGACAATAAAGGCTGGCAGGATTCGGAAAGCTCGTTTCACATAGAAGCGGCCAAAGTACTGACCGACCGGCAATGCCTTCATCTTGAGGAGGCTGTCAGTGATGAGAAAACCGGAGAGCGCGAAAAATATCCAAAGCCCAATCCAGCCAAAAAGAATGTAGTAATTCGGATAAACGAAATGATTAGCGAAAATCAAAATCACACCGATACCGCGCAAGCTGTCGAGGGACGCCAAATGTCTCTTGCCGGTGTTGATCGCGTTTTGCTCAAACGAACTCATGTGTTTGGACACAGGGAGCGCAATTCTACTGCGCGGCACGATGAAGATTCGTGTTGGTCGGAGCAAGCATTTTCGTTGAGCAATCGGCGCGGCGCCCGCTACATTTCCTGAGCATCAACATCGATGATCGGCCTCAATTTCACACAACCCATCGTTTTTGAGCCGCTTTTCATGGAGCGTTGTTGCCAGCTACAGCATTCTGGTGGCTCGATCATTATCAAAAGTTTCGTGACTATTTAGAAGCTCGCTATCCGGTGATCGTGCGCAATGACAATACGTGTCTCATTTTTCGACTTGCGGGGCGCACAGCCCAATTGTGAACCTCTGCCAGATCAGGCAGAGGCCAAGATCGGCTGAGTCTTTCACGCCACGGCAGGAGATACAACAGGGGTGATGGTGCGTAATGGCACTATCGTAAATAGCCCTTATCGAACCCAAAGGCGTAGAATGCCGGGGGCAACTGCAGCCGTTGCGGGACCGGAATGGCAAGCGGGATAGCGCATAGTCTCCACTCGAACCAGAGCGACGCTGCCGATAAATTCTGGCGGGGATGTGACTACTTCAAAAAACGCTCTCCGGCCTGCCTGTTTCGTACAATTTTCGCAGGTGCGCCGTAGGCCAAGACACTCGCAGGAAGAGAGCGTGTAACTAATGATCCTGATCCAACGACCGTATTTTCACCAATGCTGACTCTGTCCAAAATCGTTGCTCCCAAACAAACCGCCGCGTATTTTCCAATCCTCACAAAACCGCCGAGCACCGAGCCGGCCGATACGCTGGCGAACTCTTCAATCACGCAATCGTGCTCGATCTGGGCCCCCGTGCCAAAAAGCGTGAAATCACCAATTCTCGCGCCGGGATTGAAAATGACTCCGGCCATTGCGATGACCCCGGATCCAATTTCGACGTTGTTGCCGATAATGACAGAGGGGTGAATGGCACTGACAAATTTGAAGCCGGGAACCCGTAAGGCGACTGCGTCAGCGATAGCTTTTCGACTCCAGTTATCGCCCACGGTGATCAGGCCGGCTTCAATGCCGTGCGAAGAAACAAGCTCCTTAATTTCCTCCTGCCTTCCGATCACCTTGTAGCCAAATAACTCCTGGCCGATGGCTTTAATTGAGTCAGTGATGCCCGCAATTTCAAATTTGTTCTGTTTTTGGATAATATCGATTGAGTACTGAAGATGGATGCCGCCGCCCAGAAGAACGATTCTCATTTGTGGCCACACGACTTCTTGATTGCTGTCGCAAAAGATTTAATTATTCTCGCGCGGTGGGACGATGGATTTTGAGAAGCTAGAGTACACGCGAAAGGATTACACATGGTCGTACGTTTCAGGATTCGGTGATATTTGACGATTATAAGGAAATCAAAAGGAAATACGATTATCTTGCTTGTCTTGTGAAGAGACCTGTGCGCATCTGATTCTAGCCTAAGGA
>Ga0137395_10001634_pt1 | contig 10499 bp, 12 predicted proteins | sample czobulk216metaG_FD_108283 | JGI IMG/M metagenome (GOLD analysis project Ga0137395, IMG submission 108283) | Vadose zone soil microbial communities from Angelo Coast Range Reserve, California, USA - czobulk2.16 metaG | ecosystem: Environmental > Terrestrial > Soil > Vadose zone | place: USA...
GGCGGCCAGTTCGGCGGAGTTTAGCGGACCTTCGGCGAGAGCCCTGTACAGCCCCAGCTTTTCACCGATCACCACCATGCCAGAGTGGATCGCGGCTCCCAGATCCCCAACGAATTTCCTTACGAACACGTTCAGTTTCTCCATGTTAACTGCCATTCCTGTTCTCCGTTCAGATCCTAATCTCTTTGAACCTACATGCAGCGATAGGCTAGTGAAGGTCCAGGAAGCGGTAGCCGCCACTTCCCGGACCGTTTATGGTGCGCTTGACGGCTTAACCTCGCTCGACGGCCCGGTTACTTGTTTCTGCTTGGGTCATCGTCAGGATTGATGTAGTTGAACTGCAATGGAGATTGTCCGTGGACCTGCACGATGGTTTCTCCGCAAGCCATGGCGAAGTGGTGCATGTCGGGATCAAGAAAGGCAAAGCTCCCGGCGATGAACGCTTTCATTTTGTTAGCGTCAAACTCGTCGCCCATGCCGACTTTGAACGTGCCGGAAATGACGGTGACGTTTTCCCGCAGAGGGTGGAAATGGGGTGCGATGCGGAAGCCATCGGGCATCTTCAAGCGAATGGTGTAATCGCCAGTGGAAGCCGTTGGGTCGCCTTCGAGGACGGCGAACTGCGCGCCCGGACGCACAACGGGCGGCGCTGGACCCCAGGGGATGGTATCAGGTGTGAACGCGTTTGTTGCGTGCGAATGGTCGTGGGGGGCATAAGTGAAAGACGGCGCCGCCCCAGCGAACAAGCCAGCCACAGCGAGTGCAAGTAACAAGTATTGTTTCATGATTGAGCCTCCGTTGCTCAGTATCGAACCGCGGCAATCATGTCCTGACAAGAGGCGCATTCCAATGAAGGGCCAATACAGTTTGCATATCTTTTCCATATCGTCGCAAACTATTGAATCTTAGGGGATAATGCGCAGACGAGAGGCACATGAGACGTATTAGACCGGCAGTGGGTGAGATCGAACTGGACCTGGGGCGCTACGAACTTCGCCGTCAGGGAAGGCGCGTCAAGCTTGAAAAGAAGCCCATGGAACTGCTGATTTTTCTGGTGGCGCGGCGAGAACAACTAGTTTCGCGCAAGGAAATCGTCACGAAATTGTGGCGCTCGGATCTGTTCATTGATACGGAGCCCAACATCAACAACATCGTGCGAAAAATCCGTACAGCACTGGGCGACGACTCCGCAAAACCCCGGTTTCTAGAGACCGTGGTAGGCAAAGGGTACCGGTTCGTCGGGCCAGTGCGTGTGATCGATGCGCGTTATCCGCAATCCGATTTTGGACCGGACGCCATGCACGCGGTCAGCCCGGAGAAAGCGGAAGAGCGGAGCGAACGCTCATCGTTGGCGGTTTTGCCGTTGATGCTTCTCGGGAAGCCTACGGATGACCATGGCGTGTGCCTGGGGTTTGCGGATGCACTGGTCACGCGCCTGGGAAACCTGCCGGGCGTGGACGTCCTGCCGATTTCAGCAGTGCTGAATGTGCCAGCCGAGGGGACAGCTTCGGAGACCGCTTCGCGTCTTGGAGTGCGTTTTGTGGTCCACGGCGCCATTCAATTATCAAAAGGCCAGTGGCGCCTCTCGATGGAAATGTTTGACACCTATACACAGAACGCCTGCTTTACAAGGAGACGCGATCTGGAGCTAGGCCGGTTATCCGACCTTGAGGACGAGATAGCGAAGCAAATCGCCGTGGCATTGAACCGCCCGCTGGCTCCGGCAGTGGTCCAACGCCGCCCTCGATACAGCAAGGATCCGATGGCCTATGCGGAATTCATAAGAGGTTACCGGCTCAGTTCCTCGGGTGATCCAGCGGTGCTCGACGAAGCCGCTCAGCACCTGAGCAATGCGGTCAATCGAGATCCCGCGTTTTCCCTCGCGCACGCCGCCCTCTCTGTTGTGTGCGCGACTCGCCACTTTGAACTTGATCCGGCGAGCGCGTGGCTGGAGAAGGCTGAATTTCATTGCCGGCGCGCGCTCGAACTGGATCCGGAATTGGCCGAAGGACACGTCGCCAGAGCTTTTCTCTTATGGGGGCCATCGAAGAACTTCCAACACCTTGAAGCGATTGCCGAACTCAAGCGAGCCCTCGCCTTGCAGAACAACCAGCCTCACGCCTTCAACCGTCTGGGCACAATCCTGGCTCACATCGGGCTGCTCGATCACGCTCGTGAAATGTATGAAAAAGGGCGAGCGTTTCATCCCAAGAAAGCCGTTAGTCACAGCATCGTGCAAGTCTACGTCTGGAACCGGGAATATGAGCTGGCCCGGGAGGAGATTCAAGCGTGGCGCGCCGAGAATCCAGGCAACAAGTATCCAGTTTACTTTGCTCCACAGCCGGCCATGATGACGGGAGATTTGAAGGAAGCGAGAATCTTGCTGGATGAAGCGGCCCAGCTTTTCCCTGAAGAGCCACTCGTCGTCAGTTTGCAAGGCGTCTATTACGCGTTGACGGGGAACGAAGGAAAGGCGCTCGACTGCGTGACAAAGGCCTGCGCGAGCCCAAAATCATTTGGACATGCGCACCACAGCTATTATCAAATCGCATGCATATTTGCCTTGTTGGAGCGGCGTGAAGCTGCGTTTGAATGGCTGGAACGAAGCGTCAGCAACGGCTTCGCATGCTGGCCCTTTTTTCTGAAGGACTCTTGCCTCAAGAGTTTGCGCGAGCTTCCGGGGTTTGAGGTGCTGGTGAGCTCGTTGCAAGCCAAGTATGCCGACCATCTTGGATTGCTGTAGGGCGCTTCGCCCCTAGGAACCGTGAGTTGCAATCGCTGGTCAGGATTCGTCGAGGACGCGCTTGTAGTAGGCTTCGTAGGCGGGGATGACGTCGTTGGCGCAGAATTTTTTCTTGGCGTTGATGCGGGCGACTTTGCCCATTTCGCGGCCGCGGTCGGCGCGAGACAGGATTTCGATGGCATAGCGGGCGGCTTCCTTCACGTCGCCGGGTTGCACTAAAAATCCATCCACACCGTGTTCGACGACTTCGGGGACGCCGCCGACGTTGGTGGCAATGACGGGGACTTCGCAGGCCATTGCTTCGAGGGCGGCCAGGCCGAAGGATTCGAGCTGGGAAGGAAGAAGGAAAAGGTCAGCGGCAGCGAGTTTTTCGTAGACGTTGTCCTGTTTGCCGAGGAAGAAGACGTCCTTCTGAAGTTTGTTCTTACGGACGAGGTACTCGGCGGCGCCGCGATCCGGGCCATCGCCGATGAGGACCAGCTTGGCAGGCATTTTGGCGCGGACGAGGGCGAAAATTTCGACCGTGTCGCTAAGACGCTTGACGGGGCGGAAATTCGAGAGGTGCATGAGGATGGGTTCGCCGCTAGGGGCCCATTGGGCTGCAAAACCTTTGTCAGCAGAGCGATTGTACAGTTCGCAGTTCACAAAATTGGGAATGACTTCGATGGGGCGCTTGATGTCGAATTCTTTGATGGTTTGATTGAGCAAATAGCGGGAGATGGCGGTGACGCCGTCGCTCTGCTCGATGGAAAAGCGCGTGATCGGGAGATAGCTGCGGTTGCTACCGACGAGAGTAATGTCCGTGCCATGGAGGGTGGTGACGAAAGGAAGGCGGCGCGGCGCGGCCATCGAACGCGCCAGCATGGCGCTGACGGAATGCGGAATGGCATAGTGGACGTGGAGCAGATCGAGCGATTCGGATTCGAACACTTCGAGCATTTTTGTGGCGAGGGCGAGCGTGTAGGGCGGATGGTCGAAGAGCGGGTAGGAGACGACTTCCACCTCGTGGAAATGAATACGCGGATCGTTGGGGTTCATGCGGATCGGCGGGGCATAGCTGATGAAATGAATGTCATGGCCGCGGGCGGCGAGTTCCATGCCGAGTTCAGTGGCGACAACGCCGGAGCCGCCGTATGTGGGATAACAGGTGATGCCAATGCGCATAGGATGTGCTTCCGAATTACCGTCGAGATAGTGAGAGCCGCCACGATACAACAGATTCGAATGCGGCGGCGCGCAACCACAAAAGACAAAAGCACGGGTCTAAAAGACCCGCCACTACTGGTCGGGCCAAAGCCCGGCATCTACAATGGCAAACTCAACGGCCAGGACAACGGCTTGCGAGTACGCAAGCCGGATGCTAGAGTCGCGCCCACCGCGTGGGGCATTAGGCGGCGATGCGACGCCCCTATTAGACGCAGGGACGGGGAAATCCGTGACACGACTTTCTGGCAAGGTGGCGCTGATTACAGGCGGAGGCACGGGGATTGGGCGAGCGATCGCACTGGCGTTTGCGCGGGAAGGTGCGAGCGTGGCGGTGGCAGGCAGACGATTGGAAAAGCTGCGCGAAGTGATCAGCGAGATTCAGAAGCACGGCGGGGCGGGATTGGCGATGGAATGCGACGTGACACGCGCCCGGGAGGTGGAACGCGCGGTGAAGGGCACGGTGGAACGATTTGGGCGGCTGAATGTGCTGGTGAACAACGCGGGAATATTGCATGTTTCCAATGTTGAGGGGATCAGCGAAGAAGAGTGGGACCGGATGATGATGGTGAATGTGAAGGGACCGTTCTTGATGTCGCGAGCGGTGCTGCCGGAGTTTCGGAAGTGCGGCGGGGGGACTATCGTGAATATCGGCTCTGTCCTGGGGTTATTCGCGGTGAAGGATCGGGCGGCGTATTGTGCGTCAAAAGGCGGCGTTACGATGCTGACGAAGGCCATGGCACTCGACCACGCGCATGAAAAAATTCGCGTCAATTGCATCTGCCCATCGGTCGTGGAAACGGATTTGGTGAAGGGCGTGTTCAATGAAACGGAAAAAGGACAGGCATTACTGAAGGCGCGACTGGCGACGATTCCGCTGGGCCGTTTGGGTAGGCCAGAGGATGTGGCGGAGATGGCGGTGTTTCTGGCATCAGAAGAAGCGTCGTGGCTCACGGGCGCGGCGATTGCATTGGATGGAGGGGTAACCGCCTATTGACGGGCGACAAAGCGCGATGACCAAGAAAATGTCGAAAGAGGAGAAGCGGGTCACAGAACTGGTGCGGCGGAGAATGAAAGAGAGCCGTTCGACGGAGCTGCTCGGATTTGACGTGGAGAGCGTGCACGCGGGGCGGGCGATTTTCCGGCTGGACGTGCGGCCGAACCACAAGCAGATTCACGGCGTGGTGCACGGAGGAATTCTGGCGGCGCTGGCGGATACCACCGCGGCGATCGCGGCTTATACGGCGATACCCAAGGGAACAGAAATCGCCACGGTGGAGTTGAGCATCAACTATCTTGAGCCGGTGCCGGGCGGGCGCATCAAGGCGGATGCACGCGTTTTGCGCGCGGGAAGAAACTTTGTCGTGACCGAGTGCGATATTTTCAACGAGGGCGGGTCGCTGGCCGCAAAGGCGTTGCTCACTTTCGGAGCAACCGCCGGGCATTCACTGCAAAAATAGAGGGAGTTACTCGTCTCCACCCTGGGCTGATTCTTCGCCATCCTTGTGGACGTACTTGATCACGCGCTTGAAGATGAGCAGGTTGGGGCTCCCCTGACGGGTGAGCTTGATGCAATCCTTGTCGTACCATTCGACGGTGCCGCGAAGGACTTCGCCATCCTCGAGGACGATCGCCATCGGCGTATGGGACTGCATCTGCTTGACCCAATAGAAGTTCTCGGCGTGGGTAGTTTCAGGCGGCGCCGGCTTCTTACTGGGGATAGGTCCGTTGTGCTGAGGGCGGGGGACGCTCGGCTCCTTGACGTCCGCGAAGCCCGGACGAAACATACGACGGTTCACCATGACTACTCCTTCTGAACTACGGGGTGGCATATCTGCTGTCTAAGATGCACGCGGAAGCCAGCGGGTTACAGTGCAGCCATTTAAAATTGAAAATGGCGAGTAAGGGGCGCTGCCAATCAATCGCGGGGCGACGCCCCGCGCGAAAGTGCAAGGGACCCGGCCAGGGCGTCGAGCCCGAGCTGGCGGTTCAAATTGCGGCGAGCGCCCAGGAAAAGGTCATCAAAACCAGCGATGGCGCGAAGAACCCAGGCTGAATCTACAGTTTTGCAGAGCGATTCCAATTCCTTCGCGAGCGGAGCATTGCGCAGGACGGGGTCTTTCACCTTAGACGTAATCTCAAGGAGGTCGGTGAGCAATCCGTAGAAGATACCGATCTGATCTTCAAACGAGGTGTCGCGGTCCTTGGCGAGCGCCGAAGTGTCCAAGAAGAGCTGTGCGAAACCCTGGCCCTGAGCAGCACGTTCGAGGATGCGCAACGCGCTTCTGCGGCGCTGGGCGGCCCCTTCGACATCCATTTCGATGGCGAGGCCTGGGCTGCCCTCCGCCAGTTGGGCGGCGAGTTTGATATTAGAGGGTTTGCGATCGGTCTTTTCTTTCAGGATTTTTTCGACGGCTGCCTGCGGCAGCGGCGCGAAATGAAATTGGAGACAGCGTGAAACGATGGTGGGGAGAAGAGCATAGGGCGAAGGCGCGGTTAGAATGAGAGTCGCCGAGCCAGGGGGCTCTTCGAGAATTTTCAAGAAGACGTTGGCAACATCCCAGCGCATGGTTTCCGCGCCGTCGAGGATGAAGACGCGGCGACGTCCCATGGGTTGAAAGTAAGCGGCGCGCTGGACAGCCCGCAACTGTCCCACGCGCAACATCGGACGTGCGACGGGACTCTTTAGACGGACGGGATCGGGTACGAGCGCCCAAACGTCCGGGTGTGACTGCAGGATCAGAGGCACACGTTCAACGGTGGCGGCGTCGGCGCTCTCACCGCGCTCGACGAGTCCCTGCTCGAGCAGTGATTGCGAATCAGCAAGCTGAGAGATGCGCCGGCAGGTGGCGCACTCGCCGCAGAAATCGTCGTTAAGGCGTTCGCAATTCGCGGCCTGCGCGAACATACGCGCGAGCGTGAATTTGCCAACGCCGCGAGGCCCGGTGAATAGCAATGCGTGGGGGACACGATTGCTGCGGAGAGCGCCGCGCAGGGCGGTGACGATGCGTTCGTTGCCGAGAAATTCGGAAAGACCCATACGCTAGCGCCCCCCGCCTGCGGGAGCCGAAGAAAGCACGCCCTCGACAGCAGCAAGAACGTCCACGGCGATATATTCAGGTTCACGAATGGCGCTAAGCGCGGCATCGAAACACTGGATGGTAGCCCAGGGGGCGCTGCGAGAAAGCGAGTCGTACATTTCGGCCGCGTCTTCGAGGTGGCGAAGACTGGCCTCGAGCAAATCTTTCCGGGCCGTGGTGTAGCTGCGCGCGGATTTGCGCTCCACCAGCCGCTGCGCCTCTTGCGGAGGCACACGAAGATAGAGGATTAGAGCTTCGCGTGGAAGGCCGTAGATGCCGTACTCAAGATGCTCAATCCATTTGAGAAACTCGGAGCGCTTTTCGGGAGGGACACGGGCGGTCTGGTGCGCAAGATTGGAACCAATGTAGCGGTCCACAAGAACAATTTGGCCGTTGTTCAGGGCAGCTTCGAGTTTAGGCTTGGCTTCGAAGCGGTCGCCGGCATAGAGCAGCGTAGTGAAGTGCGGGTCGACGGCCTCAAGCGGGCCAAGGTCGCCGTTCAGGAATTGGCCGACCATTTTGCCGAACCAGGAATCATATTGAGGGAAGCCAGTGGAATAGACGGAGTAGCCCCGCGCCTTGAGCGTAAGGGTCAGGAGCTCAACTTGGGTGCGCTTGCCACTGCCATCAATGCCTTCGACAGCGATGAGTTTTCCGGGAACGGTCATTTATTTGTCGTGACCGCGGAACGGCCGGCGGTCGAAAGTCAGTCTAACCGCAGAGACTCTGCGCTGCAATGGCGCGCATGCTAGGATTTGAATTCGAACATGACACAAACTCCGGTGCGAGAAAACCTGCTGCAAATTCAAGAGAGGATCGCCGGTGCGGCGGCGCGCGCGGGACGGAGCGTGGAGGAAATTACCCTGATCGCGGTGTCGAAGACGCATCCGGCGAGCGCTATTCACGAAGCGTACAAAGCGGGAGTCCGCGACTTTGGCGAGAACCGCGTGCAGGAGTGGGAAGGGAAGCGCGCCGGGACGGAAGGAATAGCGGCGACGTGGCACCTGATCGGCCATTTGCAAAGCAATAAGACAGCGCGGGCGGCGAGACTTTTTCATAGCGTGGACTCCGTGGACGATTTTGCGATTGCGGAGCGGCTGGACCGCGCCTGGCGCGAGGCAGGAATTGCGGGCAAACTGCGTGTTCTGATCGAAGTCCGCGTTGCGCCGGAAGAGACAAAAAGTGGAGCGGAAACACGCGCGCTCCCCGATTTGGCAGCTAGGATTGCCGAACTGTCTCGATTGCACCTTGCGGGACTGATGTGCATTCCACCCTTCTTGGAGGAAGCGGAAAGCGTAAGACCCTATTTCAGGCGCTTAAAAGAGCTGCGCGGCGAATTAACAAAAAAACTGGGAATTGCGCTGCCCGTTCTGTCGATGGGAATGTCGCACGATTTTGAAGTGGCGATCGAAGAGGGCGCAACCGAAGTGCGCGTGGGCACGGCGCTTTTCGGCGCCAGAGAGATCAAATAAGAAATCTCGAGGAGGCTGATGCTTGAAGTCCAGCAGCGGGAAGGCGCGGTGACACTAGTCGTGCGGGTGCAGCCGCGGGCGAGCAAGGACGAAATTGCGGGGGAAATGGGAGGGGCTCTGAAGGTGCGGCTGCGAGCGCCGGCGGTGGAAGATCGCGCGAACGAGGCGCTGGTGGAATTTCTCGCGGTGCTTTTGAAAACACCCAGGTCGGCTGTTAGAATTCTGGGCGGCGAAAGAAGCCGCACGAAACACATTGAGATCCGCGGTGTGACCCGGCAGCAGATCCTCGCGCTGTTGGTGCAGGAAGCTTAAGCCTGACAGTAAAACGTTGTTCGAGCGATGGAGCTAATTCCCCAATGAGCGCAGATATTCAAGGAATTCAGAGCGATTTGCGAGCCGCCAAGATCGACGGCTGGCTGTTTTATGATTTTCGGGGACGCGATCCCATCGCACAGAATATTTTGGGTTTGCCGGAAGGGATGAGGACGCGCAGGTGGTTTTATTTCGTGCCGGCGAAGGGAACGCCCCGGAAGCTGGTGCACAAGATTGAGACGCAGTCGCTGGCGGCACTACCTGGAGAGACGCTGTACTATGCGGCCCAGGATGAACTGCGGAAAAATCTGAGAAAAATGTTTGGCCGCGCGAAAAGCGTGGCGATGCAATATTCGCCGAAAAATGCGATCCCCTACGTGGCGATGGTGGATGCGGGGACGATTGAATTGGTACGCAGTTGCGGTCCGAAGGTGGTCAGTTCGGCGGATCTGGTCCAAAAATACGAAGCATGCTGGAGCACCGAGCAGCTCGAATCGCATCTTTCGGCGGGAGTGGCCATTGACCGAATCGTGCGCGAAGCTTTTCAGCTTGCGGCAAGAAATGTGCGCGAGAAGAAAACGCTGACGGAATTTGATCTAAAGAATTGGATTCTGAAGGAATTTGATGCCGCGGGAATCTGGACAGAAGAAGGGCCCGACATAGCGGTCAATGCGCATGCCAGCGATCCTCACTATGGCCCAACGGCGGAATCAGCCGCGCCGATTCGCGAGGGCGACCTGCTCTTGATGGATGTCTGGGGCAAGAAGAAGTCGCCCGGGAGCGTATATTACGACATCACCTGGATGGGATACCTGGGAACGAAAGTTCCAGAGAAATATGCCAAGGTCTTTAACGTGGTACGCGAGGCGCGCGACACGGCGACGGACCTGATTCGCAAGCACATTGCGGCCGGGAAGCCACTACAAGGCTGGCAGGTGGACAAAGCCGCGCGCCGCGTGATTGAAAAGGCGGGCTACGGGAAATATTTCTTTCACCGTACCGGGCACAGCATTGGAGAGCGAGTGCACGGCAACGGCGCGAACATGGACGGCCTTGAAACCCACGACGTGCGGCACCTGATCCCGCGCACCTGCAATTCGATTGAGCCGGGAATTTATTTGCCGGAATTCGGCGTGCGCAGCGAAGTGAATGTATATGTCGGCGATGGCGAGGCGCGCGTGACGGGAACAGTTCAGAAAGAAATTCTGGCGTTGATGGCGTAAGCCTGGAATAGAAGGAATCGGAATGACGGACGAGACAGCAGCACAGGCAGTTGCGCCACAGGAGTCCCGGCGCGAGGGAATCGCTTTGGCCGTCGGCGTGGCAGGATGGATTGTGCCCGGTTTGGGTCACGCGCTACAGAAAATGTGGGGCCGCGCGGCGGCAACTTTTTTGACGGTCGGCTTGCTCGTGATCCTCGGAACGGGGATGCGAGGAAATGTATTCAGTTCCAGCGGGAACGATGCTTTCGACGCGCTGGGCTTCTTGGCGGATTTGGGCACCGGAACTTTCTATCTGGTGGCCAGGTCGCTCGAATCGAACGGAGCGGATGTTTCCCATGCGCGAGGCGATTACGGAACGCGCTTTCTCGCCACGGCAGGCGTGCTGAATTTGCTTTCGGCACTGCATGCCTACGAAGCAGCTCGAGGACGCAAGGCATGAGCGGGGGAATGGGATTCAAGCTCAGCC
>Ga0137395_10001636_pt1 | contig 10495 bp, 10 predicted proteins | sample czobulk216metaG_FD_108283 | JGI IMG/M metagenome (GOLD analysis project Ga0137395, IMG submission 108283) | Vadose zone soil microbial communities from Angelo Coast Range Reserve, California, USA - czobulk2.16 metaG | ecosystem: Environmental > Terrestrial > Soil > Vadose zone | place: USA...
CGGGCGATCCCTCGACGTCGGTCGATCCGCGCGGGCTGCGGCGTCACGCGTCGCTCGGGTTTCATCTGACCAACATCATCTGGCGGCCGAAGGCGAAGCCCGCACTCGAGCGGCAGCTCGGCGCCGAAGGATTTCTTCGTCTGGACGCGGCCGCACGAAGGAGAATCGCCGAGGTCATCGAGACGAGCGATGCCGTGGACGTACCGTGGGTGGTCTTCGTGAACGCCGACTATCGCTTCAATCGCGCCGAGTATGTCTTCGCCGATTCGAAGACGCTCGACAAGCTGACGGACACGCGTCTCAACGACACGGCGTCGATGTTGATCGGCGTCCAGTTGTTCGCGCGGCCTCGCGATCCCGGGTACTTCTTCGGCTTCAGTTATACGTACTCGGCGGTCTTCCAGCAGTTTGGCGGGACGGCCCTGAACGGCCTGTTCGCGGAAGGCCCGATAAAAGTCCGCGGCAACCTGCTTCGTATCGAAATGCGGCGTCCGCTGGGCGCGACGCGCTTCGGCGTCAACCCCTCGTTCACGTACGAGAACAACTCGCGGGTGACGACGACGGAAGTCACGACGTACGCCAGGCTCGATCGAGGGAGCCATGCGGCGGGCGGCAATCTGTACGGACTGCATGTCGGAGGGCGCATCGGGAACGAAAGCAAACACGACGGCCGTGGCGGTGCGTTTGCCACGGCTTTTGTCGGATGGGAAGGGTGGGGTCGGTAGCATGGCTGATGAAGATCTGAAAGCGGAACTCGAGCGTCTTCGCACCGAGAACGAGCGGCTGAAGAACCGCGGCGCGAAGGGCGTGTCGTTGAAGGTGAGCGAAAAAGGCGGGGTATCGGTTTACGGCCTCGGCCGTTTCCCGGTGACGCTCTATAAGGAACAATGGACGCGGCTGCTCGACATGGCCGACGACATCCGCGCGTTCATCAAGGACAACGACGCGAAGCTCAAGACCAAAGGCGATTAGGCGCGCGAAGGCCGCCTGACGGCGCACTACGGCTTGCAGCTTGCGGCGAGTCTCTGGACGAACTCGATCTGCAGAGTCGGCGCAGCCGTTGACGGCGTTCCGGCCGGACGCGGCACGATCTCGCCTGAGACTTCGACCTTCGCGCCGACAAACGGCGAGAGCTGGCTTTCGATGGCGGCCAGGCGATACGTTCTGCCGGACGCCGCCGTGGCGAGCGGCGATCCACCGGTGTCGGCGGGCACGTTGTTCTGCCGTTCGGCGCCTGTCAGTTCGAAACGCGAGTCGATGACGGTGTTTCCGTCGACGGCGCCGGACGCTGCGGAGCTGCCGATCTTTACCGCGAGCTGCACGCAGCCTGTCAGCGTCAGGCGGTCGGAAAGGTTCGGTGGCTCCGGCTGCTCGGTGCCGGGCGTCGGATTGCCCGTCACCGGTTTGCCTCCGATTTGCGCGGCAGCGCTCACGGCGAGCAAGCCGGCGATCGCCAGCGCTCCAGCCCACGTGCGCAGGATCATCAGGCGCCGCCTCCGTTGACGAGGAATCGACCGAGCTTCACCACTTTCGCAGGGTCGGCGTCCCTGTCGATGAGCACGCCGAAGAACGGCGCCATCATCTCTTCCCAGGTCATTCGCCCGAGATACACGGTGCGATTTGGGTTTGGATTGAATTTGTTCGCAGTCGAGTTGTCGTAGTGCGCGTCGACGTGCATCTTTGTTCCCCTCGGCACGCGAATCGGCCTGAACGGCTGATAGAGCAGTTGCCAGTTGAAGTCGTACTTCGGCACGTTCAGCGCGATCTCGTCGCGGCCGTCGGGGTAGATCAAGTGGTAGGTCATGTCTTTGCCGCGCAGGTGCATGTGCGGCATCATTTCGACCAGCTCCACATCGGCCGTGAACTCGAGATCGAAGGCCGGACTCAGATAGTTCCCGTCGTTTGGCGGAATCGCAAACGCCGGCCCGCCGCCGACGATGCCGTACGACATCCAGCGTTTCTCGGGCGGCGTGTCGCTCACGGTGAAGCCGATGAGCGGGCGATCGACGAGTTCTTTACCGATCGGCGTGTAGTGCACCTGGATCGAAATGTCACTGCCGGCCGCGATCAGCTTTCCCGCGTGGAACGGACGGTAATCGTCCGCGTTGCGTCCCGGGACGTAGCAATTGAAGCCGCCGCCGACGTCGGTGCCCGCAGGTTGTGGAGGCGCCTGTCCTGCCGGCCGCGGCCGTGGCTGGGGCGGCGTGGCTGGAGTTTCAGCCTTGATCGCCGCGCCTTCGGCGTCGCGAGGCGACTCGCTCCAGTTTGCGAGGTAGTACTTCACGTTGGGGCTGTGCTTCTGGAACGTGAAGCAGATGTGATGCGTGACGGCGAAGGCACTCGGCTTGATCTCGAGCGACGTGATCCACGTGTCCTTCGTAAACCCGCTCGGGATGATGTAGGTCACCCACTCGACCACGTCCTGCGGCGTGTGGGGAGGCACGCGGAATTCCGGTCCTTTGACGACGATATCGGGTTTGATTTGCCAGCCGTCAGCCGGCCAGACGACCGCAGGCGGTGCGTCGGCGGCGTCGCCTTGCGCCGCGCCGCCATCCACCCATTTCACGATCGTCTCGATGTCGCGCGCCGAGAGGGAACGGTCGTTCGCGAATTGTCCGTGCTGCGGATCCGCGAACCACGGCGGCATCTGCCGGCTGTCGACTTTGGTCTTGATCGAGCGCGCCCACGGGCGCGCCTCGTCGTACGTCAGCAGCGACATCGGCGCGATCTGGCCGGGCCGGTGGCACGACTGGCAGTTCTTCTGGAGGATCGGCAGGACGTCCTTGTTGAACGTCGCCGGCGCGTCGGCCGCGGACATGCTGATGCCGGCTCCGACGCCTGCGACCGCGATGACAAGGCCCCCGACTACGGCACGCGTCATGGGATGTCTCCTCTTCGAGGCTATCGGCTGATCTTGACGCCGCTCTTCAGCAGTTGTTCGTAGCGGCCCGGATCCAGGTTGTTCTCGGCGCAGATGTATTCCTGGAGGCGCGTGCCTTCCCGCAACATCAGGCTGTTCTTCAAGGTCCACGGCCGCGTCAGCACCTTGGGATCTTCCATCGTCACTGCGTAGTCGATGCGATCCTTGTCGATGCGCGTGTAACGCTCGGTGACATGCAGCGCCTCGGAGTGAAACGTGCCGACACCCGAGAGCCAGGTCTTGTCGTTGAAGCCGACAACGTCCACGACGAGCGTATCGCCGTCCCACCGCGCGATCGAATCCCCCATGTATGACGGCAGCACATCGTCGGCGTGCTTCGCGATGATCGGAATGATCCGGTGCGTGTGCATGTATTCGTACAGAACGATGATCTGCGTGGGCGTCTGGATGATCTGCTGGGGAAAGAGTCCCACCAGCACCGACCGCGGCACGCCGCCGGGCAGACACTGTGCGGTCGGATCGTCGATGCCTCTGTTCTTGAAGGAGTCGAGCACTTTTTTCGCGGCCCAGTCCTGATACGGCGCGTTGCCGCTGCCCGGCCGATCGTTCGACGACAGAATCACCGGCGCCGCCGGATCGCGGCCGCTTCCTCCCACGCCCGTCCCGCCATTGGCTGCATCCCACGAGCCCCGCTGTGTGCTGTTGCCCTGCCAGACGCCGGTCAGGTCGGGCTTGCCCTCCCGCGTGCGCGGGACGGCGCTCTTTGCCTGGGCGAACGCGAAAACCGTCCCCAGCACCATTCCGAGAGCCGTCGCCGCCGCGGGGACGAGCTTCACGGCTTCACTTCCACGGCGGGCGCTGCGCCCTCGCCAGTGCCGGCGGGCGGGCCGAAGAACATCTTCTTGCCGTCTGCAAATGTGATTTCCCTGGAGTGCGCCCAGTTCCCGCCGTCGCGCGCGCGCCACGCAAAGACCGTCACCGTATCGCCCGCCTTCATCGTCACGGCGCGCTTGAAGCCGTTTCTGTACAACACGGACGGCGGGTAGCCTTCGAACTTCCAGTTGACGACCTTGCCTTTGTCGTCCTTGACGTCGAGGTAGAAGTGAGTGTGCGGGTTCGTCCACTCGATGGCGGTGACGACGCCGGTCAGCGTGACGGGTTTATTGGCGTCGTATTCCGCGCCAAACGAGTGGTGCATCAGCGCGAACAGCAGGAGAGTCCGGGCGACTTCCAGGTTCATTGTCCCTTCAATTCCATCAGCAGCGGAACATCCTTGGCGGCCTTCGGTCCGGTCAGGTTTTTCACGTATGCCCAGATGTCGGCGGCTTCGGCGTCGCTCAGGACCTTGTCGATGTAGGCGGGCATCGCGCCGGACGGGCGGCGAATGTAGCGCGTGAGCTGCGCCGCGCTGAGTGCCGTCTCGGCCAGGCGCACGCCGTCGCGTCCACCTTGTCCGGCGTAGCCGTGGCATTCCCAGCAGCCATCTCTGACGAACAGCTTCTTGCCGTTGTCGGCGTTGCCGGCCGGGGCCGTCGTCTGCTGCGCCAGAGCGGCGACGCCGGTGAACAGCACGGTGACGAACGCGAGGGTCTTCATCTTCGTGTCCTTCGTTCTGCTTCGTGCGTTTTACCTCGGCTGCGTGACGACGTCGACGAGAGCGGGCTCGCCCTTCTTGACGACCTCGAGCGCGGCCTTGATCGCGGGGCCGAGGTCCTTCGGGTTTTCAATCGGCCCCGAGCTGTACATACCGTACGCTTTCGCGAGCATCGCGTAGTTGATGTTGGGCTCGTTCAGCGCGACGCCGATGTGCGTGTTCTCGATGCCGCGGCCCGCGCGCGATGCCATGTCCTGCAGGAACATGCGCTCCTGGTGGTAGCCGCGGTTGTTGTGCATGACGCTCAGGAGCGGAATCTTGTGATGCGCGGCTGTCCACAGCACGCCGGGGGCGTAGTTCAGGTCGCCGTCGCACTGGATGTTGACGGTGATGCGCCCGTGCTTCTTGTTGGCGAGCGCGGCCCCGACCGCCGCCGGCGCGCCGTAGCCGATGCCGTACGCGCCGTGGCCGCCGATGAACTGGTAGTGCTTGTCGAAATCCCAGAGCCGCAGCGGCCACCAGCTCACGAACGTCGTGTCGGAGACGAACGACCAGTCTTCTTTTCGCACCGCCTGGTACAGCTCGGCGGAGAGGCGGGCCGTCGTAATCGGACTCGCGTCCCAGCCCGCCGCCGCGAGATCGAAATCGCGATCGCGTGTCCGCTTGTGTTCGTCGGCCAGCTTCCGGCCGCGTTCTTCCGCGACCCGCTTCCGGTCGGGCGTCATGAGCCGTTTGCAGGCTTCGATCAGTGCCGGCAGCGTCGCCTCGGCGTCGGCTGCAATGGCGAGATCGACTTCCGCGTACCGGCCGAAGTCCTGGTAGTTGCTGCGGCTGAACAGATCGCCGGCCGTGATCGTGATCAGTTTCGCGCCCGCCTTCGTCGTCGGGCGCGAGGTCATGCCCATGCGGTTGATCGGCGTCTGCGTATGCGTCGCGTTCCAGAAGTCGGGGACTTCCAGGCCGAGGACGACATCCGCGGTCGTCACGCTGCCGACGTTGTAGAGCGGATGGCGGGTGGGGAAATTCATGCGGAAGCGGCGATCGAGCACGCCCGCCTGCAGCGTCTCGGCCAGTTCGACGAGTAGTTTGATGCCGTTCGGCGTCCGCGCCACACGGCCGGCGACGATCACCGGATTGTCGGCCGCGACGAGCATCTTCGCCGCTTCGACGACGGCGGCGGAATCGCCGGCCGGGGGCGAAGGGATGACGAGCTTCGGGATGCGAAGCGTCCGTCGATCTTCCTCCGGCATCGGCTCTTCCTGCAGGCCGCCGTTTGCGCAGAGGACGATCGGCTCGTACGGCGGCGTCATCATCACCTTGTACGCCTTCACCGCCGACTCCGCGAAATGTCCGAGCGAGAGTGGCGAGTCGTCCCACTTCGTGTAGTCGCGCACCATCGCCGCGGCGTCCTGCACGCTGTGCGTCCACTCGACGTCGCTGCGGCGGAAGGCGATCTCCTGCTCGTTGCCGAGCACGAGGTACACCGGCACGCGGTCCGCGTACGCGTTGTAGAGCGCCATGGACGCGTGCTGCAGGCCCACGGTGCCATGGGCCATGCAGAGAATCGGCTTGCCTTCGATCTTGTAGTAGCCGTGCGCCATCGCGATGGACGACTCTTCGTGGCAGCAGGTGATCCATTCCGGCTGTGTGTTCTTGCCGTAGTTGATGAAGGATTCCTGCAGGCCGCGGAAGCTCGACCCCGGGTTGGCGAAGATGTAATCAAAGTTGAGGGACTTCAGAACGTCGACCATGAAGTCGGCGCCGGGACGGTCCGTGGTGTAGACGTCGGCGCGCGGTGGCGGCGCAGTCTCCAGCGCGACCTGCCGCGCTGAGGCCGGCGGCGCTGCTGGTCGCGCAGCTTCGGCCGGCGCCTGTGCACCGGCGACGCCCGGTTTGACGGCCAGCGCTGCCGCAGCACCTGCGGCCGCGCGCTTCAGGAACCCGCGACGGCCGACGGAGACCTTTGTGGATTTCGCCATAACTCAATCCTCTCGTCGCAAATCCTTACCGACCACCGACCACCGACCACCGATTGTCCGCGTTGATTATGACCATTCAGCGGGGCGCGTCAATGGCCGCCGAAGACCTGGAAGCCGCGTTTCCGCAGGCTTTCCGCCAGCATCACTTCCATGTCCTGAGCCTTTTTGTACGGCATCGGATTGAGATGCGTGTAGAGCTTCGGGACGAGCCGCTCGCCGAACTTCTTGACGACGCGGGCGGCCTTGATGCCGTTCTTGTGGTTCTCGAACCGCTGCTCCGGCGAGAGACCGGTCATGCCGACGTAGTACCCGGGTTTGCCGTCGCCTTTCGGGTTGCGGAGATAGACGACGTACACCGAATGGTGACCGGCGGGTTTCTTTGCCAGCGACTAACCCTTCGTGAACGAGGCGAGAAGCAGATCGTATTTCGCTTTGTTCGCGGCGATCGTCTTTGACGGTCCCGTGAACTTGACGAAGATGCTGCCGCCGGGGCCTTCGACAATCGCACCGAGCAGGCGATAGCCGGGCACGGGTTTCGATGTCGCCAGCGGCCCACCCAGGCCCGAGTACGCACCGGCCACATCGACCGTCGTCATCGGGATCCCGTGAGCGGTGTGTTTGCCGACGATAGCCCTCGCCGGTTTCCCGCTCGGGCTCGTGAACTGGCCGGTCCAGCGGTCGATGTTCGCCTCGACGCCGCCGCCCTGGCCGGCGCCGAAAAAGTAGACGACGCATTCCGACGCGGCGGTATCGCCTGGTGCTGCCGCAATCGAGTACGTCGCGGCGCGCATCGCCCGCGCCGGCGCTGCCGTCCATCCGGCGGGCGCAGTCCAGTGCAGACCGGCGGCGGACTCAGCAAGAAGCGCTGCGGATGAGAGAGCTACGGCGGAGATAACGATCAGACTGCGCACGCCGGTGAGTATATCCACCAAGTCGCGAGCTCACCACATCACGAAACATCACGCGCCGCCCGGTCGATCGCCTCCAGGCTCAACCGCACGTCGTCGTCGGTGGTCGCCCACGACGAGACGCTGATCCGCATCGCCGTGCGGCCCTGCCACTCTGTCACGCCGCACCACAAGACGCCGTCTTCCTGAATCTTCGCGACGGTGGCACGCGTGACCGCGGGCGAACCGAATGAGACGAGCACCTGATTGATGACGACGTCGTTCAGGATCTCGTAGCCACGTTCGCGCAACCCTTCGGCGAAGCGAGCGGCATGACCGGCGGTTCGCTCGATGAGTGCCGCGAGCCCCTGGCGTCCGAGCGAACGCAGGGCGGCCCACAACTCGACGCCGCGGGCGCGCCGCGACATCTCGGGCGAGAACTGCGACGGCTCTCGATGCTCGCCCGGCGCGAAATACGCCGACGTCGCCACCATCGCGCCTCGAAGCGCGGCCGCGTGGCGCACGACGGCGATGCCGCAGTCGTAGCCGACGTTGGGCCACTTGTGGCCGTCGGTCGCCCACGAATCAGCGTCGCCGAATCCCCCGGTGAGATGCCGGTATCGCGGCGACGCGGCAGCCCAGAGGCCGAACGCGCCGTCGACGTGCACCCAGGCGCCGCGTTCGTGCGCCCGCCGGCAAAGCTCTACGGCCGGATCAAACGCTCCGCTGTTCACGTTGCCGGCCTGGATGCAGACAATCGTTCTGGCGTCGAGATCCGGCAACGCGTCCACGCGCATCCGGCCCTGGCCGTCGACGGCCACGCGCTCGACGCGCCGCCGCCCCAGGCCGAGCAGCGCGAGCGCCTTCAGCAGCGAGATATGCACTTCTTCGCCGACGACCACGCGCAACGGGGGAGCGCCGAAGAGTCCGTCGCTTTCGACGTCCCACCCGGCGCTCGCAAGGAGAGCGTGGCGGGCGGCCGCGAGCCCGCAGAAGTTTGCCGTTGTCGCTCCCGTCACGATCGCTCCGGCGCCCGTCGCGGGAAGTCCGAGAATCTCGCACACCCACCTGAGCGCAACGTCTTCGAACGCGACACCCGCGGGCGACATCACTCGCAGCGAGACGTTTTGATCCCACGTGCTCGCCAGCCAGCTGGCGGCGAGAGCCGCCGGCAGCACGCCGCCGTTCACGAAGCCGAAGTAGCGGCCTCCGGTTGTCGTGACGGTGGCCGGCGATCCAAGGCGGTCGAGGAGTGCCAGCACCTCTGAGGGCGGCGTCGGTGATTCAGGGAAGGGTTCGTCCAGCTCGCGCAAGGCGTCGACGGCTGCGGGTACCGGGGCGACGCGGCGCGCGGTATTGCTCCGCAGATACTCGCGGGCCCGCCCGGCGGCGTCATCGAGCAGATCGGCGTGGCTGTCCATGGCAGCAGTCTGTCGCAAGCCTGCGCGAACGAAAAGAGCCAGCCGTGAATTGGATTCGGTGTCAGCCGGCGAATCCGATCTGCCTGGAAAGCGCTTTGAAGCGGCCGTCGCCGCGAATGTCATCCAGACGCCGATCGACCCTGAGCAGCACCAGTTGAAAGTCCCTGGCCACACGCGCATGTTCCAACCACGCGAAGGCTTGCGATGTTTCTCCGATGCCCAGCCACGTCACCGCCTTGGCGTAACAGGCGGCGCCGGCGTGCGGCATCTCATCCAGCCGTCTGAGAATCTCGACGGCCTTAGGCTTGAGGCCGGCGCGCGCGTACGCGTGTCCGGCGGAACCGAGAACCGCGGGATATTGAGGCGAGAGCGTCAACGCGTGCTCGAATTCCCGAATGGCGTCGTCCAGGCGCCCCTGTTGCTGCAGCGCCATTCCGAGGACGAATCGGGCGCGCGCTGAGCGGGGATCGAGCGTCAGCGCGCCGCGCGCTTCCCGGATGGCGCCGTCATGACGGCCCGCGAACAGCAGCACCGTCGCCAGATTGGCGCGAGTGCTGCCCGAGAGGGGATCGAGACGGCGCGCGCGCGTGGCCTGAGCGATCGCGTCCGCGAATTCACCGCGCTCCGCCAGGAGCAATCCCAACCACTGCCGGGCATTCACATCCCTCGCATGGAAGGTGAGAATGCGCCTGAATTCTTTCTCGGCGCCGCGCCAGTCCCAGTCGTAATGCCACTTGACGAACGCGAGAGCGGCACGCGCTTCGGCGAGCGTTTCGTCGATTTCGAGCGCGTTCAACGCGGCGGTTCTCGCTTTGGGCATGTACCGCGCGGCGTCGACTGGCGCGAGCATCGGGAACAATGCGTACGAGGCGGCGAGGCCCGCGTAAGCGAGGGCGTACTCGCCGTCGAGTTCCACTGATCGTCTGAAACGCCGGATTGCTTCCTTCAGTCCGCCTTCCGATCGTTTCGCGGCGTGAAAGTGTCCGGAGAGGTACTGGTGATACGCCTGCGGGCTCCGTGTGTACCGGCGGGCAAGCAACTTCCGGTGCCGTTTGCTCAACCACAGAGCCGCGGCTCCGGCGAGCTCGTCGGACACGGCGTCTTCGAGCGCGCCTTCATGTCTCGACGTGTGTTCGAGCGTTTCGGTCCACACGGGGGACGTATTCGGTCGGCTGTGGAACTCCACCGAGACGCGATAGGTGCGGTTGCGCCGCCGAATCGCTCCGGATATCACAAGGTCGGCAGCCGGCGGGCGATCGGTCGCCGCGTCGACCAGTCGAGCCTCGCACCCTCGTACTGAGGCGAGCTTCGTCACGAGGGCAGTCGCAATCGACAGCCCTATGAGATCCAGTGACGCGTCCGGCGTCACCGGCTTCAGCGCGCCTACGAACACGGCGAACTGCGCGTCGGGCCTCGCGGGCCCTAATCGCTGGACTGCCGTGACGAGCCTGTAGCCGCGTTTCGAGGTGGTTTCGATCTGGGCGCGGCCCCGCAGCGCCCGGCGCAGGGCGCTGATGTTGCGGGTGACGCTGCCTTCTTCGACGAACGCGTCCGGCCATACCTCCGCCATCAACGTGTCCGTCGAGACGAGCGCGCCGGCGCGCTCCACGAGGACCCGCAGCGTGTCGACGGCTTTTGGCGTCAACGCCAGACGCGTGCGGCCCTCGAATACCACCCGCTGGCCGACGTCGAGACGGAACGGCCCGAACTGATACTCGGCCTCGACTCCGTCC
>Ga0137395_10001637_pt1 | contig 10494 bp, 7 predicted proteins | sample czobulk216metaG_FD_108283 | JGI IMG/M metagenome (GOLD analysis project Ga0137395, IMG submission 108283) | Vadose zone soil microbial communities from Angelo Coast Range Reserve, California, USA - czobulk2.16 metaG | ecosystem: Environmental > Terrestrial > Soil > Vadose zone | place: USA...
AATTCTGGTCGATGGTCGAGCTTGGTCTCTCACCGGTACAGGCCCTGCAGTCGTGCACCAGGAATTCCGCTGAATTGATGGGATGTTCCGACCTCATCGGAGTCATTCGGAAAGACATGCTGGCGGATTTGGTTGCCGTGAAGGGAAATCCGGTCAGTGATGTTCGCTTGCTGCAACATGTTCAGTTCGTGATGAAAGATGGAGTCGTTTACAAAGACGAGATTTCCGCCCCACAGGGTGGGGCGAAATGATCCAAAGCGAAAACCGCGTTGAGACACAATGCGAGTGCAGGAGGGAGTCCATGCTGGTGACAAAGATCGGTCAAATGCTGCTGTGCATTCTTGTGCTGATCGCATTCACGGTTGCTGTCGTGGCGCAGACCACGTTAGGTGGAATCGTGGGCACGGTGCGAGACCAGAAGGGCGCCGACATTGCCGGAGCCAAAATCACGGTCAGCAATGAGGCTACTGGACTTCGGAATGACATTGCGAACACCGGGAATGGAATGTTCCGAGTCCTGGCCCTTCCCAGCGGCAATTATGAAGTAAAAGCTGAAGCTCCGGGGTTCGCTCCCATAGCCGTAAAAGCTGTTGAGGTCGGCGTGGACCAAATCCGCACGCTGGATCTCGTCCTACGTGTCGGCGCCAAGGCTGAGGTAGTTGAGGTCAAGGCAGACGCAGCGCTCACTCAAACCGAAAGTTCGCGGGTGGGTCAGATCATTGACAATCGCAAGGTCGAAGATTTGCCGCTCAATGGCCGCGACTTCGCCCAGTTGGCGCGCCTCAACCCAGGAGTTGCGGTTTCCGGAGGAGGTGGGGGTCAACAAGGAGGCGAAGGAAATGTTTCGGGCTTTTCGTCTAACGGTCAGCGTTCCACCTCCAACAATTTCCTGGTGGATGGGGTGGACAACAACAACTACTTTGCGGGAGAAGCTGCACAGTTGCCTTCCATAGATTCGATTCAAGAGTTCGAAGTTCAAACCAATACGTTTGCAGCGGAATATGGGCGCAACAGCGGCTCCGTCGTAAACCTGGTCACCAAGTCGGGTACCAATCAGTTGCACGGTTCGGTCTACGATTTTTTCCGAAACGATGCGCTGGATGCGCGCAACTACTTCAACAAGGCGCAATTTCCGAAATCAGGATTGCACCTGAACCAGTTTGGCGGGACGCTGGGCGGACCAATTGTGAAGAACCAGACATTCTTCTTTCTGAATTACGAAGGCTTCAGACGGGGAGCCGGTATCACACGCATCACGAACGTACCCACCAATGCCCAACGCGCCGGTATTTTTACTTTCATTGATCCCGCGACCCAGCAACCGGCGACCATCACCGTCCCGGTGCACCCAGTGAGCGCGGAGATCTTCGCCACTTTGTTTCCGGAGCCCAATCTGGCCGATCCACAGGGGAATTTCATTTCCTCACCCACACAGCGAGATGCTACGGACCAGTTCCTGGTAAAGGTTGACCACCGATTGCGCACCTCCGACAATGTATCCGCGCGTTACAGCCGAACCCGAGCCGACATTTTCTTTCCCTTCACTCCTGGCCAGAGTGGAACCAATATTCCCGGCTACGGAGTGAACAATAACGGGGCGAATAACCTGGTCGCGCTTTCCTACACGCGGGTGCTGAATCCGCGAACTTTGAATGAGGCCCGCTTCGGATTTACTCGATCGAACATTCAACTGGCGACCGAGACGGGACCTCAAGCTGCTACTTTTGGCTTCAACACTGGGTGGCCCGCGGGCGCGGAGTTGGGTTTGGGAAACATTCCGCAGCTTGCCTTCTCAGGAGGTTTTGTTTCGGGAAGCGCTGCGGTGACCAATCTTGGCGGAGGAATTGATCAGCCCAATCGCACCGCCAACAACACTTTCCAGTGGGTGGATAACGTCTCCCACACCACCGCACGCCACAGCCTCAAGCTGGGCGCCGATATCCGCCACACGCAGCTGAACCGGCTGTACGATCTCGCTTTTAGTGGACAAGTCGCATTCAGCGGCGGCCTCAACACCGCCGACAACAGGGACCCGAATAATCCCCGAAATGTTCCGAACGCACTCATTGATTTCGCTCAGGGTCTTTCCAGCGGCGCACTGCAATTCGTGGGGGATTCCCATCGCAACTTTCGCACCACCAGCTACGGATTGTTTGGTCAGGATAGCTTCAAGGTGCGCAAGAATCTGACGCTGAACTATGGTTTACGCTACGAACTGAATTCAGTTTTGCACGAGGCGCATGACAGGCTGAGCAGCTTCCGGCCGCAGAATTTCACACGCTTTCTTGATCCCAGCGATCCCACGATTCAGAGCAACCTTGACGCATTGCGGGCCTCGGGTGTGGTTCTGCAATCGGACGTAGGTTCGATTTACGACCCCGACCACAACAACTTTGCGCCGCGTGTCGGCGTGGCCTGGGATCTTTTCAGCAACGGGAAAACGGTGCTGCGGTCCGGATACGGCGTGTTCTACGAGACCATCATCGGGAACATTCCTGGCAACGTTATGCTCAATCCGCCGTTTCTTCCCGACTTCTTTAATCCCTTCCCGGGATGGCCTGACGCGTTCGCGCCCTCCGGTTTTCCCGTGCTCACCGTCACCCAGCAGCATCTGTTAACGCCCTACGCCCAGCATTACAACCTCTTGCTGCAGCAAGAATTGCCAGCGCGCACGCTGCTGGAGGTGGGCTATGTGGGAACATCGGGCACCAAGTTGCCGCGCTTCCGGCAAATTAACCAGGCGTTCATCACGCAGGCGCAGATTGATCAACTAACGCCAGACGTGCGCACCCGGATGGAGATCATGGGAATTCCGGACTTCGTCATTGACAATTTCATCTTGCCAAACGGTATCGCAGCGATCCCGAATGTGGCTCGGACCCCGTTTTTCGGATACGCCCAACTGTTTCAGGCGGAGGACACCATCAGCTCCCACTACAACAGCCTGCAGGTGAAGCTGGACAAGCGGTTCTCTCACGGACTCTCGTCACTGCTGTCCTATACCTGGTCCCATTCCATCGACGGTGCCTCGGTCTTTTTCGGTTCCGGCGCTAATGCCACAACCATCTTCCCGCAGGATAACTACAATCTACGCGCGGAACGGGGCAATTCAGACTTCGACATCCGCCACCGCCTGAGTTGGAGCTTCCTTTACGAGCTTCCCACCGCGCAATGGCTTCCCCAGAGGTTGGGGCAAGGTTGGCAACTGGGGGGTATTTTGAGCCTGCAAACCGGGCAGCCGTTTTCGGTTCTTACCGGCCAAGACAACAGCAGCACTGGACTGGGAAACGACCGTCCGAACGTGGTCGGCGATCCCAACTCGGGTTCGCACACGGTCAATCGTTGGTTCAACACGGACGCGTTCACACCCAACCTGCCGCTGACCTTCGGAAACGCTGGGCGCAACATCGTAGTGGGGCCGGGATTCCGCAACTTTGATTTTTCAGTTCTCAAGAATACGAAGATTGGGGAAAGCTCTAATCTGCAACTCAGGGCTGAGTTCTTCAACATTACCAATCATCCGAATTTTGCACTACCATCCAACATCCTGGCGGCGCCGAATTTTGGAACTTTGTTTCAAACTCCGGATGCAGCACAAAATAATGTTGGGCTCGGTTCGGGTGGAGCCCGGCTGATTCAACTTGCTGTGAAACTGAATTTCTGAAAATGAAAGCAGAGAAATTCAATTCAATAGCTGGAGGCGCAAGCTGCGCGCTCCTGGTTTTGCTCGCATTCTCTGCAGTGGGGCGAGCGTCTCCGGTGCCCAAACAGATCGGGCCCGGCTTGTACGCTTACATCTCCGACAACGATGGCAGTGCCAACTCGACATTTTTAGTGGGCAAAGATGGCATTCTCGTGGTGGACACCGGGGTGGACGCCAAAGAGGGCGGCAAGCTGCTAACAGCAATTCGCAGCGTTTCTAACCTGCCTGTGAAGTACATCGTGAATACCCACTATCATCCAGACCATCAGGGAGGTAACTCGGTCGTTGGTCCGGCCGCGGTGGTTATAAGTACAGAGTGGACGCGGGAGCATACCATCCCCATGAGCCGGTCCCAGCCTGCGGCCAATGGCTCTCGGTTTCAGCCGGCTGACGTAACGTTCACGGACCAACTCACGCTCCACCTGGAACCCTATACTGCGAAAATTTATTTTCCTGGGAAAGCCCATACATCAGGCGATGCCTTGGTTTACTTTCCTGAGCAGCGCGCCATTGCTACCGGCGATCTGTTTCTGACTCGGTCCAGCCCTGCGATCGATCACGGAAGCGTCAAGAGTTGGATTACGGCTCTGGATCAGGTGCTGGAACTTCCCGTCGATTCGATCGTTCCCGGACACTTTGAGTTAGCTGCCAAGCCGGAGTTGAAGCGCTTTCGCGACTACCTGAGCGACTTGTACACCCAAGTACACAATCTGTATGAAAAGCGCGCAACCCTGGAGGAGGTCCGCCGTGATATCCACATGGAGAAGTACAGCGACTTTCGCCAATACCCAAAGTATGAGGCGACCTTCGCCGATAACGCGGAGACTATTTATCACGAATTGCAACAACAGTGACCATGAATAATCCTGAATTTCCCATCGCGTGGGTTCGTGAATCGTTTCCAGCCCTCAATAGTGGAGAAAATTTCATCTTCTTCGATAATGGCGCGGGAGCACAGGTTCCTCAGGTGGTGCTCGACGCCGTGCAACATCACTTGGTCTCGCGAAATGTTCAGCGCGGAGGACGCTACCGGCAAAGCCGAGAAGTAGACAAAGCTATCCAAAGCGCGCGAGAGAGTGTGGCAACGTTCCTGAATGCCAGAGAACCGGCCGAAGTAGCATTCGGGATGAATGCAACGTCGTTCATCCGGATAGTAAGCCTGGCCGTCGCCGAGAACATCCGCGATCGCCGGGAAATCATCGTAAGCGATCTTGATCACGAGGCGAATGTAGCCACGTGGCTGGATTTGCAGCGTAGGGGCTTCGAAATTCGGTGGTGGAAGATGCGGGAAGATGGCACTTTGCACACTTCCGATCTGGAACCCCTGCTAAGCTCTCGAACTCGGCTGGTTGCATGCACCCTGGCGTCGAATGCCCTGGGCTCAATCGTAGATGTAAAGGAAGTCGCCAAAATTGCGCACTCCGTCGGGGCCGAGGTTTTTCTGGACGCAGTGCACTACGCGCCACATGGGCCGCTCGACGTGCAGGATCTCGACTGCGATTATCTCGTCTGCTCGGGCTACAAGATTTTTGCGCCACACATGGGATTTTTGTGGGGTAAGCGCGAGGCGCTCGAAGCGCTGCCCACATTCCGCGAGGATTTCATTCCAAACCAGATACCGATGAAAATTGAGGTGGGCACCTTCGTTTATGAAAACGTCGCAGGCATGGATGCTGCTATCGGATATCTGGAACAACTCAGTGCACGGGTCAAGCCTAATGTTCCTCAAGGATCCCGCCGAGCTCGCCTGTTGCAAGCCATGGACGCGATTCAAGTCTATGAAGCGTCACTTTCCCGCGAACTTATAAAGGAATTGTCTGCGCTGGATGGGGTAACCGTCTATGGAGTTCGCGACCCGCTGAAAATCAACTCGCGAGTTCCGACCGTGTGTTTCAATATGCGCGGAGTGGCTCCAGCCACGCTATCTGAGAAGTGTGCTGCTCAAAGCATCGGCATCCGGGACGGAAACATGTATTCGCCGCGCTTGCTAGAGCGCCTTCTCATCCCCGCTGACAAGGGAGTGGTTCGAGCTTCGCTAGTGCATTACAACACCGTGGACGAGATCCACCGCTTCGTTGACGTGCTGCGAAAGATCGATCGTAGCTAGCACACGTCCGAAGAGTTCAAATACCAGTTTTGATCAAAAAGGCGCCGTGCCGATGGATGACCCAGTGATTGCCGAGTCTCCCAGGACAGCGGACTCCTCCCATCCCGAAGACGAAGGCTTGCGGCGGAAACTAAGTCCGCGTCAGCTCACCATGATCGCCATTGGTGGTGCGATTGGGGTCGGATTATTTCTGGGCAGTAGCGTCACTATCGAACTCGCAGGACCTGGCGTCATTGTGAGCTACATACTGGGCGCTCTGGTGGCGATGGTGGTCGCGTACTCGCTTGCCGAGATGGCGGTCGTGCATCCGGTGGCTGGTTCTTTCGGGGTGTACGCCGAAACCTATCTGAATCGCTGGGCTGGATTCACGGTCCGAGTGACGTATGGCTTGGTGCAGATTATCGCCATCGGGGCGGAAGTCACCGCTGTCGCCATTGAGGTCGGTTTCTGGGTTCCGGGAATTCCGGCGTGGAGATGGGGGTGCCTGGTATCGCTGGGACTCGTGATCGTAAATGCTCTTCAGGTGGGCAACTTCGGGGAATTTGAATACTGGTTCGCACTGATTAAGGTTGTAGCCATCATCATCTTTATTGCCGTTGGCGTCGCCCTCATCGCCGGCTTGGGCCCTTGGCCGGCGATAGGACTGGCCAACCTCACACAGCACGGAGGATTCTTGCCGCACGGATGGCGAGGAGTGTGGCTGGCCCTGACGCTTGCCCTTACCAGTTATATGGGGGTGGAAGTAATTGCCGTGACTGCAGGCGAGGCGCAAGATCCGCAAACGAGTATCCCACGCGCCATGCGAACAATCGTTTTCCGGCTGATCATCTTTTATGTTTGCGCCATCACCGTAATGTTGGCGATGACGCCTTGGAACCAGTCGGGGAGCGCGGCCGTCAGTGGCAGTCCGTTTGTGCGAGCTTTTGGCACGGTCGGGATACCGTTTGCTTCCAGCATCATGAACGTGGTGGTGATCTCGGCCGCTCTTTCCAGCGCGAATACGAACTTGTATCTCTCAACTCGCATGCTATTTTCGTTGTCTCGCAGTCGCCATGCGCCGGTTTGGCTGGGACGTCTGAGCCGCAATGGTGTGCCCCATCGCGCTCTTGCCATCTCTACCGGCGGCATGATCGCTGCTATCCTGCTGGCCATCTTCGCTGCCAAGAATGCCTTTTTACTGTTGTACGGAACCGCAGTCGCAGGGATGTTCTTCGTGTGGATCGTGATCCTGATTACGCACCTTGGCTTTCGCCGAAAACTGAGTGTGGAGGCAGTTGCCAGACTTCCGCTCAGGCTTCCCGCCCATCCTGTTTTTTCTGTTTTGGGCATCGCTGCGCTAGGTGCAATCGCTGTCAGCACGTTTTTCGTGGAAGGGCTGAAATACACTTTGCCCACATTCGCCGTGTTCCTGGCGATCATGTCGGTGATCTATTGGACAGACCGGTGGAAGGCGGCCTCGTAGCGGGCGGGGCGTAAGTTCCCAACAAATCGCTGGGATGAACTCACAAACTACCTTGCCGCCTCAACTTCGACGCGCCTCCGCTGCACTTCGTCGATATTCTTTAGGTGCTACACCTAAGACGCGCTTGAAAGCCTTGCTAAACGCCGCGTCAGAGTCGTAGCCCACAGACTTCGCTACCTCGAACAGCTTCCTGCCATCTTCCTGCAGCAATCCGATCGCCTTGTACATTCGCCAGTTCGTCAAATATTCGAGTGGCGTTTCACTAAGGAGTTCTTTAAATCTCAATGCAAAGGCTGAGCGAGACATACCTGCTGCCGCGGCCAGTGTTTCCACCGTCCATGGATTCTCGACTCTCTCGTGCATCGCTTTGAGCGCAGCTCCAATTTTTGGATCGAAAATGGCGCGAAGCCATCCACTTTTACAACTTCCAGAGCTCGATGCAATGTGCGCACGCACACACTGGATGAACAAGATATCCGCTAGCCGGTTGACCATTACTTCCGAGCCAGGTGCTGGTTCTGCCATTTCCGATGCGAGCAACTGCAAAGTCGCGTGGAGTGCGAGGGTTTGGGCTTGATCGGCCTTGACGAGTATCAACTCTGGAAGCAAACGTTTCAGGGGCTTGACGCTCATCTGGCCAAAGCTGAACCACCCCGAGATTATAGTGGTCGGGACGCCGCCTCCGCCGTAATGGATCACGTTGCTGCCATTTTTAGGTGCGGCCTCACAAAAGCTGCGCGTGCGTGTGCGTGGGTTGTCCCGCAACGCGTACGTGCTCGCCGGTGCCAACAGGAAGCAATCTCCGCCGGTGAGCGGAAGTGGATCCGGCATCCCTTTTACGCTCAGCCAGCAATTTCCACGCGAAACCATGCCGAAGTGCGCCAACTGGGATGGCGAATTCTTGAGGCCAGACGAATGTGGTACTGCTTCATTCGGTTCCTCAGCCTCACGCATTAGGCCCCAGGGTGCAGTGGCCTCCAAGCGAGCGTGTACTACGCTGGCCACGTGCATCGTATTGAACAAATCTGTAATTGGGTCCAACTTGAGCCTTCCCCCTGGACGATTAGACAAGTTTTTCGGACTAGATGACAGGTCTAGTCCATCAGTGCGGACATCTACTCTAGCAGTTAGATGAATCGTGCGGCTCAAGAGGTGCGAGATGAAACTACTTCAAATTGATTCCAGTGCTCGGTCGTCCAGTTCAGTAACCCGGCAATTAACAACGAAATTCGTTAAGGAATGGAAAAGGAACCACCCCAGCGGTGAGGTCATACAAACAGATCTCGCCACAACTATGCTGCCGCAAATTACCGATGATTGGGCTGGGGCACATCTCGAACCTTCGAAGTTGACCCCTGCTCAGCGGAATTATCTGTCGACGTCCGATCGCTTGATCGAAGAACTGCAGGCTGCGGACACCATCGTGATTGGCGCGCCCATGTACAACTTCGCGATTCCTTCTTCCCTGAAGGCGTGGATCGATCAGATTGTTAGGATGGGGAAGACAATTGGTTACGGACCAAGCGGTGCGCGCGGACTTCTAGGCAAAAAAGAGTGATTGTCATCACGTCGCGAGGCGGAGCGTATGAAAAGGGCACTCCCACAGAGAAGTTCGATTTTCAGGAACCCTATCTGCGTCACATTTTTGGATTCATCGGTCTCACTGATGTGACATTCATTCACGCTGAGAACCAAGCGCGCGAGGGGGCCGGTGCATCGTTAGCATCCGCGGCTGAAGAAATTGGACGCCTTGTGGCTGAGCAAAGCCACCAAGTTGCTCATTGAAACAAGGCAAAGAATGCATGAATGTGGCCCTGTGGATCGCGCAATTGGTCTGCCACGGGGCCTGACATTTCCGATGCCGACACCTATCCCAAGCGTTGACTTGATGTCCGAGGCCGCCTACCATCTCTCGACGCGCGTCGCTCCCCAGCAAGCTGGAAATTGAGATGTTCCCAACTACAATGAGCTTGGCTAAATATTGCCGCTATCGCCATAGACTCCGACACGATCACTCGAATTTTAATAGCTAATAAATGGATCTTTCCGGGAAAGTGGCGCTCATCACCGGCGTGGGCAGTCCGCAGGGGATAGGCTTCGCAACTGCTCGATTACTCGCAAAACAAGGGTCCAAAATCGCGATTACTTCCACGACAGAAAGGATCGAAGAGCGCGCCCGCGAACTTGCCGCTGCGGGCGCCGATGTTTTTGCTTTCCCCGCCGATCTGCGAGATCACGCGCGCACTCACGCGCTGGTTGAGGAAGTTATCGCCCGCTATGGCCGCCTCAACATCCTCGTTAACAATGCCGGCATGACTCAGGTCGGAGATCCTACTGGGACCGCGTCGTTACCTCTGGCCGAGCTTCCCGAAAAGGATTGGGATTACACCATCGGCATAAACCTCAAAACCGCTTTCAACGTCACTAAAGCCGTTCTGCCCAGCATGCTGGCGGCGAACTATGGACGCATCGTGAACGTGTCTTCTGTCACGGGTCCCATTGTGAGCAATCCTCGCGAAACCGCATACAGTGCGGCCAAAGCCGGCATGGTCGGGCTTACTCGCAGCCTCGCCCTCGAGCTTGCGCGCCACGGAATCACTGTGAACGCCGTCGCCCCCGGCTGGATAGAAACTGCGTCCTCTCCCAATTACGAAATTGTCGCCGGTAGAAACACTCCAGTGGGCCGCCCGGGCCGCCCCGACGAAGTCGCCGCTGCTATCGCATTTCTCGCGTCCGAATCCGCGTCCTACATCAGCGGTCAGCTGATCGTCATTGATGGGGGGAATTCCCTGCAGGAATATAAAGGCCCGCCCGATCTGTACTACTGAACGTGAGTCAACCCCGGAAAGTTGGTACAGACTGGCAAGCAGTAGAATCGCGTCGGGCGCACTCAAGCGCGATAGATAGCGCGGATGGTAAGCATAGTTTTGCGCCCTGAAAATCCGCCGGGCTGCGGTCTTTGGTGGTTCAACCCCCCCGGCATTGCCCGACTTCATACGGCCCGGCGCAAGGCGTGATAAATAACCAGGAAAAGAACGGCGCCAACGACCGCGACAAAAAGACTATAGATAATCAAGCCGGTGACTCCAGAGTGCCCGAACATCTGGAAAACGTAGCCGCCGACCACAGCTCCGACGATGCCCAGAAATATATCAAGCAGGATCCCCTCCCCGCTCTTGTTGACAAGCTTACTGGCAATGAAACCTGCAATTAGCCCAAGTA
>Ga0137395_10001638_pt1 | contig 10494 bp, 8 predicted proteins | sample czobulk216metaG_FD_108283 | JGI IMG/M metagenome (GOLD analysis project Ga0137395, IMG submission 108283) | Vadose zone soil microbial communities from Angelo Coast Range Reserve, California, USA - czobulk2.16 metaG | ecosystem: Environmental > Terrestrial > Soil > Vadose zone | place: USA...
AGGTGCTCAGATGGATATTCAGTGCTCTCAAGGCCAATTTCATCAACCATAAAATCTAACAGAAGAGTGCGCGCCGATTCATAAAGGTTATGTTAATGCGGGCGATATTGTGGACTGGCTTGTTCATCCTACAAAAGTTGTGCGAATTTTCCCGCCGGCCAGTGGACGGGTCATGGCGATCGACGTCAAGCCTGGTGACCACGTTCGGCGCGGCCAGACCGTTGCGATTTTGAACAGCAGCGATGATGCCAGCGCACGCTCCGACTATGCCAAAGCCAACATAGAAGCGGAACGCGCTACGCGCGCCATGGACCGGCAAAAGCTGTTGAATCGGCAAATCCGCTGATTACCATCACTGACGATCCAGATGGTATTGAGGTCAGCGATCCACTGGTCAAAACGCACAGACCCGCATTGCGGCGGCAGAGGGAGCAAAGGAGTCTTGGCGCTTAGCGGCTGTGTCAGGTCAATCACCCGCAAGGCGCCGCTGTTGAGTTGTGAAACCCAATTCAGCAAGAACCTATCCCATGAGCCTCTTTACCTTCGAATCAGAAGGTCAACCGTAACGCGAACTGGATTTGCCTTGGGTTATAGAGCGCCCGGGGCGTACCGTAATTCGGGTTGGGCGAACCATCCAGGAATTTTTGCGTCGGCGAACAGCCCTGGGCCGTTGAATTAAAGTTGCAGAAGTCGGCTGCACCATAAACCGTGTTAAAGAACCGGACATTCACGGTATTCAGGAGGTTAAATGCTTCGGCCATGACTTCAACATTCAAGCGCTCTGTAGCCTTGAAGGTACGGCTTATCCTCATGTCCACCGACTGATAACTGTCACCCTTGAAAGTGTTGCGGGGCTCGATGCCCACGCGATCGTTGTTTCCAAAGATGTCGCCATTGGCATCAAAGCCGGCAAATTTTGTGAAATAGTTCGGCGATTCCAGCGTCACGATGGTGCTCAGCTGGAAATTATTAACCAGAATATTCTTCTTTGTCGGCCCCGCGAGGGTTGCGTTCATGACGAAGCGCTGGGCCACGCTGTCTGATGATATGGCCCGCTCTGCTTTGAAGTTCGCGCTGTCCTGAGGAATGAGGACAAAACTTGGGTTCGGTCCATCATCAATCCCCTTGGACCACGTATAGCTCACGCCGGTACTGAAATGGTGGCTCATGCGTTTGTTGAAATTGATCAGCAAACCATTCCACGAAGAGTTCCACCTCGAAGCGGCTTCAAAATAGACCGCGTACAAAGTCGGGAAACCTGGACCGGCACTGCGTGAACCTGGAATTCCCGGAGCAGCGAAGTAAGTGTTCTTGCTGCCACTCTGTCCTCCAGAGTTATGCACGGTCACCTGACCGCTGGGGTCGGGCTGGTTCACGTTGAAGAAGCTCCCCAGGTGCACTCCTTTGGAACGCAAGAAGCTGATGTCGAGGGCGGATTCCTTGGTCGGCTGAAATTCAAGCCCCAGGCTGGTCTGGACTCCGTAGGGCGCTTTGTGGTTCTTATCAAAGCGCGCAATCACGGCATCACCGAAAAAGCCGCAACCCGCGACTGTGCCGCCAGGGCAAAAACCCAAAGGGGCGGCGTCAGGGTACGTCCCGGAGAGCATGCTGGAAAGCGCAATCTGTGTAATGTTGGGCGCGCTGGCGAAAGCGAACAGCCGTGTGGTTGCGTTCAAAGCATTCTCATTCGGGTGGCCGGGGAATGTCCCGGTGGTGCCGCCGCACGAAGGCGCCTGGCAGGCCAACAGGGGCATTGGGATAATCCCATGGAAAAGTCCGGCGCCACCGCGCAAGACAACGTTGTACTTGCCGCCAAAGTTATAGGCAAAACCTCCGCGCGGATCGAATTCTGCTTTCGGGCCGTTCAGCACATTTGCAGGAAAAGTCTCAAACTGGTAGCGAAGGCCATAGTTCACGCTCAGATTGTTTCTGGCCTGCCAGGTATGCTGGAGATAGAGTCCGCCATAATTGTGCGGGGTTTCTCCCTGTGCCTGGTTCCGCACGGCACTGGAGATTCGTTGTCCCTGGAACACTGAGGAGTTGAAGTTTGGTTCGGTAAAATTCGGTGCCCGGAAGCGTTCAAAGAAGATCACCTGTGGCGCCCCGGACTGGAGGCTGAATGGGCACTGTATCGTCAATAGGCATCCGAAGTCGGCCTCAAAGGGAAAGAACAGCGGGAACGACTCAAGCGTATTCACGTGGCTGAAGTCGCCACCGAAGGCGAATGTGTGCTTGCCGTGCTGCCAGGTTACGTTGTCCACAATCTCCGTGCGGCTCTCCCGGTAGAAATCAGGATTGCCCCGGTTCACGCCAGCGGTAAAAGTGTTCAGGACTTCCAGATGGGGCTGAGTGGTAACCGTGGGGAAGTCGAATGTCCGATGGCCGTACTGCAGACGCAGCTCATTCACAAGATGCGGAGTGAAGTTTGAAGACAAGCTCCCCACCAGTGACTGGTCACGAAGATTGTTGTCCTTAAAGCCCGAAGGCAAGTCAAAACCGTCATTGAGAGGAGAAACGTTAGTCAGCCTGCCATCATTAAAGAAGTAGCGCAGGAACATATATTGGTGCTCGGTGAACGAATGATCCAGCTTGAGCAGGAAATTATCGTAATCGCTCTTCCTGTTTACGTTCAGCTTTTCGGGAGCCAGGCCAAAATTAGTCTTGAACTGATTGATCAAGGTGAGATTACCGAGGATCACCGAGTTGTAATACGGGTTTTCACTGCGGCGCTGGCCTTCATAGTTGCCGAAAAAGAACGTGCGGTTTTTACGGATGGGGCCGCCCAGTGTAAACCCGAACTGGTTTTGCCGCAGTTTGTTGAGGCCTGGGGCTGCCAGTTTGCTGCGGGCATCCACCGCATCATTGCGGAGATAGTCATACAGCGAGCCATGGAGATCGTTGGTCCCGCTCTTAGTAATGATATTGACGATCCCGCCAACCGCGCGTCCGGCTTCCACGCTGTAGGTATTGTTAATCACGCGGAACTCGCGCACTGCGTCCGTGGAGGGCGTGGTCTTCTGCACGCCTGATGCCGTGGAGATGTTATCTGCGCCGTCAATGGCAATGAAGTTGTAGTGAATGTTCTGGCCGGCAAAGGAAAGCTTAGTAACCGGTTCAATGATCACGTCTGTGCTGCCGGACGTGGTATCGCCAATGGTGACACCAGGCGCCAGCAGTGCGAAATCGATGAACTGGCGGCCATTCACCGGAAGATTCTGTATCTGCGCCTGTTCAATCACCGTATCGGTCGAGGTGCGTGTTGGCTCGATCAGCGCAGCTTCCGCGGTCACCGTAAGCTGCTGCTCCACCTGGCCGGGAACGAGGGAGAAATCCATGGTCGCACTTTCACCGATGCTTAGCGAGATGGTACGTGATTGCGGCTGGAACGTTCCCGCTTTTGCCTCGACCTTGTAATTACCCACAGGGAGCGAGGCAATTTTATATTCGCCGGCGCCATCTGACGTCGTGGACCTGGAGAGTCCTGTCTCCGTATTAGTGGCCGTGACGTTGGCCCGGGGCAGGACGGCACCGGAATTGTCTGCGACGCGCCCCTGCAGCGAAGCAGTGATGGTCTGGCTTAAAGCGGCCGGGCCCAGTAGTAAAGCCAGCGACAGGCTCACGGAAATCACGGCAAAACGAAGTTGCATAAGTCCTCTCCCTCTCGCGCGACGAGAAATATATTCCTCACTGGGTGGATTGGCAAGATATTTGACATCTAAAATGTTTAGACCTAGACTTTCGTCAGTTCTCCAGCATCGGCCACCTGAGCCGAGCGCTGCACCTGGTTCTTTTCAAAACTACGGTATCAGGAACCATAGAGCCAATTTGAGGCGGAAATGGCCGAACGTTTTTTCAAGAAGGAAGTCCAGAAGCTCTACCTCGGCGCGGCGGTGCTGGCTGATGACACCGGCAAGGAACTCGAGGCTACGCGGGCCGAACTGAACCTTCTTCTGGGAGGCAGGCTGTGAGAATCGTTTGTTTGGGCGGCGGTCCCGCCGGACTCTATTTTTCGATCCTCCTGAAGAAAGCGAACCCAACGTGGGACGTGACCGTCATCGAACGCAATCGCCCCAATGACACGTTCGGGTGGGGAATCGTCTTCTCTGACAAGACCATGGACGGATTCAGGAGCGTGGACGAAGAGACGCATGCAGAGATCACGCGTGCTTTCCGGCACTGGGACGATATTGATGTCTTCTTTAAAGGCAACAAAATCACCTCCGGCGGCCACGGCTTCTGCGGGATCGCCCGCATCAAGCTGCTGCAGATCCTCCAGCTGCGCGCGGCAGGTCTTGGCGTGAAACTGGTCTTCCAGACAGAAGTCGCTGATCCGGATGAATACGCTTCTCAATACGATCTGGTGATCGCCTCTGATGGCGCGTCTTCAGTTACGCGTAGAAAGTATGAACATGTTTTCAAGCCCAACATTCAGGTCCGCCGTAACCGCTTTGTCTGGTTGGGAAGCCGCAGGAGGCTTGACGCGTTCACCTTCGATTTCAAGCAAACTGAGTGGGGCTGGTTCAATCTGCACGCCTACCGCTTTGATAACGAGTGGTCTACATTCATCGTTGAAACGCCGGAAAAGAACTGGCTGGCGGCCGGGATCGACAGGATGGAGCAGGAAGAATCGATCGCGCTCTGCGAGAGGCTCTTTGCCGAACGGCTGGAGGGCAATCCGCTCATCTCCAACGCTAAACACCTGCGCGGCTCCGCCATCTGGCTCAAGTTCAACCGCGTGTTGTGCGAAAAATGGTTTCACAAGAACATTGTGCTGATCGGCGACGCCGCGCACACCGCGCACTTCAGCATCGGCTCGGGCACCAAGCTTGCGATGGAAGATGCCATTGCACTGGCGCGCGTGCTCTCAACCCATAACGGCGATGTGGAAGGCGCTTTGCAGCGCTATCAGGAAGAGCGGGAAATCGAGGCGCTGAAATTGCAGAGCGCGGCGCGCAATCGCATGGAATGGTTCGAAGACGTGGAGCGCTACGTCCATCAGGAGCCGGAGCAGTTCGCCTACGGTTTGCTTACGGGCAGCCAGCGCGTGGGCCATGCCAACCTGAAGCTGCGCGATTCCAGCTACGTGGAGCGGGTGGAGAAATGGTTTGCCGGCCGCAGCGGTGTGAGCCGGCCGCTTCCGCCCATGTTCACGCCGATTTCCGTGCGCGGCGTCACTCTGAAGAACCGCGTGATCTGTTCTCCTATGGCGACTTACATGGCACAGGACGGCCTGCCCAATGACTTTCATCTGGTGCATCTCGCGTCGCGGGCGATGGGTGGCGCTGCCATGGTGGGAACCGAAATGACCTGCGTCTCGCCTGACGCGCGCATTACTCCGGGCTGTCCCGGCATGTGGAATGACGAGCAGCAGAACGCATGGAAACGCGTAGTGGATTTTGTCCACACGCACACCGATGCCAAGATCGCTTTTCAGCTCGGTCACGCCGGACGCAAAGGTTCCACCCGCATGGGATGGGACGCCATCGACCAGCCACTCCATTCCGGCAACTGGCCACTGATCTCTGCGTCACCGTTGTCCTACATTGAAAATCTTTCACAGATTCCGCGCGAAGCCACTGACGCGGATATGTGCCGCATCAAGGCTGACTTTGTCTCCGCTACGCGGCGAGCAGTGGCGGCCGGCTTTGACTGGCTGGAATTCCATTGCGCCCATGGCTATCTGATGTCCAGCTTTATCTCGCCACTCACGAACCAGCGCACCGATGAGTATGGCGGCTGTCTTGAGAATCGCTGCCGCTATCCGCTGGAGGTTTTTGCAGCGATGCGCGCCGTCTGGCCGGAAGACCGGCCCATGAGCGTGCGCATTTCCGCGCATGACTGGGTGCCGGGCGGTCTCACGCCAGAGGACGCTGCAGAAGTCGCGCGCCTCTTCAAGGACGCGGGAGCTGACGTGATCGACTGCTCCTCCGGCCAGGTGAGCAAGGCGGAGAAGCCGGTGTACGGACGCATGTTCCAAGTGCCGTTTGCGGACAAGATACGCAATGAGGTTGGCATTCCTACCATTGCTGTCGGAAATATTTTTGAAGGCGACCATGTGAATACCATCATCGCTGCCGGCCGGGCAGACCTGTGCGCGATCGCACGGCCTCACCTGGCAGATCCCGCCTGGACTCTGCATGAGGCGGCGAAACAGGGCTTCACTGAGATTACTTGGCCTAAACAATATTTAAGCGGAAAAGAACAACTGGAAAGGAACCTGGCTCGCGCCCAACTTATGTTGCAGGTGTAAGATCCGGCAGCGAAGCGATCAAGGGCCAATCCATTGCGATTGCCGGCGGCGAAGTGATGTGAGGGAACCCATGGCAAGTACTTCAACCATGCGCAAAAACAATCACGGTTCGGGCCAGCCCGGCGATGTGATGCTTGATCTGGAGACGCGCGCCAAGAAGGGTGACCACCAGGCCCTGCGCTTGTGGCTGCGTCTTCTCTCGTGCACGGTACGCATTGAGAACCATGTTCGCCTTCGCCTGCGGCGCGAATTCAATACCACATTGCCGCGCTTCGATTTGATGGCACAGTTGGAGCGCACTGCCGGCGGACTACGAATGAACGAACTCTCCCGGCAGTTGATGGTATCGGGCGGGAACGTAACGGGAATTACTGACCAGCTCGAACGTGAAGGCCTGGTGGTCCGCACTCCTTATCCGGGCGACCGTCGCGCCTTCACCGTGAAGCTGACTCTTGTCGGGCTGAAGCGCTTTCGCGAAATGGCAGCGCGCCACGAGCAGTGGATTGTTGAGTTGCTGGGCGGCCTGACCCACGACGAACAGGAGAGCATGATCAACGAGCTATGGAAATTGAAGAAGCACATTAACCGCCCCGCGTCCCTAACCCGGAAACCCCATCACCGCTCGCTGGAGAGAGGTGCGCAATGAAAGACGGCGCCAATCAGGCCGGCCCGGCTCTTCATAGCCGTGCGCTGGCGCACTACGAAGCGAAGAATTTCAAGTACCACACCCAGGATGGCGTGGCCCATATCACGCTCGACCGGCCAGAACGCAAAAACCCACTGACGTTCGATTCTTACGCGGAGATGCGTGACCTGTTTCGTGCCATGTCGCAGTCGGCAGACGTCAAGGCCGTGGTCTTAACCGGCGCCGGCGAGAATTTTTGCTCCGGCGGGGACGTCAATGAAATCATCGGCCCGCTTACTGAACTCAAGATGCCTGGCCTGCTTGCTTTCACGCGCATGACCGGCGATCTGGTGAAAGCCATGCGTGCCTGTCCCCAGCCGATCATTGCGGCAATCGACGGCGTTTGTGCGGGAGCGGGCGCAATTCTGGCCATGGCGTCTGACCTGCGCCTGGGCACCGCGCGAAGCAGGACCGCTTTTCTGTTCACCCGCGTGGGGCTTGCCGGTTGTGATATGGGAGCGTGCGCTATATTGCCCCGGATCATCGGGCAGGGCCGCGCAGCCGAACTCTTGTTCACCGGCCGCAGCATGGCCGGAGAGGAAGCGGAAAGATGGGGCTTCTTCAATCGCTTGTGTACGCCGGAAGAGCTGCTCTCCGCGGCGATGGGGCTGGCTGCCGAACTCGCGTCTGGGCCAACTTTTGCTCATGGCATGACCAAGAAAATGCTGCATCAGGAGTGGAACATGGGACTGGACGAAGCTATTGAAGCTGAAGCGCAGGCCCAGGCCATTTGCATGGCGACGAACGATTTTGACCGCGCATACCAGGCCTTCGTCGCAAAACAAAAACCAGTGTTCAAGGGAGACTGAGGATGACCGCTAGCAGCCATCTTGACTGGCCCTTTCTGGAGCCGCACCACAAAACGCTGGCTACAGAACTGGACCGCTGGGCCGGCGGCGTCCTTTCTGACGAGTTACAGGACCACTCTGTGCGCGCAGTGGATAACGCCTGCCGCAAGCTGGTACGCCAGCTTGGCGAAGGTGGCTGGCTGAAGTATGCCATCGGCGGCACTGCGTATGGCGCTTCAGCCGATAGCATTGATACCCGTGCCGTCTGCTTGATTCGCGAAACCCTTGCCCGCCATTCAGGTCTGGCCGATTTCGCATTTGCCATGCAGGGATTGGGCTCCGGTGCGATCTCCATTTTTGGCAACCATGAGCAGAAGGAACGCTACCTTCCATGCGTCGCGAAAGGTACTGCAATCGCAGCCTTCGCGATATCCGAACCTGATGCGGGATCAGATGTTTCCGCTCTCCAGTGTGCAGCCAGAAAAGACGGCGACTCCTACGTGATCAACGGGGAAAAGACGTGGATCTCAAATGGCGGCATCGCCGATTTCTACCTGGTGTTTGCGCGAACTGGCGAAGCGGCAGGCGCCAAGGGAATCTCTGCGTTTATCGTTGATGCCGACACGCCCGGCCTTGAGATCGCGGAACGTATTGAAGTGATGGCGCCGCATCCGCTCGCACGCCTGACGTTCAAAGACTGCCGGATCCCCACAACGCAACGCGTGGGAGATCCGGGCCATGGTTTCAAAATCGCCATGTCCACGCTCGATATCTTTCGATCGTCCGTCGCGGCAGCGGCCCTAGGCTTTGCCCGGTGCGCACTGCACGAAGCGTTATCGCGCTCCACATCGCGAAAAATGTTCGGCCAGGCGCTGGCAGACTTCCAGTTGACGCAAGCCAAGCTGGCGAAAATGGCAACGGATATAGACTCTGCGGCATTGCTGACCTACCGCGCGGCATGGCTCAAGGATAAGGGCCTGCCTGTGACTGTGGAGGCAGCCATGGCCAAGATGGCGGCGACGGAGATATCGCAGCAGGCCATCGATTCCGCCGTACAGATTTTCGGCGCTTTGGGTGTTGTGAGCGGGCAGGCCGTAGAGCGCCTCTACCGTGAGATCCGGCCCCTACGAATTTATGAGGGCGCTACGGAGGTGCAGCAATTGATCATTGCTCGTGGCATCATCAGGTCGCATCAAGAAAGTGAGCGAGAACGTGGCTGATGCGAATGCGTTCTAGGAGATTGGAAGCGAAATGAAATTTCTGCAACCACCCAATTGGCCCCGGCCCAAAGGTTATGCCAACGGCGTGGCCACCAAGGGAAACCTGGTGTTTCTGAGCGGCATTGTTGGCTGGAATGCGCAAGGACAGTTTGCGGCGCGCGACTTTGTAGCGCAGGTTCGACAGGCGCTGCTGAACATTGTTGAGATATTAGCCCAGGCCAAAGCCAAACCAGAGCACATCGCGCGCATGACATGGTACGTGCTCGACAAGAATGAGTACATGGCGGCCGCGCAAGCGATGGGCGAAGCCTATCGCGAGATCATCGGGCGGCACTATCCGGCCATGACAGTGATAGAAGTGTCAGGTCTGGTGGAAGCCGATGCGCGCGTGGAGATTGAGGTCACCGCCGTGGTTTCCGAATAAAGCCGGGCATTGCGCGAAAATCTCAGGCGGTCGGCTGCCGCTTCTGTCGTTCCTGCTTGCGCAATCTGGAGCGCTGAAGTTTCCCCGTCGAGGTATGCGGCAACTCGGCCACGAACTCAATGGCCCGCGGATACTTATAAGGCGCGATCTGCGATTTCACGTAATCCTGGAGTTCACGCCGCAACAGATCATCTGCGAGCGTCCCGTCCTTCAAAATGACGAAGGCTTTGACGATTTCGCCGCGCTCCTCGCTCGGCGTCCCAATCACCGCGCACTCGGCTACCTTGGGGTGGCCCATGAGCGCGGTCTCGATCTCAATCGGAGAAATCTTGTAACCGGCACTCACGATCAGGTCGTCGGTGCGTCCTTCGTACCAGAAATAGCCATCCTCGTCCACGCGGTAGGAATCGCCAGTGATATTCCATCCATTTTGCACATATTTGCGCTGCGATTCAGGAGCATTGAGATAGCGACAGCCCGTGGGACCGCGTATGGCCAGGCATCCGGAGGTGTTTGTGGGAAGCGGACGGCCGGCATCGTCCACGACGATGGCTTCATATCCCGGCACCGGCTTTCCAGTCGCGCCGGGCCGGATTTCGTCCCCGGCCGCCGAGATAAAGATATGCAACATCTCGGTGGAGCCAATGCCGTCGATGATCTTGAGTCCGGTCGCTTTGCGCCACGCCTCAAACACCGCAACGTGTAGGCGTTCGCCCGCCGATACACATTTCTTAAGCGATGTCAGGTCGAAACGCTGTACGAATTCAATCATGCTGCGATAGAGGGTCGGCGCGGTAAAACAGATTGTGCATCGGTGCCGCTCGATGGCCTGAAGCAGGCTTTCAGCGGTGACTTTGGGCAGCAGCAGCGTGGAGGCGCCCGCCCGCATAGGGAAGAGAAGCAGCCCACCCAGTCCAAAGGTAAAGGCCAGCGGCGGACTGCCGCAAAAAATGTCCTCAGCTCTCGGTCTGAGAACGTGTTTCGAAAAGGTGTCACAAACGGCCAGCAGGTCGCGGTGGAAATGGACGGTGGCCTTGGGCTCGCCGGTTGTTCCGGAACTGAAAGCAATAAGCGCAACATCGTCTTGCGAAGTTATAACGTTATCGAATTCGGCGGAGTAGTCTGCG
>Ga0137395_10001640_pt1 | contig 10492 bp, 2 predicted proteins | sample czobulk216metaG_FD_108283 | JGI IMG/M metagenome (GOLD analysis project Ga0137395, IMG submission 108283) | Vadose zone soil microbial communities from Angelo Coast Range Reserve, California, USA - czobulk2.16 metaG | ecosystem: Environmental > Terrestrial > Soil > Vadose zone | place: USA...
GCTGGAATCGTCGGGTTGGTGCTCTGATTGAACAGGATCGTGTTGTGCTCGATGTCACCATTGGAACTATATCCAAGGTGACCGAGGCCGCCACCATCACCGCTGCTCAGGTTGCCGCAGACCCAGTTGTAGTTGAACTTGTAGTAGTCGGAGCCGGTGCAGATGCTGACGCCGCCTGCTCCCGCCGGTGTGGCGGAGAATAATTCGTCGCCGGTGGAGGAGTTCAACGAGATATCGTTGTGATGGATGTTTAGATTCACGTTTTGGCAGTACGGCAGCACAGCATTTGGTATAGGGTTGTCCTCGCAGGAGCCAGGAGCCGCGTTTGTGGCGCTCCCCTGGATGTAAGCCGGAGGATATTCGCCCTGACCGACGTTGATACCGCCCGAAAGAGTTCCGGCGTTGTTGTTGATCCGATTGTTGGCGATTTGAAGGTTATGCCCCCAACCGTGGATGAAGATGCCGCCGCCGCCCTGGGAACTGTCGTTGATGCCCAAGCCGTCGATGCTCGACGGATTGCATGAGTAGTTGCTCGGGAACAGATTGGTCCCACCCGGGCCAGTCGTGCATTGGGCGCCGTTTGGTGCTATTACGGGAATGTTCTGCAGAAGCGTCGTTCCGGTCGGGAAGCCGGCAAGCAAAGTGGGGTCATACGGATTCGAGGGGAAATTCACACCCTTCGCCAGCACGGTAATGCCCGCACCCTCCAGCGCGCCCATCAGGCTCGGCTCCTGTAACTGTTCGGCAAGATTGCCGTTGAGTTCGGCGTCCCAGCCTACAGTGGCCTCCAGTGGCAACCGGTCTACCTGCGGGTTGAAGTCGCCAGGTGCGCCGTACGGCTTAAAATAATTCCAGGGCGTGCCGTTTGTGCTCCCGCAAGTGACCGCGCCAGTCGAATCATAAGGATTCGTGCTGGAGATAGGCGAGCCATTGATCGCTAGGCCAAACAGACAATCTACCTGTGCCCGCCAAACGTCCACCTTGCCCGCAGGGTGGACATTCGCATTGATGATGCTGGCGGCAGCGCCGACACCTTGCAACCGGATCGGCTTCCACATGATCAACATTTCATTGTGTGCGCTGGGAGAGTGCAAATTGATGGCGGACGGAGTAGTACACGCAGTCGCCACCCCCGTAGCTGTCGTGCAAGTAGGATCAACAATGATCATGTCACCCGGAGCGGCAGCGTCAATGGCATTCTGGATCGAGCCCGAGGCGAGGACGTGAGTTGGAGCTTTGCCACCGATCGTGACGGTCACGCTGTCGATTGACTGCTTGCCGTTGGCTGCCGTGATGACCAATTCACCGCAATAGGCCGTCGAGCCGCCGTATTGCGCTTGCTGCTGAACAAGGCACGGTTGCACTCCGCTGTTTCCATTTCCGGTTTGGATTTGGGGCACCGTGCAAGTCAACGTGAGGTCGCCGCCATTGCATGTGGCCGGAACACCACCGATGGTAACCTTGGCGCCAGCGCCAAAGCCATAGTGGCGCTTAACGGTCTTCGCATTGTACGGAGCCGTTGTTGCCGAGGGGCCAGCGTACGCGTAGTTGGGCACCATCTGGTCGCCCAACGCGGTGATCGTGAGGGTGCCACCGGTCGCGGGCACCCAAGGTCCGATTCCACTGCCATCGACTTCCTTAATCGCAGGCGTGGCATCCGGGTAGGCGCAGTCAACATTGTTGTACCCCGCACCCGCGAAAGCGGCCGTGGGAACAACAGGCGTGTCCATGTATTGGGTCTGGCCCGGCATGAACGGGATTTCATAGCAGAACTGGCTGTATTGGGGGTCGAACAACGGATCCGTGATCATCGTGCCATTCGGACCTGGAATCGGGCCCGGATCGTTCATGCATGTGACCATCATCGTTGGCGCATATCCCGTCGGATTGGGGGGGTTGACTTCCCAGGTCGAATAGGTCAAGCCGTCGTAGGTCCCCCACTGGTCTGAATACACGCGGGATATTTCCGTCCCGGTCCAATCCTTGATGGAAATAGGCAAGTTTGGGGGAGAAAACTTCTCGCCGAACTGCGGGGAGAACGGATCGAATTCTGACGTGTAATCGTCCGTGATAACGCCGGTAAAGTGAGCGGCAACGTGGGCCGAGGTGAAGATCCAGAACTTCGCTAGCGCCGACGTCTGTTCATCCAGCGTCACTTCCTTGCGGTCGCAGAGATTGCGAGTAGCTCCGGCGAACGGCGCTACTTCGTGGGACTGGGGAAACAGGCTGATGTAGTCGGGAACGATACGCGACGCACCCACGCAGGGCCAGAAGGTCTCCACGCTGCCGGTGTCTCCCTCGTGGCTTGGAAGGCTGGTGCGTCCCATATCCTGGGTCGGATTCTGTGCATTGTTGGCGTTGTAGGCGGCGCCGACCTCGGCCTGGTCGGGAAGAATGTAGATAGCTGATCCCAGTCCAGGGAACTCTTGAGTGACCGGGGCGATGTAATTGTCGCCGATCAGGATGTTCTTGTCCTCTTCCTTCACCAATTCATAGCCCGGAGGCACAACCATTTCTACGACATACTTGCCGGCTGGCAGCATGGGGAGACCGGCCCAATAAGAATCAGTCGTGTCAGGATTGCTCACGCAAATCGTGCAATTGGTTCCGGCCGGCTTTCCGGTCGTTGGGTTGATGCTTGTCACGCTGGGGAACTGGTACATGCCGTCGTAAGGCGCCGGCTGGACCTGATTCCAGTTGTGCATGCCGTCGTAGCATTTGAACTGCGAGTTGTTCGGCACGGTGTGCAGGGGAGTCCCGTTATGCTGGTTGTTGTACACGTCCAGGAAGTTCGGCTGGTTTAACAGCGTGTAATAGAAGAGATCGGTGGTTGCCTGCCCCGGGCAATTCATGTTTGGAACGCCATCGGACCGGAAGCCCTGGGCCCAATCGTCCCAACTGGTGGTCTCAGTGGTGTCAACCAACGTGAGGGTTGTGGTGACGTTATCGGCCGCTGTCCCCTCCTTGTACAGGTTGATGGTGACTCCCGGCACGTCCGGCGTCCAACTGGTGTGGATGAGCAACCCGGGATCGTCGAACGGCCGTGTTGAGGCGTAGATCACTTCGCCATGGATCCCGCCATTCTCAGTGGGCGCATAAGGCTTCTTGCCGAATTCGATGAAACTGTTCTGGCCAGAAAAACCCTGCCAACCCTCAGTGGCAACCCAGGGCGGATCAATGCGTCCTGTAGAGCCGCTACCGCCGGAAGTAATGCAATCCGCTACTGCGCAATACTTCGCGCCCGGTACCCGCAGGCTAGCGGGCAGGGGAACTTGTTCGGCAGTGTTCGCCAGGTTTGCGTAAACGGTGGAGCTTCCGCACGGCGGGTAGCCAGTTTGACCGCACGATGATGTGCCGTCCGCAGGTCCGCCTGCGTCGTAGACCACGTGGGTCCCTGTGTTCTTGAAACGCGCCGTATCCGATTCAACAACATACCAGCTGAACAGCGGGAACACTTCGTTGAAGCCCGCGTTACCAGCCAGGTCAGTGTTGTTGAAGTTAGAGTAGCTGCCATCGCGGAATCGAATGTTGGTCGGAACCAGTGTGAGCCCGGGTTCGGTGGGATCCTGAATGCCGTTCCCATTCTGGTCAAAGAAGCTCTTGGTGTAGATATTCGCCTGCCACTGGTTTGTCGCGATATTTCCCACGTTGGTTGTCCCGCCAGTCAGCCTGACGGGCGTCGAAAGGCCGTCCACGAGCACGTCATTCCACTGGTCAAAAACAGTGACTCTCCAATCTCCATCGGGCAGCCCGCTAAGACTGAAGGATCCATCGCCGTTGCACTTGGTGAACGCGAAGTCTTCACCGTCCGGATCTCCAAAGCTTACGTAGCACTGAGTGAAAGCAAAGCTGGAGTTGTCACCACTGCCGTAGAGTCTCTCATCTGGCGTGCGGCTCACGCGCTCAGTCGTGACCAAGCCCGTGACGGTATTTGTGCAGCTCGTGAGACCGGGGAGCGTAGGGTCGGTACCAGCGCAGACACTTGCTTTGCGGCCATTGATGATTGCTGGATTGGCAAAGCCGATGGACACGTGGTATCCCGCCGGCCCATATTCCTGGAAGGAGCTTGGTTCGCCGATCCGCAGGAAGGAATCGTGCGCCTTCTGGCCGTCCAGGGTGTTGGTTTGGAGCCACTCTTCCCCTCTCGCAATGCGGTCGGCCCCCGGCGTGGCTACCACGCCGTACCTCCCCGGCATCAAGTTGGCCACGACGGCCTGACCTGCCAGCGGGGACGGAGTCATACCGTCCGATTCGAACTGCGGGCAGGTCACGATCGTTCCAGTGATGCCCGTCTGAGTTGGATCGTTCGCTCCAGCGCGCGAATTTATCGAAATCGGGCAGGCATCGAGCCCGGAGAGCGGGTCTATTGTTCCCGCGAGGCTGTTCACCAACGGCTGGTTGAACATGTCGTAAGTCATCTGCCCGGTCGCATCGCCCGTGCCGCCGGCATCGTCAAAGAGCGTAATATTGAATTGCCCAAGGCCGGGTTCGTTGTTGGTGTTCACCACGCCCGTTCCGCCACCGGCATCATGTTCGCCGTTAAGCGGGAAATCATCCTGGAATACAAATACGGAGAGTTTCGAGGGTGGATATGGATCGGGTTGCACAAACACAGTGACGGGGTTGAAGACGCACACGGTTCCAGTGCATGTGGGGACGACTCGAGTGCCGCCCATACCGTGGCCGCAGGCGGCTGGATTCGTGGCTTTCGACACACCATTAATGCAGTCAGCCGAAAGGTTTCCGTTCTTAAACGGGTTGCCGGCATCTCCCGGCAGGACTGAGAGGTAGTAGCGCTTGGTCGGATCCAGATGAACTTGGCTGGGATTTACTGCCGTCTGCTGCGGACCTGGTCTGCAAACGCCATTGCCAATATCGCACACCGCCGGCACGTGCTGGCCAGCGGTCGGACTGCAACCGGCCGGGACGCCGGCTGACGTGCAGGGGGTGCCTCCATCGTAAACATACTGGCCCGCTTCGCAGGCCAAAGCGGCGCCCGTCGGCCCGACGCAGCCCGTCGCCACAACCGGCATGTAGCTAGTGTGGAAATTCGTCCCAAAGGTGATCGGAACTGCTGTGCCGGACGGGGTGGGGCAGCCTGCTATCAGTGTGCTCGAGGTCGTGGTGCAATTGGGATTGACATAGAAAGTGCGATCTTCCTCAATAATCCACCGATAGTCGGTGATGACGGTTGCCTTATCTTTGCCGTCCAATACTTTCACTACAAGATTGGTGGGCGTCAGGAAGATCAGCGTCACGGTCGCGGTGGAACCACTGACCGTCCCCTGTGAGTTTTGCGCCATGTAGGTGAATGTGTACGTTCCCGGTGCGGTGACAGATGCGTTAAACGCGCCAGTCTTATCCATAGAAAGAGTTAATGCGCCTGGTCCGGCTACGTTGCTGACACTGGTCGTGACAACCGTAAGAGGATAGCCGGCGTTGTCTTTGTCAACCGACAAGACGCCGGGGGACTTGATGCTCAGGGAGGTAGCCACGTTCGAGGTGTACGTGATCGGGTTCATCACGATGCCGGTGGCAGCCTCAAGTGTCGCCAGTCCCAACGTTACCATAGCGGTCACACCGGAGGAGCATGTTGTTCCAGTAACAGTGCCGTTCGCGCAGTATGTAAAGCTAGTTGGACCTCCCGTGTAAGTGAATGTTCCATCGGTGTTGACAGTCAGTCCGGCGACCGCCCCGACAACCTTGACTCCATAGACATTCGTGTCGTTGGCGATCACACCCTTGCCTGGATCTGACACTGTGAACGTCTGGCCCGCAACCAAGGAGTTGTAAGTATCAGCTCTGGCAACAGCAGGCGCGAATCCACCGGCGGCCGGGAGTCCAGCACCATTAATGCCGATGTAAGCCAGCATTCCGGCGTCGCGCGCGGTGCCATTGCCTGACAGGCTCAACTGCCGGTCGAACACCGGCAGCGCTGTCCCGCCAGCAGCAGGCACATTGATCATCACGTCGTAAGTCTTGCCGGCGGGCAGGAAAACCTCACTCTGGACGCGGGGAACGCCAGGCAGCGTGTTGCCGTCTTCAGCAATGAGCGAAAAACCCGTAGGCGGGATAGTCGCCGGGGCAACCGCGGTTCCTGTTTGCGATCCGACGATCGAAGGCACGTGCATACGCAGGCCAGCGTTCACGAAGCGAACGAGAACATTACCGGTCACACCGGCGGCCGGTGAAGCCGCGAATAGCGAGGTTGTGGCACTGGTTTTGTTGAACGCGACACCATTGAAGAGGTAATACAGCGGCGTGTAATTTACAGCTGGGGGGTAGCAGTTACCAGAATTTAGAGTAGCTGGATTGCCGCAGCCGCCTGGCTGGCCAGACCACACTGTGGTTTCGCTGAACCCTGTCAATGTCACAGCCTTCGCCACAGCGTTGTTCTGCACCGGATCGATTTCACTCAGCAAAAGAGGAATTTCAGCGTTGTAGGTCACGGCCGCAGTTGTGCCCACCGCTGGATAAGCTCTGCCCGCCGTCGCGCCTGCCGGGGCGGTCGTCACCACCAATATTCCGTACAGCCCCATTGGTCCCTGGATGGAGGGGTGCGTTCCGGATTCAATCAGGTACGTGCCCGGCCTAAGGGGGTTTGTCACAGTACCGAAGGTCAGCGCCGTTGTCGCTCCCGCCGCGACTTCCGTGGAGAACGACTGCACACGGTTCCCCTGCGTCGGCGGCGTATTCGCCGCGCCGGGTGAGGCGATAGGCCACGTGACCTGCTGGGCCATGGAGTGGTCTGGAGGGAACGTGGAGGTCGCCGTCGTTCCGAGACCGCCGCCCAACTGGCCAACAATCACAAGAGAGGTGGGCACACTATTCGCGCCAAACGAGAGGCTATTGGTCAAGTTGATGGTCAGATTTTGACCCGTCGGGACTGTAATCACGACGGGAGACCAAGTGGCGGGCGCTGTCAGTGTTGCGGCCGCTGCCGGATTCAACAAGGTGCAGGTCGCGGTCGAACTAGCGATTACAGTCGTTCCTGCGCAACTGTAGCCCCACATCGGGACCGTCGTGCCGTCGGGCAACGTGGTGGTTGTCGGTGCCGCGGTCAGGTTGACCTGCTGCTGCGCAAAGGACGCACCCGCAGTCAGGAGGAGAGCTGCCACCGCGAGTGTTGCCGCCTTTAAAATTGTTTTGATATTATTCATTCGCATCGTCATCCCTCGTCTTCAGTTTGACTCGTCAAATTTGCGGCGGGCTCCAAATGGAGCCCGCACACGATTACATGGACTCGTCGATCGGGAATTCCCGGGAATCAACCAGCATCATCATCAGCATCCCACCGGGGAAAATATTATTGGTGGTGATTTCACGCTCGTTGTGGGAGTGCCACATGAACGCAAAGCCGGCCTCCGATGAGGGGCTATTCGCAATGGTCCCGGAAGGTGGAGTGGAACCTGTCGTGGTGCATGAGGTGGTGGTATTCACGCCCGTGCACGTTCCACCGTCCGCGCGGGTGGTCGCATCAGGACCAAGATAGGGACTGCCACTGTACCAGGCGCCGTTCGTGAAGAGGTTCGCATCGGGCAGAGTTGTAGGGCCGCCGGCCGCGACATCGCCGAACGGAGCCGCTTGAACTGGCTTGTTGTGGTCTTGGCACCATTCGAAATAGTTGATTTGAGATCGTGCCGCGACACCAGTGTTGTAGCCGTTGGCATCCGGAGTACAAGGCAGTGTGGCGTTAGGGTCGGTAGAGGTTGGATTATGACCGTACGCATCCCAGTTGAGACCCTTGCCTGTCCAGTAGAAAATCCCGTCGAAAGCCAAGCCCGGAGTCGTCGTAGTCGTGAACAGCAGAGGTCCTGCGAGTGGGGTAGTCTGGTCAACGACGGCGGTTAGGCTGACAATCAAGTTCCCATCCCGCGCCAGGATGCGCACATGGTTACCGTGCTCGTGGAACGGGTGTTGCCACCGGCCTTGGCCGATAACTCTTAAGAGCACCTGCTCACCTGGATGCATGTGAGGATTGCCGTTGTAGGGCTGGTGCGGATACTGGAAAGCATAGTTGGGGTCCATGTCGTCGGGCATCGAGCGTCCATTAATCATGAAGTACGCCGGATGGTAAGGCTCAGTCTGGACGTTGAGACTGCATCTCGCAGCCCCGGCCGTGCAGTTACCCGCCGCTGTGACCTGCGCAAACGCCTGGGTGTGAATTCTGGGGTCCATTTCGGAGAACTGGAATAGGTATTCCCGGTCGTAGCAGGCATGGTTGTTGTTGTAGGCGGCCGCCGCTAGCCGATAGTCACTTTCACCCCAGTTTATTTCTACAGCGCGGTTCGCAGCAGCCAGCCCGGAGGTGCAAGCGGGGGGGATGGTGGCCGGGAGCACAATGATGGCGCCGTACATGCCCATCTCGACTTGCAGGTCGCCTTGGGTTCCACTGTAATAAGCGCGAGTCCCTGGCGAGGAGGCAGTGAATGTGTAGGTCACCGTACCACCATGCGCCGCCTCTTGCGTCATTAGGCCAGTCACACCGCCCGACGAGGTCACAGCAAAGCCGGGAAACAGAATCGATGTGTTGCCGGCCGAAGGTGGAAGATTATTCGTCAGGTTTACCGTTACCGTGGTTCCTTCCTTGACGATCAGCGTGGGGCCGGGAACTTGCATCGGGTTGCAAAACCCAGTGGTGATAGCGGTCGGGGCAAAGCCGGCAGGCGCACCGTTACAGCCGTATCCCCAGGAGTAAACCGCCTGCCCATCCGGCTGGGTGAGGTAGGCGGGCGCCGCTGTCAAGTTGAAGGTCGGGCCCGTGATGCCGGGAGCCGAGGCGCGCGCCGTACCCGTGAACAGCGAGGCCAGAGCCAGCATCACAACCGGGAGCAGCTTAGACATCGATATCGCTTTGTTCATTTTCGTCTCTCTCATTACCTCTCTCCTAATTGATACGGACTTCGGTCATGAGCCCGCCGAAATTTTCGGCGTCATTAGACAGGTGGTCCAGGTTGGGGGTATAGAGGTAGAACACGCTCCCGGACGGATACTTGGTTGTATCGCTGGCATCTAAAATCACGTCGAGCGATTCGCCACCGCCCAAAGTGATCGAGTTAGTGTTGTAGTACAAATTGTTTCCCGCTTGGTCCCGCAGCAGCTTGGCATTGAGCGCGATGACTTCCATCGGAATGCCCAGTGAAGCAAGCGTCTGATATTCCGAAACGTCCAGGTCGGAAATGCGCAGCAGCGCCTTTTTGCCTGCAGGAATGGTGATGATCGCGGGCAGCGGCTGTGAGAAATGATTCACGCCATCAGCGGACTGCGTCTCCAACGGACCTGCGGTGACCGTGTCTGGATAGCTCCGCCCGTTGAGCAAGAAATATTTGTCCTTCATGTCAGCAAAACCTTCCGGATTGAAAGTCATGCCGACGAAATGGAAGTTGGGGTCGAAGCCGTGGATTTGGATGGGGTACTCAACATCGTAGTACGTCGAGCCGTCACCGTCATTATAAGCATAGAAACCGGTTGAGGCCCGAGTCGCCGGATTCAAGCTCGCCCCTCCCGCTGGCAGGGGATTGCTGCACAATATATCGGTGGACGAATCGCATTTCGTGCGCAGATCCGTCTGTTGTATCTGGAGCCCGCCATAGAGACTGCCGTTGACCGGGACCCGATTCTGCCGGGGGCGCACATAGAGTTGCCCGACCATGCCCATCTGCAAGTGCTCGGGAGGCGTGATATGGCAGTGCCAGAAATAAGTTCCCGCGTCCGGTGCGAGGTAGTAATAGGTAAAGCTGGCGCCGATGTTGATCGCGACCGAGGCGTCGGGAACGCCGTCGTAGAACGCCGAAGCGTTCGGATAACCGTGGAAGTGGACGGTGTGCTGCTCGAACAGGTCCGGCCGCATGATCATGCCCACGTTGCTGAGGGTGAGGAAGTATTCGTCATCCTCATCAATTGCCATCAGCGGCGCGGGGATGTTGCCGTTCATCACGCCGATATCCATCATCTGACGAGGATCAACGTGTCCGTTAATGGCCCCTCCATTATCCAGATCGGGAACCTGGCCCACAGCGCCGTTAAACGAAAACGTGCCGCCCGCGCCGATCGTGGTGGCCGGATCACCGGGCTGCATAATTGGCGGATTCGACGCCAATCCTGGATAGACGGTATTGAATTCGCTCGGGAAGTCCGTACCGGCTTGGCCGTTGGCGATCTTCGAGAGTCCAGACAATGGTCCGAAGGAGAACATGTACGTCTGTGTGCCGTCTGCCATCGTCGCGTAACCGTCGCCGCCCGAGATCTGCTGGCATTTGATAGCGCCGTTCACGTGGGCGGGTGCTGCTGGATAACCACTTGTGCCTGTATAAGTCGGACCGGTGTACGCAGGTTCCGAATTATTGACACCCGAATTCCTGGGGTCCGGGTGAGTGATAGTGCTGGTAGGACATTGAACACGAAAAGACTGAGCGCTCGCGGTCAGCGGTGCAAGACAGAGAAGCGTTAGCGATATGATCTTATACATCTTAGTCATGACTTGACATTCTCC
>Ga0137395_10001642_pt1 | contig 10490 bp, 5 predicted proteins | sample czobulk216metaG_FD_108283 | JGI IMG/M metagenome (GOLD analysis project Ga0137395, IMG submission 108283) | Vadose zone soil microbial communities from Angelo Coast Range Reserve, California, USA - czobulk2.16 metaG | ecosystem: Environmental > Terrestrial > Soil > Vadose zone | place: USA...
GCGTCCCAGGCTTTTCGGTCGATCGGCTGGACGGGCTCCAGTTTCTTTTGCGAAAGTGATTTATTCACCGCGGGAAGTTCCTTGCTGATGAAGGCGTCGAATTCGCCCGCAACGTCATCCAGTTCCTTCTTCAGCGAATCAATGCGCGCAATCTGGTAGTCGCCAGGACGGCCCTCATAATTCAAAATGGCTCCGTAGAGTGCCGTCGTTTTTTCGCGGATGCGCTCCTCCCCGGTGATGGCACCACCTTCCGTGGTGGCCACGATCTTTTTTCGCATGGCTTCCACTTTGCCGGCCAAATCTTGTAGACGCTTGCTGAAGGCAGCATCACCCTTCACCTTTGCGCCGCGCTCCATGAGCGCATCATGGACACCGTTGATGCGGTCCACATCGAAGCTCATCTCCCCGAGCAAATGGTGTAGCCGCATCGCCCCATCGAATTCCAGCTTGCGGTCCTCCATTGAGAATCTCGCGCGCGGATCAAGCTCCACCACAAGCTGCGTGCTGTAGGTTTCTTTGCCACGCGTCATCTTCACCGTATATGTACCGGGCATGACTCTGGGGCCTTGCGCCGCTTCGAACGCCGCAGTGGCCGCCGGCGGCACGTGCGGCGCCTTAAGCCGCATGGGCCATTCCACGCGGCTGATGCCGCGGCGGCTGTTCGGAGGAAGTGTGTCCACCAGCTTGCCCTGCGCATCGAAAATTTCCAGCTTCATCTTTCCAAAAATGTGCCGCTTGCTTTGATAGTAGGTGATCAGAGCCGCGTCCGGCGGATTGGGTCCGGTGAACACGGCGCTTCCTTCCGCCCAGCCGCCACTCGCAGGCAACCGCTGCTGCGCGGGCTTGGCCTGGAGGAACACCGCCTCTTGCGTCATGACTTCGGGAGTCAGCTTACGCATGGAGGTGATGTCGTCCACAATCCAGATGCCGCGGCCATGTGTAGCAATCACCAGATCCGATTCGCGCGGGTGCACCACGATGTCGCGCACCGCCACCGTGGGGAATTCGTGGCCTTTGTATCGCGACCACTGTTTGCCGCCATTCGGTGAAATCCAAAGGCCGAATTCCGTACCCAGAAAGAGCAGATCGGGCCTGACACTGTCCTCCTTGATGACATGCGCATATCCGCGCACACCGCTCTCCGCGGTCACGATCGGCGTCCAGGTCTTGCCGTAATCTGTGGTCTTGAAGACGTGCGGCTCCATGTCTCCAAACGTGTGGCGATCGAACGTTGCATAAGCCGTGCCCGCGTCATGCAAACTGGCTTCCACCCACGATACCCACGAGGCCTTCGGCAAATTCGGAACGTTGCCAACCACGTTTGTCCAAGACTTCGCGCCGTCGCGCGTCACTTGAAGATTCCCGTCGTCTGTTCCAACCCAAATGGTTTGACCGTCGCGCGGCGACTCGCTGATTGAGTAGATCGTCGTGTGCATCTCGGCGTAAGAATTGTCCACCGTCACGCCGCCCGATTCCTCCTGCTTCTGTTTCTCCGGATCATTGGTGGTGAGGTCGGGCGAGATGCGCTCCCACGTCTGGCCATGGTCGCGCGAGCGAAACAGGAATTGCGCGCCGATGTAGATCGTGCCCTTTTCATTCGAGCTGATGTGAATTGGAGTGTTCCAGTTGAACCGCAGCTTCCCTTCCCCATAATTGGGCTGCGGCTTGATCAACCGGCCCTCCAGTGTGAAGCGGTTCACGCGCCCAATTTCGCCGCCCTGCGATTCGGCGTAAACGTAGTTCGCATCCGAGGGATCGGGAAAAACCCAGAACCCGTCCCCTCCGAAAAGATTTTCCCAGCGGCCGTTGGTAATTCCGCCCGGATACTGCGAGTCACCCATCCACACACTGTTGTCCTGCAGCCCGCCGAAAACGTGATACGGATCGGCGTTGTCTGCGCTTACGTGATAGAACTGCGAGATGGGAAGGTTATTGCCCTTCCACCAGGTGTTGCCGCCGTCGTAGGAATACCAAACGCCGCCGTCATCACCCGCGATGACGTGATCGGTGTTGTCCGGATTCACCCATACATCATGGAAGTCGCCATGTGCGCCATTCCCAATTCCGCTGAAGCTCTTGCCACCGTCCTCGCTCATGATCAGCGTGAGGTCCGGCTTGTAAACTTTGTTCTCGTTCTTCGGATCCACAATCAGGTTTGCGAAATAAAACGGCCGCCACACCATCCAATTACTGCGGTCTCGCTCCTCCCATGTTTTGCCGCCGTCATCCGAGCGGAAAAGTGCGCTGCGCGTTGATTCGATCATCGCGTAGACAACACTTGGTTTTGATGGTGCGATGGTCACCGCAATGCGCCCCCACGGCTTGGCGGGGAGTCCTTTGGCGCTTTTCTCGTCCAGTTCCTTCCATGTCGTCCCGCCATCCGTGGTCTGGAAAAACGCGCTCCCGCTCGCCGCAGTGGAATTCTCACCGCCAGAGCGGAAAGTCCAGCCCTTCCGGCGAAAGTCCCACATGCCCGCAAAAAGAGTGTTCGGGTCCTGCGGGTTCATGGAAATCATCGCGCAACCCGTCGAGAGATTCGCGCCCTTCAGAATCTTGCTCCAGGTCTTTCCGCCATCGGCCGTTTTGTAAACGCCGCGATCCTCGCTGTCGCTCCAAAGTTTTCCCGGCACGCACACATACACCATGTTGCCGTTCTTCGGATCGACAATAATTTTCGCGATGCGCTCGGAATTCCCTAGCCCCATGTTGGTCCAGCTGTCACCACCGTCACTCGACTTGTAGATTCCATTCCCGACCGACACGCTGTTGCGCGTCCACCCTTCCCCCGTTCCTGCCCAAATTGTCTTCGGCGATTGCGGGTCAATCGCCAGGGCGCCGATGGATTGCGCGGACTCCTTGTCGAAAACAGGCTTAAACGTGGTCCCGCCATTCGAGGATTTCCACACGCCGCCGCTGGCCGCCCCAACGTAAACGGTGAGTCGTCCGTCCTCTTTAACCGCTGCGATCGCCGCCACGCGCCCGCTCATCGCTGCGGATCCGATGTTTCGCGCTCCCAGACCGGAGATCGTGTCCGAATCGAACTTCGCTTCTTGCGCCGGCGCAGGTCCGGCACAAATCATCGCGGCGAGAATCGCCGTCATGACAGCAGCAAAGAGATGGATTGTTTTGCGCATATCGGTGGATTCCTCTTCCATAAAGTCGAAGTTTTAGCTCGTTGATGTAAACCCATCCATGGATCTTGGTTGCCGGAGAATCACTCCCCGGAAGGCGGCGCCTTACTCTCCGGTTTGGATACCGGCATCGAAAAATGCGCGTCTTCGAGCGGTACGTTTTGTTCGATCTTTTCGACGGTGATCTGTGCGCGCGAAGCGCTGCCCTTTTGCGCTTGCTCGACAGCAAACGGATAATAGATGCCGTTCACCTGTTCGTAATCGCCGTAATAGAGTTCGCTTTCCTGCAGCGCCCCGCGAATCGTCGTTTGGATTTCCAGTTTCAATTCGAGGTGCGAGTCCGCATCCAGATAGTAGTAGCGTACGTCCCCATTCTTCATGCTCAGCTTGATCTTGAAACAGTCCGTGCCTTCGACCGAATCGTGCCCTACGAGTTCGGCTTTGTGCCCCTTCTCTTTGTAATCCATCAGCGGCCCGTCAATGTCGGAGTCCACCACCAGACTTTTCAAGTCGTCCTGGGAAAGCAGCTCCGGATCTTTGCGCCCGCCAAACGGTGAAATCTGCCATCCCGTCTTGCCGTCGTATGCCTGCACTTGCGCCAGGCCTTGGATAATCAATTCTTCTCGAACCTTGCCCGCACGCTTGTTTTCCTGCCGAAAGTCCGCGCGAAACGAGCCTTGATTGAACTTTGCAGTGGTGCGCAGGCTGTGCACCGATTTCAGCTTTTCCGCTCCTCCATGCGCCTGGATATTCTTGGCAATGACTTCGTCAACGGTCTGCGCCTGCGCGGCGAAGGGAAAAAATGTCAAGGCCGCGAAAACCGGAAGGAACAATCCGACAACCCTGGAACACTCCGCAAACGGAGCAACTCGCAATTCTACTTTCATGAACTCCCCCCCAACCCAACGCGTTGTACAACACCCCAAATGGAAAGGACCGAATCGACGAAACTTTAGTTACTCCGACGCGATCAGCAGCACTTAGTTAGCAGAGTTTTACCCCGCTGCCAAGAAGTTTCCACGCACGGAGCGCTAGAATTCCAGATGTAGCCGCAGAGTCGGCACGACAACCGGTCCACGGTCCCGGTTGTAACCCGGATTATTGACGTGCTGTAGGCCAAACGAAGGGTAAATTCCGCGCCACGCATGCAGTGTGTAGTAGGTCTCAACACTACTTTCGCGCCCGTAATTCAAGCGCCCGTCGCCCAGAAGAAAACCTGATCCGCCCAGCGCAAGGTACTCCTGGTGATCGCGCGAGATTCCGTTCGAAACAAAAACCAGCCCCGCGCGGTCAAATTTTCTGCTCCATCGCCTGCCGTTGCCGCCAACTCCGATTTGCGCCGTCTGGTCCACTTCCGTGTAGGCAAACGACTCGTGCTGGCCCTCGTTCCATCCCCATCGTCCGAATATTCCCACCCAATCATTGAGCGGCTGTTCGAAATTGGCAGCAAATCCATACTTGACCGTTGTTTGCGCCGGATGAGCCGTGATCTCCGGGCTGGGCGTGATCCGCGCGAAGAAATTTTCGACGGCTTCGCTGTAACTTCCCATGTTGGCGTGATTCACAAAACCCAGAAAACGCACAATGCCTTCGCGTTGCCGGACCACACTGCCATGCACCTCGAACTCAATATTCTCAGCGTGCGCCCGGCTCACGTCGGCGTCGAGATGAATGCCGTTCGCGATTTTTGGCATGAGCGCTTCCGCGAACCGCACCGCCCATCTCCGGTCGTGGTATTCCACCATCGCCGCGAACGTAAACCCTCGTGTGTCCGCCGCGTAGTCGTATGTTCCGTTGTTATCCACTGTCCAATTCATGAACTGGAAGTTCGTGTCGCTGCCATAGGCGTTTGCGTCAAAAAAATCCACTATGCTGAATTTCCCAAAGCGAATTTCCAGCCGCCTCACCGGTAGCGCACGCGAAAGTGAGAACGGCGTTCGCGTCGAAGCCGCTTTCTCTCTGCTCAACGGAATAATCTGATGCCACATCAGCCGCGCCACGTACGGAGCTTTGCTCAGCAGCGGATTGCGCACCACATCGAGATTGGTGGCCCCCGCAAGCCCCAGCGCTTCCCCGATTCCATGCCCACCGGTTTCCTGCACATCGCATAGCAGTTCCGTCGTTCCAGTGAGCTGCAACCCGGTAAAAAGTGTCAGCACCCGCGAAGTCGCGTCCTGCGCTTCCGGCGTAAGGCTATTCACTCCCTGATACGGCGAGCGAAACGCCGGATGCCACTGCGAAATGAAATTCGCCTGCCCTGAAATCCACCATCGGTCCGGCTCCGAATGCGCAAACATCGCGGGCGCCGCATCGGCATCCCCTCGAGGATCCGCTGCCGGTGGTCCCGGCGTTTGAGCCTGTGGCGAATCCTCCGCCCGCACCACGGCCGTCGCAACCGAGAATGCCGGGAGCATCGCGCAAATTGCCGTGACGAATGGGAGACTCAAACGCCGCATCCTTGGTGTCCGAAATCTCTTCTTTCCATGGGCCCGGCTCATCGCCCGACAATTACACCCTAAGTTGGTGCCAATGAACGCCTGATGAATGTTGCTGGGAAAGCCTTCGCTTGAATTCTTCTACCCCTTCGTTCTACTTGTTCATCAGGCTCTTGTCACTAGGCCTGGACATTGATACTATACCCCCATAGGGTAGGCAACAAGAAATGTCACACACTTCACGCGAGAAACTGGACCTCGTCAACCGCACCAAGAAAGTCATCGGCCAGCTCGAAAGCGTTCTTCGAGCGCTGAATGAGGATGAGCCATGCGCGGACGCCCTCCAGCGCCTCTCCGCCGCACGTGGCGCCATCAACTCCCTCATGGCCGAGCTTATGGAAGACCACATTCGCAACCACATGCCTCGCAATTCCAAATCTTCTGAAGAAGCGGCCGACGACGTCATCCAGATTGTCCGCACGTACCTGAAATGAGCTAGCGGAGGCGACACGTAGAAGAGAGTCGCGTTTCGAATGAATTTTCTATATCTTCTCTGCACCAATACTCGCGTGGCCGGAATCAAAGCTTTCGAAGGAGACGCTGTGGTGCGAAGGATTTTCACGCTACTCGTCCTCGGTGCATTCCTGATCGCCCCAACTGCGCGCGCGCAGGCCGGCCCTGTCGAAGGCGGCCACGAGCTGCAAGTCTGGACTGGCGGCGGTCACGGACTTAGTGGCAGTCAGTCGGGCGATGGTGTCTGGAACGTTGGCTTTCGTTACGGCCTGATCCTTACCGCTCCGCACGGCCCGGGTTTTCTCCGCGGCCGTCTTGAATACGCGATCGACGCCGTCCCAGTCTTCCTGGTCGTTCAGAAGACGAACACCGCTTACGGCGTTGGCATTAACCCTTTCGCTTTCAAATGGGCGCTCGACACGCGCAGAAGTATCGTTCCCTATTTCGAACTCGGCGGCGGCACTCTCTTTACGAATACCAAAGTCCCCGAAGGAACCTCCCACATCAATTTCACTTCCGGCGGCGCTCTGGGGCTACACTTTCTCCGCAGCAAGCACAACATCAGCACCGAACTTCGCTACATGCATATTTCCAACGCCGGGCTTGCAACTCCGAATCCCGGCATCAACACCATTCAGTTCCGCATTGGCTTTGGTCTGTTCAGTCAAAAGGAATAGCAGCACTGCAGGGCATACGCTTAAAATCATGGTTGGGTGTGCGAGATGAAAATGATTTGGATCTTCGTAGCCGTAGTTGTTCTGCTTCTTGGATTTACTGTCGTCCGCGCGATCAGCACGGGGAAGAAAGCGCCTGCCTCGGGGACTCTCGCGCCGGACTTCACCTTGAATTCGCAGGATGGCAAATCACTGAGTCTCCACGATCTCCGCGGCAAGTGGGTCGTCCTCTATTTCTACCCCAAGGACTTCACAAGCGGCTGCACCAAGGAAGCCCACAATTTCCAGCGTGATCTTAGCCAGTTCGAACAAAAAAACGCCATCATCCTCGGCGTAAGCGTCCAGGACGAACTCACCCATCAGAAGTTTTGCGCCAAGGAAGGACTAAGCTTCAAGCTGTTAGCGGATACGAACTACCAGGTCTCATCCTCTTACGACTCACTCGTGAACCTGGGCCTCGCCAAACTTTCCGCCCGCCATACCTTCCTGATCGATCCCGCCGGGGTAGTTCGCAAAGCCTACCTCAACGTAAACGCCGAAAAACACAGCGCCGAAGTCCTCGGCGATCTTTCGCAACTCCAGCAGCCCTCGGCGTCCCTATGAGCCTCGCCTTTCTGAGGCGGCACGCTCCTGCGCTCAGTTTCCGCAAGCCGTCTCGGCGCCCAGATTGGGATCCTCAGGCAGCGCCGTAAGATTGCCCTTGCCTAGCAACGCGTTCAGCGCGGCAACATCTTTGTTCTTCAATTCCTGCCACGCCGCCAGCGCCTCATTCGAACCTTTGCAAATCCGCCGGTACGCCGCGAACGATTCTTCCGACGGCGCAAAATCCGCTCCATCCACCAACGCCAGCAGCCCCGTCAATTTATCATTCACCGCTATGAAACTCGCCGACTTGGGAGTTTTCAGAATCGGCGTGGCTTCTCCCTCGAGCGCCGCGACTTTTCCGTCCAGCGCGCTGGCCGCCATCGCAATGGGATCTTCCTTCGGCCGCTTCATCAATTCCGCCAGCCCCACGCGCAATTGCTTCGTCTGCTGGTAGCCATCAAAATTCCTCTCCAGTAGCGCGGAAATTCTCAATTGCAGCTCCAGCGAACTCTGCAATTCGTTGCGCGCCACCGTCACCCGCGGATCCATTTTTACCTCTAACGGCTGACGCAGAACCTGCCCTCCCGCTTTCAGTCGCACCTCGTACTTCCCCGGCAGCACCAGCGGTCCCTCGGGCGGCAGCGGTGTCGAGCCCACTATCGCGGCGATCGGATAGTTGTACGGAGACTGCGGGTGCATCGCCCGCGGATCGGCGTACCGTAGATTCCACACAAACCGGTGCATCCCCGCCGATTTGGAAAGCGCTTGCTGATGCCCGATCCAGTATTGCGCCACGAATGGAGTTTCCTCCGGTTCCTTGGGCGCAGCCGCACTCGAAAAACTCTGTACGAGTTTTTCTTCCGCATCGTAAATTCCCAATTGAATTTCACCGCTGGCATTTGCCGGTAAAACGTAATTCAAAATTGCTCCATCCGGTGGATTCTTTCCCGCGGGAACTTCCGGCGGCAGCGGCGTGTCTTGGTTCTCGTCGCGCCGCACGCGGATGGCGGTTCGCGGCGTAAAGAGGTGCGCGCCAGTTGGCACCGTGCGCGCGTCCATCTGCCGCAGCGGCGTCACATCATCCAAAATCCAAAACGAGCGGCCGTAGGTCGCGGCCACCAAATCATCCTGCTCGACCGCCAGATCATGGATGGCAACGACGGGCATATTCAGCCGCAGCGGTTGCCAGTGTTCTCCGTCATCGGAAGAAACGTAAACTCCCGTCTCCGTGCCCGCATATAGCAACCCCTTGCGCACCGGATCTTCCCGCACCGTTCGAACGAAATCGATTTCGCGGATCCCACGCGTGGTCTCTTGCCACGTTTGTCCAAAATCCCGTGTTCGGAAAATATGCGGGTGCAGATCGTCATGATTGTTGCGATTCACGGCGGCGTACGCCGTTCCCGCGTCGAAATGCGATGCCTCCACAATACTCACCGTGCTCCACTCGGAGACGTTTGGCGGAGTGACGTTTTGCCAAACCCTGCCGCTATCTTTCGTCAGCTGAATGTTTCCGTCATCCGTTCCAACCCAGATCACTCCTTCTTTCACCTCCGATGGGGCGATCGTCAGGATCGTGCCTCGCGCCTGTTTCGAATCCTTTTCATCCGGCCGTACGCGCGTCAGATCCCCGCTCACGGCATCCCAGCTCGTGCCGCCATTCGACGTCTTCAGCAGAAATTGCGTCCCGAGATAAAGCAGGTGCGGGTCCTGCGGCGAAAAAACCATCGGAATGGTCCAATTAAACCGGTATTTGCTTTCGAACGATACGGGCGCTGGTGAAATGTCCCGTACCTGCCCCGTCGTTTTCGACAATCGCACGACGCTCCCGCCCGGCCCGGCGTTGTAAACCACATCCGCGTCCAGCGGGTCGGGAATTGTGTAACCGCTTTCTCCCGGTCCGACGGGAAACCAATCGCGCTCCGTAATCTGTCCGTTGTTTCCACGACTGATAATGCCCGCCGTGCCGCTATCTTGCTGCGGTCCATAAACCCAGTAAGGAAACCGGTGATCCGTCGCCACGCGGTAGAATTCTCCCGTCGGCTGGTTATACCAGGTGGTCCAGGACTCTCCTCCGTTCAAGCTGATCGTGGCGCCCTGATCCACACCCAGCATGATTCGCTGGGAATTTGTCGGATCGATCCACACCGTGTGGTAATCGTCGCCGCCCGGCGCGCCTTTGATCGCCGTAAACGTGTGCCCGCCGTCGTTCGAACGGTACAGATTTTGCGACGGCAAATAAACAATGTCGGCGTTTTTCGGGTCAACGAAAATTTCGCTCATGTACCAATACCCGGTGATCCGCTGATCCTCCGTAGCTTTTTTCCAGGTGGCTCCCGCGTCGTCCGAACGGTACAGCCCGCCTTTTTTGTCTTTCGCTTCGAGGATTACGTATACGCGCTGTCCGCGGTTTTCCGGTGCGACGGCAACTCCCGCCCGTCCCCAATCGCCTTCCGGAAGCCCGTGCCCCGTGATTTGTGTCCAGGTGAGTCCTTCATCGACCGACTTATAAAGCCCGCTACCGGGCTCGAACGAAGTTCCCTTTTGTCCGGGCTTGCGAACGCCATGCCAGAGCGTTGCGTACACCACGCGCGGATTTCCCGGCTCAAAGCAAAGATCCACCGCCGCGGTGACATTGTCTTTGTACAGAACTTTCTTCCAGCTCCGCCCGCCGTCCGCCGAGCGGAAAACTCCGCGCTCTTCGTTCGGCCCGGAACTGTGGCCCATTGCGGCGACCAGCACGACATCCGGATTGCGCGGGTCAATCAGGATTCTCCCGATATGCCGCGCGTCGTTCAGACCAACGGATTGCCAGTTCTCTCCGCCGTCAATGGACTTGTAAATTCCATCCCCGTAGCTGCTGTCGGCGAAAATCGTGTTGACGCCCGTTCCGACGTAAATGATGCTCGGATTCGAAGGCGCCAGCGCCAGCGCTCCAATCGAAGCGACCGGCTCTTTGTCAAAAATCGGCTTCCAAACAGTGCCGCCGTCCGTCGTTTTCCAAACGCCTCCGCCGTCTGCGCCGAAATAATAAACTCCGGGATTCCCCGGCACGCCCGCGACCGCATTCACTTTTCCCGCGCGGAATGGCCCGATCATTCGCCATTTCATTTCGGAGTAGAGCGATTCAGGAATCTGCTGCGCCTGGCCGA
>Ga0137395_10001643_pt1 | contig 10488 bp, 9 predicted proteins | sample czobulk216metaG_FD_108283 | JGI IMG/M metagenome (GOLD analysis project Ga0137395, IMG submission 108283) | Vadose zone soil microbial communities from Angelo Coast Range Reserve, California, USA - czobulk2.16 metaG | ecosystem: Environmental > Terrestrial > Soil > Vadose zone | place: USA...
ACGTCTCAAAGCGTGGAAACAGCTTGCGCGATTCTCGGGGCCCGAAGACTGGATCTTCGCAAGCCCGGTGAAGATAGGCAGACAGCCATATTCCTACACCGGGGTGTGGCGGGACTTACAACGCGCTGCCAACGCTTCAGGAATCGGTGGCCTGGGCACGCACGCTTTCAGGCACACATACCGCAGTTGGCTGGATGCAGTGGGCACCACGATTGCAGTTCAACAAAAGATGATGAGACACACGGACATTCGCACCACGATGAACATTTATGGGGACGTGGTAACGGATGAGATGACTACCGCTGGCAGCAAGGTAGCCCGGCTTGCTTTTCCGCTAAACGGAGCGCAAGCAGAGCGCAGCGAGGGGTAAGCCATTGAAAGAATGGCTCCTCAGGTAGGACTCGAACCTACAACCCTCCGGTTAACAGCCGGATGCTCTGCCATTGAGCTACTGAGGAGTGGGAGCACGCAGCTTTGCGTGCTTGCATCGATTACAAAATCATATCAGAGCCCACGTTTGATTGGAAACATCCCAAGATCCGCAGGCGGCAACGGTCGACTTTCTGCCGGGCCGCTGCGCATTCTGCTAACCTAATCTTCAGCATCTCGTCCACCAGAGAAAACATACAAGTGAGGTCTTCGATATGGGAGGTTCGCGTTTGCTGATTGCTATCTTCGGTCTTTCTATTTCCATCTGTGCACTGGCCATCGCGGAGAATTCCGCCGCGGCCGGCTCCACTACCCCCTCCACGCCTGTCGGTCCCCCCAAAGCAAAGGTGGAGCCGGTTGAGGACTCCATACAAGGTCACAAGATCGTCGATCCCTACCGCTATCTGGAAAACGCGAACAATCCTGACACCAAGCTCTACGTCGAACATGAACTCAGTTACACCAAATCGATCCTTGATCCGCTCCCCGGCCGTGACAAAATTAATGCGCGCCTCTCCCAGTTGTTGGAGATCGGCACGGTTGGCGCTCCCCAGATGGGCGGTAAATATTATTTCCATACCCGGCGTGAAGGCAATCAGAATCAGGCCGTCCTCTACGTGCGTGAACAGGTGAACGGTCAAGACCGCGTTCTCGTCGACGTCAACAAGATGTCCACGGACGGGACCGTTGCGCTCGACTGGTGGTTTGCCGCTGAAGACGGCAAGTATGTCGCCTACGGCACGTCTGCCAGCGGCTCCGAAGAAAGCACGCTTCATCTCATCGAAACCGCGACAGGGCAAGTGTTGCCCGACAGCATCGAGCGCACCCGCTTCGCTAGCGTCGCCTGGTTGAAGGACAGCTCTGGTTTCTACTACACCCGCCATCCCAAAAAAGGCGGCGTCCCGGCGGGAGAAGAGGTTTATCACGTCAAGGTTTTCTTCCACCAGGTTGGCAGCGATCCCGCCAAGGATCCGCTAATTTTCGACGAGCGCCCCAACCCGCAGGACATTCCTAACGTCACTCTCTCCGAAGACGACCGCTGGCTGCTGATTAATGTGGAGCACGGCTGGACTAAGACGGAGATGTTCCTGCAGGATCTGCACTCGAAAAATCCTCCCCTCCAAATCACTACCGGCAAGGATTTTCTCTACGGCGGAGAATTCTTCCAGGGCAAACTCTACATCACCACCAACGAAGACGCGCCCCACTATCGGGTCTTCGTCGCCGATGCCAGCAATGCAAAACGCGAAAATTGGAAGGAACTCATCCCCGCCACGGATGCCGTTCTGCAAGATGCGAGCGTAACTGGCGGCAAAATTTTCGCGCAGTACGAACACAATGCAACCTCCGAGCTAAAACTGTTCGCGCTCGATGGCAAAAAGATTTCAGATATCTCGCTGCCTGCCATCGGAGATGTTTTCACCGCCTCTGGCCGCTACGACCGGAACGAAATCTTTTTCGGATTCCAGTCTTTCACCGTCCCCCCCAGCATTTACCGTGTAGATTTAACGGGCACTCCTTTGACGGTCAACGACTCCACAGCCCTGAAGGGCTCTCTGTGGGCCAAGGTCGACGCGCCCTCCATCGATCCATCTGCCTTTGAAGTACAGCAGGTTTGGTACACCTCGAAAGATGGAACCAGGATTCCCATGTTCGTAGTCCACAAAAAGGGAATCGAAAAGAACGGCAAGAACCCCACATTACTGACCGGCTACGGCGGCTTCAACATTTCGCTGAAGCCGACCTTCAATCGCAGCATGTATCTATGGATGGAGCATGGCGGCATTTACGCCGTCGCCAACCTTCGCGGCGGCTCCGAGTTTGGAGAAGACTGGCATCGTGCTGGCATGCTGGAGAAAAAGCAGAATGTCTTCGACGATTTCATTGCCGCCGGAGAATATCTGATCGTGCAAAAATATACCGACAAAGATCATCTGGCCATACAAGGCGGATCGAATGGCGGCCTTCTAATGGGCGCCATGATCACGCAGCGTCCCGACTTGTTCCGCGCCGTGGTATGCGCGGTCCCGTTGCTCGACATGCTGCGCTATCAAAACTTTCAGATCGCAAAACTTTGGATCCCGGAATACGGCTCCTCCGACGATCCCAAGCAGTTCGAAACTCTTTATGCCTATTCGCCCTATCATCACGTGAAAGCAGGTCAGGAGTATCCCGCCATCCTGTTTATGACTGGCGACACCGACACCCGCGTCGATCCCATGCACGCCAAAAAAATGGCTGCGCTGATGCAAGCCGAGGCGAAAAATGGCGCGAGTCCAACCAGGCCAATTCTGCTGCGCATCGAAACCAAAGCCGGCCATGGACAGGGCAAGCCCGTAACCAAGCAGATAGAAGAGAGCACCGATATGTACTCATTCCTGTTCTGGCAACTAGGGGTAAAACCATAACTTACAAATTTGAAAAACAGATAAATAAATAATGGAGCGACGGGCGTCCCCGCCCGTTCCGTTTCCCCTGTGCTCCTCCGTGCCCCCTGTGGTTAAATGATCTTGCCACCTACGTGTCCACTGACCAGAAAATTCGAGTCCTGGTAGCGAAGCCCGGCTTGGACGGCCACGATCGCGGAGCCAAGGTCATCGCCCGCGCCCTCCGCGACGCCGGCATGGAAGTCATCTACACTGGCCTGCGCCAGACTCCAGAGATGATCGTTAACGCCTCGCTGCAAGAAGATGTGCAAGTCATCGGCCTCTCCATTCTCTCGGGCGCGCACAACGCCATCGTTCCACGCGTGATGGACCTGCTGAAGCAAAACAAGATGGACGACGTGCTGGTGTTGGTAGGCGGCATCATCCCCGACCAGGACATCGACGCGCTAAAGAAAATCGGCGTGGCAGGCATCTTCCAGCCCGGCACCCCCATGGATGACATAGTAAAGTTCATCCGCGAGCACGTGAAGCCGCACGGCGTGGCAGCAGTCTGAACAACTCTGCTGTTGTTTGACGTTGTCATCCAAATCAATTTTTGCCATCCTGAGCGAAGCGAAGAACCTACTTCTTGCCAATGCCCCACCGATGTTTGACTCGTTGCGTAGCCATATAGTGCATTATGTCCCGGTGTCCTCGCCGTTCTTCCAAATCGAACTCGACAGCGCAGCCAGCATCCTGCGCCTCACATCGCCAGATGGCACCAACCGCCTCACCCGCTCCTGCGTTCTAGCACTGACCGCCGCGCTGACCAAACTGAAAGACGCACCAAACAAGCGCCCCCTAATCATCGCAGGCAATAATAAATTTTTCTCAGTAGGAGCCGATCTAACAGAAATCGCCGCCTTAACCGGCCCCGAAGCCTACAACTTATCCGCCATTGGACAAGCCCAAATGAACACGATTGCCAGCTATCCTGCCCCAGTCACGGCCGCGATCGAAGGCCACTGCATGGGCGGTGGTCTTGATCTGGCGCTTGCCTGTCACCGCAGAATCGCAGCGCCCAGCGCCATCTTCGGACACCGCGGCGCATCTCTAGGCCTCGTAACCGGTTGGGGAGGGACACAACGCCTACCGTGCCTGATCGGGAAAAGTAGAGCACTCGAACTTTTCATCACCGCGGAAAAGCTCTCCGCCGAGCGCGCCCTTGAAATCGGATTGGTGGACGCGATCGCCGACGATCCGGTCGCCGAGGCCCTGCGGTCGACCGCCACTGGTATAGTAAATTCGTAAAGTAAATGGCTCCTCTATTATTTCTGATTCTGCTCTCATGCCCGAACGTACCGACTCCACGGCTCTCTCCATCAACAACATTCTTCCCACCAAAATTGACCCCAGTTCCCTCCACTTCGAATCCAACATGCGCGCTCTTGCCGACCTCGTTGCCCAGATCCGCAATGAAGAGGAAAAAATTTGCGAAGGCGGGGGCGCGAAGGCCGTCGAAAGCCAGCACGCCAAGTCACGTCTCACCGCGCGCGAGCGCATAAAACTCCTCGCCGATCCCGCCTCTTTTTTTGAACTCGGCCTCTACGCCGCGCACAAAATGTACGAAGAATGGGGAGGTGCCCCGGCAGCAGGCGTCATCACCGGCCTTGCCCGCATCCACACGCGCATGGTCATGCTCATCGTGAACGATGCAACCGTTAAAGCCGGCGCCTTCTTCCCCATGACCTCGAAGAAGGTCATCCGCGCGCAGAATATCGCCATCGAAAATAAAATTCCCGTTATCTATCTAGTCGACTCTGCCGGAGTCTTTCTTCCGCTGCAAGAAGATGTCTTTCCCGATACCGACGATTTTGGCCGCGTCTTCCGCAACAATGCGGTCATGTCGTCAATGGGCGTTCCACAGATCGCCGCCATCATGGGTATGTGCGTTGCCGGCGGAGGCTATCTCCCCGTAATGTGCGATCACGTTCTCATGACCGATGGCAGCGGCCTATTTCTCGCCGGACCCGCGCTCGTGCAGGCCGCCATCGGGCAAAAAATTTCCGCCGAAGAATTAGGAGGAGCCGCCATGCATTCCGCCATCAGCGGCACCGTCGACTTCCGCGAGCCCAATGACGAAGCTTGCCTTGCCCGCATTCGCTCGCTGATCGAAAAGTGGGGATACCGCCGCCAATCTCTCTGGGATCGCAAAGCGCCCGTCGAGCCGGCCATGCCGGCCGAAGAAATTTATGGCGCCTACGATGCTTCGCCCGCGCGCCCTTACGATATGAAAGAAATTCTGGCGCGCGTTGTGGATGAAAGCCGCTTTGACGAATACAAGTCCGAATACGGCAAGACTCTGCTCTGCGGCTACGCCCGCATAGGAGGCTTCGCAGTAGGCATCGTCGCCAACCAAAAACTCCACACCCAGCAGACAGATCACGAAGGCCACAAGCGCGTCGAGTTTGGTGGTGTCATCTACACTGAGTCCGCCGAAAAAGCCGCCCGCTTCATCATGGACTGCAATCAAAATCTGATTCCGCTGATTTTTTTCCACGATGTAAATGGTTTCATGGTCGGTCGCGATGCCGAGTGGAGCGGCATTATTAAAGCCGGAGCGAAGATGGTGAATGCTGTGTCGAATTCCGTCGTGCCCAAAATTGTTGTGATCGTCGGTGGTTCTTTCGGCGCCGGACACTATGCCATGTGCGGCAAAGCTTTCGACCCACGCTTTGTCTTCGCGTGGCCCACCGCAAAGTACGCAGTCATGAGCGGAGACGCCGCCGCTGGCACGCTGGTAGAAATAAAAGTGAAGCAACTGGAGCGCAGCGGCAAAAAGTTGAGCGAAGCGGAAAGAAAAGAGCTTTTCGATTCCACCAGGAAAACATACGAAGAACAAACCGACCCCCGTTACGGAGCCGCCCGCTTGTGGATCGACAAAATAATCGATCCCGCCGACACACGCCAAGCCATCACGCAGGCATTAGAAGCAGCATCCCTGAATCCGGACGTGGCCGAATTTAAAGTAGGAGTACTTCAAACATGATTACCCGGTCCTGGTCTGCTCGAATCTGCATAACGAGCAATGGATCATTGGAGCTGCCATTGAAGTGCATCGAGCTCTTCTTTCCAGTGAGTGCTTTATGCAGAGGTTTGCTCTGTGCCTCGCGTCTCCGTGGTGAAAATGACTGAAACAATCAAACTAATCGAATGCCCCCGCGACGCCTGGCAAGGCCTAAAAGGTCACATCCCCGCCGATCTGAAAACCACCTACCTCAAGGCCCTGATCTCCGCCGGCTTCAAGCACATCGATGCCGTCAGCTTCGTCTCCCCCAACGCTGTCCCCCAGATGGCCGACTCCGAAGAAGTGTTAAAAGAACTCGACCCGCCCGACGACGTGGAGATCATCGGTATCATAGTCAACGAAAAAGGCGCTCAGCGGGCGATCGCGACACAGGCCGTGCGAACGCTTGGCTTTCCTTATTCGTTGTCGCCGACATTTTTGCAGAACAATCAACACCAGACACTCGAGGACGCAATCGAAGAACTGGAAAAGATCGAGAAAAAAGCCGACGAAGCCGGGCTCGGCACCGTCGTTTACATCTCAATGGCCTTCGGCAATCCCTACGGCGATCCATGGACAGTCGAAGAGGTAGTCGAGGCTGTTGGCTTGCTCGAAATCCAGGAGATTCGCACAATTTCGCTTGCCGACACCGTGGGCCTCGCGCCACCAGAAAAAATCAGCGAAGTAGTTTCAGCGGTGATGGCAAAGTACGATTATCTGGAAATAGGGGTCCACCTGCATAGCCGTCCCGACCAAGCCGCGGCAAAAATCATCGCGGCCTACAACGCCGGCTGCCGCCGCTTCGACTCTGCCATCGGCGGCTTAGGCGGATGCCCCTTCGCTCAGGACGATTTAGTCGGAAATATTCCCACGGAAACAGTGATAGAAACTTTGCGCAGCCGCGGGTCGCAATTGCCCCCGCTGAAGTTGCTCGACACTCTCGTCCGGGCGAGCGCCGAAATCGGGACTAGGTATAAAGGTTCCGCGGCTGCGGACTGATCCCCAAGAATTGAATGACCTACAAAACGCTTCAACTCGCGGTCGATTCCGGTATCGCCACCATCACGCTTAACCGCCCCGATAAACGTAACGCCATCAGCTACGAACTTATCGACGATCTCATCCGCGCTTTGGAGGAGGTAAAAAACTCCGCTGCCCGCACTCTCATTCTCACCGGGGCAGGGAAGGCCTTCTGCTCCGGCATGGATCTAGACGATCTAAAATCCCTGATCGGCCGCACGCCCGAGCAGAACCTCGAAGATTCACGAAAAATGGTCAGCCTCTTCCGCTCGCTCTACGAATTTCCTAAGCTCACCATTGCAGCCGTGAATGGCGCAGCCATCGCCGGAGGCACGGGACTGGCTCTGCTCTGCGACTTCACTCTCACCGTGCCAGAAGCCAAGTTCGGCTACACCGAGGTTCGCATCGGCTTCGTGCCCGCTATCGTCGCGACTTTTTTGCTGCGCCAGGTCGGCGAAAAAATTGCTCGCGATCTTCTGCTCACCGGGCGCATCTTCGAGGTGCAAGAAGCTCTCAAAATGGGCCTGATCAACGAAATTGTTGCTGCTGAAAAATTGCTGCCTCGCGCCCGCGAACTCGCGGCGCAGTTGGCTGAGAACAGTCCGCTCTCGCTCTTTAATACCAAGCGCCTGCTGACCGACCACGCACGCGCGGAACTCGATATGCAAATCGAAGCCGCCGTCCGCGAAAATGCGAGCATCCGCGAGAGCGCCGATTTCCGCGAAGGTATCGAGTCGTTTCTGGAAAAGCGCAAGCCAAAGTGGACGGGCCGATGAGCCGCCCCAACTCCTCTGTCTCTTTCAATGAAAAGCGGCCGCCGGCGGTAAATGAAACTCGCATCCGCGTGCGCTACGCCGAAACCGACCAGATGGGAGTCGTTTACCATGCCAATCACTTCGTCTGGTTTGAAATAGGGCGGGTAGAACTGCTTCGCCAATTCGGCTTCAGCTATAAAGATATGGAGCGCGAAGACGACTGCTTCATCGCCGTAGTCGACGCTCGGTGCCGCTACAAGGCTCCCGTACATTATGATGACGAGGTAATCGTGCGGACCTCTCTGAAACATGTACGAGAGAAAGTGATCCGCTTCAGCTACGAACTGCGAAGCGTGGAGGGAAATCTGCTCGCCGAAGGCGAAACGACGCACATAGTGGCCAATTCGAAAATGGAATCGCGTGCGCTGCCAGAAAAATACATGAAGATATTTCGCGCCGCAGTAGGCAGCGGCGAGCGAACGGCGACCCGTGAACGGCGACCCGTGAACGACAGACGATCACCAGCTGTTACTGAGAACTGAGAACCGGGAACTGAGAACTGCCCTTGCAAGCTCTGCACATTAACGGAAACGATCTGACCCTCGAAGCGGTGCGTGAAGCTGCCGTTCAGAGACGGCCCGTGCTTCTCGACCCTGACGCGCGCGAGGCCGTCAACCGCGCTCGTGCCGTCGTCGATGCGCTCGTCGCGAGCAACAAAATTTCATACGCGATTACAACCGGCGTTGGGAAATTGAGCGATGTGCACATCGTCGGCGAACAGGTGCGCGAGCTGCAAATCAACCTGGTGCGTTCCCACGCCGTCGGCGTCGGTGAACCGCTTTCCATAGCCGACACGCGCGCCATGATGCTCCTGCGCGCCAACTCACTCGCGAAGGGCAACTCCGGAGTGCGCGCCATTACCATCGACACCATCTGCGAGATGCTCAACCGCGGCGTGACCCCTATGGTTCCATCGCAGGGAAGCGTCGGAGCAAGCGGCGATCTCGCCCCGCTTGCGCATCTGGCGTTGGCGCTCATCGGTGAAGGCGAATGCTTCGACGAAAAAGGCGTGCGCATTACAAGCGCCGAAGCTTTGAAGCGGGCCCAGATCAAGCCACTGGTGCTGGAAGCCAAAGAAGCAGTGTCGCTGATCAACGGCACGCAAGCCATGCTGGCCATCGGCGCTCTAATGCTGCTTGCCGCGGAGACACTCGTCGACACCGCCGACGTCGTCGGTGCAATGTCATGCGATGCCCTCAAGGGAACCAACGTCGCTTTTGACGAGCGCATTCAAAAGGCGCGCCCCCACACTGGGCAAATCAAAACCGCCGCCAATCTGCGCCGCTTGCTCGAACAAAGCGAAATCCGTGACTCGCATCGCGACTGTGGCCGCGTGCAGGATGCCTATTCGTTGCGCTGTATCCCGCAGGTGCACGGCGCCGTTCGCGACACACTGACGCACTGCCGCCTGATATTCGAAACGGAGACAAACTCCGCCGTCGATAACCCTCTGGTGTTCGTGAAGAATCCGAAAGCGATGGACGGAGAAGGCGACGTGCTCTCCGGTGGAAACTTTCATGGCGAGCCCCTAGCCTTCGCGCTGGATTTTCTTGCGATTGCCCTGAGCGTCCTCGCCGGAATCAGCGAGAGGCGATTGGAGCGCATGGTGAACCCAGCGCTCAGCGAGGGATTGCCGCCGTTTCTCGCGCCCGGGGCCGGTATGAACTCCGGCTTCATGATGCCGCAGGTTACCGCCGCCGCACTCGTGAGCGAGAACAAAGTGCTGGCGCATCCCGCTTCGGTCGATTCGATTACAACCTCCGGAAATAAAGAAGACTTCGTCTCAATGGGAATGACCGCGGCGAATAAGTTGAAGCGAGTCGTAGAGAACACGCGCAACACTCTCGCCATCGAGGCCATGGCCGCCGCGCAGGCAATTGATTTTCTAGCTCCGCTGAAGACGTCCACGCCTTTGCAACAGGCTCACGCAGCGATCCGTTCCGTGTGCGCGACGATGGAAAAAGACCGAGTTATGTATCAGGACTTCGCCCGCATCGCAAATCTGATCGCCAGCGGCAAGTTAGCCGAAGTGTTGCGCTAGCGAAATCCCCGAACCCGTAAAACTTTGTCATCCCGAAAACCTTGTCGTCCTGAGCCCAGCGAAGGACCTGCTTTTAGCAACACCGCTACTTCCGAACATCAAGCCGATTTCGCCGCCGGCCCATCCAACCCCAACTCCGCGGCAATTCCCTTCATCGCCTCGATGCAAAACGCAATATGCTCCTCAAGATCCAATCCAATATCGGCCGCGCCCGCAATAATGTCCTCGCGGTGGACGCTCCGAGCAAAGGCTTTATCCTTCATCTTTTTTCGAACCGACTTAGCCTTGACCTCTGCCAGCGATTTCCCCGGCTTCACCAGAGCGCACGCGGTGATAAATCCGGCAAGCTCGTCGCACGCGAATAGCGCCTTCTCCATCGCAGAAACCCGCGTCACGCCGGTGTATTCGGCATGCGACAGAATGGCGCGGCGCAGCTCTTCGGAATAGCCGCGTTCTTCCAAAATCTCGGATCCTCTATACGGATGGTCTTCGAGGCTGGGATATTTTTCGTAATCGAAATCGTGCAGCAGCCCGACCATCCCCCACAATTCCTGGTCGGCCCCATACTTGCGCGCGTAAGCCCGCATGCACGCCTCCACTGCCAGCGCATGTTTGCGAAGACTTTCTGACTGAGTGAACTCACTTAGTAAACACCATGCGGTTTCGCGTCGATTCACTGCTTTTTCCATAATTGTTTTGAATTTCCTTCGATTTTTGCTGTTCGATTTTACTCTGCGCGTATATCAACCT
>Ga0137395_10001644_pt1 | contig 10486 bp, 9 predicted proteins | sample czobulk216metaG_FD_108283 | JGI IMG/M metagenome (GOLD analysis project Ga0137395, IMG submission 108283) | Vadose zone soil microbial communities from Angelo Coast Range Reserve, California, USA - czobulk2.16 metaG | ecosystem: Environmental > Terrestrial > Soil > Vadose zone | place: USA...
CTTCGGAAACTATATCGGAGTGTTTGGCGGCTGGGCCGTGTGCACGTTCGCACTTGATTTTAATACCGCCGGCTATGTCTTGCGCGCCTTACAAAGTGCGGACACCTGGGATTTGTATTCGGGAATGATCAAAAGCGCCGTCTTCGCGTGGATTGTAATTACGATCGCGTGCAATGCCGGGTTGCATGTCGAAGGTGGCGCGGAAGGTGTAGGACAAGCCACGACCGCCTCGGTCGTGCAAGCTTTGCTTGCAATGCTGGTCACGAACGCGGTGCTTACCGGAGTCTTCTTTTTTGCTGTATGAATTCCAACGAAGCGCCCATCATCGAAGTTGTCGATCTTGTCCGGAAATTCGGAGATCGCACTGTGCTCAACGATATCTCCTTCAACGTCCATCGTGGCGAGACGCTCGTGATTATGGGCGGGAGCGGTTGTGGCAAGAGCACGCTGCTCCGGCATATGATTGGTTCGATGAAACCGACTTCCGGCTCTGTGAAAATCTTCGGCGAAGAAATCGCAACCATGAACGAGCGTGAGATCGGACGTGTCCGGCAACGCTTTGGAATGCTGTTCCAATCCGGTGCCCTGCTGGCATCGCTCACTGTCGGCGAGAATGTGGCGCTGCCACTCTTTCAACACACTGACAAGTCCCCTGACGAAATCGAAGAGATCGTGGAGCAAAAACTCCAGATGGTCGGGCTGACCGGTTTTGAAGATTTGAAGCCGGCTGAGATCAGCGGCGGAATGAAGAAGCGGGTTGGTCTGGCGCGCGCACTCGCGCTCGATCCGGAACTGCTTTTCAGCGATGAACCCACCTCGGGGCTCGATCCGATTATGACCGCGGTTGTCGATCAGTTAACACTTAAACTGGCTCATGGAAGCCACGTGACGGCAGTGGTCGTTTCGCACGATATGACGAGTGCTTTTCGCATCGCGACGCGGATGATCATGCTCGGTCATGGTTCGATCGTCGCACAAGGCACACCCGAAGAAATTCGCACGAGCACTAACGCGGAAGTGCACCAGTTTATCAACGGCGAAGCAGACGGGCCGATCCCGTTGAATCTTTCGCAGGATGAGCACGAGCATCATCAACACGTGAAGCCGCGGCCGTTCGTGAACGCCCGGTTTCGCTTTCATCATAAGACTCCATGAAACGAAATTTCTCCGACTACGTCGTGGCCGTCTCGGTGATCTTGACCAGTTTGGTCCTCCTCGCGGCCCTTACCATCGCGCTTTCCGGCTATCGCTTGAAAAAACCGGCCCGCACTTTGCAGATCAACTACGAAGACGTCACCGGTGTTAAAGTGCACTCCGAGGTCCGTTATGCCGGTGCGCCAGCGGGACGGGTGATCGCGATGCGTCATTTGACTGCAAAGGAGCGTGAATTGTCACCAAACAAAAGAGACGCAGTGCGGGTGACGGTTAGCCTTGACGACGGGATTCCGCCGTTGCCCGCGGACGTGGCGGCGACGCTTAGCTCAGACACGCTACTCGCGCCGAAATTTGTCGCGCTCTCCGCGGGCACGCCGGACAGCAACACACTTGCGAACAACGCTGCGATCGAAGGCCATCCCGCTTATGGCATCGAACAGATTACAGTGGCGGCCGGTCCGTTGTTCGAGAACGCGAACAGGTTGCTAGATAACCTCAACGTCACGGTTACAGATTTGAAAGGTAATCTAGGAGAATTTATGCCGAAGCTGGGGCCCCTGGCCGATTCGCTAAAAATCGACGTGGATAATTTACAGAACGTGGTTAAAAACCTGGACGCTGTGACCAAAGGTGCGGACACAGTGTTGGGAACGGCTGACACATTCATCAGCACGACCGACAAACAACTTCAGGAACAGATGAAGCAACTGCACATAGTTCTCCTGAATTTGAAAGTGGTCACTACGCACGCGAAGGCACTTGTCGAAACGCTCGCTGAAAAACCAAATCGCCTCATATTTAGCGGCAAACCAGCCAAACTCACATCGGAAGCGGAAATCCTCAAGAGCGCTAAACCTCTACCCGCAAAAAAACCGTGATTTGTAGTCACGTCAGTATGCGGCGCATTGTGAATGGAAGTGCGGCGCCGCTGGTTACACGAATTTGCGCGGCAAATGGGGTCAATCGCCCCACCCTTTCGAATATCGACGCATCAGTTTGAAGAAGCGGAGAGTATCGCGCACTGGATGGATGCTGCTCACTTCGTCGGAATAAACGGTAGTGATCGGAACTGATTCGATCCGATAACCTTTGCGGCTGGCGATGATGAGCATTTCGGTTTCGTAATCGAAGCGGCGCGCCCCGACGAGCAACTCAGGAATCAATTGTCGATCTAACATGCGAAAGCCGCATTGGGTGTCCGGGATTTCTTGCCCGCAGGTGCGGCTGATCCGATTGCTCATGTAACGATTCACAATGCGTCGAACAAATGGCATTGCGGTGAGGTTGTTCATGCGATTACCGAGGAAAACACTGCGATCCGCCCCCAGGGCCGCTGCTCCGATAAAACGCTCGATTTCTTCGGGGAGATGCTGACCGTCGGCATCGAGAATGATCACATAAATGAATTGTCGGTCCAACCAGTGCCGCAAGCCTGTCTTAATCGCTTCACCCTTTCCGCGGTTCTGATTATGAACGATGACTTCAGCGCCGGCATCGCGCGCGCACTGCGCGGTTTTGTCGCTCGAGCCGTCATCGACAACGAGCACGTGATCGAGCTGCTCGCGCGTTCGACGAATAACGTCACTGATATGTTTTTCTTCGCGATATGCCGGAATGATCGCAGCAGCCGTTAAACGAATTTGTGCGATCCTGTCCCGGTCCGCTATCGTCATCAGCGCACCACCGGGTGAAAATCGGCCGCATGATAAGAGCTGCGGACGAGTGGACCTGAGGCGACATACAGGAATCCCTTTTTTCGCGCGATGTCGCCGTAATAATTGAATTGATCGGGCGTAATGTACTCCACGACCGGCAAATGTTTTGGGGTCGGGCGCAAATACTGGCCCATTGTTAAAACTTCGCAGCCGACTTCACGCAAATCGTCCATCGTCTGGAAAAGTTCAGTCTCCTTCTCGCCGAGGCCGAGCATCACACCGCTCTTGGTCACAACTTTCGGCGACAATTCTCTCGCGCGCCGCAAAACTTGCAGCGAGGTGCGATATTTGGCACGCGAGCGCACGAGCGGCGTCAGGCGCTCAACGGTTTCCATGTTGTGATTGTAAATGTCTGGTTCGGCGTTCAGCACGATTCGAATGCACCAATCCTGCGCGTGAAAATCCGGGACCAAAACTTCGACAATCACCGATGGATCCATTTCGCGGATCGCGGCGATCGTCCGCGCAAAATGAGCAGCGCCGCCGTCCTTCAGATCATCGCGTGCAACCGCGGTGATCACGACGTGTTTTAATTTCATTCGACGCACCGCCTCGGCGACCCGTTGCGGTTCGTCTTCCTCCAGCGCGTATGGTTTCGCCGTTGTCACCGCGCAAAAGCCGCACGCGCGTGTGCATCGATCGCCCGCAATCATCATCGTGGCCGTGCCCTGGCTCCAGCATTCCCATCGGTTCGGGCATTGCGCGCTTTCACAAACGGTGTGCAACCGCAAATCGGAAATAAGCGCTTTAGTTGAAAAAAAAACCGGGTTCGAAGGCAACCGCACTTTGATCCAGGGCGGCTTCTGTGCCTGGTGGAGCGTCGGATCGATTTTCGCGCAGGACATTGTGCGAAAGTTAACCCACCGTTGAAGAGTTGAAAAGTTAAAGAGACGACGGGCGGATAGAGCGCTTCATCTCTTTAACGCCTTCACGCTCCACAATTACAGCTTCGTTCGGCCCGATAGCGCTTGATAAAGCGTCAGCTCGTCAGCGGATTCCAAACCCCCGCCAGCCGGCAAACCGCGGGCGATTCGCGTCATAGTCAAAGGCTTTTCTTTCAAAAGATCGACAAGGTAATTTGTCGTTGCTTCACCTTCGACATCGGAGGGAAGCGCAAAAATGATCTCGGAAATCTTTTCTCGATCCAGACGTTCGAGCAATTCCTTGATCCGCAGATCCTCGGGGCCGATATGATCTAGCGGCGAAATTTTTCCTCCAAGAGAATGGTATCGGCCGCGGAAAGCGCTCGTCTTCTCCAGGGGAAGAATGTCAGTGGGCTGTTCGACAATGCAGAGCAACTCCAATGAGCGCGAGGAATCCGCGCAAATCTCGCAGATCTCTCCCGTGGTGAAGAACCCGCAGAGCTCGCATGGATGAATAGCTTGACGAGTGTCAGTGATGGCGCGCGCGGTCTGCTCCGGCTGATCGTTTTGCGCACGCACGATCCAAAGTGCAATTCGCTCCGCCGAGCGAGGCCCAACTCCCGGCATTTGTCGCAGTTGCGTAATCAAATTCCGGAGCACGGCCGGATATTCGGTCTTTCTCAAAACGAGTGCGCAGGTTTAGTCGGAGGACATCTCCGTGAGATTCAAAGCGAGCGGCTCGAGCCGACGCAAATAGAACTGCAGCGGAGCATCGTCCTCGTCATCCGATCCCCGCGCCTTCTGGAATGCTGTGTACGCTTCCGCCCAACGTTTTTCTCGATAGAGCACGATCCCGTTCCAGAAAGAGTCCCGGCGCGCGATATGCTCCGGCTTGGCTTCGGATGCAAGCCAAAGCGGCTCGTAAATTTCATGTCGATCTTGCGAATCCGTTTCCATAAGAAAATCGATTGGTCGGGCGACAATTCCGTTGCTCGCGAGATCAAAAGTGCGCGTGCCAATCAGGATATGCGATCCATAGAGACGATTTGCGGCGCAGAATCTGCGCGCCTGCTCGATCGGCTCGCCGCTAGCTAAGAGCGCCGGGCGTTTGCCAGCTTTCACCGGTGCAATAATTATCGTGCCAGAGCTGACGCCGACGTGGGAATCGCAGTTTCCGGGAATTTCTCCGTTATTCTGCCGGCACTCGCGATAATGCCGATCCAAATCGAGCGCAACGTGAACGGCTTTGTCAGCGTGTTCGGCATTACCGTCGGGAAATCCGAAAATGGCGACAACGCCCTCCCCGTCGGCGGCTTGGATATAACCTCCCGCTTCCAGGAGACGGTCAGCCACGTTGCGAATGAACTTTTCTGTAGTTTCGGCAAAGACCGTGGGCCCGGAGTCTTCAGCAAGGCTGTGCTTATTGGCAACGTCGCAGACGATGACGCTCACCTCGTGTCCTCTCGGCTGCAGATCGAACGAAATTGCGCCCTCGAGGAGGCGACGAAGTTCTTTGTTCGACAACCGGTCGGTGAAGAACGTTCTGGACAAATGCGCGCGGTCCCGCCTCAAAAAGACAATCCATCCCTCCGCCACGAGCCATGTGATGACCACCACAAGAATGGAGGGTAGCGGTTGGAAGAAAATGCGATAGAGCGAGCAGACCCAGGAAAGACCTAGCAATTCGATCACTAAAAAAAGAACCAATAAGCGGATGCGGCGCCGCGGCACACTGCTCAGGGTTAGCCAGGTAACGCCAAGCGAGAGTGGTAAGACAATGCCGGGCTGCCACCTCTCACTGATGACTCTCGTGGCGCTGGCGTAATTAGAAAAAAGGCCGGTAACAGCCAACTCAAGACGCGCTATCAAGCCGCTCGCATGCAGCACGCTGACGATCCCAGAAACAGAAAAACCAATTAGGAGCGTAGTGACCAGCGACCGTTTCATCGACAATCAGCCTTTTTGCGCCGCTGCAACTGGATAGTACGATTGCACCACCAGTTCGCTCAAAAATTTATCCGGGGCATCGACGGCCTCGGCATTAAGCACAAACTCTTTTCGACCGGTGTTCTTTTTGATCAGATTCAATCCAAATTGGTAGTCCTTAAATAAATGGGCGCAAAGGTCAGTTATGCTCATCCGCTCCGCTTGCGTGCGTTCAACTAGACGCCGCACTGCTGTTTCATCGAAGACAACTTCCAATTGGTGCTCGTTTTTAAATTTGTCAGCGAATTGACGCACGTCGGCTTCGAGCGTTTGCGCCTCGATCTTGTGTCCCTCGGCCAATAATCGATCAAGCACCCGCTTCGGCTCGCGCACAAGCTCGGCCGTAACGCGCAACTGGCTCAAGCCCGATCCCGCGAGGTGATATTTATAATCACGAAATAACTTCTCGAACACGGTCAACAACCCGCGGGCACCGGTTTTTTCTTTCGCCGCAGCGTCGGCAATCAAGCGCAAGGCTTCATTATCAAAGCTGATCTCAATCCCATAGGCGCGAAATGCGCGCTCATATTGCCGAAGCAAGCTGCCCTCAGAAAACTTCATGATCTTGTAGAGATCATCAGCATCAAGGTCTTCGCAGACCACGCGCACCGGCAACCGGCCGATGAATTCAGGTTCAAACCCGTACTCGACGAAATCCTGGGTTGTGACGTATTGAAATAATTCGTTGTCCATTACCTTCACCGGCTCGGCGCTAAATCCGATCTGACCTTGTGAGATGCGCCGCGAGAGCTGCTGTTTTAATCGCTCGAAAGCACCGCTCACCACGAAAAGAATATGTCGTGTATTGATCGTTTCCCGCTTCGCCTTGCCGCGCTTCTGGAACTCGAACGCGGCCTGCAATTGCGCCTGAAGATCATTCATGCTCCGCACCGGCACCTCGGTTTCTTCCATTAATTTGAGCAAGGTCGTCTGAACACCGCGCCCGCTCACATCGCGCCCGATTAAATTTGCCGCCGACGCAATCTTATCGATCTCGTCGATATAGATGATTCCGAACTGCGCGAGGTTGACGTCGCCATCTGCTTTCTGGACAAGCTCACGCACCAGATCCTCCACATCGCCGCCCACGTAACCAGTCTCGCTAAACTTGGTGGCGTCCGCTTTTACAAATGGAACTTTGATGAGCTCGGCAATATGCTTGATCAGGTAGGTTTTCCCGACACCGGTTGGTCCAACCAAAATCACATTTTGCTTTGCGTATTCGGTTTCCTCGGCCCGGGCAGCGTCTTCCTTCTCGAGCAGACGGAGATAATTGGCGTGATTATAATGATCGCAAACCGCAATCGAGAGCACCTTCTTAGCCTCGTCCTGTTTAATTACAAAGCGGTCGAGATGCGCTTTGATGTCGCGCGGCAGAAAATTAAAAACAAACTCTTCACCGCTCGTTTTCGCCGGCGGCGGCTCTTCGCTCGCGGCAGCAGGCTCCGGTTGGGTAAAAGTCGCGACCGAGACATGATCTCCGAAGTTTGACTTCATAAACTCCGCGATCTTCGTCTTCAGCTCTTCCGGAGAAGGAAATGGCGGTGGTGGGTTTTGTTCCATGCTCGCGATCGAAAAGGTCGCGCGAAAATCTACTCTGGCAACGGTTCGTGTAAATCTGACCCTCCGGGCGCGGAATTCGTTCATCTTCGGTTCGCTGTGAAGATCGCTTTTAATCCACAAAGTCGAGCTGACAAAATTGACGCTCGGTGTTGAACGGAACTCTTTGGAAGTCAAAGACCTCCGCTGCTGGCTCTTATCTAACGAGACCGGGGAATATCTGGAAACAGCTGTGAAATCTGCTCGCGATATTGGGGCCCGGCCTTCCCGGCCGCCTCCGCGAGTTGTCTACCGACTTCTGCCTGGCCGAATTCACTTGCAAACGCGGCGCAGCGCCATTGTCGATCTGCCGCGTCAGGCGCGCTTGGTTGGATGAATGAGATGGAAACTGTAAGAAGCGTCTTCGGCACGAGCTCCGGCCACGTAAGTCGTGCGATACCGTGCGGAAGCTTTAAACTGAGACTCTCGTCGGTCGCGCCGGCTATACCCGTGTATTGGGCGCCGCTGCTATCTGCAAGTGCGCCGGAGAAATGGACCCGGTTAAGATCGTCGATCAGTTTGCTCTTCCAATCGATTAGCCATTGCGCTCTTTTTTCCGCTGTGTTTTGCGTTTGTTTCAGCGACGCGTCGCTCAATTGCACATTTTTGATTGCCTCACTCGCTCCCCAAAAATTATAGCGAGCGATCTGCTCTCTGTAATTGGCGAGCGCTGCGTTCCACGAAGTGGTCTCAAGATCGAGAATCTTTCTTCCGTTCTCCGCATGGGTAGCGACACCCGCTGGTTGCGGATTTAGCGTGCGACGGGCTGGGCTCTTCTCCTTTCCGTTGAGTTCGACTAACGGACCCGATGGTGCCGGTGACGTCTTGGCCGGCGCATTCTCGTGGGGTCTGCGCGCAAAAAAGAAGATCGCTGTTGCCACCAGCGCGATAAGCAAAGCCCCGGAAATCAAAAACCCCGGCTGCGGTCGGCTGCGCGCAACATCGACAGGATCCAAGCCTGTGAGCGCGCACTGTGCCCGCTCCATCTCTGACATCAACTCGTCGTAAGACGAAAAACGTTGCGCGGGATCAGGCACGATCATACGCTGAAAAACGCCGGCTGTCGCTGCAGAAACATCTGGCGCGACAGTCTGCAAATCGAGCGGCCGGCTTTTTAGCTCGAGCAGCACAACGGCCGAATTTGTATCGCCTTCAATTGGTGCTTTGCCCGCGACAGCATGGAAAAGCGTTGCGCCGAGACTATAGATATCGCTGCGGAAATCCTCCGGCTCATTGTTTAATCGCTCTGGCGCGACATAGTATGGCGTGCCCCAAATCTCCTCTCTTGTTTTGGATTCTTGCGTGGCCGCGCCCGCCAGGCCGAAGTCGCTGATCTTCGCTGTCTGTTCATCGACAAATAAAATGTTGGCTGGCTTCACGTCACGATGAATAAGGCCCTGCCGATATGCTGCACGCAGTCCCTTCGCGACTTGAATGCCGAACTCAAGCACTTGTTCTTCCAGCAGCCGATTTCGCTTCTCGATGAGATCATCGAGAGTTCCATGATCGACTAGTTCCATCACGACATAAAATTGGCCATGATCGGTTCCGGATGAGAAGACCTGTATGACATTAGGATGGTTCACGGAGGCGGCAACGCGTGCCTCTTCTCGCAATCGGGAGGTGTGATCCTTATCGCCAGCGAGATCTTTGCGCAGCAATTTCAGCGCCACCAAACGGTCCAAGAGCGTGTCACGCGCCTTGTAAACCGTACCCATCCCACCAAAGCCAAGCGTCTCAAGCAGTATAAAATGATCGAACGTCCGTTCCACCCGCATTTTCTCACCACACCTGGGGCAGACAACTCGCGCCAGTGGTTCCGCGTCGGTTGTATCGATCGCCGTGCTGCAGGCCGGACATGTTTGTGTCATCGCGGATTCCCTTCAACAACCATCCAAACCGACTGTAACATTCAGAAACTTCGGAGCAACGAGATGGCGGCAGCCATTTGAAAACATCCACGAAAAGCTCAAACATCCAATTCGTCGTACCCGAAAATGAGACGAAGGTTCGTCTTGATCGTTTTTTGGCAAAAAAACTTCCGGAATATTCGCGCTCGCGACTTCAACAACTGATCCGGGGTGGATTCGTCCGGCTCAATGGCGCAACAACGCGACCGCGCCATCTTGTGCGGAGCGGGGATAAAATCGAGTTAACCGAGCCGCCGCTGGAAAAGATCGACAATCAACCGGAGCCGATTCCGCTCGAGGTTCTGTTCGAAGACGAAGATATCATTGTCATCAATAAGCCGCCGGGGCTCGTCGTTCATCCGGGCGCGGGTCATCGGCAACACACCTTGGTCAACGCATTGCTCAGCCATTGCGCGACCCTCTCGGGAATCGGCGGCAAAGAACGGCCCGGAATCGTTCACCGTCTCGACAAAGAGACAAGCGGATGCCTTGTCATAGCGAAAAACGATGAGGCGCATCGAGAATTGTCGAGGCAATTTGGAGAGCGGACGGTCGAAAAGATTTATCTTGCGCTTGTCGCTAGAAAATTGCGCAAAGACGCGGGCGTAATCGAAGAAAAAATTGGCCGACACCCCGTGCATCGACAACGAATGAGCGTGGCTTCAGCGCGGGGACGCACGGCCAAGACTGATTATCGCGTCATTTGCTCAGGGGATCAGGCGAGCTTGGTCGAATGCCGGTTGTATAGTGGACGCACCCATCAAATTCGAGTGCATCTTCATCATCTCGGGCACCCAGTGCTCGGCGACAAAGTTTATGCGGCGCACTTAGCGAAAAATTTTCCGCGACACATGCTGCATGCCTGGAAACTTGGATTTCGACATCCACGTAGCGGAGAATCGAAAAGCTTCGAAGCGCCGTTACCCGACGATTTCACAACCGCAATGAAGATGATCCGCGAATCCTAACGAAAATTATAAGACGCGGCTGCTCTAGTTTTTCACAAATCGAAAATCTAGATTGGCGTTTCGGATCTTGGTGAACCAAAACATGAAACAGCGAAAACTCGGACGGGGCGGCCCTGTCGTTTCGGCAATCGGCCTCGGTTGCATGGGGATGTCGGATTTTTATGGCCGACGCGATGACGAAGAGTCGCTCGCCACTATTCGCCGCGCGCTCGAGCTCGGCATCACGTTCTTCGACACCGCGGATATGTACGGACCATACACGAATGAAAAGCTGCTTGGCCGCGCGCTGA
>Ga0137395_10001645_pt1 | contig 10486 bp, 15 predicted proteins | sample czobulk216metaG_FD_108283 | JGI IMG/M metagenome (GOLD analysis project Ga0137395, IMG submission 108283) | Vadose zone soil microbial communities from Angelo Coast Range Reserve, California, USA - czobulk2.16 metaG | ecosystem: Environmental > Terrestrial > Soil > Vadose zone | place: USA...
CTCAATGCCGGCGACGGTGCTGCCTGGTCTGATGCCTCATCGATTCGCATCAGCGCTAAGCAAGACGCTGAGCTGCTGCTCTTTGATATGGCTCATTAGGCATGTCATTGGCCTGCCCGGAAGCGGACGCTCGCCACCGGCAGGTGGGTCAGAACCGGGCATTCCGCCGGGTTAAGGTTGCGTCTGTCGCGCTGGTGTCTTGGAGTCGATGGTCACCGGGGTGATCGAGCTTCAGCGCCTTGGCCACGCCGGCACCGTAGGCCAGTTCGCACTTAGCGAACAACGTGACCTGCCCGCGGAGGCCCTGGCAAGAGTTGGCCAAGGGTCCCTGCACTACTTCTTGGGTGGTGCGGCAGGCTCTGTCGAGGCCGGCGGACCGTCCGAATTCCATGTGTCACGGACGTACAGCCACTTACCGTCCTTCTTTTTGGAGACCGAAAGATACTTTCCCGTATCGATAACATGACCGACCTTGTCCTTCAGCACATAGGTCCCCGAGGACCAGCCCATATCACCACGGGCACCGCCGGCGGGTTTGGCGCCGAGCGAGCTTCCAACGCCCCTTATCTCACCTTGATTATTTAGCCCTGATCCGACAAGAAATCAGGCCGCACAGGGCAGCTCCCGGTTGATGCGCATGAACAAGTCCTCCGTCGCTGGGTTCTTCGCCAGGCGCAAGATCGACCTTCCCGCCGGGCGCAGCAGTAGTGCCGCGCGGTGAAAGAGCGTGAAGCGCAGCGTCTGCACGGTCGCAACGCGCGAGAGTGCGGTGTGTTTGCGCGATCGGCGGCGCTGCTGGGCCCAGTCCTCACTGGGACGAGCTTTAGCCCTTGAAGCGCTCGCTCGCCGAATCGCCGGCAAACTGCGCGTACTTTCCGAAGCTCCCTCATGCCTTCGTGATCCGCGGCGCACCGAACTGGCCGCTGGATACATGCTCGAGACCTATGCACCCTTGAGCGACATAGCCGTTCGATGCGGATTCACAGATCAGCGCCACTTGTGCAAGCACTCTCGCCAGGCCATCGGACACAGCCCACCGGCCTGGCGGCGTGCGCACAGCGCGGCAATCAGCGATGAGCACAAGCGGCCCGAGCAGCAGACGCGTGACGAACTGTCCCTGAGTGATCAGTTCACGACGAATAGATTTCCCGTTCGGGAAGACCCTGACGGAATCCCACTTAGCGTCCCGACTGCAGTTCGCGAGGGGCACTCGCAACTGCCGCAGCGCGGCCCAGCGGCTCGGCATCTCCAGTTTCGGTGGACTAGCTCAGTCGCCAGGACATGGGAGCCCGTGTTCGCTCCCGTGAGCAGTCGGTGAGCGCATCACCGCTAGGATTCGGCCAGAAACACCGCTGCTTGGTGTCCGTCGTCGCCCGACAGTGCAGTCAATTGATATTGAGGAGTGCGCAGAGATGTCAAAGCTAGAAATGCTGACTCCGGAGAACTGTGCAATCCCGCTGATCGACTATCAGCCCGCCATGTACCAGGGCATTCAGTCCGACGACCGCCTCGTCGTGTTCAGCAACGCCCAAGTCCTCGCAAAGACCGCGGAGATCCTGCGTGCGCATTCACCCTATGGCATTCAGGTCCGCTTTTCGAAGTGGGCACTGGGCGAGCATGCCTCGGAGGCCGGCACCAAAGTGGCTTAACACGAGGCTCTTCGAGCCCAAAGGGAGAACACAGCCGTGACGATACAAACACCAAGTAAGCATGAGACGGGGACGGTGCAGGCGATGTCGACGAAAGAAGTTCTCGAGCGACATTTGAAGTGCTTTGGCGATGGGGACCTTGCAGGACTTCTCGCGGATTACGTGCCGGATACCGTGGTGTTCCGGCCAAACGGATTTGGCGGCCCTGGGGGCGGTGTCGCAAAAGGGCCCACCGCGCTCCGGGCGGTCTTTTCCATCGTTCTCGGCGAATTCGCCAGGCCCGGCACGCGGTTCGAGATGCGACAACAGGCGATCGAAGGCGACTATGGCTATATCGTCTGGGAAGCGGAAACCGGACAGAATGTCTACGAACTCGGGTCCGACACCTTCATCGTCAAAGACGGCAAGATCATTGCACAGTCGATCGCTGCTAAGATCGTGCGCAAATGACCGTCGGGCGACACAGCTGAGATCCTTGTAGGGTCTTTCGAACGTACGCCGAGATCACTGTTCAGCGTGCTGTGGGGCGCTAGCAAGGGAGGTTCAGCTTCTCGAGCAACACTTTGAAGCGGGTATCGGGCTGTAGACTCTTGACGCACGGATCAAATTTTACGGACGTCAGCCTACCATCGCGCTGCCGGCGAGGGCGAACCGACGGTTGCCTCAAACCCGGCGGTCATGGCGTTGCGCTGATTTCCGGGCCGCCTGCGGGGTTCATGTCAGCTGCCACCACTGTGACCCAACCGACCGGCCCACTCTGAGACCTCGGGTTCAAACATCACAATCACTCTTGTCCGAGGTTGAGCTTACCGTTGGGTATTGGCGTTGATCGAAGTTGGTGAAGTCCATGTTAGCTTTTCCACTGGTGATCTAAGCGCACGAACGCGAACTCGATCGAAAGGAGACCTGCCAGTCGGCCGTGAAAGTCGCTAAGAGGGTGGACGCGTGATCAGTGGTCCGCAACATCCTCTCCAAGCTCGGCGCCAAGGACCGCACCCAGGCCGGCTGATCGCAGGCTTTTTGGACTCCACTCACTGGATCGCTGGTGGCGTTCGAGGCACTGTGGAATATCTTCCCAGCCGGTCACCCCTGGGGGTGGATCATGCTGGCCACGGTGGGTGCCGCGCTGGCACTGATAGGGCCGGGCGCCTGGTCGTTCGATGCTTGGCTGTTTGGCTGGAAGGAACTCGATCTTCAACCTCGAGAGAGTGAGGTCCCGCCCCCCTGATGGGTCTGCTCTACGCACTCAAATGGTGGCTTTTTGGCCCCAAGAGAGCCCGCGCCTCGGTCACATCTGATGTGAGAACGCTTCCCTCATGGGGCTGCGCGCCCCTGACAATTTGGTCCACAGTATTTGCGAGGACAACGGGAGCCAAGGATCATGAATGCACAGCACCCTGGCGGCATCGGTGCCACTTGGGAACTAGGCGCAAGAGGACCGCGTGAATGGGTCAAGCGCGTCGTGACTCTGCTTGATTCGGCCATTGGCGAGCTTAACCGCGCGGAACACCCGGCGAAGTGCACGCTGATTCAAGCGGCTTCGCTGTTACGTAAGCGGATCGGTCCGCATGCGGCAGGCGCCGCCTCAGACAAGCGAGGACACCTGCTGGCATGGCAGGCGCGCAAGGTCCGTGAGTATGTCGATGGTCATATCTCAGGCCCGATGCCCGTCACGGAGCTCTGCGCGCTCATTCAGCGCAGCGAGGCCCACTTCTCGCGCTCTTTCAAGCGCACGTTCGGCGAGTCACCCCACGCGTTCGTAATCCAGCGTCGCCTAGAGTTGGCGGCTCAATACATGCTTGAGACTGACAGATGCCTGAGCGATATCACGGTGCGCTGCGGCTTCACGGACCTAGCGCACCTGTGCAAGCAATTCCGACAGGCAACTGGGCAGACTCCAGCCGCCTGGAGACGCGCACACCCGGCGCTGAACAATGGTAGCGCGGGGGCGCCTCTAGCAGGTGAGGGCGTGCTCATGGGGGAGGTCTGATCATCAGATGGGCTAGCGCTGCAGCCACGTGCGTAGCAGTTGCGCCGCATAGAGCCGCGTTCCGAGTCTGGCTAACGGTAGAAGAGCGAATAGTGTAGCTGCATGCAATTGGTGTAGCAGAAAGAGAGACTTGCCGGTTGCGCGACCTACCCAATCTTCTGGAACGTGTCATCATGGCCGAGGTATCCGGTGCCGTCTTCGTCGTCGACGATGACCCATCAATGCGCGCGGCACTTGGGGATCTCATCAGCTCCATCGGCCTGCAGGCGCGGTTATTTGCCTCGCCCCAGGAGTTCCTGCAGAGCAACCCGCCGGACATCCTGGGCTGTCTTGTGCTCGACGTGAGACTGCCGGGCATGAGCGGTTTGACGTTTCAGAGTAAGCTCGCGAGAGCGGGAATCGCTTTTCCGGTCATCTTCATCACCGGTCACGGGGATATTCCGATGAGCGTGCGGGCGATGAAGGCCGGGGCGGTAGAGTTCCTTACCAAGCCGTTCCACGATCAGGATCTGCTCGATGCGATCCACACGGCGCTCGAGCGTGACAGGGAAAGGCGTCGGGGGTCGGCGATCGCCGTGCAGCTGCGGGAGCGTTACGCGACGCTGACCGAGCGCGAGCGCCAGATCATGGCGTTCGTGGTCATGGGGCGGGCGAACAAGCAGATCGCGGCCGAGCTCACCCTGAGCGAGATGACGGTGAAGGTTCACCGTGGGCAGGTCATGCGGAAGATGAAGGCGGGGTCGCTGCCCGAGCTGGTGCGGATGGCCGACCGACTCGACGCACGCCACACGTCGTAGGCGAGTACTACCAAAGTAGTAGCGACCATTGCCAAGAGTCGTAGCGACTCCAGCACTCCATAGCCTGTATTGTCCTCGGCACCTGACGGACGCTACCGGCGTCCAATGGCTTAGCGCAGTCCGGGCAGGCTAGTCTCTTCCGTCAATCGCCGAGCGGGAGATTTGAGTGCCGAAAAGGCCGCTGGTCGCGATCGTCGACGATGATGAGTCTATCCGGGAGACGACGAAGGACTTGCTCGAATCGGCGGGATTGGCGGTCGTTACATTCGCGAACGCCTCACTGCTCTTGAAGTTCCGTCGAATAAAAAGCATCTCTTGTCACGATGAGCACGGCACGAGATCTGTCCAAGACCCAATGGGTAGACGCCCGGGAGTCTTGACACGATGCGGGCATCGCACCGATGAGAACAGCCTGCGCCACGCCTCGACTCGAAATCTCACTTGGCTCGCGGAAGAGTGGGATCGCGCGTGGGCATGATCTATTCTTTATGCAGTCCACGCTATCTACACCTGTGCCGCCGTCGGCCGAATCGCAACCCTGAACGGAATTTTTGTCAGGACACACGTGCCCGGTATGAAGCCGACTTTTTGCGGGTTTCCGCTACTGGTGCTGCTTCTTTGCGGACTGCCGAGTGCCCAGGGCATCTCGAGTCCGCACGAAGGTGCGCCTCAGGCGCGGATGAACCCGGATCCGGTTCGACTGAATGTCATCGACGGCGATGACATTCGGTTCTTGCGACTCTCAGGGGTCGAACGCTTATCCCAAAACCGCGTGACACAGATCGTTCAGGATGACCAGGGTTTCATGTGGTTCGCCACTCAGCACGGAGTCGACCGCTACGACGGATACGAGTTCAGGTTGTTCAAGAATGATCCCGCCCAGCCAAACAGCCCATGTGGCGTGTTGATGCTCTCCCTGTTCAAGGACCGATCGGGAACACTTTGGATGGGCTGCGAGCACGGTCTTGATCGATTTGAGCCCACGACTGAGGCTTTTGTTCACTATCACTTCGATCCTGGAACGACGGACGTCGTTCGACATATCTCCGAGGACCCCAGCGGAATGCTGTGGTTATCGACCGGGCATGGCTTGGGCAGGTTAGATCCGCATTCCAGAAAAATCACCTGGTTTCGCCACAACGCCGGGGACCCGCTGAGCCTCAGTAGCGACGATGTAAAGTCAACAGGTAGCGACCGACGAGGGGGCTTCTGGGTAGCAACTGGCGGCGGTCTGGATGCATTTGATCCTAACACCGGCCGCGTAACCTTCCACGTTGAGCTCGCCCACGAGCCGCATGAATTGTCTTTCTATGAGGACCGCCACGGCGTCTTCTGGATTCTCTCGGCTTCCGGCAATGGTCTGGCGGTATTCGATCGTGAGAGCGGCATCGTGACTCCCTACCTATATGCCACGGAACTTTCCGGTACGCCCCTGACGGGCGTCATCCAAATGCTAGAGGATCGAGACGGCAATTTGTGGATCGGGACCTTGTCCGACGGCTTGCTGCGACTTGACCGGGAGAATGCCAAGGTCATTCGCTATCGCAACGATCCTGCCAGCCCAGACAGTCTCCCGGAAAATCGAATCACCACCCTACTTGAAGATCGCGAGGGCGATATCTGGGTCGGGTTCGGCGCGCTGCCACCCATTCTCTTTACGCCACGACCGCCTCCGTTCAAGAGTCTGCCGTTCGATTCCGGCAATCGTGCGAACCTGGGTGAACGGCTGGTCGACGTGATATTCCAAGACCGCCAAGGGGCACTATGGATTGGAACCACCGGCGCATTGGACCGGTGTGATTCCACCGGCCGGCGGTGCACGCACTTCGATATTCCGGGCCGCGGCGTTGCCAGTGATGTGCTGAGCATCGCCGAGGACACGTCGGGCAACTTTTGGGTAGGGACCTCCGGGCAAGGCCTCTGCAGATTCGACCGGATAGCGGGCAAATGCCAGGCACTGTTCCGCCACGCGAACCAAGACCCATCGAGCATCAGCAACGACACGGTCAGCTGCCTGCTGATCGGTCACGACGGAGCCCTGTGGGCGGGAAGCGGAGATGGTCTGAGCAAGTTCGACCCCGTAACTGAACGCTTTACCGTCTACCGCAACGAGAGCTCAGCAAATTCGGCAGGCCAGATGTGGTCGATGGTGGAAGACTCAGACGGTAACCTGTGGATCGGCACCGAGGGCTCGGGCATCCTCAGGTTTGACAGGAGAACACAGCGACTTCGCCAGTTCGCCGGTCCTCAAAGTGGGGTGGCGGCTGTCAGTAGTCCCTACGTAAGTGCGGTGTATATCGATCGCGTGAACAGGCTGTGGGCCGGCACCCTTAACGGTTTAGACCGCATCGACATGTTGACTGGGAGGCGCACGCGATACGCCGAGGACGATGGTCTCGCGAGCACCAAGGTAGCCTGCATACTGGAGCATGCGGGCGGCGACTTGTGGCTGAGCACCGACAAAGGCATCTCGAAGTTCAACCCGCGGACGGGCGTCTTTCAGAATTTCTCCGTTGCCGACGGCGTTCCCGGCGACCTCACCGGATATAGCGCGTGCGTTAAAGGTGCGAACGGAGAGATGTTCTTCGGAGGTTTCGCGGGTGCCACCAGGTTTCGGCCGGATCAGGTTTCTACGGATTCCTATTCTCCACCCGCAGTCCTGACAGCCTTTGATTTGTTTGGCGCGCCGGTAAGCATTCGCCCCGGTTCACCACTCCAGCAAGTGATTGGGTTCACCAAGGAGCTGGCACTGGCGCACAACCAGAACAGCTTTTCCTTCCAGTTTGCAGCACTTAGTTTTCGCAGTCCTTCGACCAGTCGGTACCGTTATAAGCTCGAGGGTCTGGAGCAGAGCTGGCACGAGGTTGGAGGTGACCGCCGGTACGCCGCGTATACTTCCCTGCCTGCCGGAACCTATCGATTCCGCGTCCAAGGCGCAACGAATCGCGGGCCGTGGAGCGAGCCGGGCGTGGCGGTCAGTATTGCAATCAGCCCTGCGTGGTGGGCCACGTGGTGGTTCCAAACGCTCTTGGTGTCGGCGGCGCCGCTCGCGACCCTGTGGTTGTATTCTCTGCGTGCGCGTCAGCTCCACCACCGGTTTGCAGCTCAACTCAAGGCGCGCGAAAGCGAGAGAACGCGCGTCGCGCGTGAATTGCACGACACACTGCTGCAGAGCTTTCAGGGGCTGCTGTTGCGCTTTCAGGTGGCGTACGAACTTCTTCCGGCCCGTCCAACGGAAGCCAAGCACGACTTGGGCGGTGCGATCGATCGCACTGTGCGAGCTATCAGTGAAGGTCGCGCTGCCGTGCAGGGGTTGCGCGCCTCCGCGGTCGAGGACGAGGATCTCGACACTGCGATCAAAGCGCTCGCCGAGGAGCTCGCCAGCGACCGCTATGGGAATCAAGGGGTTGTCCTCCGCCTAAATGTTCAAGGCACCCCACGTCCGCTGCGGCCGATCGCCCGCGATGAGATTTTTCAGATCGCTGGTGAAGCGTTACGCAACGCTCGGCGACATGCACAAGCGTCTGCGATCGAAGTTGAGCTGCACTATGACGAGCGGCAAGTTCGGCTACGAGTCCGTGACAATGGTAAGGGAATCGGGCCGAGGTTCCTCAGTGGGGAGAGTACGACGGGCCACTATGGGTTGGCCGGCATGCGCGAACGCGGCAAGCTCCTCGGGGGAGAGTTGAGCATTTGGACCGCGCCTGCATCGGGAAGCGAGGTTGAGCTCACGGTGCCTGCCGCCCGGGTCTACGCTACGACGCCCTCCAAGGGCCTCGGGTGGCTTTTGAGGAAGCTCTTGGGGAAGATCGCAAAGGTGACCTATGAGTGAAGCCTCCGCAGTCATCCGCATTCTTGCGGTGGATGATCATCCCCTGATCCGCGAGGGCATCGCCCGTCTCATTGAACGCGAGACGGATATGGAACTCGTTGCGGAAGCCGAGAACGGACATGATGCCATCCGGTGGTTCCGCGCCAAACTTCCGGACGTCACGCTGATGGACCTGCAGATGCCGCAGATGAGCGGGCTTGACGCCATCATTGCGATACGCAGCGAATTTCCCGACGCCCGCATCATCGTGCTAACCACTTACCCGGGCGATGTGCAGGTTGTGCGCGCCCTCAAGGCCGGCGCGCAGGCATACCTGCTCAAGACCACGCTGAATACCGAGCTCCGGCAATCCATCCGTGCGGTGCACGCTGGAAGAAAGTCTCTCTCCGCGGAGATTTCTTGTCAGGTCGCTGAGCATGCGACCGACGAGGCACTCACTGCGGCGGAGGTCCGCGTGCTCCGCCTAATCGCTGACGGCCACGCCAACAAAGAAATCGCCGCACGACTCTCGCTGAGTGAGGACACGGTCAAAGGCCAGGTCGGTAGGATCTTATCGAAACTCGGAGCGAGCGACCGGACCCATGCTGCCATGATCGGATTGAAGCGTGGAATTATCACGCTGTAGGTCCACGAAGGTGGGGTCTCAGCGGTCCTTTTGGGTCTATCAGTCGGAGGCGTGATGCATATAACCTTCATAAGGCTATGCGACGGCTCTACTCAACTTTCGCCCAAGGCTCACCCGGGGTCGGGCTCCTGCTGATCCGTCTGCTGACCGGAATCATCGCGATCACTCACGGTGTCAGCGGATTCCGCGGTGAACCGCCGCTTGCGCCCGGTATGTTGCGTGCACTTTGCATCGGTTTGGGCTTGCTTATCGTCATCGGCTCGTGGACCCCAGTCGGCGGCACGCTTCTGGCTCTGACCGCACTTTGGAATGCATTCGCGCACCCGGAGTCGCGCTGGGGTTGCCTGGTGGTCGCGACTCTTGCGGCTGCCCTCGCCCTCCTCGGGCCTGGGATGTGGTCGGTTGATGCGCGCCTCTTCGGATGGAAGCGTCTGGAAATTCGCGACCGAAAGGAGCCTGAGCCCCCGCCCTGAGCCACCCTGAGGGGGATGGCACCCTCCGATGCGGGCTGGCGTTCTCGTCCGCTATTCCTGAACAGAACCGTCACCAGCTCGCAAGCAGAACGCGCTCACCCGCCTAAGAACATCGATTTGCAGCCTGGAGGCGCCTCCACAGGTCGCACGAGGAGGAGAACGGGACACCGCCCGTTAAGTGCCTTGGGACAGCCCCGCCATCCGGCACACCCTCGAACGCAGCCACTGGACCTTGCGTCACGACATGGGGGTTCGCCCGCTCCGCGACTGCTGCGCAGCACTTAGTGGTCCGAGGGGGAAGTGAACGCTGAGCTTCACTCGGCCATTCGACGTGCGTACGGCCCGAAGGCGTGTCTGTTCGCGGCACCGGTGAGTTAGCCACGTCTCTCATGCCAAAGTTCAATCGCCGGGCGAAAAAACGGCCACACGCGAGCAGCAACGTCCCCTCGTTCTGAACAACATTCTGCATAGAGTTTCCTCGATTGCCCCCTATTCGGGGGATATATCGAGCTGCCGCACCGCTATCACACTTTGCTCTGCGTACGAGCGACTACGTTGATTGGAAAGCGATTCATGCCGAGTCCCGCGCGACCAGGACGGTTCGACGGGCCACCGACAAGCGATGAGGCGCCTATTTTTCCTGTTCGAGGAACTGAGTCGTCCGGAGGCGGGCTAACGGTCACCGAAATGGAGCCACTCTTGTGCGGTATTCCGACTACAAATGTTTCCGGTTCGCGTTTGATTCTGGTGTCGCATTCGTCAGCATCGATCACCCGCCGATAAATCTTCTTGATGAAGTTCTGTCACAGGAGTTCGACAAACTTGGCAAGGAGCTCGAGGCCGATGAGAGCGTCCGGGTTGCGGTCGTGCAGAGCGTGCTTCCTGAGTTCTTTATTGCACACTCGGGTTTGGGCCGGGTGGGAACCGCTTCGAAAGTCGTATCCCCGACCGTAACGACATCTACAAGGAGTGGGTAGAATCCCACCCGCGGACGGTTCGAGCACTAACGCTCGCCCCCGCATCAGCCCCTTCGGCGATGCGGGCAACACCTCCAAAGAGAGAATCGAAATCAACGCTAACTTATTGTTTTTATTGGTGCCCGGGAGAGGACTCGAACCTC
>Ga0137395_10001646_pt1 | contig 10486 bp, 14 predicted proteins | sample czobulk216metaG_FD_108283 | JGI IMG/M metagenome (GOLD analysis project Ga0137395, IMG submission 108283) | Vadose zone soil microbial communities from Angelo Coast Range Reserve, California, USA - czobulk2.16 metaG | ecosystem: Environmental > Terrestrial > Soil > Vadose zone | place: USA...
AGTCCAAATCGGAGTGGGTGCGTCATCGAGGTTGATGTTACTGGCCGAACGAAGCGACCACCGCCACCGCGCCGAGGCCCGCGATTGCAAGACCGCTGACGATGCCAATGGTTCTGGCCACGGCGGGAGTAACGCGGGCACGGAAAGCGGCGGTGATCGCGGCGAGGATGAGCCACCAGCTCGCGGAACCGAGCCCTACACCGGCGACCACCAGCGCGGGTCGCGTCCACGAGCCGCTCAACCCAGCGCCAAGCGCCGCTGCGAGCGCAGCGAACGAGATGATCGTCGCGGGGTTGGTGATGGTGAGGCCGAGGATCGAGGCGTAAGCCCACGCAAGCCCGGCGCCATTCGTGTTGGTGGTCGCCTCGCGTGAAGCAGGAGTGCTGATGACCGAACGGATGCCGATGAAGATGAGCGCCAGGCCACCGGCAAGCGCCAGCCAGCGTGCAACCGGGGCCAGCGTAGTCGTGACCACGGCCGCGACACCGAAGACTGCCACCGCTGCGTAGAACGCGTCCGCGGTGGCGACGCCAAGTCCGGACACCAATCCGGTCAGCCAGCCGCGGAGAAGGCTTCTCCTAAGGCAGAGAAAGAAGATCGGCCCGGGTGAAGCCGCGATCGCAAAGCCGAGCGCAAAGCCCCTGATCAGCAGGCTGGCCACCGGTACCTCTCATTGCAGACGTGGATTGTAGTGGCCGTCCAACCTCCACACGGCATTCGAGCCTCGTTCACAGCACGTTCACAACTCCGTCGAATGCTGGGGCCCAGTGAATCCCCGGTTATTCAAGGAGTGAGATCGACATGAGACGCGGACTCGGCTTTTTGGGACTGCTGGTGACGATCGTGATCGTCGCGGTGGTCGGAGTGATCGCCTACCAGGCGGGCTGGTCGGACGGCTTCGCTCAGCACCTGCCGGAGGCAGGCGCGACGGCGGCCCCGGCGGCCAACTACCCGTACTACTACGGCGGCCCGCACTTCTTCGGCTTCGGCTGGATCTTCGGCCTGCTGTTCTTCTTCTTCATCTTCTGGCTGTTCGCCCGGCTGGCGTTCGGCTTCGGAAGATGGGGACACCGAGGCTGGGGCTACGGCGGCGGCTGGCACCAGTACCGTGACGACCGGATGCGCGAGTGGCACGACCGCGTGCACAGCGGCCAGCCGTCGGAATCGCAGACGCCTCCCCCACCCCCTCCGCCCACGACTGCGTAGTTGAACGACGGAATTAGGATGGTCGCCGGAGTGGCGACCATCCTCGTCGTTGACGACGAACCGCGCATCGTGCAGATAGTGCGCGACTACCTACAGCACGGCGGGTTCGCCGTGCTGGTCGCGTCTGACGGACCGACAGCGCTACGCACTGCGCGCACCGGCCGTCCTGACCTGGTGGTTCTGGACCTTGGTCTGCCCGGGCAGGACGGACTCGACGTCGCGCGCGCGCTGCGACGTGACGGAGACGTGCCGATCATCATGCTCACCGCCCGAAGCGACGAGACGGACAAGCTCGTCGGTCTCGAGCTCGGCGCCGACGACTATCTGACGAAGCCGTTCAGCCCAAAGGAGCTGGTGGCTCGAGTGCGCACAGTCTTGCGTCGCGCTGAAGGGTCGAAGCGCCAGTCGGAGCTTATTCGCGTTGGCACCGATGTGACGCTGGACGTGCCTCGGATGGAGGCTCGCTTTGGCGGCCGGCGGGTGGACCTGACCAAGACCGAGTTTCAACTGCTCGCGGCCCTGGCGCGCGAACCAGGCAGGGTGTTCACCCGCTCGCAGCTGCTCGATGCAGTACGCGGCGTGGCGTTCGAGTCGTACGAGCGCGCCATCGACGCTCACGTCAAGAACATCCGCCGCAAGATCGAGCCCGACCCTCGGTCCCCGCGCTACCTGCTGACGGTTTTCGGGGTCGGGTACCGCTTCGCCGAGCCGCCGGCGTCGAAGTGAGCCGTCGCTGGGGGCCGCCCCCGGACCGGCGGCCGCCGTGGTGGCCGGAGGATCGGCCGTGGCCGCCCCAGCGTCGATGGGGCCGGCGTGGCCCGCCCGCATTCGTTTGGCGGTTGGGCTGTCTGCTGCTCATCGCGACGTTCACGCTGGCGGTCGGGAGCTCGATCGCTGTCGGTTACCTGGCAGGGCGTTTCGGAGCCTTGCCGGTGGCGACGTGTGTCGCGGTCGCGTTCCTGCTGCTGGTTTTCGGCGCGGGTCGCGGGATGCGCCGGTTCACACGGCCGATGGACGATCTGATTGACGCAGCCGGTCGCATCGAGCGTGGCGACTACTCGGCGACGATCCCAGAGTCGGGGCCGCGCGAGCTGCGATCGGTCGCGCGTGCGTTCAACTCGATGTCGGCACGGCTCAAGTCGAGCGACGAGCAGCGGAGATCGTTTCTCGCCGACGTTGTGCACGAGCTGCGCACGCCGTTGTCTGTGATTCGCGGCCAGGCCGAAGGCATCGCCGACGGCGTATACGCCGCTGACGCAGAGCACATCGCCCCTATCGTCGACGCCACTCGATCGCTGGAGCTGCTGGTCGAGGACCTGCGGGCGCTGGCGCTGACCGACACCGGCAGCCTCGCGCTGAATCGCGAGCCCATCGATCCGGCGGAGCTGGTCGACGAGACGGTGGCGTCGTTTGCGGCGCAGTCTGACGAGGCGGGCGTGAAATTGACCGCGTCGGCGCCCGCTGGTCTGCCCGTGGTGGACGTCGATCCGACGCGCATGCGCAGCGCTATCGGCAACGTGATCGCCAACGCCCTTCGACACACGCCGCCGGCCGGCTTGGTCTCGGTTTCAGCGGCGGTGGCAGGCGTTGACCGGGTGGTCATTTCGGTGGTTGACACAGGCGAGGGGATCGCGCCCGAGTTGCTGCCCCACGTGTTCGAGCGATTCGTGCGTGGCGCTGGATCCAAGGGCAGCGGTCTGGGCCTGGCGATCGCGCATGACATCACGGTCGCGCATGGCGGGACGATCGATGTGGAGAGCACGCTCGGCGGCGGCACGACCTTCCGGATCTCGCTGCCTGTGGCGAGCACCTAGCCCGCAAGATTCGCGGACGATCGCCCTCACAAGTGATCGGGGTAAGTCTTTATGCGCTTTGCGCTCGCTGCCGTTTTGTTCGTGACGGTGATGTCGTGGGGTGGGACGTCGACTGCATCTACACCGTCTCCGGCCGGCCTGCTTCAACCCGTGCAGCTACCTGTCCAAGGCCGATTTCCAGCAGACGCTGGGCATGTCCTTGGAGGGGTACCGCGCCGGCCAGTCGTGCGGCTACCGAGATGCGCATGGCAACACGTGCCAGGTCAGGGTGCTCGCTGACACCGGTCAATTCGCGGCCTCACAAGCGACGGCCTCCAGTTACGGCGCCGTCGAAAGCCCGGGCGCCGGCGGCAGGAGCTTCTACAGCGCACAGCCCCAGAGCCCGGGCGTGTAGATCTTCGCCCTCGGGCTCATGAAAGGGCCCGGGTTCGCAACCGCGCTGTGCGGCGCAAGGTTCGGATCCAGCAATCCAAAGCCGCAAGCCACGCGGCTCGGAAACCTGATCGCATCGCGACTCTGACGCGGTAAGTAGCTACAGCTTCAGCGAACGGGGAGCCTTACGCCGCCATGCGGTGATGAGGAGCTCCCTGATCAGTTCCGATGGCGCTGCGCTCAGGTTCACACGCACGCCGCCGAGCTTCTTGCCCCACCAGAGCTCCTGACACGCCGACGGGTATTCGCGCACGACGCCGTCGACGTCGAACGCGTCGATCATGACGTTTAGGTGCTCCGAGTCCGGGAGCGTCGCGAAGATTCGTCCTCTGACGCGGAACGAAGGTCGCCCGAAGTGATCCTGCTCGACTGCCTCAGGCAGGGCGAGCGCGAGCGTGCGGACCGTGACTAGTTGAGCGGACTCCAATCCTTCACCGGGACCCACTTGTCCTCCAGACGCTCGAAAACGGAACCGACCGGCGAGTCGACGAAGGGCAGGATGGTCGGGTCGTAGTTCGCGATCGTGTTCACGTCGTATACATCGAAGTTGTCGGGATTGTTCGTGTACTCATCGTCCTCGTTGATCCCCGAGAAGAAGATCCAACCGCTGTCGTCCGGGCGCGTGGGCTGCTCCCGGTACATGAAGCGAACGGGAAAGCCCTCGACAGTGATCCGGTCGGACGCCACGCAGCCCCCGAGGCCGGTCCTGAGCGGCTTGATGTCAGCCGCAGCGAGTTTGAATTTCTTTCTAGTCAAGTTCTTTCTCTATCCAGATGCCCACTTGTTCATCACCAGCCCCGTCCGTTTCGCGGACTTATGCTGACTCGCGTGAATGGTGCGCTGGAGGAGGCATTTCGTGCGCATTCCTGGGCCACACGGCGGCTTCTCGAGTTCTGCCAGGAACTGACTCCCGAGCAGCTGGAGGCCGGTCGTAACGATGCCACCGGCTGGAGCATTCTCGAAACTTTCAGTCACCTCGTCTCCGCCGATGGTTATTACGTTGGAACGCTCAACGGCTCGGGACGGCCTGTGCCGAAGTGGAACGACACAGACGAGCCGGCGTGGGGCATGGACACCCTTTCTGAGCGCTCGGCCATGTTGGCCGGCCTCTGGGAGACCTACCTCACGACAAGCGACGATGCCGAGCGGCTGGTCCTGCTCGACGAGGGCACTTTTGAGTGCCGCGCCGGGGTCGTCGCCGCCCATGCGCTGCACCACGGTGACCTCCACCGCGAGCAGATCTGTTCGATCCTCAGGCGGCAGGGCCTAGAGCCTCCCGACCTGCAGCCGTGGGAGTACGCGATCGACAAGGGACGAGCCCGGTTCATCGCCGCGACTCAGCCTGGCTGATTAAATCGAGTTAGAAGCTGGAGCGCAACCGGCGCGTCAGCGCCGGACATTCAAATCGGCGGGCTTGCCCGCCGCCCGCGACAACGAGCGCGAGCGAAGTGAGTGCGAGTTGGAGCGGGAGACGGGGGATGAAGCCCCGAGTACCAAACACCGCGTTGAATTCAGTTATCGGCTCGCGTAGGACTCAAGTGGCCGGGAACAGTCGCAACGCGGCCCCGACATCAGCCGGCGCTGAGCCGTTAGCGAGGAGTTCGGTTGGTGGACCCAGGGTTCACAGTATCCGAACACCGGGGTTGAGATCCTATTCAGCCCGATTGCTCTCTGAGGGGCGTATTGCCTTCTACCCGCGGCCCGATGGCCAGCGTTTCCAGCTCATCGGCTGCAGTGTCGGCACCGCGCTCCCTGCGAATCAATGCCCCAATACGGCGCGCGTTGTCACGGAACCGATTCTCGACGAGCACACGTTCAATCGCCGCTGCGATCCGCGCGGGAGTGGACCGTGGCGAGAGCCGGATACCAGCACCGGCCGCGGCGATCCGTGCCGCGTTGTCGGGCTGATCAGCGACGAGTGGGAGGCAAACAAGCGGCAAGCCATGGACGAGTGCCTTGGTCACCGTGCTGAGCCCGCACTGCGTAACCACGGCGGCCGCGCTGGGAAGCACGGCCGCGTGCGAAACGAATACTTCCAGTTTGGCGTTCGGGGGAGGCTTGAAGGTCTCCGCAGCGAGAACCGGTCCCAGTGTCACGAGCGCCCGGATCGGAAGGTCGGCGATGGCCTCGAGCAATTTGTGCATGAGTGGAAGTTGTCCTTGATCCAGGGTGCTCAGGCTGACGAGCACCAACGGCCGCGGATCGTCGGCAGACCAGGGCGACTGCCATGGGGTGGGAGCGGCGTCGTCGAGTGGGATGCCGGTATATCGAACGTTTGACGGCAGTCCGTCACTGGTGAAGTCGAAGCTGCGACTGGACAAGATGAGCATCCGCGCGGCCGCAGCGTACTGATCAAACGGTGACGCGAGTCGGTTGAGTCCTAAGTTGGCGCGGGCGTGGTTGAGCGAGGGCAACGCTTCGCGGGTGGCGACCCATCTGAGAGCTGCTCCCCATGCCCTGTCACGCAGGCGGTCTCCCACGAATCGCTCGGGCCCGAAACCGGCACCGGGGGGTGGAAGCCCGCGAACCGGGCCGGGGTACATCGCGTTGTGTACGAGAACAGCCGTCGGGATGCCTGCCCGCTCGGCGGCCGCGATTGCGCCGAGTAGGTAGTGGTCGGCGACCGCGACGTCCGGGGGTTCGCGGGCCAGCTCGGCGGCCATCGCATCCGCCCAAACGGGTGCCCACCACGACGCAGTCCCTAGGTTTCGACCGCGACTGAGACGGCCGGGTGTCCAGCCCATGAGCAGCCCGCGCCGTGCCGGCGCTGTGTCGTGCGGATTCGCCGAAGGCGTCGGAAGCGTAATTGCTGTCGCGCCGGCGCGGGTGACAGCGTCCAGGAGAGGAGTTGTCGGGGGCGGCCGGGGAACCCAGAGGCGAGGGCCCGCCAAGACGCGGACACGATGCCCACGTGCCGCAAGTTTGCCGACGACTGGCATGATCAGGTGGACGTTGCCGCCCCCGTGAAACATGGCGAACAGGAACGACTTACTCGAAGTCTCGCCCGTACCCATCGCTATATCCTGCGCAGCGTTAACGAAAAGGCAAGCTATGAGAAACGGCCCACGTCCATGACCCCTTCCGCGATTCACCGGCATCGTCCCCGACCTTCCGTATCCCCAGTGCGCCACGGTCGTCGGTGGGCCGATCAAGTTTCCGGGCCAATGGAGGTCGTCGAGTGGCTGTTGGACTCCGACCCGGCGATGCGCTGGAAGAATCGGCTCACTGAGGGCTGCCACACCGCTTATCGGAGGACAACCCTACGTCACCCGAGATGGCGGTCGTGCTGACGCTGACCTTGCTGAGGCTCGACAGCTCCGCCACCACGATGGTGTCGCCGGCGGCCGCGATGGGATTGGCCCGGCCGAGTTCTGGTGGCCCGTGGTGGACTCGAACCACATCCACCTCTGCCGTCGCCCGATGTGGCGCCGTGCTGACGAGAGTGGGAAGTCGAGTAAGCGGGAGACGGGCTTCGAACCCGCTACCTCGACCTTGGCAAGGTCGCGCTCTACCAAGTGAGCTACTCCCGCTCGGAGAGAAAAAGATGATACCGGCTAGCGCCGGTACCTCCATTTGTACCTCCATGTGAAGAACGCCGTTGCAAGCCCCCACAGAATCGCCATCGCCGGCAGCACGAACGCGGGCGGCAGATGTGGCAAGCCCACGCCCTCGAAGAATCCGTAACCGAACGTCAGCAGAGCCGTCGCGCCCAGGGACGAACCGAAGGCAAGCAGCTGAATCCGCGCCTCCAGATCGTCCAGCCGGGTCAATGCGCGGACGAACACAACCAGTGCAATAAGCGCCGGCACAACAGGCAGCGCTGCGATGTAGTAACGCCACTCGGCGTCAGAGTTGGCCTGGATCAGTGTGATCGAGCCCACGAGCACCATCAAATACGCAAGCATCGCGAACCCGAAGTTGATCTGCGAGCGGTACGTGACCCATGAGGACTGCGTCGCCGGCGGCAGCGGTGCACTCGGTGGAGGCCCGGCGAACACTGGAAGCGGCGCCTCGGTCCTCCTGAAGGGCGAGGCGGCATCCGCGAAGGGGGTCTCGAGCGGCTGACTCGCGGTTTCCGAGGGCACCGGTTGGGTGGACAAGACCTCGGGAAGCTTACCCGACGCGGGCTGCACCGCTAGCTCTCGGAGCGGTCCTCGATCTCCCACGCATGGTCCATCGTGTGCCACGCAATGCGCCGCGCCATGTAGCGCGCTGAACGGCCGCCCTCGCGCCGCGGCTTGCCGTCCGCGCCAATGCGAAAAGCTTCGAGCCACGCCTCACGCAGCCCCTTGATGGCCCTGCTGTCCCCCACCTCGGGCTGCTTGAGCTTGAGCGCAAAGCTGGATCCGTAGCCTGCTTCGGCGCCAAGAACATGCTCAACGATCTTGTCGCGATCGCGGCCGCCGCCACGCGGACCTTTGCGCAGAGAAGCCGGCGCTTTCTTGACGACTCCATCGAACACTTTCCACGTCGCCTCGACCAGTGAGCACATGCGCTCGACCTCGGCTTTCGACATCGGCTGCAGCTCGAGCTTGGACATCTTGCCGGGCGCGCCGAATTCGGTGGTGGCATCACCGCGGAGATGGTCAACGTCGTCGAAGTTCGAGCGACCTACGGGGAACGGCACACCCGCAGTCTTTGCGACCACCGCATAGCGAGGCGCGTAATCGCTCAGCGCCTGAAGCGCCAGCTCCTGATTCTTCCCCGCCCTGCACCATCCCGGCCACTCGATCGCGCTGGCAAACGTCCTCTTCGACCCGATCTCAAAAACGACGCGCGTGGCCGCCACGAGGCAAGATTAGTGCCGTGGCGCGCGCACCGATGAAGATGCCGAAGCCCTCCGAACAGGCGAAGGCCGCATTCACCACGCTCGTGCCAGACGAGCCCGCGATCACGCTCAAGCCGATGTTCGGCAACCTGGCCGCATTCGTGAACGGCAACATGTTCGCCGGCCTGTTCGGTGAGGACCTGTTCGTGCGCCTACCCGACGCGGACGCGCAGCCGATCATGAAAGCAGGGGGCCGCCCGTTCGAACCGGTGGCCGGCCACGCCATGTCCGGCTACGTCGTGGTGACCGCCAGCTGGCAGAAGAAGCCTGACGCGGTGCGCGCGCACATCACGCGCGCGCTGACGCTTACGCGGGCCATGCCCGCGAAGGCTAAGAAGCCGGCGGCCGCCGCGAAAAAGAAGCGCTAGCTAACGCTTCTTCGGCTTCGACTTCTCCTGGGCCGTCTCGCCGTCGGTGGCTGACTGCGCGGCAGCCGCAACTTCGACGGGGGCTGCGGCCGCCTCCGCTGCCGCCGCCTGAGCGAACTCCGCGGCGACCTTCGGTCCCATCGACACGTTGCCGCTGAGGCTCGCGCCGTCCTGCATGATCAGGCGAGGCACCCGCACGTCGCCGACGATGGATCCGCTTCGGCCGATGACGAGCTTCTTCGATGCCGTCACCGCGCCGTTGACCTGGCCGCTGACGTTCACCTCGCGGCCCGCGACCGTTGCTTTCACCGTCGCCGCCTCAGTCACGTCCACATCGCCCGTGGCCTCGATCTGGCCCTCGAGCGTGCCGCTGACGCGAAGGTTCCCCTCGATGTACAGCTCACCGATGAGCCGGTCGCGCGGTCCGAGCATGACGACGCTGGTCTCGTTTTCGGTCATTGACTTCGCTCCAGTGTCCAGCTGCTTGGGCGTGGGCCTAGCTTCCCGAAGACTGCTCAAAGCTTCCCATGTGAATGTGGCCGTTGAAGGTGGCGCCGTCCTCGATCTGTAGTCGCTTCACGGTCACGTCGCCGTTGAGCTTGGCGGACTTGCCCAGCGTGAGCTTGTCGCGCGCGGTCAGCATGCCCTCGACGTCACCCTTGATGGTCACGTTGGATCCTTCGACGAGCGCCTTCACGGTCGCACCGCTGCCGACCTCGAAGTTGCCCGTGATCCGGAACTCGCCCTGGGCTTGTCCCTGCACGGTCATGTGCCCGTTGTAGGTGAGCTTGCCTTCCAGGCTGTCGCCCGGGCCCAACGTGATCTTGTTGGAACCGTCGCGGCGCGACTCCACGCCGTCTGCGTTAGCCTCGACTGGCGCGGTGTCGGCAACCGCGTGCTGTGTGTCCATACAAAACCCCCGTCGTTAGTGTCTACCCGTCGTTAAGCGAGTGACAAGGATACTTCACGGTCGCGAACACAGATCGGCGACAAAACGACGGCGTTGCCAGGCAACACTAAGTATCCCTGTCCCGACCAGGTATCCCTCTCCCGCTTGCGGGAGCACAAATTGAGCGCGAGTAAGGCGTCCTGACCGCGCCTGGCGCGCAGGGTCGGGGTGAGGGCCGTCGACGAAGGAGACAGAATGAATGAGGAATCGATCCGCCGCCAAATCGCCTCGGAGTTCGAAGGCGTGGACGTGGAGATCGGATCCAAAGAAGCAGGAGCGCCTGAGGTCGCATGGGGCGACACCTTCTTCATCTATGACCCTCAGCGCAACCTCGAAGGCTCACGCCGCTTTCCGTTCGCGACCATCGTCACCAAGGACTACGGCGATTTCGACAACGAGTCGAATCTCAACCGTCCTGAAGTGTTCCGACTGAACGTCGGGGTGTCGAAAGAGACGTACGCGTCCCTGTTCCCCGCCGATGCTCAGCACGATTTCAGCGCGCTCGACGTCCTGATGCCTCATCCGGTCTACGGCCCGAATCACTGGGTCTGCGTGTTGAACCCATCGGACAAAACGTTCGAGAACCTCAAGCCACTGCTGACCGAGGCGTATCGGATTGCCGTCAGGCGGTTCGAGAGTCGAGCGACGTCGCGCGAGTGACGTCCGGCGCCACGGGTCATCCTTAGCAACAATGCACCACTCGCACTCACATGGCGACGTCGGCCGCTTCGACGAATGGGCTCCGCGCTATGAGCGCCACTGGATGCAGCGCCTGATCTTCGGCCCGATCCAGTCGACGCTGCTCGACCTGGCGGCGTCGCAGGCGCCGCGGCCGGCCTCGATCCTCGACGTGGGATGCGGAACCGGCCGGTTGCTGCGCACCGCCTCG
>Ga0137395_10001649_pt1 | contig 10465 bp, 10 predicted proteins | sample czobulk216metaG_FD_108283 | JGI IMG/M metagenome (GOLD analysis project Ga0137395, IMG submission 108283) | Vadose zone soil microbial communities from Angelo Coast Range Reserve, California, USA - czobulk2.16 metaG | ecosystem: Environmental > Terrestrial > Soil > Vadose zone | place: USA...
ACTTAGGCTGCGTCGCTCCGCCCTCCCCCGGTCGTGTCCCCCTTGTTCTTGTCGTTCTTCTTGAAGAACCAGATCGCGAGCATCACGACCGCAACGATCAGCGCGATCTTCACGACCAACATGAGGACCGGAAACAGCACGAACGAAGCAACCTTCCAGAGAGCGAAGCCGGCGACGCCGAGCGCGGCGAGCTGCAGGAACGGCTTGGCCATGGCTGATCCTAGCGATTAAGTGAATGAGATCCTACGGACGAAGTCGCCCTCCGGTGTCACTCACCCCAGATCGACGTGCTGTTCATGCTGACCGGTTTCGAGGCGTTCGACACCCTGGCAGGCGCGGGGACCGACCGACGTAACGCCCGTCGTGCTACGCCTCGCGCGTGCCCCGCTGGGATTGAACGAGAGCGGCTAGACCGTTACGTTCTGGACCGCGAGCCGTCTCTTCCTCTCCCTGGGACTTCCGCCATGGGCAGCGTGCGCAGTCTCCGCAGCGTCGCAGGGCTCTGTGTCCTCCTCGCGACCGCCGCCTGCTTCTTCAACCGCCACCGCGCAGGTTCGGCACGCGCTTCCGCTACGCCCCCCGCTTCCTCCACTGGGGAAATCGCGCTCGCCGTCACCAACCATAATTTCCTCGACGTGGTCGTGTACGTGCTGCACGACGGCCAGCAGACCCGCGTGGGAACGGTGACCGGCTCGTCGTCCGCGATCTTCTATCTTCCGGGACGGCTCCTGGGCCAGGGGCGCGAGCTACAGCTCCTCGGCCACCCGATCGGCGGCACCGATCTCGCCAGCACGGAGACCATCGTCGTGCAGCCGGGGCAATACATCGAGTGGACCCTCGAGACCGACCTGCGCCGCTCCAGCGTCGGGGTGTACTGATGAAAACGAGACTCACTTCGCGGTCGGAGGCCCCGGAGGAGCATAGATGTTACCGCTGCCGTGAGCGGCCAAACTGAACCCCGCAGCGGCCGCCACGATACCAACCACGCTCGCACCGGCGAGCAACACACTTCTGCTCTTCGCGAGTTGGCGCGTCTCGACCGACGCGACGAAGCCCATGGGAATTCGCACCGTTTCGCCGGACCAGGAGGTTTGCGGCCCCTGGCGCAGCTCGACCGATGCGACCGAAACGAGCAACGCTCGGTCGTCGCTGCCGAGGTAGCGGCCGCGCACGATGAAAGCGTTCGGGCCGAGGGAGCGCGTCAGCGAGTCGGACCCCACATCGGTCAGGGTCAGTGCCAGGTACGTCCCCGGTCGCGGGTCCAGCGTGGTGACGGGCATGTAGTTGTAACACCCCGCCGTCGCACAGATCGTCAGCAGGATCGCGGTGCGCATGTCGCTACCCCCCCTCCCCTTCTAGCGCGGCACCCCGCCGCCGCTACCGGAAGAAGGTGAGCCCACCGAGAAGCCGCCCCTGACGAACTCCCAAGTCGCCAGCGAGCCTCCGAGGAGCGCCGCTCCGAGGATCACACTGCGTCCCAGAGAGAACCGCCGCTTGTGCAGTGTACCGATCGCCGCCCGCGGCACGCGCACCTGCTCCCTGCTCCACGACATGACGCGCCCGGCGCGATCCTCGACCGCCGTCACCGACAAGACGAAGGCCGAGCTCTCCGTCGTGACGACATCTCCACGCAGCATGTTGACGCCGGGCCCGAGATAGCGGGCGAGCGTGTCCGACCCGAACACGGTCAGCTCGGCCTCGACGCGAGCGCCAGCCGACGGCTCAACGCCGGCCAGCGGCACGTACGCGTAGCATCCCGAGAGCACCCCCGACACCAGCAACCAGGGAAGCAGTCGAGACCTCATGCACTCCAACACCCGTCCCCCCCGTCAGCACGGGTTCGGATCGTTCGGGTTCCTGAACCCCGGATTGGCCGGCGGCGGCGTCACCACGTTGCCACCGGACTGGTTCTGCACGTTGCGGTTCGGAATGTTGGAGTTGACGTTCTCTTCCGTGGTCCCGTAGTACAGCCGACCGGGCACCTTGTTGCCAAAGGTGGTCGTCGGGTACGCCGTGATCGCGGGGTAGCACGTCCGCTTATAGTCGTTCCATACCTCGATGTTCTGGTACAGTGCGATGTACTTCTCCTCCATGATGTCGCTGACGGTGGCGATCGTCTTCGCCCCCAGTCCGGGCACAGTGGCGCGTGCGTTGTCGAAATGCGTCTGCGCGTTGGCGGTCTGCCCCAGCCGGAAGTACGCCTCCGCCAGAATCAGCTCGTTCTCGACGTAGGTGACGATCGGTTGGCCGAAGTCGGGCCGGTTGCGCAGCCCGGTCAGCGAAGAGACTCCGGCCGGCGAGGTGGTATTGGCGGGCGGGAGACCCTGCCCGCCGTACCCTGGGCCCGGGTTGGCGGGACCGAAATACCGCCGCAGCCGGAACGTGTCATTCCGAGCGACCATCAGATCGGCGAGGTTCTGGCCCGCCACCACGTACTGGCCGAAGCCAGAGCGAGCATAGAACTGGAACCAGAGATTGTCCTCACCCGGGTTCGTCGTGTGCACGGAGTTCAAGTCATTGGCGGGCGACTTGATCCCCTTCAACCCGTAGGTAATCGCGTTGTTGAGGGCTCCAGCGTCGAAACCCGTTGGCGTCTCGACCGTGTGCATGAAGAGACGCGCCTTGATGGTGTTGGCCGCATCGATCCACTTCGAGGTGTTCCCCTGATAGACCAGATCCAATATGCCGGGACCGGGACCCGTGCCGCCCAGGTTGGTGATCGCCTGGTCCAGCAGCCCCTGGAGATCGGCGTACACCTGCGCCTGCGGATCGAGGTGCGGTGTGGTCGCGTTACTGACCGCCTCCCGGTAGGGGACATCGCCGTAAATGTCCGCCGCCACGGCGATGTCCAGCACCTCCCAGATCTGTGCAATGCCGAGGTACTGCTTATCCCCTCTCGCGGTCAACGCGGCCTCGACCTGTCGGACGTCCACCAGGCCCCCGCCTTCGTAAATGGAGGAAAACGCGGCGCTCGGGGTGTCCTCGCTCGCGATGTTGTACTTCTCGAGCGTCGATAGGAAGTTGCTGGTGCCGGTACATTGCTGGAGCCACATGCAGCCGACCAGCGCGATGATCCCTTCCTGCTGGGCAAATTGCCCGGCCTGGACCGCAACGAAGAGCTGATCCGCGGTCGCCTGGCTCGGGTTGTTGGGGTCGAGCCGTACCTTGTCGGACGACAGAAAGTTGCTGCATGCGCCCGTCCCCAGCACCGCCAAGGACGTCGCGAGGCTGAGCGTCATCAGTCTGCGCATAGAGTCACCCTCCTTGGCGTTAGTGGTTCAAGGTCACCGAGAAGACGAACGAGCGCGTCTGTGGCATGTTGAAATAGTCCCTGCCGCGCGTCGCGATGACCGACCCACCGAGATTCGTTTCCGGATCGTAGCCGGTGTAGTTGGTCCACGTGTGGAGGTTGCGACCGGCGACGCGCACGTCGACGGAGGTGAACCCGAACGTGCGCTGCACCCAGGGCTCGTCGAACGTGTACGCCACGCTGATCTCGCGCAGCTTCACGAACCCGGCGTCCTCCATGAATTGCTCCGGGGTGCCGCCGAACAGGCCGCCGATATCGGTATACCAGTTCTCGCCGATCGGAACCGGTGTGCCGGCGCCGGGACCGACGACTGGACCGACGATCGGTGAACCAGCTTGTCCGATGACGTGCGCGTTGCCGACGCACGTCGCTCCGGAGCAGTCGGCACGCACGTCGGTGTCCTTGTGCGTCCCGTATGCGTACAACGCGGCCTTGGTGCCGTTATCCATCTGGCCACCGTGCCGGATATCGAGCAGGCCGGACAGCTGCAGCTTCCGGTAGCGGAACGAGCTGCGGATGCTGCCGGTCCAACGCGGATTGGGATTGCCGATCACGCGCTGGGTGTTGTCGAGCACGGGAAAGCCGGTCAGGCTGTCGATGTAATAGGCGCCGACGGGAGCCCCGCCGCAGGGATGTGCGGCATCCCGTGGCGCGTGGATGTCCAGGTCATGGCCGGCCACCACCGCACCCATCCCCGCGGGGCTCAACCCGCAGCGGGCAAGGCCGACGTCGTAAAACACGCCGACCTCCTGACCCGCGATCACCGCCGCCCGGGGCGACGTGATGTTGGGATCGAGGTAGACGAACTTCGGACCACCCAGGTCCTCCACCAGGCTGCGGTTGCTGGCCCACTGCAACCCGATATCCCAGCTGTAGGTGGCCGTTTGCACCGGCCGGATGTTGAGGGACGTCTCGAACCCGCGGTTGCGGAACGTCGCGGAGTTTCGGGCCTCGCGCTCGTAGCCCGTGGACGGCGCCAACGGTGTCAGCAGGATGACGTCGTACGTCTTCGCGATGTAATAGGTGAAGGCCAGGTCCGCCTTGTCGCGGAACAGGCCGAGGTCGAATCCCGTCTCGAGCTCCTTGGTGCGCTCCGGCCGCAGCGTGTTCGCGCCCTTCACGATGCTCGAGGCGAGGCCGCCGAAGCCCGACTGCGTGGGATTCGCGCCCATCCCCTGGGTGTATCCGCCGAGCACGGTAATCCCGGAAAACACGGACGACGTGAGGTAGGGATCGGGCTCCTGCCCCGCCTCGCCGTACGAGGCCCGCAGCTTGCCGTAGGTCAATATCGGCCGCTCGCCGATGGCCTTCGTGAACTCCCACGCGAGGCTCGCCTTGGGGAACCAGCTGCGCAGGTGATTCTGGTCGAACGTCGAGGAGCCGTCGTTGCGCAAGGCACCCGTCATGTGCAGCTGATCGCGAAAGTCGAGCGTCACCTGACCGAAATAGGACGCGTCGTGAATCACGGTCTCCGCGTCGATCGGCACGTCGCGCGTCACGGTGTTGCTGAGCTTGTACGGCAGCGGCGCGATCAACGTCCGCCCCACGTTGGCCAGCTGGCGCACGTTGCGGCTGTTGAGGTTTTGACCGAGCGTGAGCGTACCGCCGAAATCGGAGCTGAAGGTGTGCTGGAGCGTCGCCGTCAGATTGTGGTCGATCTGGTAGTTGATCAGCTTGCCCTCCGTCACCCGACCGCCGACGGTCGGCGGCGTGGTCGGTTGGGGCGAGCCTTCCAGCCGCTCGTCGTTCGAGTAGTCCGCCCCCAGCGTGTAATTGAACTTGATCCACGGCGCCGGCAGAAACTCGGCGGTCACGTTGCCGAAGACACGGCCGACCTGGGAGGTATTCTCAGGCACGCTGAGCGTATAAAACGGATTCGACCATCCGCGGCTCAGGTTGTCGTCCCCGATCTGCGGGTGCTGGAACCGGAAGCTCTGATGCTGGCCGTTCGCGGCGAGGTACGGCAGGTTGTTCCAGTCGGGGGGGGAGCGCAACAGGTCGAGCAGCAGGCCGTTGGTGTTGTTGCCGCGCTGCAGGTAGTGTGCCCGCACGTCGACGTACGAGATGTTGGCGCCGAGCTTGAGGTTGTCGGTCATGCGGTGCGATCCGTTGAACCGCACCGTCGAGCGCTCGTTCAGGTTGTTCGGGCCGACAAAAATCCCGCGATCGCGCAGGTACGAGCCGGAGAGGTAGAACGTCGTCCGGTCGTTGCCACCCGACACCGTCAGATTGTTATCGGACGTGTAGCCGGTGGTGAAGGCCTCGTCGGCGTGGTCGTAGGTCGCGCCGGAGACCCTCGGCCCCCAGCTGGTCCGGCAAGCGAAATTGCCGACGCCCGTCGAGCGGTCGCAGTTGCCCGGGGGCGCCCCGCCCAGCCCCTGACCCCACATCGTCTGCAGCGGATAGGTGTTGTTGATGTTGTCCGCGGAGACCGAGCTGCGCAGCGAGTAGTGGGTGGGACCGGGTTTGCCGTGCTTGGTCGTGATCAGCACGACGCCCTGGCCTGCGCGTGAGCCATAGATCGCGGCGGCCGCGGCGCCGGGCAGGATCTCGACCGACTCGATGTCGGCGGGGTTGACGTCCCCCGCGCGGTTGGTCTGCGTCGTGCCTTCGATCGCGCCCGAGTTCAGGCCGTCGGTCGGATTGAAGTCGGTGGTCGAGAAGCTCGTGTTGTCGATCGGCTGGCCGTCCACCACGAACAGCGGTTGGGCGCTGCCGGAATTCGGCAGACCCACGGTGCGCTGGCCGCGGATCTGGATGTACGAGCCGGAGCCGGGCTCGCCGCTCGAGGCGGTCACGTCGACGTTCGGAGCCTTCGCCGCCAACGCCTCGACCATGTTCCATTCATTGCTGCGCGCGATCAGGTCCGCACTCACGGCGTGCCGCACATTGCCGAGCTTCTCGACCTCGGTGGCGGTGCCGGCACCGGTCACCACGACCTCGCCGAGCTGCAGCGGGTTCGCGGCGAGCGCGAAGTCGTGCGTCACGGCGCCGGGCGCGAGTGTGATCTGGGCGCTCTGCGCCTTGTAGCCGAGGCGGCGTGCCACCAGGGTGACGGCCTGTCCGGACACGCGCGCGCCCGGCACGACGATCACGTAGCGACCGTCGTCCCGGCTGAGCGCGCCGAGGCCCATGGTCGGGATGGCGACTTCCACCTGTCCCAGGGTGAGCCCGGCGTCGCTCGTCACACTCCCGCTGATCGTGAGCGGCTCCTGGGCGCGCGCGCTGGCCGTAACCAGGACCACGAGCGCGACCGTCGCGAAGAGATGTCGAACCGAAAGGGTCATATGCCCTCCCGCGTTGAAGGATGGGAACGGCTACCGCAGCCTTTGGACGCTACGGACCGTGGCAGGACGCTGCTAGGGATTTGCGACGAATGGCGGGAGACGCGCGACCGGCGGGCCGCGCGGCGCGACGAGGAGGACGAAAAAAGCCAACCCGGCCGTACGGCACCGGGTTGGTCGGTCGGGCGGAGTGGCCGTCTCACGCCGCGCACAACCGAGGACACGCGTCCATGGGGGGGACGCGCCGCCAGTCTAACGGTGTGGGGAACGCCGGGGAAGCGTTATGCGACGAGTCGCGGGCCGGGCGCGCCGGGATCAGCCCGCGCGACGACGAATCAGTCCCGCTCAGATGGCCCGGCCGAGTCGTGCCTCGAGATGGTCGCGGTAGCCGCGCGACAGCTTGAGCGTGATCCCGCTCTGGAGCACGACCACGTACTCTCCCCGAAAGAACGGTTGCAGCTCCTTGATCCGCTCGAGGTTCACGATGGTCGATCGGTGAATGCGCACGAACCGCTCCGGGTCGAGCTGCGTCTCCAGGTTCTTCATGGTCTCCCGCAGCAGGTGCCACGCCTTGCCCACGTGAATCCGCACATAGTCGCCTTCCGAGTCGATCCACTCGATGTCCGCGACGCGCAGCAAGGTGACCTTGCCCCCGGACTTGACGACCAGTCGCTCCAGATATTGCGGGCGCGCCCCCGCCCCATAGCTGTCGAGCAGCGCGGCCAGCTTGCGGGAGAGCCCCACCAATTCGCCCTGGCGGACTTGCTGTTTGGCGCGCTGCAGCGATTCGCGGAACCGTTCGTCGGTGAAGGGCTTGAGCAGATAGTCGATCGCGTGCACCTCGAACGCCCGCAGCGCATACTGATCGTACGCCGTGACGAACACGAACGCCGGTGGGCTCTCCACGCCCACCTCACGCAACACCCCGAAACCGTCGAGCTCGGGCATCTGCACGTCGAGGAACACGAGATCGGGGGCCGTCGCTCGGATGGCGGCGGTCGCCTCGAGGCCGTCGGCGCACTCCCCGGCGACCAGGATGTCCGGATCGCCCGAGAGCAGCTGGCGGATCCCGTCGCGTGCCGCGGGTTCGTCGTCCACGATCAGCGTGCGAATCGCCTTCATCCGACGCCTTCCCGCGCTCCCTGCCAGTCGACGGCGGCCAGCTGAAACGGCAGCACGACGCGCGCCGCCACCCCGCCGTCCGCGACGTTCACCACCTCGAACGAGGCGGCCGGGCCGTACAGTTGGCGCAGGCGGGCACTGGTATTGGCGAGCCCGACCCCCACCCCCGCCCCACGCGTCGCCTCAGCGCCGCGTTCGGCGAGCCCGGAGCCGTCGTCACGCACGGTGAGGTGGAGATCGCCGTCGATGCGCCGGGCGGAAATGACGAGAGAGCCACCGGTGGCCCGCGGCGCGATCCCGTGATGGATCGCGTTCTCCACCAGCGGCTGCAGAATGAGGTGGGGCACCCGCGCGTCCAACGTTTCGGGGGCGGCATCGACGACCACGCGGAGCCGGTGGCGGAATCGAATCTGCTCGATGTCGAGATAGCTCCGGACGAACTCGAGCTCCTGCTTCAGCGGCACCTCCTGGGTGGACGTTCCGTCCAGCACGCGCCGCAGCAAATCACCGAGTCCCCCGACGACCTCCACCGCGGTGCCGTGCTGGCCGGTGCGCACCAGCTGTCCCACGGTGTGCAACGCATTGAACAGGAAGTGCGGCTGCAGCTGCGTCTTGAGCGCCTGCAGCCGCGCTTCGGAGAGCTGCGCTTCGAGCTGTGACGCGCGCAGCTCGCGCTCGCGCAGCTTGCCGTAGTGCCGGACACCGTAATCGATCGCGAGGATCGCCCAATACAGCAGCGCGTCCGACGGGAACCACCACACGAAGGAGCGCACCGCCGCGACCAGCACCGGCTCCGCATTCGGCATCGGCTCCCGTATCCAGCGCTGATTCACCGTCAGCACCAACACTTCCAGAAACACCGCTACCATGCTCGCGAGCACGTTCACGGCGATGCCGAGCGGCCAGCGCCGCCCCTCGAACGGCGCGAACCGGCGACCCAGCCAGATGATGAGGGGGGTGAACGGCGCCCAGATCAGGGAGCCCGGCATGTTGAGTCGAAACGCCGTCAGAAACGGCAGGGGCTTTCCACCGAGGCGCGAGTAGACGGCCACCTGAGTGGACAGCAACAAGCCCCACGCCGTCCAAACGGCGAGGATCACCCACAGCGGCGGGTACGTCGATCGCCCCCGATGACCGGATGTCGCGGGAGCGGAGGCGGTGAGCGTCACGGGGTGAATAATACGACCGCTGCAAGACGAGCGGCCATCGCGCGCTCGGATTGCGACGAAACGCGATCTTGGTGCGACGAACTGCGATTGCGGTGCGACGAGTCGCTACGCTGGCGGTCTACGCGACCGAGGGCCTCCGGCATCCAAGCTGAGCGGGCCCGACCCGAAGTAGCTGATGAGCAGCGCGGCACCCAGCATGGCGACGTTCTTCATCCGTTCAAATAATCTCAGACTGCGCGTTAACTCAACGGGTCGGCCGAGTGACCTCCGCCTCGGTCGCGGATTGGTCATCCGCTGCCCGGCGCTAACTGGCGGTGCCTGCTGTGATCGTAGGTGCTTTGCCGGAATGTTTGCCGCAGGACTAACTGCCCGTGCCGACCCCCTGTACGCGCATCAGGCGGGTCGCCGCCGCCCGGTCCTGCGGCGCCGATCGGCTGGCACGCGCGAGGGGCTGGCTCGAGCCCTCCTAACCTCGGCGCCCGCGACCCGCCTGGCCGAGCGCGCGCCCGGCGGGTATATCACACCGACTATCTATCCCCTCAAGAGGTGCACGATGGTTGCTACCGACGCTCCGCACTGGTTTCCCGACCACCGGGAGGGCGAACGCCGTCTTCTGCCCTCGCGGCGCAGCGGCCTGGACCGCCGCTATCAGAGCATGCCCCCGACGGTGGAGCGCCGCGGGGCGGGCGGGCGGCGCGTGCTGGCCGATCGGCGCACCTGGACTGACCGGCGGCAGCACCTCACGGCCGAGTGACCCTGCTACCTTTCTCGGATGCCGAGAGACATTGACGTCGTAGGGGTCTGGCACGGCACGCCGTACCAGGTCGCGTCGGTGAGCAGCACCGCCGACGGGGTGATCGTCGCCTGCGGTCAGGCGGGCACGCACACGACGCACCCGAAGGCCGGCCACCACCGGCACACCAAGGACCCGAGCTCGGGCACGAGCACCTGGCACCAGCGGCAGGTTCTCGCTGACGTCACCCTCGCGCAGCCCCTGCAGGTCGTCGCGTTCTCGGGCGCCAAGCCGCCCGCGTGGGCAAAACCGCATGCGGACCGTCCGTCGCATGACAGCTTCACCTTCCAGGCGCTGGCGGACGGCCACGTACGGCTCGCCCTCGTGGGAGTGCGGGAAGCGGACGACGCGGTCATCGTTGCGACCAAGCAGGCCGCCACCGCGCCTCGGCTGTTTCGCCGATACGCGCCGAACGTGCTCCTGTGGACGGTGTCGTCCGACAAGGCCTAATGCTCATCCAAGCGCAGCTCGCAACCCCGCTCCTGAGGTAGTCTGCCTGTCATGACCGCTCCGCTGAGCGTAGCCCGTCTACCGCCTCGTCGGCGGCGTCGCCTGGGCCTGGTCGCGCTGGTCGTCCTGTTCGCCCTCTTGCTGCTTCTCTTCAATCTGGTCCCACTCGCCGCCGAATGGCTCTGGTTCCAGGCCCTGGGTTACGAGCGTGTGTTCACGACGCGGCTCGTGGCCGAGGCCGTGCTCGGCGTGGGGGTCGGCGGCCTCGTATTCGCGTTCCTCTACGTCAACCTGCGGATCGCCCAGCGCGGCCTCGTCCCGAACCCGCTGGTCGTAC
>Ga0137395_10001650_pt1 | contig 10463 bp, 11 predicted proteins | sample czobulk216metaG_FD_108283 | JGI IMG/M metagenome (GOLD analysis project Ga0137395, IMG submission 108283) | Vadose zone soil microbial communities from Angelo Coast Range Reserve, California, USA - czobulk2.16 metaG | ecosystem: Environmental > Terrestrial > Soil > Vadose zone | place: USA...
AAATTTAACGGCCTGCCCTTTACCATCATTGGGACATTTAAGGATCGCGTCAATACTTTCGGTGAATCGGAGGTGGTCGGCAACACCATGCTGATTCCGTTCAGCGTGAGCCGCTATTTCACCGAAACGCCCAGCGTGAAGCTGATGTATTTTTCGATGCAGGATCCCGCCATGGTGCCCTTAGCCACCAGCCAGATCAAGCGGGTCTTGCAGTCGCGCCACCGGTCCGAGTCCGTATATACCGTGGAGAATCTTACCGAGCTTCTTGCCGTGGCCGACAAAACCGCCACGGCGTTGACTTGGGTGCTTCTGCTGGTCGCCATGGTTGTACTGCTGGTCAGTGGAATCGGCATCATGAACATCATGCTGGCCACGGTGACGTCGCGCATACGCGAAATCGGTATCCGCAAAGCCATTGGCGCCACCAACCGTGAAATCCGCTTTCAATTTCTTGCGGAGGCAATTCTCATCTCCCTCATCGGCGGCGTGGTTGGCATCGTGATTGGCCTCTCCCTTCCGTTTTCGGTTCGCTTTCTAACCGAGTACCGGATCCCGATCTCCGGCTTCTCCGCCATCATCGCCATCGTCGTGTCGTCATTGGTAGGGATTATCTTCGGAACCGTTCCCGCCACTCGCGCCGCCCAACTCGACCCCGTCGAAAGCCTCCGCTACGAATAGCTTCGCAAGCTTGAAGCAAGCTTCCAGCACATCCCCACTTGAGGCAAGGACTCAGCCTGTGGATTTCTGCGTGAAATAACTCCGCGGCCAGCCTGCTTCCGCCCTCCTGAGGCCCGGTTTCAAAATGGAATCTTCATCGTGTTGAGGGGCCCCTCCCCCCTCAAGCACTGGAATCATCACGTTAGCGGGAATTTGTGCGCAAAATCCTGATGCACAATGAGTTGCTGGGAAAGTATAGAGAACATGGGAGTTACCGCTGTTGTGTCCGCGCTCGCAGTACCGCCTCCGCCTTGATGATGTTCTGTTAAGGATTTTTTCGACGCAAGGCCAGATGTCTCACTCGTCGCGTGGATCTCTGACTTAAGCAAAATAAAGCTTGCATTTGTTATAGTGTTGTAGTTAACTACATCACTAGTTGCTGGACGAGCCTTTGAAGCCCAAATAGATTTCCGCAACTGCATTTGAAAAAAGAAGGGAAACAAGGAGACGCTGACCATGAAATCACGCATCGCAACTTCCGTTGTATTCATTCTGATCGCCGCCACGGCTTTCGCAGCCGATGCCGCCACCACCCAGTCTGACGCGCAGAAATCCTTCGACAAAATGAAAACTCTTGCCGGCTCCTGGGAAGGCCACGTGACAACCGTCCCGCCGGACGCCACCATTGAAGGAAAGCTCACGCAGGTCTCGCTTCGTGCGACCTCCATGGGGAACGCGCTCATGCACGAGATGACGATGGGTGGAAGACCCGACGATCCGATCACCGTGCTTTATCTGGACGGGGACCGCCTGCTACTGACCCATTATTGTGACGCCGGGAATCGGCCCCGCATGACCGGCAAGATATCGCCGGACGGAAAAACGGTGGAATTCGATTTTCTCGATATCGCCGGCAGCACGGAGAACGGACACATGCACCATGCAGTGTTCACCATCATCGACGCCAACCACCACACCGAGGACTGGACGTACATGATGCCCGGGGACAAGCCGATGCACGCGCACTTCGCACTGCAGCGGACAAAGTGACGCGGTTTGCGGGCCCATTCGACGCCTTCGCTTTGCTGGCTGAGAGCCAAGCCCGCAGGCGTCATCCGGAGGAGAGCTTTAGCTCGACGAAGGATCTCGGATCACGAGGCGTGCAAGGCCCATAGAGCGTATCTCCGGGGAGGGCTATTTGGATCGCAGCTGCGTACGCGAGCGAATGCCCTCATCCCGAAGCAAGAGAAATGAACTGAAACATGGCCCGAAAACGAAGAACGAGGAGAATTTCCATGAGAAGTCAAACGTGGTTCGTTGCAAGTCTCTCGGTGGCGATCGGATTGTTAAAGAAAAAAGCCCATTCCCAAAGGGGTGGAGTCCAAGCCCATATCCCATGCAAGTTTGCCGTCGCCGGGAAGACTTTTCCCGCCGGCGAATACATGGTGATCGCTGCCTCGCACCAGGTCAGAGTCGAAGATGCCAACGGCAGAATCATCGCCGTGGTGTTGGCCAATGACATCTCAAACGGTTCTGCGGGCGTGAACGGTCGGATCATCTTCCACTGCTATGGCGACCACTCGTTCCTCGCGGAACTCTGGTCTCCTCATCAGGAAAACGGACGCCAGTTGCTTACCTCGCGGGCCGAAGCAGAGTTGGCGAAAGAGGAAAGAGGAAAATACTTGGCGGTGGTTGGCGAGAAACCAGGGCCGTAGCTGCCATTGAAAACTCTCTCTGCAGAATGCAAACATGAAATCCCCACGTTTTGTGCTGTCCGTTGTTCTGCTGTCGCTCTCAACCCTGGCTTTTGCCCACTCCGATGCGCAAAAGTCGTTCGACAAATTGCAGACTCTGGCAGGTTCGTGCCAGGGTACCGATGACGGCGATCCCCTACAGGTCTGGCTCCGCGTGACTTCCATGGGGAACGCGCTCATCGATGAAATGAAGTCAACTGGACCCGAGAATCCGATCACCATGTTCAACGTGGAGGGGGATCGCCTGCTCCTGACCCATTATTGTGACGCCGGAAATCGGCCACGCATGGTTGGTAAAATCGCGCCGGACGGCAAAACCGTGGAATTCGATTTTCTCGACGTCGCCGGTAGCACGCAGCCTGGACACATGCGCCATCGAACGTTCAACATAATCGATGCGAACCATCACACCGAGGACTGGACTTACCTGCTCCCCGGCGACAAGCCAGAACATGCGCACCTCGACCTTCAGCGAACAAAGTGATAGGAACGTATTTCCGGTAAGAGTATCTGGAAAATCTAATGGACCGTGAGTGGAACGACAGTCAGCCGATTTACCGCCAGCTTCGCGACCGTGTGGTCGCGATGATACTCGACGGCGTGCTTAAGGAAGGCGATCCGCTGCCCTCCGTGCGCAACGTCGCGGCGGAATATCGGGTAAATCCGCTCACCGTTCTGAAGGGCTATCAGCAACTGGTGGACGAGGGACTTGTCGAGACCAGACGCGGCCGCGGCATGTTCATCAATGCCGGCGCCCGCAGTTTGTTGCTGCAGGGCGAACGGCAGAAGTTTCTAGGCGAAGAATGGCCCAGGATCCATGCAACCATTCAGCGGCTCGGCCTGACGCCCGAAGAACTCCTGGACGGCCAAAACCACCGGCCGTCGGATGCTCGAAAGTCAAAAACCGCTGAGTCGAATCCCCCTGAGGAGAAGCCGAAGTCATGACAGTCATAGAAGCTCGCGGCGTCAGCAAGGCCTTCGGCAAAACCATCGCGCTGGACGGCGTGAACCTGCACTTAGAGGAGGGCCGCATCCTGGGACTTATCGGCCCCAACGGCGCAGGCAAGAGCACCGCCCTCAACGCAATTCTCGGCCTCATCGAATATCAAGGACAACTGAGAGTGCTCGGACGCGATCCCTGGACCGAGCGCGACCAGCTCATGCGCGATGTCTCGTTCATCGCCGATGTTGCGGTGCTGCCGCGCTGGATGCGGGTTTCGCAGGCGCTTGACTACGTGGCTGGCGTGCATCCGCGATTCGATCGAGCGAAGGCGGAAAGTTTTCTTGCCCAGACCGACATCCGGCGCGCGAGCAAGGTCAGGGAATTATCGAAGGGCATGGTGACCCAGTTGCACCTCGCGTTGGTCATGGCTATTGACGCGAAATTGCTGGTGCTGGACGAGCCGACCCTTGGCCTTGATCTCCTGTACCGCAAACAGTTTTACGACTCGCTGCTGACCGACTACTTCGATCGCAGTCGCACCATCGTGGTGACCACTCATCAGGTGGAAGACGTCCAGAATGTCCTTACCGACCTCATGTTTATCAACCGCGGTCAGATCGTACTCAGTTGCAGCATGGAAGACTTCGAGTCGCGATATCTGGAAGTGACGGTACATCCCGAGCGTGTCGACGCGGCATGGGCGCTCAAGCCGATTCACGAGCGTCAGGCGCTCGGTCGCAGCATCTTGCTTTTCGATCGCGTGGCGAATCAGAAACTCGACCGTCAGCAACTCGCCGCGCTCGGCGCCGTGCGCACGCCCACCATCGCCGACTTGTTCGTTGCCATGTTGGGAGACAAGCCGGGAGATAAGCCGAATCAGGCCGGAGAGGCACGGGCTAACTACGAAGGAGCGGCTCGATGAATACTCAATCGAATGTCGTACCGGAGTCTCCCCTCGACCCGCGGGCAATCGCGCCCGCCGCGCTGTCGGAGACTCGGCCTTTTTACTGGTCGGTGCGACGCGAGTTCTGGGAGAACCGTTCTCTCTATATCGCACCGCTGGCCGTTGCCGCGCTATTTCTGGTCGGTTTCTTGATCAGGACAATGCATCTGCCGGCTGAGATGCGTGATCCAGCGCTCCACCCCATGCTGCAGCTGGAATTCATCAGGCAGCCGTACGACTTCGCTGCACTTCTGCTGATGGGCACCACTCTTATCGTCGCGGTGTTCTACTCGCTCGACGCGCTGCACGGTGAACGTCGCGATCGCAGCATCCTGTTCTGGAAGTCGCTGCCAGTCTCCGATCTCACGATCGTCCTCTCGAAGGCAAGCATCCCGCTCGTCATTCTTCCCCTGCTTACCTTCGCGATAACCATTGCCCTGCAGTGGATCATGCTGCTGCTGGGCAGCGCAGTGCTGCTCGGAAGCGGGCAGAGTGTCGCGACGTCTTGGACACAGTTGCCTTGGTTCCAGATGTCGCTGATACTGCTCTACCACCTTGTGGCCATTCATGGGCTCTGGTATGCGCCTTTCTACGGCTGGATGTTGTTAGTGTCAGGCTGGGCGCGGCGCGCGCCCTTTCTATGGGCCACGTTACCGCTGCTCGCGATCGTCGGCGTTGAGAAAATTGCGTTCAACACTGCGCATTTCGCCGCCATGATGGGGAGCCGCTTTAGCGGCGGGAACGAAGGTGTCGGCGAAAAGGCGACGGGTATGTCGGTGGCTTTGCTGCCCCACCTCAGTCCGGCTCAATTCTTTATCAGCCCGGGTCTGTGGATTGGCCTGGCCATGACCGCGATATTCCTCGCGGCGTCCGTGCGGCTGCGCCGCTATCATGGGCCGATCTGATTCGCATGCACTTGATGCGGGAACGCGCTTAAGAAGGAAAGATTACGAGCCCAGCTGAAATGATGAAACGAATCACAGAAACGTCACCAGCTCTCCAAGCCAAGATCGCAGGCTTGCTGCGCTCGATCGTCATGGTTGGAGACAGATTCGCCGAGATCTTGGTTCGCGGCCGATGGGCCGTGCCAGAGGACGCTGCGGCCACGGCGCACAACCTCCCATCTCACGATCTGCCTCTCGCGGATGGGTTCGAAGCCCGTATCTTCTCCGACTTAATGGCGACTGGAATGGCAGAGGTTCCCCTGGGTCAGGCCAGCGCAGCGGGAAAGCGGGCGTCCATCACCGCATCGGTCGCAATATGACTACTCAATCGAACTCCATGGCGTCTCCGCTGGCCCGGCAAGGAATGGCGCCCGCAGCTCTGTCGGAGACTCAGCCTTTTTACTGGTCGGTGCGACGCGAGTTGTGGGAGAACCGTTCTCTCTATATCGCGCCCCTCGCCGTCGCCGCCGTCTATATGGTCGGCTTCGTGATCAGCGAGGTGGCGCCGCTCGACATAGGTGGACTTGCGGCCCTCGACCCGGGGAATCAGCGCCTCACACTCGCCATGCCGTACGGCCACGCGGAGTGGCTGCTCCTGCTGACCGGAGTCCTTGTCGGGACCTTCTATTCGCTCGATGCGCTACACGGCGAGCGTCGCGATCGCAGCATCCTGTTCTGGAAGTCGCTGCCAGTTTCCGATCTTACGACAGTGCTCTCGAAGGTGAGCATTCCTCTCGTGGTTCTGCCGCTGCTCATCTTTGCCATCACCGTTACTCTGGAAATCCTCATGTGGCTGCTGAGTATGGCGGTCCTAGTGATGAGGGGCGCGGGCGCCGCGACGCTGTGGGCCCGGTTGCCATTGTTCCAGATGGAACTGGTAAATCTCTACGGTCTGATCGTGATTGCGCTCTGGTATGCGCCTTTCTACAGCTGGTTTCTGTTGGTCTCAGGCTGGGCGCGACGTGCGGCATTTCTATGGGGGCTGTTGCCGCCACTGGCAATCGGTGTCTTCGAGTACATTGCGTTCCACACTTCGTATTTCGGCTTCCTGTTGAAAGAGCGTGCGTTAGGATTCGCTGCTCGTGCTTTCGACCTCAAGGATAAGGCTGGCGTTCCGGTCGATCCGCATTTCATTCCGCTCACACAACTTGCTCCGGAACGATTCCTGAGCAGCCCGGGTCTGTGGTTTGGGCTAATCGTAGCCGCGATATTTCTCGTGACAGCGGTGCGGCTACGCCGCTATCAAGCGCCGATCTGATTCGCCACTGGGCACTAGATTCATTCGCTCGCGCAAGGGAGAAGCGAACATGAACACAGCTGAAATAAAACGGATTGTAGAAGCGTCACCGCGCTTCAAAGCCAGGATTGTGGGTGTCTTTTATTTGGTCACAATACTGACGGGAGGAATCGTCCTTTTCGTTCACGGCAGGTTGGGTTTGATAGTCGACTTTATCGCTGCCGCTTGCTATATCGCTGTGACGGCTCTGTTCTATCACGTAAGCCAGTGAGCAGCTGTCTCTCGTTACTCGCGGCATCGTGGGGTGCGGCGTGAACGTTCCACGACGGAACGAGCAGGCCAGCCCAGCATGAAGCGCCGTCTGCCGCCGCATCGGCGCGGTTACGCCGTACCGTGGATTGATCTGATTCGCCGTAATCCGAAAACAGACAGGAACGGCAGGCCAAAAAACCACAAAGCCGGGCTGGTTTGCCCGGCTTTCTTTCGCGTGGAACTGGTTCGGGCAACTTGGTTCGTCGCCCATCCCAGGATCTTGTTTGCTTCGCTCTCGGATCACCCGGCTGGTTTTTCCGGGCCCAGCGGTTCGAAGCCTTCTGGGTTTTTTTTAACTCTCTAAACCGCTGCTGTGCGGGGGCACCAGCCCGCACCGCATGAAATCCTTACATCACGAGTGCCAGATTCTCCAGTTCGTGCTGCAGGACCGGCAGAGCGCATCCGGCCATTTCAACGCGGCCGGCGGCATCCAAAGCCGCAGCCTGCGAAACTCCGTACCCCCGCCCCATCAGAAACACCTGCAGGAGCTCGGCCGCCTCTCGAGAATCCATCATGCCGCTCTGGAGCAGGTCGCTCCGGAGCGCGGTCAGTTCTGTCACCGTAAATCTGTCTTTGTCATTCATCATGGCCGTCATCACCTCCGACTCCGACCTGTACTTCATAGCCCATTAGACTCATCGGCGGCTATGGAAGTTGCATGCAATCCGATTGCCGCACGTCGCACCAGTATTGCTATACGGGAAACTAGTGGGTTTAGGTCCGTAAACCCCTGTGAATAATGTAAGTTGCCGCGAGACCGGCGTAGGAGCGGCCCCGGGAAGGTCGCGGCGGTGCCGTTCAGCGTCTCAAAGTTGACACTAAGTGTCGATATGGGCGGGACGGTTTTGCCAGGGCTTTTGGCCCAGTCGCAGGATGCCGGGCACCTTCAGTTGCGGTTAGCAGCCCATCCGGGCCTGTCACAGTTGCCTACCCAGTTCAGTGCTTCACTTCAGGGTGAAAATAGACATTCGGGCGGGAGCTCGAGGGGGTAAAAGCAGCAAAATGAACTGGTTCATCGAGCAAAACTGTGCCGACACGGTGTGACCACGCGATGACACGGTGTGACCACACGACGACACGGTGTGTGCGCACGATGTGGCAACCCGAGGCATCCCGACGGTTCGAGCAGGACCGACGCACCCGGACGCGCGGTCAGGGCGCTTCGATCGTCGCCTCATCCACCAGCATGATGGGGATATCGTCGCGTACGGGGTAGACCCGGTGACACTCGACGCACTTCAGGCTCTCCGGGTGCTCACGATGCTCCAGCTCCTTTTTGCACGCGGGGCAAACCAGAATCTCCAGCAAATCTTTGGCAATCATGACAGCAGCATTGTACGGCATTGCCAGTCCCGGGGTTGCCACAGTTCCGCCATAGGGCATGTAGACAGCTGATTCCAAGGACTCTACGGCTGGGCCACTGTACCTAAATCTTGTTGTGTTCGGCAGCGCACTGTGAAAACATGAACATTCGTCCACCGTTAAGTCGCTGAAGTGTCCGGCGTGTTTTTTCCCCGGGTTAATCACCATGAACAGTGTGGCCACCAGTGTCGTCATCATTCCGGGCGTGGTCTCGGTACTGCTGTTCCTGGTTTTTACTTACCTCCACGAACAGAGCCGCCAGCCTTACTTCCGCGCCTGGCAGATGGCGTGGGCTGCGTATTCCTTGCATTATGTGCTGGATGCGTTTTCCTTTTATCGTGCCTCTGCCATAGCCGCCTTCGCCAGTTCGCTATTTCTAGTGGCCATGGCCTTGTGCATTTTTGTCTCGACGCGACTGATGCGCGGGCCCACCCGGTTTCGCTGGTACGACGCGGCACTGGCGGTGGCAGGAATCGTCCTGGCCTGGCTGAATCTTCGCGGGCACATGGTCGGCGGCGTGTTTCAACCCGACGCCCTGCCTGCTATCCGGCTCGGAGTGGGCTTGGCCGCCGTGCTGCTCTATTGTTCCGCGGTTTTCTACATCAACGGACACAAACGCGGCTCGCTGGCCTTCCAGGTACTGGCCATTTCTCTGGCGCTGTGGGGAGCGCTGATGGCGGTGGGACAGCTTCGCAACCCTTGGGTAGAGGCCTTCGGGAGCGCCAGCCGTCTATTTGGACCGGCGCCCCAAATGCTGCTCGGCATCGCCATGGTCATGGTGTTGTTTGAGATGGAGCGCAATGCGGTGCAGGAGAGCACTCTCGCTCTTTCCACCCTCGGGGTGGACCCGCGCCAGCTGTTCTCCGCAGCTGACCTCGTGCCCAGCATGCAGTCCGCGCTCGACCGGCTGACGCGAGCTTTGCCCATGCGGCGGGCCGCGATCTCGATCGCTGACCGCTGGCGCGGACTCTTACCCTCGGTGCAGCATGGTTTCTCTCCGGAGTTCCTCGAAGCTCTGGAGAAAACTGGGGCCGGAGAGTACATATCGGATCTCGCCTACCGCCAAGGCGGGCTGCTCACAATCAACAACGTGGCGGAGATGACCGAGCCCTTGCCGGTGGGGTCCAGGGGGGCGTTCGCAGAGTTTAAGCGGGTGCTGGCGGAGGTGGAAATCCGCAACCTGACTGTGGTGAGCTTACAGACGCGCGAGAATAATTTTGGCGTAATCCTGTTTCCCCATGCTGAGCGCAAGGCCTTCGGCTCTTCCGGCCCGCATTTGATGGTCGGACTGGCGTTGCAGCTGGGCCTCACGCTGGAAAACTACTTGGTGACGCACGATGCACATCGTCGGACCAAAGAGTACGCATTGCTGACGCAGATCGGCCAAGCCATAAGTTCGCGGCTCAATCAGGACGAGGTGCTGCGCACCATTCATGCCGAGCTCGGGCAGATTTTCGATACCAGCAACTTTTACATCGCGTTCCAAGAGGGAGACGAAATCCGCTTCGAGCTTGAGGTGGTGGGAAACCGGGTTCTTCCAAAGCGGCGGCGCAAGCTGGAAAATGCCTTCACCGAGTACGTGATTCGCACCGGACAGCCCCTGCTCATTCGCTCTGATTTGGAAAAAACGCGGGCGCGGTTGGGCGTGACTCACGTCCAGGAACATCCCGCCAAATGTATCTGTGCGGTGCCGGTTTTTTTGGAGAACAAACCAGCGGGTTTAATGGCCGCCATGAGTTTGGAACGGGAAAATGCCTTCGAGCAGCGCGACCTCGATGTGCTGCTCACCGCCGCCGGGCAAGTCTCGGTGGCGGTGGAAAATGCCCGCCTGTTCGCTGAGGAAAAACGCCGCTCGAAGCAATTGGCTTTCCTCAACAACATTTCGCGGATGGCCATCTCGAGCGACGATCCCATGCACATGCTGGGTCAAATTGTGGGAGAAATCCAAAAGAATTTCAGCTTCGACCATATCGGCATTGGTTTATTGGATTACGGAACCAAGGAAATCGAGATTAAGGCCGAAGCTGGGGCCACGGCGCACGCCGTGGGCACGCGGATTCCGCTGGGGGCGGGAATTCTCGGGCGCGTGGCGCGTACCGGGGAACGCGCCTTGGTGCAGAATGCGGCAGAAGGCCAACTGGGCGGCATTCTTCCGGAATCTCGTGCCGTGCTCTGCATTCCGATCACCTACGGGGAAATGCTGCTCGGCGCGCTGAATATCGAAAGCCGGAATGAGAGCGCTTTCTCCCCCCAAGACGTTCTCATCCTCAACACGCTTGCCGACCTCTTGGCCACGGCCTTGCACAACGCC
>Ga0137395_10001653_pt1 | contig 10457 bp, 7 predicted proteins | sample czobulk216metaG_FD_108283 | JGI IMG/M metagenome (GOLD analysis project Ga0137395, IMG submission 108283) | Vadose zone soil microbial communities from Angelo Coast Range Reserve, California, USA - czobulk2.16 metaG | ecosystem: Environmental > Terrestrial > Soil > Vadose zone | place: USA...
AATGTGACCACGCGGGTCAGGTCCGCCTGATAGGCCAGGACCTGGAGATCGCACATCAGCTTGACGTGATCGTCGAAGCTGGCCGGCACGCCGGCCGGATGATCGACGACCGGCAGTTCGCGCGCGCTCTGCTCCTCGGCGCGTGCAATCCGCCGCTCGACGTCGCGGATCGCGTCGAGATACTCCACGAGCTTCACGCGGTCGCCGGCGCCGATCGAGCCGCTGAGGGTGCGCGCCTCTTCGATGACCGAGTCGAGGACGCTGCGATCCTGCGCGATCCGCGCACGGCGCGCCTGCGGTGTCGTGCTGCCGCTGTCGCCGAAGAGCCGTTCGAACACGACGCGCGGGTTGTGCTCGGTCGGCAGCGGCGTGTTGGCGCCGCGCCACGAGATCGTGTTCGTGTAGGCGCACGCAAACCCGACGTCGCAGGCGCCGGCCGTCTCTCCCGTCTCGATCGCGAGCTCGAGTGACGCCAGCTGCGTGTGTTGTCCCGACTCGTTGGCGAGGATCTGATCGACCGAGATGCCGGCGTCGAGCCAGGTCTCACTCGTCGGCGGCGAGATGTCGGTGAGAAAGCGCGTGCTGGCCTTGGCGTGCGCGCCGCCGGGACGTCCCGGCGATGGCACGCAGGCCAGATGCGTCAGCACCGTGAAGCGATCGCGGTGCGGGGCGAGCGACGCGAGCGACGCCGTCAGATCGTAGCCACGACCTTCGGCCACCGGCGTCCACTGGTCCATGATCATGCCGTTGACGACGTACATCACGCCGAAGCGGTGGACGGGCCTGGCCGCGGTGCGCGCCTGAGCGGTCAGCGCCGGCACCATGCCGTCGAGCAGCGGCAGCGCCAGCGTCGCCCCAAGGCCCCGCAGCACCGTCCGCCGGTGAATCGCTTTTTTCGTGATGATCATGGCGTGTGCTCCCTGGTGTCACTGTCGCGCGCGATTGCAGTCGCGGGCGAGATCGTGCTCATCCGGAACGGGGTGCTGTGGACGATGGCCGTGATGATCGCCGACCATCGGTAATCCTGCGCGGCGGAATCACGAACGATCTTGCGCACGGCGGGGAAGTCGGACAGCTCCGTGCCGCGGCCGATCGCGTAAGACAGAAGACGATCGGCGAACGTGCGGACGAAGTCCTCGCGGTGGCTCATGAGCAGTGAACGCAGTCCGGCAACGCCGTCGAACCGGCTGCCGTCGGGCAGCGACGCCGACGCGTCCACCGGCACGCCGTCGCTCGCGGCCCGCCATCTGCCCAGCGCGTCGAGGTTTTCGAGCGAGAACCCCAGCGGATCCATGCGGACATGACAGATGGCGCAGCCCGGATTCTTGCGATGCGCTTCGAGCCGCTCGCGGACCGAGTGACGCTCCCCGTCCGCGCCGTTCTCCTTGAGGGGCGGCACATCGGGCGGCGGCGGCGGAGGCGGCGCTCCGAGCAGGGTTTCGAGCAGCCATCGGCCGCGCAGCACGGGCGACGTGCGGTTCGGATACGACGTCGCCGTCAGGATGCTCGCCTGCCCGAGCAGGCCACCGCGGATCCCGTCCTTGAACGTGACGCGGCGGAAGCGGCTGCCGTAGACGTCGGGCACACGGTAATGCCGGGCCAGCCGTTCGTTGATGAACGAGTAGTCCGCGCCGACGAGATCCACGACGCTGCGATCCTCGCGCAGCTGGCTGCGGACGAAGAGACGCGTTTCCTCCCGCATGGCCTCGCGGAGGTTTTCATCGAACTCCGGAAACTCGTCGACGTCAGGGACAATGCCCGCGAGGCGCCCGAGCTGCAGCCACTGCATCGCGAAGTTGTCGACGAGCGCTTGCGACCTCCCGTCGCGCAGCATCCGCTGCACCTGCCGATCGAGCACAGCAGGGTCTGAGAGCGTGCCCGCCGTCGCCAGATTCAGCAGCTCCTCGTCTGGAATGCTGCTCCACAGAAAAAATGACAGGCGCGACGCCAGATCGATCGGGCTGAGCGCAAACGGTGCACTCGCCGCCGGCTCGCGTTCGATACGGAACAGAAACGCCGGCGAGGACAGGACGCGGCGAAGGCCGCGCTCGATGCCGAGGTCGAAGTCGCCGTCTGCGCGTCCGGCGCGATAGAACTCGACGAGTGTTCGCACCTCCGCGGCGGTCGGCGGCCGCCGGTACGCGCGTCGCGCGATCGTCGAGAGGATCCGACGCGCGCATCCGTCTTCCTCGGCGCGCGAGGCGGGACGGCAGACGAAGATCTTCCGGCGGCTGGGCGTGTCGCGCGCGGCCGACGGCTGATACGGACCGCTGATGTGCAGGCTGTCTACAGCGGGCTCGCCGAAGTACTGCTCGTTGGTCGTGCGGGCGAAGCCGCGCTGCGGCGGCTGCAGCACGCCCTCGGGCTCGATGTGCTGACGAAGAAACGAGACGCTGACGTCCCGGGCGCCGGCTTTGATAGGCACGCGAACTTCGAGCCCCGCGTCCGCCGTGTGCATGTAGACCTCCCACGCGGGATCGCCCTGCGTGTTGCCCGCAAAGCTTTCCGGCGCCGTCATGCCGCGTCCTTCTCCGCCGATGGTGAACCGCTTCAAGAGCGCGCCGTCGACGCGCAGGTCGATCTGGTGCGGCTCGCCCATGCCGATGAGATACAGATAGAGCTGCCGCTTCAACACGACGCTGATCGTGTACGTCCCGTCGACAGGGAAGTGATAGCGGACGGCGACGCCGCCGCGCGAGCCGAACGGCTGGCGATCCCCCAGGCGATCGTCCTGGGCCATCGCCGTCGGCACCTTGAACGTGTCGATGACCGGCCCGAGCGAACGATCGCCGACCGCGAGCCGCGCCACCGTTGACGCCGCCGACAGATAGGTCTCGATGAGCGCTGGGGAGGCGGTCAGCACGCTCGCGACGTTGTCGAATCCATTGCCGGCGGGTTCGTCGGCGATGAGCTGGCGCCCGTCCACCTCGAGCGCGAGCAGGTCCCGGATGGCGTTCGTGTATTCGGTGCGGTTCAGCCGGTGTACGGGTACCCGACCGGGACGCGGCGCGGCCGCGGCCGCCGCGTCAAGATCTGATTCGAGCGAGGTGATCAGGCGGCGGTAGGTGTCGTCGTCCGGCCGCCGTGCGCCGGCCGGCGGCATCTCGCGCGTGCGCAGCTTGCGCGCGACTTTTTCCCAGACATCCTGCGCTGCCGCAATGCGGCCCGTGTCGATCTCATCGAGCGCGAGGTTGCCGGTTCGGAGCCGCGTGTTGTGGCAACCCACGCAGTAGGTATTGAGAGAACCTGCCAGGGCTGAGGGCTGCGGGCTGAGGGCCGCCGAGCGGGCGTCCTGCGCCTGCAGTGTCGCGGCGAGCAGCGGAACGGCCAGCCACGCCCCGAGGAGCCACCTTGCCACGCGCCAAGTCTGAACGAAACGAGCGCGACAATCCAGGGATTCGCAAGGGACCGAATGACAGAGTTCGGTGGGACGATCTCCTCATTTACCAACCAGATGAGGCGCATCTCTGTCGATACAGACGTACTCTCCGATCTCATCCTTCGTGTCGAGATCGGCGACTCTCTTGATGACCCAGGGCTTCGAGTAGGCCCCGGGATCTTCGATGGTGAACTCGATTTCCAGGTGGCCCAAATCCGCGCGGTGAAGGCGTTCGGTGATGTGCAGCATCTCCGTGTGCGGATGACCGATATTGTCAAGCCACGACTGATCGTTGAAGCCCACGGTGTCCACCACCAGAACATCTTGTTCCCAGTGGCCGATCGAGTGTCCCATCCAATTCGGATTCGGATCCCCGGGATGCCCGCGCCCATCGAGAAAGACTTGCCGATGGCTGGGTGTGTCATCCTCAAAGATCATCACCAGCAGGGCAGGCGTTTGAACGAGCTTGTATGGGAACAGCGCTCCGGCGTTCGTCAATCCCCGCGGCAGGCAGTGCGCGCCAGGCGAGTCCTTCGAGTTGTTCGCGGCCCGCTCGCGCTGCAGTACGTCGGCCCATGGCAGAGGCGAGGGCTTGCCCGGATCGACAGTCCGTTGCGCGTACCACACGCCCGACAGGTCTGGCTTGCCTTCTCGTGTGCGAGGTACGGGACCGGAGGGCGTCGCATGTGGCGTTATCTGGGAGACTCTGAAGTCGCGGCCGTCTCCCAATGTGTTCAACTGAAAATCGAAGAGGTGGATGTCGAAGCGCAGCGTTTGTCCCGCCGCAACGGCCACGTTTTGCTGCGTGTACAGATTGAACCCCGGCGCGGCGACCGACAGGTCGTACACGCCGGCCGGCAACTGCGCGATCGTGTAAGCGCCCTTTTCCGAGCTGGCCGCTTTGTAGACCGTGTTTGTGGACGTGTTGGTGGCTTGAATGGGTGCGTTCGCCACCGTATCGCCGGCCAGGTCCACGACAATGCCGGTAAGGGTGCCGCCGTTGTTCTGCGCGAACGCCGCAGCGGCTGAAAGAAGCATTATCAATAAGCGCATGCACTGACTCCTGTGTTCAGCTCAGAAGGTGCGTTAACTCTGAGACGCGCCTCACCTCATCGAACCGGTGAATGAGCGTCAAGGTCTGTTCGATCCTTTTCGTTGACAGGCCGGAGTCGCGTACCAGCGCGCGGTATTTCGCATCGACGTCGCTCCAGTCGATGCCGCGCGGCCCCGATCCTCTGGGTGCGTCGACGGTGCTCGTGAACCTGGCGCCCGATGTGGTCACGATCGTCACCGTGCCGCCCCAGCTCCAGTTGTAACGAACCGAAGGCGGCGATGGGTCCGGCTCGACCAGATCCATGAGCCGCGCCACGGCAGGATTGTGGATCTTCTCAGAGCTCGCGTTGATCCACGAGAAGTCTTTGTCGGCGACCGCGGAGGCGACGAAGTACGGCAGGCTGTGGATCGCTTCGACCATGTCCTTCGGACGCTGACCAGCAACGATGGTCCGGCTCTGAGAGCCTGCGACCAGAATCCTCGCGACTTGCTCCGGCGCGACGTTCGCCTGCCGCGCCGCGTTGACGGCCGCTTCAACAGATGGATGAAACGCGTGGGCGCCTGGCACGAGCTTGATCGCCAGGTACGTCACGATGTCCCACTCTTTGCCCATGTCGCGCGTGAGGTTCTTGATATTCGCCGTGTTGCCGCCGAAAACCGCGAAAAACCCGCGTGGCGCTTCCAGTATGTCCTCGTTGGCGGTGTAGCCACGGGCGGCTGCCCGGGCCGCGTTCACCGCCGCGAGTGCCGCGTTACCCGCGTGATACTCGCGCGCCCAACTGTTCGTCCCAATCGCAAGCCCTCCCATCGTCGTCGCGACCAGGGAGATCGCGTGCGCCATCTGCTCGTCGGTCAGCTTGAGAAGCTTAGCGGTCGTCACGACTCCGCCGAAGGCGACGATGACCGAGGCATGAAAGCCTTGCCTGTTGTCGCCCAAAGCCGCGCCAATCCGGCCGGCGGCCTCGTAGCCCGCCGTGATCGCGCACAAAACATCCCGACCGGTGGCGCCAGTGTGCTCAGCGACGGCCAGGCCTGTCGACACGACGGTCGTGCCTGTATGAGCGACGTTGCGGAGATCGCTGTCGTCGGAAGCCGCCGCGTCGCTGAGCATCGCGTTCACGCGGGCGGCGCCGCTCGCAGGCAGTTTCGAACCGTCGAACCAGACGGTGGCCTCCGGCTTGCCGCCTTCCTCCTTCGCGAGGGAGCGGACGATGCGGACCGAAGAGATGAGCGATCCTGACGCGGCGCTGGCCAGCGTGCTCGCGATGAGCATCTTTGCGCGATCGATCACCGTCGGCGGAAGGTCGCTGTATCGCATCGAGTTCAGAATGCGGGCCAGCGCGAGCGCGGTATGTGGAGCGTCGGCTCGTGTCGTGTCGTCCTGCCGTATCTGCCGCAGAAGGGGAGTGGCGGCCAGAGAGGCCAACAGCTCGCGGCGCGTCAGGACACTCATGCCTTCAGCGCCAGACGCACGAGGGCGTCGGCCCGGTCCTCGCGATCGAGGTTGCGGCAGGTCGCGATCATCTTCTCGAACTGGCCTTCGGGAATTGGGATGCCGGGAACGACGCCGCGAATGCGGCGGGCTTCCTCGTCGAAGTTCCAGATGAACTCGCGGCCCGTCGCCTGCTTTGTATAGACGCGGCCGTTCTTGGTGAAGATCGTGATCCGCGGGCCGAACAGCGGCATCTCGTGCGAGGGGATGATCCGCACGCGCTTCATCAGGTCGATCACTTCAGGCGGATCGGTTGTGACCGATAGCATCGGGAAGCCGCGCTTCACGACGCCGTACGCCGTGTAGTACCGCGTGCTGCCGCGCGTCGCCTCGCCGATGTCTTCACGCCGCTGCGGAAAGGCCGGGCTCGGGTATTGCGTCTCCAGCCAGTTCACGACGGCCTCGACCCGATCGACGTCGATGTATTTGATGTCGTGCTCTTCGCAGAGTTTCGCCGTGACGTCGATGTGGGCGATGTTGTAGCCGGAAATCGAGTAGATCCGGTACAGCGTCTCGAGGAGTATCCATTCGCGTCCGAGATTGGCGGTGAGCCGATCAAGACTGGTTGCCGTCGCGCCGGTGAAACTGTACGTGAGATGCCCCGAGTTGTCGCCCGCGTAGGCTTTATAGAATCCCGCCGGACCTTCGAGAACCGCCTCGCCTCCGCCGACTTTCCCTTGCTTCGCCAGGGCGACGGCGAGCATCGCGTTGCGCACCGCGGCGCCTTCTCGCAAGGCGCGGCTTTCGAGATTGCCGCCAGCCAGATTCGTGCAGAGCGAGATCGTCGCGTGCACCTGCTCGTCGGTAAAGCGCATGATCTTCGCGGCGGCGATCGCGGCGCCGAAGATGCCGAACACCGGTCCAGCGTGGAAACCGCGCGCCATCACCGTCGGAATCCAGTCGGCGGCCATCCGTTCCATCACCTCGTAGCCTGCGGCCACAGCCGTGATGAAATCGCGGCCTGACGATCCTTCCGCTTCAGCCGCGCACAGAGCAGCCGGGATGATGGCCGTGCCGGGATGCGTAAGCATGCGGAACGTGTCCCACTTGCCGCCGGCCAACATCATTTCCGAGTTGGCAAAGGCGGCGCCTCCCTTGGTCGCCTTGCTTCCGGTCACCAGAACCGTGGCGCCGCTTCGGACGCCGGCTTCTTCGCTCGTGACGAGCGACACGGCCAGCTGTCCCGCAGGCAGCTGCGAACCGACAAGCGCCGATGCGAGGTTCTGCAACGTCAGGCCCTTGACGCGATCGACGACCTCGGCGGGGAGATCCTCGTAGCGCAGGCCAGCGACCCACTGCGCGAACTGTCTGCTGAGTGACTTCGTTGAGGCGGGGCTCGTCGAGATCTGCTGCGCGGAGGCTGCCTCGACTGTCGTCGATGGAGCGATGCGCGCTGCGCCCCAGGCCGCGAGACCAGAACCGAGGAAGCCCCGGCGATCGATGTACACGGCCGTTCCTCGCTTTCTATCGGCGCCTGGCCTGCCGCTCCGACACCTGACGTTTGAAGTCAGCGTCGGAGAGAAACACAGCCGTCACGTGCGTGTTGCACATCTCGTCGACGCTGCGCTGACCGTAGCCAACCCATACCGTCGCGTCGGGATTGTGCCGGTTGGCGGTTGTGTTGTCGAAGATCGCGATCTGATGGAGGATGGTCCCGGCCGGCAGCAGCGGCGCCTCATCGTCGACAAAGAAGTACGCGGCCTGCCAGTTGAAGTCGAAACGATCAACGCACGCCAGGATCTCGCGCCTGGTCGCTCCGCTGCGCGCGTTAACGGGCAGGCTGTCTGGATTGTCCACGACATTCGGATAGATGGCCTCGAGACACTGCGCCTTGCCGCGCATGTGCATGTGCGGCTGAAATGCGTCGATACGCGCGGATTTCGGGAGGCGATAGTACCCGTCGGCCCGCGTGAGCTGGCCCGGCGGAATCTCGATGTCGTTGAAGTCCTCGGGGAAGATCGTGATCCATCGGCTGATGTATTTCGGCACGTAGCCTTTCGGATAGAAGACGATCGCGACGCTCACACGATCCGCGACGACCTTCCCGACCGAGTGGTAGTGAAGGCCGAACCGGAGCCGCGACCCTGCCTTGAGCAGGCGTCCTGAGCCTTCCGAGAAGATGTCGCCGTACTTGCCGACGACGTACTCGCTGAAGTTGCTGATGACCTGGCCGCCTTCTCCGGCGCCGGGCCGCCCGCCTGCGACGAATGGATCGGCGTCCTGAATGACGCTCACCGTTGCATGATGGTTGACGAATCGGCCGTCCTTGGACGGCTTCGTCTGGATCGCCTTCACGTAGCGGTCTTCAGTGAGACCAGTCGGCACATCGTAGTCGCCCCACCAATCGGCGGCGTTGGCCGCGACCGCGTGGGTCGGGCTTGTGACGATCAGATCGGGTCTCCCGATCGTCCATTCATCGTCGTCGTGGAACTGCACGGGCAGAGGGAGATCTTTTCGGTCGCCTTCCGGCGCGCCGGCGTCCACCCACTTGACGATGGTTGCGATCTCGGCGTCGCTGAGCGAGCGGTCGTTCTTGTAGTGCTGAATGCCCTGGGTCTTGTCGATGTGCCACGGCGGCATCTCCCGCTGCGCGACCCGTTGTCTGATCGAACGCGCCCAGGGCCTCGCCTCGTCGTACGTCATGAGCGACATCGGCGCGACCGTCGCGGGACGATGGCACACCTGGCAGTTGCGCTGGAAAATCGGCGCAACGTCCTTACTGAAGGTGACGGGTGCGCTGAGGTCCTCCGCGCGGGCGAGGCATTGTCCCCAGGGCACGGCAACCGCGCAGAGGGACACTAAAGCCGCCGCGATGCTCTTCGTGCGCGTCATCTCCCGCCTCCTTGATCCGGTGCCTTGACGACGATCGTCAGCTGCGCGTTTGTCCAACAGCACAAGAAACCAGGGATGCCGCCCGACTGAGTGGCATCGCCTCTCGACCCCTCGTCGGCGAGCGCGTGCAGCACGTAGACTCCGGGCTCGCTGAACGTCGCGGTCGTGACCGCGCGGCCGTCCTTCACAGGCGGTGCGGCATCGGCGAATGTCACCGTGCCGGGCCCGCGGTACTTTGTCCATCTGATCGTCAGACGCGAAGGCCGGCCAGCGCGTGCGCCACGCCCGACGTTCTGCGACACCGTTTCGTCCCGGCCGCTGGTCACGGTGGCGCGCAGCGTCGCTGCGTTGGGCAACACAATTGTTTGCGGCGCTCCGACGTTCAGAGCGGGTGCGACGTTGTTCTCATCCTTCGTCGGATCGATCTGAAGAATCGGCGACAGCTTTCCAGGGACAGTCTGCGTGCTGCCGTGGGTCATGAGCGTCCAGACGAGCGTCTGGTTGCCAAAGTCTCTCGGCACGACGACGGCGAAGACCAGTTTCTGACGATTGACCAGGAAATGAGTGGGCTGGCCTCGGTCGGCCGGTACAGGCGAGAAGGAATTGTTCGGCCCGACTGGAATGTCGACTTGTTCATCCCAGTTTCGATTCTGGTAGCCGAAGTACAAATTGAAGGTCCCGTCCCGGTTCTGCTCCCAACCCTCGAAGACCGGCGCCACAGGCGCCCCCGTTGCGCGGCGCCGGCTGCCGAACGGATCGAGACCGGACTGCGCGAGCAATTCCGCGGCCGGGACAACAAGCCACAGCGCCACGAACGCACGAAAATACCAAAAGGAGGAGCGCGTCATGGCGAGAACGGCTCTACTACCGGCTGCTGGTGGTTGCCGTGCGCGGAACCGCGCGGCCGTAGACCCGGAACTCGCTGATATGAATGTAGCCGCCGGTACCGTGGCCACTGGCCGGCATGAGATCGACGAAGCCGACTTCATCGACGCGGCTCAGGTCGACGTTCGGTACCCAGATTTCGTTGAAGGGGGCGGCCGGGAGGCCCATGGTGACGACGCGCTTCGGATCGAGCTTGATCCAGCGGATGGCCCCCAACGGCACTTCGCTCTGAAGCAGCATCGGCACGGAAGCGGCCGCCGTCTCTCCTACCAACATGGTTCCGTCGGCAAGCTTCACGACCGGCCGAGCCACGTGGAATCCTGATGTCTTGACGGCCCACCGGATCCTGGCCGCACCAGTGAGATCAACAGAGTTCAACTTATGGCGGAACAGCGTCGCGAACGGCCGTTCGCATTCGCCCGACCATACGCTGAAGGGAGTCGTCTCGCTGCCCGGATTGCCGGACGTCAGCAGACAGTTCTCGTGCAGGCCGTACTGTTTGAGTTCGAGATTCGGGTCACCGATGTTTTCCTGGACCACTTTCGTCTGGCCCGTCTGGCTTGCGGGCCGAACAAACTTGACGTCAAGAACCATCGACGGCGCCGACGCTCCTTCGGTTGCACCGCCCCCGCGGCCCTGCCTTCCTTGCGTGGCCGCGGGCTGCTGCGCCAGGATGGTGCAGATCGTGCCAAACCCCACAAGGAATCCTACGGTCGACGTGAGAGCAGCCTGACGGTGCATAGATCCTCCCTGCCTCTGGCTTACCGGCCGAAAGCCTGAATCACCAGCGCCGAGTCTACGCCGGAACCGCGGCCC
>Ga0137395_10001655_pt1 | contig 10449 bp, 6 predicted proteins | sample czobulk216metaG_FD_108283 | JGI IMG/M metagenome (GOLD analysis project Ga0137395, IMG submission 108283) | Vadose zone soil microbial communities from Angelo Coast Range Reserve, California, USA - czobulk2.16 metaG | ecosystem: Environmental > Terrestrial > Soil > Vadose zone | place: USA...
ACCAGCAAGCGACGGTGAGTTGGGACACGTCGGAAGAAACGGACGCGCTGGTGCAATTTGGGGAATCGGAATTCCTTGGCCGCACCGCTTATGATCCGAACCTGAATGTCCATCACGATATAGTCGTCACCGGCCTGGCGCCGGACCGCGCCTATTTTTACCAGGTCGTGAGCCGCGACGCCGCGGGCAATACCACGGTGGACGATAACCAGGGCGCGCTTTACACCTTCCGCACCCTGCGGCCGCTCGAGCCGCCGTTCATCGACGATCTGGAAAGCGGCGGCGCCAATTGGAGCGTCTTGAGCGGCGACGGTTCGCAGACGGCGTGGACGCTCGGCCCGCCGAACAACGGCCGGGAAACGCAGGCCCATTCTCCGATCAACGCCTGGGGCAGCGACCTCAACGGCGATTCGCTCGATACGGCGGACACCGCGCTGGTCAGCCCAGCCATCAATTTGATCAACGGCAACATGGCCACGCTCAGCTTCTGGCACAGTTACGATTTCACCGATCAGAGCGGCTCGGATATTATCCAGCTAGGCGAGTTGCTGATCGTCACCAACAGCGCCGGCAATCCGACGACGCTGGCGCAATACTATGATGCCAACTCCGGCTGGGAGCAGGAGCAGATCGACCTGACGCCGTACCTGGGCCAGGTGGTCTATCTGGTCTGGCATTACCAGTTGTTTTCAATCGACAGCGCGCTGCGTCCCGGCTGGTTGGTGGATGACATCTCCGTGACGGTCTCGAACGTGGTGACAGGCACTATTGAAATCTCGAACAACCTCGCGCAGGCGAATTTCACCTTGAGCGGGCCGGTCAGTCGAACCGGACAAGGGATGCTGACTACCTTCAACGACGCGCCGGCCGGCGATTACGTCGTGACCTTCCTCCCGGTGCCGTACTATCAAACCCCCGCCCCGCAGACGAACACGCTCGTGGCCGCGGCTACCTTGATCTTTCAGGGTAACTATAGCTTCACCGACATCAACAACAACGGCATCGCGGATGCCTGGGAGCAGCAAAACTTCGGCGCGGTCTCTCCTACCCGCACGCGCTCCACCGATACCGATGGCGACGGCTTCACCGACTACGCCGAATTCATAGCCGGGACTGATCCGAACTCGCCCACCTCGAAGCTCGCGCTCACGACGCCGGCGATGCAAGCGGACGGAACTTTGCGGCTCCAATGGCCGTCGGTGGCCGGCCGCGCCTATCGAGTCGAGGGCAGCAGCAATGCGATCCAGTGGGTCACCGTGTCCGATTGGACCCTGGCGGCCGCCGGCACGATGAGTCTGACGCTGCCCGCGCCGGTCCCCGGCGCGCCCTATCTTTTCCGTGTGGAAGTCCATCCTTAGAGGACGGTTGAAGAACGGTGTTATAGCGGCGCTCTGCGAGCGCCGACGCGTTTATCTCTGCGGAAACCCGGCGGTCAGCCACCGCCGCTGCACGGTGCGACGTCCGACCCACGGAAGACGCTGCTTGGCTGTTCCCTCTCCCTGAGGGAGAGGGTTAGGGTGAGGGGGAAGGCAGCTTGCAACTGTCACGGATTGGGCGCTTTGCCTGGCGCGGAGCTTTGTTTTCCTTCGCTCAGAGTAGTCGACTCCATCGGCAGTTCGCCAGCGCGCTGGTTTGCGGAGCGTTTCTTTCCCCTCACCCCAGCCCTCTCCCCGAGGAGAGGGAGAACCTTACGCCGCGCCTACGCCAATCCAGAGCGGCTGGACTCGTCGCGGCGCGGGACGCGGTGTTCCCTCTCCCTTGGGGAGGGAGCATCGCCCGCCGCTAAGTGACGAGTCGAAGCACTTGGGTCGTTCAAGTGTCTCGGCGTTGAATCGCGAAGCGCACGGTACCAGTGCGAGCGACGTCCGATCTAAGCAAGACGCAAGGCGGCTATTCCCTCTCCCTCAAGGAGGGGCTGGCGGAAAAGTTCACCCACGCGCGCGAAGCATTGAACGCCTTGAGCGACCGCTACCGCAAGGCGCTCCGGGCACGATATTTTAGGCCAGCCGGCCGGGTGAACGCTTGCGTCGGCCGGTCACGACCCGCGCGCCGGAGTGGAAATGGATCGCGACTGTGTCCGCAGGACCAGTCGCAGCGGCTTCGCATGTCGGGAGACTGCGAAATAATTCCAAAGTCGGGCAGATTCAGACGTGCTGCGGCTGGGCGTTGCCACCGCCGCGCTCCGGACAATCCCAAAGGGATTGCGTCCGCCAGCCCAAGGTTGCCCCGAACGCTTTCGGGGCTACCTTGGGTGTGCGTGCGCGAAATGAAAACAATGCCAACGGCGTTGTGGCCGACATCGTGCGCGAGGGACTATTTCCGCAAGACAATGAAAAGCACCACGAGGACGATCAGCGCCCCAACGGCCAGGAAAATGCGGCTGAGGTTGCGAAAGTAAATTTTGTCTTCGCGTTCCCGATTGGTTCCCGGCAAGGAATCAACGTTCGAAAGCTTTTCCCCGAAAGTTAGCCCGCCAGGCGCTGGCGCTGGCGAGTCTTCCGTTTTCTGTTCGCTTTCACGAAACAAGGAGGCTCCAGCCGGTGGCGACCCTGCGGCAGTAGTGGCGAAGGTCAGCTCTTTGGATTGCCCAATCGCCGCCGCCATGTTCGCGAGGTCCGCCTCTGAGGCGATCGCCGTCAATTGCCTCGTCGCGCCGGCTGGTCCGAAGTCGGAAGTTTCAACCCTGGTCACGGCTTCGGAGGTGTGGACCGTTTGGGCGGCGCCAGACTCTTGCTGCGTGCGCTGTTCATGCGCGTTGAAGGCGGGGGCGGCGACCGGCGTGGCGAGGACCGTTGCTTCGATCGCTGGTTCATGTTTGGGTTGTGCCAGCAGCTCATTGATGGCGGCGATGATCTCCTTTTTCCGGTAGCGGGTCTCCGTTCCCTCCAGGTCGGTGACACTGAACCACCCGCCGTCGCAGGCCACCTGCAACATGGAGGCGAACAGACTGCCTTTGGCGTGTTGGACGGCGGCTTTGTAGGCCTCGATTATTTCTTCGGGCGTAAGGGGCATCGCGGTCATAATGGTTTCAAGAGCATTCTTTTGACTCTAACTGGCTTGGTTGCCAGCAGACAAGATGCCAAGGAATGTGCAAAAAGTCACCCTCTCAGTGGGTTGAAAAAGGCCATTGGTAATGGCGCTCGATGCGCGCCGACGCGCGGAATCCTTTGGCAATCAGGCGGTCCCAGACCACCGCCACCGGCAGAAGCCGGCGTTTGGACCGACTGACAGGAGCGCCGCATCATTCGGTAATCGCCCCGCCAGGATGCCCGCGAGCGGTGGTGGCGTCACGCCATCGCGCCGTCGGACAATCCCTTTGGGATTGTCCGGAGTGCGGCTGTGGCAACGCCCAGCCGCAGCACCTCTGAATTTGCAAGACGTCGGAATTATTTTGGAGTTTCCTGACATGCGAAGCCGCTGCGACTGGTCCTGCGGACACAGTCGCGCTCCATTTCCTCCCTTACTCCGGGTCAGCGTTGGCAGCCTGCATTTGCTCGGCGTGCCGCTGGAGGACATTGGCTACGCGCCGCAGGAGTTCCCGCGGGCCGCAGGACTTCGAGAGAAAATCGTCCGCGCTGACCGCCAACCCGTTCAACCGCGCCAGTTGTCCGGCAATGGCGGTGACGATGATGATCGGCATCGTTTTAGTCGAAAGCTGGCGGCGGAGAATCTCGCAGACCGAATAGCCGTCGATCCCCTCCATCATGAGGTCCAGGACGATCAAGTCGGGCAGGAAACGGCGGGCTTTGAACAAGCCATCGAGGCCGGTGTTCGCGGTGATCACCTCGTAGCCCTCTTGCTTGAGGTTGAACGAAACCAGCTCGACGAAGTCCGCTTCATCGTCCACCACCAGAATTTTTGCGCTCATATCTGCGGGCCGCGCCACAGCCGGGCGAGGTCCGTTGCCCGCACGCTAAGCGGACCGCATGACGGCTAAATGGCAGTCGAGTTACGTTTTGGTGAAAAGGCGGATTCGCGCGGCCGGAGGGCCTTCCGGCGCTTCGATGAACGGTCCCAAGCCATCTTTCGGCTGCTGCGGCTCAGATTTCCTCGAAAACAAAAACGATCTTAGCGCCTCAAGTTCACTGATGGTTTCTGAACCGGCCGTTAACGGGCAACGCAACCGCCGAAAGCGGCCTCTTGACTGAGCGTTTTGTCGTTTTTGGATTCGTAATTTTGCGCCGGGTCTGCTATGGTTGCGTGCTGTGATCAGTCCTGCGCGCGCGGGCTGACAGTAGTTAAATGATGCGAATAACCGTGAAGATGCGTTCTTCCCGTTCGGGGCCGGCTTCGGCCAAGGCGGGATGGCCTCTGTTTTTCCTTGTCTGGCTGATTCCGGTCATTTGCCTGGCGCAATCCGCGGCGGGGGATGGCACGGTCGGAGTGCCTTGGAACGGCGGCCCGGGAGTGACGGAAACAGTCGCGGCGATCATGGCCCGGGACAAAAACCTTCCGGTCCAAAGCGGCATGAAGCCAAGACAGACCGACGCCGGGCGGTTGCTTCCCAATCGGAAAAACCTGCGACCCAATCCCCAGTCGCCGCGCGTGTCGCAATGGCCGCCGCGCGACGCCGTGAGCGCGGCCGGACTCGCGGCGGTGTCCAATCCGCTTGCGCCGCAGGTGGCGGGCGTCAGTTTTCTGGGCGGGCAATTGTCCGAGTCCGGGTTCGTTCCGCCGGATACCGACGCGGCGGCCGGACCCAGCCAGATTCTGATGTGCCTCAACGGGCGGATCAGGGTCTTCGACAAGGCTGGCAACCGGGGGGGACTGGACACGACCACGGCTAATTTTTTCAGTTCGCTGACGGCGAACGCCGTGACCGATCCGCACGCGCGTTACGATCGTCTTTCCGGCCGCTGGTTTGTGACCATGGTTGACATTCCCAGCTCCCATAAAGGCAACGGGGGGAATAACAAGGTATTGATTGCCGTGAGCAGCGGGGCGACGATTACGGGCAGTTCGAGCTTCACGTTTTTCTCCTTTCAACACAATCTCGTCGGTTCGGGTGGGGATAATGGATTGTTTGCCGATTTCCCGAGCCTGGGCATCGACCACAACGCCCTCTACATCGGCGCCAATATGTTCAGCGGGAACAACTTTGCCGGGACCAGCGGTTTTGTGATCAACAAGGCTTCGCTGATCGCCGGCACGCTCACCGTGACAGCCTTCCGGCAACTGGCCAGCAGTTCCGGGCCGGGTCCCTACTCGCCGCAGGGAGTGGATAATGATGATCCGGCGGCGACGGAGGGATATTTCATCGGCTCGGACAACGTGAGCAGCGGACTGCTGGTGGTGCGGCGCGTTTCCAACCCGGGCGGGGTGCCGTCAATCTCGGGCAACATCACCCTGACCGTGCCGGACACGGCGAGGCCGGTCGGCGGGGTGCCGGCGATGGGTTCTACGATAGGATTGGATCCCTCGGACGACCGGTTACTGGTCGCCCGGATGCACAAGGGAAGCCTTTGGACGGCTCATGATATTGAAGTGGACGCGACGGGGACGGCCAATCCTCTGGGGGGACGGGTTGGCTCGCGCTGGTACGAAATAATCAACCTGACGGCGACGCCGGTGCTTCGGCAGTCGGGGACGCTGGTTGATCCGGCGGCCAGCAGTCCGTCCAGTTACTTCATGCCCGGCTGCACGATGTCCGGCCAGGGTCACATGGTCCTGGGTTGCAGCGTGGCGGGATTGAACGAGCACGCCGAAATCGCCGTCGCCGGCCGCTTGGCCACCGACGCGCTGGGCACGCTGCGAGCGCCGACGGTGGTTCAGACCACTCCGTTCAGTTACACCGTGAGCGATGGCGCGAATCCGCATCGGTGGGGAGATTACTCGCTGACCACGGTGGATCCCAACGACGACATGACCATGTGGACGGCGCAGGAATATTGCAACGACACCGGCTCCTGGGGCGTGCGGATCATCCAATTGAAAGCACCGCCTCCGGCCACCCCGGCCAGTTGCAGCCCGGCTTCCGTCCCGATCGGCGGAGCTAACCTAGACGTAGTTGTGACCGGCAACTCGGCCAGCGGCTCGGGTTTCTTTGATCCCGGCGCGGGGTTTACGAACCATATCGCGGCGATGGTCAACGGCGGAGGAGTGACGGTCAACGGCGTCACCTACACCGATCCAACCCATGTAACCTTGAACGTCACGATCGCCCCCGACGCCGCGGGCGGTGCGCGGACGGTGAGCGTAATCAATCCCGATGGCCAGACCGCGACGAGCGTCGCCAGTATTCTGGCCCTCAGCGGCGGCAACACGCCGCCGACAATTTCGAGCATTCCCAATCAGAGCATTAACGAAGACGCCGCGACACTTCCCGTCGCTTTCACCATTGGCGACGCGGAAACGCCGGCCAGCAGCCTGCTCCTCACCGTCGCGTCTTCCAATCCGATCCTCATCCCGCCGCTGAATGTCCAGTTGAGCGGCAGCGGGTCGAATCGGACCGTTGTGGTCACTCCGGCGCCCGATCAATTCGGGGTCGCGTCGATCACGATCCGCGTCATCGACGGCGGCGGCGCGAGCGCGAGCGCGGTTTTTGGCGTGACGGTCATTCCGGTGAATGATCCGCCCAGTTTTATCGAAGGCCCGGATCAGACGGTGCTGGCGAGCGCCGGGTCGCAGACGGTGCCGAACTGGGCCACCGGCATCAGCGCCGGGCCGGCGAACGAAACGGGCCAGCTTTTGAATTTCATCGTGAGCAACGACAATGCTTCACTCTTCGCCGTTGCGCCTGCGATTGCTCCGAATGGAACGTTGGCCTACGCGCCCCTGGCGCTCGCTGGCGGCTCCGCCACGGTGACGGTTGAACTGCACGACAATGGCGGCACCGCCAACGGCGGCTCGGACACCAGCGCCCCGCAAACCTTCACGATCACGGTCACGCCGGTGAATCACGCTCCCTCGCTGGCGCCCATTCCAAATCGAGCCGTCCATGCCGGCGCCTCGGTGACCTTTGGCGCCAGCGCGACTGACCCGGACCTGCCACCGCAGCTCCTGACGTTCAGCCTCGGTCCCGGCGCGGCGGCGGGCGCCAGCCTCAACGCAACCAACGGGCGGTTCGCATGGACGCCGGCCGTTTCGGAATTGGGATCAAATGGATTCGCCATTACCGTCAGCGACAATGGAGTGCCGGCGTTGAGCGCCACGCGATCCTTTGCGATCTTCGTCGAACCGCCGCCGGCCATCCACTCGATCACCCGATCGAACAGCAGCGTGACGATCAGTTGGAGCGCCATCGCGGGAACGCCCTATCTCCTCGAATCCGAGCTTAGCCTGGCTGATCCGGCCTGGACGAACGTCGTGGAAGCCGTGACCGCCGTAACGAACACCGTCTCGGCATCCGATCAGATCGGGCCGGCGCCGCGCCGATTTTACCGGGTCCGCGTGGGGCCTTGAAACGGCTGGGCCAGGGCGCGGCGCGTCCAATCCTGGTCCGCGACTGTCCCGGTCTGAGACAGCTTCAGGGGGCGATCAAATGGAAACTGGCGGTCCGTTTTCACGGACCGCCAGTAAACAACTCAATTCCAGTAGGACGCTAAACCAAAGGCCCAGCGCTGATAGGTGGGATAATGATAGGATAAGGTACCTGCCCCATGATGAAACAGGCGGAGTGCAATACATAATTTCGGTTGTCGAAACTCTGTATGTTTGTCATACGGCGATGTTCAGCAACCGCCATACCAAACTCTAAAAAACCGCAGAAAGAGCTTGGATTAGCCGCTTTTGCTGGTTTCCGATGCTCAATCGGTTAAGGTCTGCCCATCGTCCGGCGGCAAGTTTTGCTGACCCGGCTGGCCCGATTAACGGGGCCGGAACTGGTCAATATGAGGAGCGGCAAGATTCTCTTGAAAAGTGACCTGCCCCCTGGAAACGGTGAAGCTGGTCCTGCCGGCCAGCGAGAGGGCGGTCAACAATTCCCAATCCGTGAGGCCCCAGCCGGCGAGATTATGGCGATTGAAGTGCCACGCCGCTTCGGCCCGAGCCGGGGGCAAACACTTCATGCCGAGCTGCTGCTGCAACCACGGCTGGACGTTTTCCCAATGCCGGTCCAGAAAGAGCGCGTGGGCGAAGTGGCATTCTGCCTGCAACCGGGTGGCGGCAGCCTTGTTGCGGACCTTGGTCACCGGCTCCAGGCGCTCGCGTTCCAGGTGGAGCAATAAAAACGGAGGCCGGAACGTCGCGCGAACCGCCGTGGCATTGGTCAAGGCCGTGACGGCCTCGAGGAGATTGCCGGCGGCAAGGTTCAGCTTCGGCTGGCCGCGGTTGATGAGGTAAAAATCTTCGGCCACGGCCGGTAAAAAAATGAGGGCTTTGAGCACGCCGTTCGATTGGAACGCGCCCAACATGAGCGCCATGCAATCCTCCCGGTTGAGGCTGGCGCCGTTGGTCTCCAGGGGCATCTCGCTCAAGACCCGTTGCCAGGCTTCTTCGGCCGAGAGCGTCCCGGCCAGCGCCAGGCACCAAACGATCAACCCCAAAAGGCTTTTCAAATTGATAAACGGACGATGCGTTCCTGGACCTGGGCCAGCCACCGCTGCAGATAACTGGACTCCCGGTAAAGTTCTTCCAGCCGTTCAAGCGGGAGGCTGGCGCGACGCGCGGCTGAATCGGCCGGCGGAGCGCTTTCCCAGGCTTGGTTCATCGCCCTTAATTCAGCGCCCAACGCTTCCGCGCGGTCGATGATTTCCTGCTGCCAGCGCCGAAGCTTGTCCGTCCAGCCCTGCGCGAGTTCGAACTGCCGCACCTTCAGCAGCGGCGAGGTGACCCGGCTGCGCTCCGTCAAAAATTGATCGACGCCACGACAAACTTGGCTGACTTCCGTGTACAAGCCCATGGCCGCCTCGGCGATTGGACGCACCGCCTCTGGCTTCGAACGGAGTTCGAGCTCCAGCAAGTGCTGCAGGCGCTCTTTCGGCTCGCGCAGACACCGGTAAGCCGAGTTGAGTTCCGCGTACTGCTGGTTGGCGGCCTGCTTTTCCGCTTCCGGGGCGTTGTGGAGCCGGTCGGGATGCACCTGGGCCGAAAGGGCGAGAAACTTTGCCTTCAACGAATCGGGTTCCAGCCAGGGCCGGCGCGGCTCGTCGAGCAGGGCGAAATAGTCGGTCATGAGCGATGGGCAGCCGTGCCAAGCGCTGTTGGCGGAGGGCCGAAGCGCTCCGTGCCGTTGGCCGCGAGCGTGTCAGGCGCTGAAGCTCTCGCCGCACGAGCAACTGGTCGCGGCATTGGGATTCTTCACCTTGAAGCCGCCCTCCAGCAGCGCCTCGACATAGTCCAACTCGCTGCCGGTCACGTAGAGCGCGCTCTTGGGATCGACCACCACCTTGACGCCGGCGCTTTCGACCAAAATGTCGCGCGCGGCCGGGCCATCCTGCAGGTCCATTTTGTATTGCAATCCCGAACAACCGCCGCCCACCACCGCGACGCGCAACACGCCGCCCGCCCGACCCTGGCGGGTCAACAACGCGCTCACTTTCCGAGCGGCGTTGGGCGTCAGTTTGATGAGCCGCTCATCACCGACGCGGAAGCCGGGCGCTGCGCCAACCTGATTTGCGGTGGTTGTCATCATGTTCCCATGCCCCAAGCTAGCGCCCAGGCCGGGCAACGTCAACCGGCATCCGGCGGAACGCCCCTTGGCCTCCCGTGGCGAGGCCCACTCTAAAGACCCAGTTCCTTTCGCACCGCTCGCACTCCGGCCACCAGGTTTTTCAACTTGGGCTTCGCGGCCCAGCGCGCGGTCTGGCTTAAACCGCAGTCGGGCGCGAAGGAGAGCCGGTCGGCCGGCGCGTGCTTCAAGCAAGCACGAACTCGCTCGGCCACGTCCTGCACGGTCTCGACGTAGTAACTCTTCACGTCAATGATGCCGACCGCCACGTCCTTTTGGGCCGCGATGAGGTTGATAAGTTCCAGTTCGGCAAACTCGCGGCTCGCCATTTCGAGATGGAACTCATCGACTTGCATTCCGAGGAAGGCGGGAAACATTGGCGCATATCGGCGCGGTCCGATCGCGCGCCCCTTGTAATTGCCAAAACAGAGATGGGTCGAGAGGCGGCACCGGCCTATGATCGGTTCCACGGTGCGATTGAAAATCGTGACCAGACCCTTCGGCTCTTCGCGGTGCGCGTAGCAGCTCATCGACGGCTCGTCCACGGTGATCTCGCGGCAGCCGGCCTTCACGAGCGCCTCCAACTCGCGACGGACAATGGGCAGCAGCGCCTCGGTCAACGCCAGCCGGTCCGGGTATTGCGCATTGGGCGCGAGCCTTCCGCTCAAGGTGTACGGACCGGGCACACTGGCCTTGAGGGCCGGTCCCGGCGGCGCCAGCCGTTGCAAGCGCTCGAAATCCTCCACCGTCCCAAGACCCCGCGGCGCCGCGAGCGTGCCGGTCACCTTGTGCCGGCCGCGTTGATCGTGCGCGGGCGGACCGAACCGGCGCGGCGAAGCCGA
>Ga0137395_10001656_pt1 | contig 10447 bp, 9 predicted proteins | sample czobulk216metaG_FD_108283 | JGI IMG/M metagenome (GOLD analysis project Ga0137395, IMG submission 108283) | Vadose zone soil microbial communities from Angelo Coast Range Reserve, California, USA - czobulk2.16 metaG | ecosystem: Environmental > Terrestrial > Soil > Vadose zone | place: USA...
TTGCGCGAGGCCCTACGGGAAGAGATTGAGACGATTCTCGAGGGGGAGCTGCGCGATCCCCGCGTAGGGTTAGCAAACGTGAGCGAAGTGCAGCTCGCTCCCGATAACCGAACCGCCCACATCTTTGTCGCAGTCTACGGCGACGATGACGATACGGAAAAGACTCTCGAGGGATTGGCTGCCGCACGGGGATTCATTCGACATCAGCTTGCCGAGAGGCTGCGCCTAAGACGACCTCCGGAACTATTTTTTAGTCTGGACAAGCTACACGGACATGGAGACCGGATTGAGCAACTCTTGAAACGAATCAACAAAAAGAAGTGAATGTCTGATCGCCGCTGTGCAGTGCATGTGCAATTGCACCGGTGGCCGTGATGTCTGCTCGGGCAAGGCCATGTTGAAGCAGGTATTGAACGAGATCGCGCACAGGAACCATTTCCTGCTGACATCCCATGCGCGCCCGGACGGCGATGCGATTGGCTCGGTGCTGGCGTGCTGGCAAATGTTGCGCCTGATGGGCAAGCAGGCACAGGTCATCATGTATGATCCCGTCCCCGCCATCTATCGACAACTTCCCTATGCTGATTGCGTGCGGCAAGCCAGCGAAGTCAAGAATGGCTTTGAAACCGCGATTATCCTCGAGTGTGACAGCCTACAGCGTACCCGCCTGGATGGCTTGGACGGGCGCTTCCTTATCAATATCGATCATCACTCGACCGCCCGTCCCTACGCACACGTAAATTGGATCGACCCCCACGCGTGTGCCACTGCCGAAATGGTGTACCGCCTCGCCCGCCATGCGGGAGTGCCGATTTCGCCGGAAATTGCCACCTGTCTCTACACCGCTGTACTTACTGACACTGGGTCGTTTGCTTACTTGGGGACAAATGAGAATACGTTCGCTCTGGCGCGCGAACTGGTACTCTGCGGAGCTGATCCGGCACGGATTGCGCAGAGCGTTTACTTTTCCCGCTCCCTGCCTAAGATGCGGCTGCTCGGGTCCGCACTTTCGAGCTTGCATCGAGAAGGCGAGGTCACCTGGATGTGGGTGACTCATGAACAGATAGAACAGTGCGGAGCTAACGACGAAGATTGTGAAGGCCTGGTGAACTACGCGCTCGCGATACACGGAGTCGAGGTGGCGATTTTCTTTCGAGAATTGGCTGACCACCACTTCCGAGTAAGTTTACGCAGCAAAGGCCGAGTGAACGTCGCGGCAGTTGCCGAAGGGTTTGGAGGTGGTGGCCACGAATGTGCTAGCGGCTGCGCGATTGCTGGACCCCTTTCGACGGCGGTGGCGCGTATCATGGCGCAACTGGGACTGCCTCCTGCCTTACAGTAGAGGTTCTCGACGTCAGAACGGAAATTTCTGAGAATCGCTTCCTATCAATCGAAAAAGTTTTTTGACACCTGGGTGGAACTTCTCACCCTGCTCGGTTTCTGCGCGTTCCTGTTTTTCTTCGGATTGGGCGATTTCGGGCTGGTTGGCGCCGACGAACCCCGATACGCACAGGTGGCGCGAGAGATGCTCGCCCGCAAGGACTGGATTACTCCCGTGCTGTATGGAGCTCCCTGGTTAGAAAAACCAATTCTTTACTACTGGGAAGCCATGATCGCTTTCAAACTTTTTGGCGTCAGCGATTGGGCTGCGCGGCTGCCTGGGGCCATTTCCGCGACCGTAATGGTAGGAGCGGTGTACCTATTCTTTCGCCGCTTTCGATCTGGTCTGCAATTGGATGCCGCTCTGATTACGGCCTCGTCGGTTGCGATCATCGGATTCGCGCGCGGTGCTTCAACGGACATGCCTTTAACGGCGGCTTTTGTCACCGCCATGTTGGGATGGCTTGGTTGGCATAAAAGCGGCAGCAGAACATGTCTGGCTAGCTTCTATATTTTTCTCGCACTGGCCACATTGGCGAAAGGACCGGTTGCCATACTTCTCAGCGGGCTGATCATAATTGTGTTTGCTTTTTTCGCAAGGAAACCCCGGATAGTGTTTGCCACTTTATGGGGTCCGGGGCTAGTGCTCTTCTTAGGACTAACGTTGCCATGGTACATAGCCGTGCAGTTACGCAATCCGGATTTTGTTCGCATTTTCATTTTCCAAAACAACTTCGCGAGGTTTGGCACCAACCTTTATCACCATGCGCAGCCGTTCTGGTACTTCCTCCCAGTCGTGCTGCTGGGATTGCTACCCTGGACACTGTCAGTGCTTGCCGCATTTATTGATGCAGTTCGAGGGGTTCGAATAGAGCAAACCTCACTCGGCGAAGAGGAAACAGATCTGTTCTTTATGATCTGGACGGCGGTGCCGATCTTATTCTTTTCGATGTCATTCTCGAAGCTGCCAGGCTACGTGCTTCCTACTATTCCTGGCGCGACCATGCTGTTGGCGAGCTATCTGGGTAGAAGGGCGAATATTTCAGGGCAGTCTCCGCTTGGGTGGACAGTGCTGCACTCTGCCTCGGCAGCATCTGTATTGGCTCCAGCTCTGTTAGTTCAATATCTGGTGCTAAATCATCCGGTCCCGCCCGCCGCCCGGCTTATAGCCTTGGCAACTTCGGCGGTAGCCTTCGTCGCGATTTTCCTAACACTTCGGTTTCGCGGATTTCGATCGCTACGCTTCGTAACGCTTGTACCCATAATTCTCGGCGTTGCCATCATCGTCCGCCTGGGCAGTCCTGCAATTGACCGCGCTCTCTCTGCTCGTCCGCTGGCAAACGAACTGGAAGCGATTGAGTCCCGCCGTTTAGCGCTGGGTATCTATCACGTTCCGCGACAGACCGAATTAGGCCTCGCTTTTTATCGCAACCAGCCGGTCAGCAGTTACGATCGCGGCCAGATCCCTGCCGGCGAGCATCTGCTGGTGGCTAAACGAGGGTCGGAGAGTGAACTTTCTCATTTGCTCCCCGGGCGCAGGCTATCCAGGCTGGGTGCCCTCGAGGAGCAGCGCTTAGATTATTTTTGGGTAGCTGCCGTCGGGGCTGCGCACCAACACGGTCGGTGATCCGCAACTGTCCTATCTCTGAGCCGACATTCCTGTTGCGTCGTTATGTTCCTGGGTTTGCCTGAGGACATACGAAGCACTAGACTTCACTTTCGCGAGACCAATGGGCCCAGCGCTTCGCCAGCCGGGGGCTAAGCCCTGGTTGAACGCCCGCGCTAAGCTACGAAAGTAGTTATTGGGAATACTTGGAGATCCTCGACCTTAGGCATTTTTCGTCGTCTGACCTTCGTCCTCTTCTGGAGGGCGAAGCCCAGGTATGGGCGCGCCTGCTCTCATGGGATTATCGCGGATCCGCGGAAATGATCTTGCGCTACGTGGATGCCAAGATTCTCCCCGGCTACGCTGCTATCGAGCGGGGCCGCCTTTTTGGATACTCCTTCTTCGTTTATGAGGGAAACAAGGGGGTGATTGGGGACCTTTTTGCGGGCGCCAAGAACGGAGCAGAAGGCGAAGTTGATCATCCCGTCGCGACGCGACTACTGACCCATGTGATTGAAACTCTTCAGCGCTCTCCCGGAATCCATCGTGTGGAAGCACAACTGCTGGTACACGAGACTGGAGCTGTAGCGCGGCCATTTCTCGAGGAAGGCTTCCGGCGTTATCCTCGCTTGTTCATGGTTTTGCCGTTGCGCTCCGCAGACCAGCGCCCCACGCCAATTCCCGCCGACATCGAACTGCGCCCCTGGGCAGAGCAGGATTATCAGGGCGCCGCTTCGGTAATCACGGCTGCATATCGCAATCATATTGATTCGGAAATTAACGACCAGTACCGCACCATGAGTGGTTCTGTTCGCTTTCTAAACAACATTGTTCGATTTCCAGGATGCGGGGTATTTGATCCCGAGTCCTCTTTCGTCGCCATGCACAAGCCCACGCGCAGCATGGTGGGCGTAATTCTGTGCTCTCGCGTAAAGCACGATGTCGGCCATGTCACGCAAGTTTGTGTCATGCCGGAATTTCGTGGTTTGCGATTGGGAGAGGCGCTGCTGGGCGCGAGCGGACAAGCCTTGCGTCGCCGGAAGTTTACGCTGCTTTCCCTGACCGTCACGCAAGCAAACCAACGCGCTGTCACCCTGTATGAGCGACTGGGATTCGGGACCACACGCGTGTTTGACGCTTTTGTGTGGGAAGGATAACTTTCCCTAGCTATTTCAGTGGCGGATCAACCACATAAACCAGCCGGCGGCAAAAATTCCAACCAGGAACATCGCGAAACAATAACTGCCATACCTGAGCTGTTCGCGCGTACCTTCACGCTGTGTGATTCCGAAAACAACTGAGGTGAAAACAGCGAAAAACAGGGCGGCGGAAAAGTGGGAGAGTTGCAACGTGGTACTCATCTCTTCTTTCCAATGGCAATGTGATAAGCATCCACCGCGCTGATGGCGTTCAGCAGGCCGGCGACGATGATGAACTTAGTGCCATAATCGGCGCTGGCGCGCTGGATCGCGCCCTGCCCCAAATCCATTGCTCGGGTGACGATGTAAAGACCACCAGCGCCAATGTCACCAATGAAGCCCAGGATGTCCAAAATGTCGCCACTATTCGGTTGATAAATGTGCCCTTGCATCATCAAGCCCAGGGTGTACATCAGGACGATCGAGACCATCAACAAGGCCCCGCGTCCCCAGCGCTTCTGAATCAGATGTCCGGCGCCAGGGATAAGCCATCCCAGGGCAGGCGCCACCACCGATATTACAAACGGCTGAACTTCTCTGCTTTTTTCCAGTTCGGCGGTTGCAACCGTGGATTTGGGGCGGGAATTCGCCATTATATCGTCACAATCTCTTTCTGAATTTTGCCAGTCACTTCAGCCGAACGGTCGCGCACCAGCACATTGACCTCGCTTCGAATGCCGAACTCGGGCAAGTAAATGCCGGGCTCGATTGAAAAACAGCTATTCGGCAAAATCCTCCGTTCATCATGTACTTCTAGGTCATCCATGTTGGCGCCATTAGCGTGGACCTCAGTTCCGATTGAATGCCCAGTGCGATGAATAAAATACTTGCCGAAACCCGCCGCATTGATCTGATCACGAGTCGCCTTATCCACTTCCCAGCCCGCGATGGTTCTTCCCGCCGTCACCGCTGACAGGACTGCTTGAATCCCGGCATCTCGCGCCTCGCGCACCACCTTGAAAATCTCCTGCTGGCGCTCACTGGGCGCCTTACCCACAAAGCCAGTCCATGTGATGTCATAGTACACAGCGTCGGCACGGTTTTTCTTTCCCCAAATGTCCAGCAGGACAAAATCGCCTTCGCGGATTTTGGTCGAGCGGTCTGAACGCGGTTCATAGTGCGGATCGCCACTGTTAGCGTTAACGGAAACATTCGGTGGATCCTCTGTAATGATCCCTTCTCGTCCGAATGCCTCCATGGCCCATTGCTGCATCTCGAATTCGTGGGTCCCCCCACGACGCGTGCGCTGCCCGATTTCCTTAAATAAAGCAGCCGTGATGGCGTCGATCGCGTCCCGTGCCTCAAAATGGCTGCGGATCTGATCTTCGCTCCAAGTGGCTTCGAAACGCGCCACCAGGTCACCGGAACTGACTACGTTCTTTCCGAAACTGCGCACCAGTTCAACCGTGCCCGCATCCGCCAAAGAAACGTAAAAGACCAGATTGTTCGGCGAGTATTGCATGGCAATGTTTTTGTATGGCGAGAGCATATTCTTCAGCTTGTCAAACAATTCCTGCCATGCCGAATACTTTTCCTCTTTTCCGGGGAGGGTGGTCAGGTGATGAGGTTCGATGCGATGGGTTAATTTTGCCGGCTCGCCCTGGGCTGGGATCACGTAATACCAGCGGCGCGTCACCATGGTCGTTGCTGGAAGTCCCAGTACTCGGTAGGCGATGGGATCGCGGTGGTGATGGTCGTAAAAAAGCCAGGCGTCGAGATGCTGTTCGCGCAGCGCACTCTGAATTTGGCTAAGGTCCATGCTTCTCTTCTATTCTAAACAAGCGGTGTGGTTTTACGCGAATTCTGCGGTCGAACGTGGTTGCGGCGCAGAATGCGACGGATCTCTTTCATCCACCGGTCGGCTTCTCGCTGCATTGTTAGTTGGCTGCCTGTTCCGGTTCGGCAAAGAAAGGCGCCCATTTTTCCCGGACTGGGGGCGGAGTCATGGCACTGACTGCCACCAGTGAAATTACCGACACGATCACGGCCGGAAATATGGCATCGTGGGCAAGCCATCCGGGAGAGATCCAGGTTCCACGTCCCTTTTGCAGCATGATTTGTTCCACATTCCAAAACACCGTGACTGCCGTGCCCAGAATAATGGACGTCACCGCGCCAGCCGCCGTGACACGCTTGGAAAAGAACGTCCCCATTACTACCGGCGTGATGGCCGCCGAGTAGATGGTGTATGCATACAGTGCCATAGCTAAGATCGACGTCCATACCGCACCTTGTAACAAAGCAAAAATTCCCAGCAGCACGACCAGCACTCGCGATACCAGGAGGATGCTTTCATTGGACGCTTGCCGGTTAATGAAACGTGTATAGACGTCATTGACCAGATTAGTGGCTGGAGAGAAGAGGTAATTGTTGGCCGTCGAAATCACCTTAGCGAACACGGCGCCCATCAGCAATGCGCCTACGAAGGGCGGCAGGCCATGGCGCGCGGTGAAGGGAATCGTTTCCCGCGGTCTACTGGCCAGTTCGGCATTGTGTCCGAAAAGCGCCGTTCCAAAAACGGCTATGGCAACAATTAATGTCTCCAGCACTACCGTACCTGCAATCCAACCAACCACTGCGACCCGCGCGTCTCTCTCAGTTTTTGCAGAAAAGAATTTCTGGTACATGCTTTGATTGCCCAGCATGAGCAAAAAAGTGGGAAGGAAATAATCCCAGGCTTTGACGAATGCCACGCCAGTGCCTTGGTTCACGCCATTTACGAAACCGAAGCGGCCCAGCCATTGAAAATATTCTGGCGGCAACGCAGCATGCAATCTTGACCATCCGCCTATTCGGTGGCATAGCAGGGGAACAGAAATAAACGAGGTCACTACAATCAGGCTTCCGATCACGACGTCCATGTACGCCACCGATGCCATGCCTGCGAGCGCGGTAAAAAGGATGACGAAAATGGCGATAATAATCATGCCCAGGGCGTGAGCATTCTCAGGCGGGAAGTGGAACGTCTGAATCGCTACTTCATCAAGACCCGGAAAGGTAAGATGCAGGATATCGCCGCCTCCTTTGAACTGATAGGACGTGATTGCGGTGTAGGCGAAAAGAATGGCAATGGTCCCGAGCACGCGCGCGGTGGCGTTGTAACGGGTCTCCAGTAGGTCGGGGATTGTAAACTGAGCGAAATTTCGGGCGCGCGGCGCGACGAAGTAAATGATCAGCAGGGCGGCCCAACCTCCCGCCGGTGCCCACAATGCGGCAAAGCCGTTTTTGAATGCATTTTCCGCTCCAGCAAACAGGCTTCCCGCGCCGATCCAGGAAGAAAGCAAAGTAAATACCAGGACGTAGGCCGGAAGGCTGCGGCCTGCAACCAGATAATCAACCTTGGTCTTAACACTGCGAAGTCGAGTGAGGCTGACGCTGAGCAGTACGACCACGATCACTGCGAGCACAACCACGTAAAGGTTAACCATTCAATTCACTCTCAATATGGGCCGACGATTGCTGAAGACGTTTACGAACTTCCTCTGCGCTCATGCCGGCGATGCGAATCATCTTACGACGGGTGGCCGCGCCGGCGGCTATGGTAATCGAGGAACGCGGTATATCCAACACTTCCGCCAAAAACTCAGTGCAGGCACGGTTGGCGCGACCTTCGAGTGGGGGCGCGGTCAGGGATATCTTCAAAGTGTCCCCGACAACCCCCGAGATGGCATTCCGTTTTGCCCGAGGCTGCACTTTGATGGCAAAGCTGGCGCCGTTGGGAGTGTCGTGGATAGGAATCACGTCGATCGTTTAGCCCAGAGTATTTAGTGCTTGTATCTTTCTCCGAAAATAGCGCTGCCCAGGCGCACGCAGGTTGAGCCTTCCTCGATTGCCACTTCAAAATCGTGCGACATGCCCATAGAGAGCACATCCAGGTTGATTCCGGGCAAATCTCGCCCAGCGATCCGGTCCCGCAATTCTCTAAGACGACGGAAGAACGGACGCGCCTCCTGCGGATCCTCGGTGAAGGGGGGGATCGTCATGAGGCCGCAGAATTGCAATTGGTCCAGACGCAAAGCCACCTTTAGAAGTTCTTCAAGTTCAAGTGAATTGGGATCTATGCCGCTTTTGGCTTCTTCGCCTCCCACGTTGATCTCGATCAAGATTGGCAGCTGTTTATCGAGATTCAAGGCAGCGTTGTTCAGTTTTTCGGCAAGGCGCAATGAATCAACCGAGTCCACGGCGTGGAACACTTCTGCAGCCTTCGCTGCTTTGTTACTCTGTAGATGCCCAATCAGGTGCCACTCGGCGCCTTCGAGATCCCGCAAGGCAGCAGCTTTCGCAGAAAATTCCTGTACGCGGTTCTCGCCAAAGAGTCGCGCGCCGGCATCGTAGGCCTGTTGAATGACCTCCGCTGGAAAAGTCTTGGTAACAGCCATCAAGCGGATGGAGTCGGGATCTCTATTCCCGCGGCGGGCAGCAGTTGCGATCCGACCTCGGACTTCAGCAATATTCTCTGCTACGGACATGGAGCGCGGGAAACCGGGGAAAGACGTATTACCTCAGAAACAACGTTGATCCTACGGATTGGCTAAAGTCTGCGACAGCATCGGACCGGAATTCAACCAGAAATTCGAAAATGATTTCTCGTTTATTTCTTCACTCGCGACTCCTCTAATGGTTTGCGCGCAAAAATAAAGAGCGACACAGCCAATAGAAGAAACGTAACCACCGCGATAATATTTCCTGCCACGCCCGGTTTCAACAGATGCAGGGTAATTGCATTCTCCCGGATTCTTCCGGTACTTTCCAGCAGCTTGAGCGCGATGCCCAACAACCCCACGATGCCGCCGGCTGCGATCAACCCGCTCGCATAAAGGGAGCCGGGACTCACCTCGCTTTCCTCATGCTTTTCCTGCCCTCGTTCCACCAACCAGCGCACCACGCCGCCGCTAAAGATGGCAAGGGTGGTCGCGATCGAGAGATAGGATCCGACGGCGAACGCCAGCGATCGAATGCCCAGCAACTCCACAGCGATGACCAGAAACACTCCCAGCAGCACCAGTCCCCAGGGCAATTTGCGGGTGAGGATTCCATTGATGACCGTATCCATCAGCCGGGCTTGAGGAGCTGCAGCTCGAGCACTGCCGATGCCCTGTATCCATTGCACCTCGATGCGAGCGCTGTCCGGGCTGTAAAGGTATTTGCCATCTCCCAGCACAGGCGATCCCAGTGCCGTCATGAGCCAATAATGCTTGTCCTTCACCTGGACTTCACCCTCGGGGGTATTCAGCAGCATGTGCGATTGCTGAAAGTTGCGGTCTTCAACGCTGATCCCAGGGGGAAGATGGTTAATGTCAATCTGGCGATCCAATGTCTTGAATTCCTCCAGGCCTTTGTTCATTCCGATCAGGGTCAGCCCCACGGCAAACACGGAGACTAGTACTCCAATCATGATTCCAATCTGCTGATATTTGGGAGTGGCGCCAATCAGAAATCCGGTTTTTAGATCCTGGGACGTGTTGCCTGCATTCGCGGATGCGATGCCCACCACGCCACCGACGGAAATGGCCAGCGCAGCGAATGCTCCAGCGGTCCAGCCCAGCGCTAGAAAAATAGCGGACGTGGCCATCAGTGTGGCGATTGTCATTCCGGAAACAGGGTTTGCGGAAGTGCCAATAAGACCGACGATCCGCGAAGACACAGTGACAAACAAAAATCCGAAGACTACAACGAAAAGCGCAGCCAGCAGGTTGGAGCCCAATGAAGTGTAAGCACCAGGCACAGGTTTGAAAGTCAGCATCGCCCACATGGCGATTAACAAAAGGATAGAACCGCCGACGGAAACCCAGGCGGGGAGGTCGTTATCGGTGCGCAGGTGTTTACCCGAACCTTCACCAGTTTTCCCCAGGTCCTTGGCCCCGGCGCGCACCGCGGAAACAATAGTTGGAATTGTCTTCAGCAAGGTAATAAGCCCGGCGGCTGAAACCGCACCGGCCCCAATGGGACGAATATAAGTGGTCCAGAGCTCGTCCGGGCCCATTTGCGAAATCGGAACGGTTCCGGGATAAATAGCTCCTGGAATGCGCGATCCAAAAAACTTGATGGCCGGCATCATCACCAGCCACGAAAACACCCCTCCCGCGAGCAGCACGCCTGCTACTCTCGGTCCAATGATGTATCCCACCCCCAAGTACTCGGAGGTGGTGTTGGCGCGAATCGAGCTGCCCGGCAGCCAGCCGGGATTGTAGGCCGGCGTGCTGGGCCAGGCGGCGAATAGGTTCTCATTTTGGAACAACGTATAGAGGCTTCCCAAGCCCAA
>Ga0137395_10001657_pt1 | contig 10446 bp, 8 predicted proteins | sample czobulk216metaG_FD_108283 | JGI IMG/M metagenome (GOLD analysis project Ga0137395, IMG submission 108283) | Vadose zone soil microbial communities from Angelo Coast Range Reserve, California, USA - czobulk2.16 metaG | ecosystem: Environmental > Terrestrial > Soil > Vadose zone | place: USA...
CAGCCGAGGCGTTTTCGAAACTATTGCGCGAAGGGCACAGCTTATTCAGGAATCGCGAACCCTACCAGACAAGCCGCATTGAGATGGAATAATCTTGACTCACCCTGTCTCACCCGGGTTGCCCCTTCCCTCTCTCCATCAACCGTGGCTAACCTTTCAGTGAAGGCGGCCGCGAACAGAACGGGGTATTTCTGGAGGAGGCGAACTCTCAAATCGAATCTCGTCAACTCCATACAAAGGATGCAAAAACCATGTTGTTTCGGCAAACTGCTTTCGCCCAAGCTGCACAGCTGAAACGCCTTTATTTATGGGAAGTGAATCGGACACGTTTTCGACACACGGATTCATTGGCTGAATAACTGTTGTGAAATCCGCTTACCACCAGTAATCGGCCCTGGCAGCGGCGGCCTTACTCCCGATAAGTCGGATTAGCGGACATCTGACTTTGTGCCGAGCGCCGAGGTAAAGTTAAGGTAATTTGACGGCTGATTAGCGACTCCCGCGGTTGCTCAATTCGTCGTAGGTATTTCAAAACATGGTGCCCGGGGTGGGAGTCGAACCCACATGAGGAAAAATCCCCGGAGGATTTTAAGTCCTCAGCGTCTGCCATTCCGCCACCCGGGCGAAGGCACTACAAACTTGTCGAATAAAAAGACTTAGTGCAACACAACCTCACATTCGCCTTGTTGCTCAAGAGCTCCGGTGTCGGAAGTGGTGTCGGTTGGTGTCTCGGGAGGGGCGTCCAAACGCTCGAACAGGATTACAGTAAGCCGTTGATTCCGGTACGGTGATAGCCGTTGCTGCAACTTTTCTGAAGCGGGAATAAGTACCTTCCCTTGATCGCAAGCGGGGCCTGGGTCAGCCTTGAGGCGGCGATTTTTTATCCCTGGGTATTGGAAGCAGTAAATGGCTGATCGAGATTGGTTTGTAGAGTCGCGCGGCTCAGTTCGTTTTCCCACCTGGCGACTACGATGGTTGCGACTCCGTTGCCGATCATGTTGATCAACGCGCGAAACATGCTCATGAAGCGGTCAACGCCCAGGATCAGCGCCATGCCGGCAACCGGGATCGTCGGGATTACGGTAAGGGTGGCAACCAGCGCAATAAACGATGCGCCCTGCACGCCACTCGCGCCTTTTGATGTCAGCGTGGCGACCGCAAAGATCGTGAGCTGTTGGCGCAATGAGAGATGAGTGTTAGTGGCCTGCGCGACGAAAAGTGCCGCGAGCGTCATGTAAATGCTAGTGCCGTCAGTGTTGAAAGTGTAACCGGTAGGAACAACGAGCCCGACCAGCGCTTTCGAGCATCCGAGCTTTTCCAGTTTCGCCATCAGCGTGGGGATCGCCGGCTCGGACGAGCTGATCGCCAGCACTAGAATTACTTCCTCTTTGATGTACAAGAGGAACTTGATGATGTTGAATCCCGCGATCCATGCCACCAGGCCAAGGATCAGCAAAACGAACAGAATCGAAGTGATGTAAAACGTTCCGATGAGTTTGGCCAGCGGGCCGAGCGAAGCCACACCGAATTTCCCGACGGTGAAAGCCATCGCTCCAAAGGCTCCGATCGGAGCGAGCCGCATCAAAATGTTCACAACCGCAAATACGGCGTGGGTGATGGAATCGAGCAGGGCCACAATGGGTTTGCCGCGCTCCGCAAGGCTGGAAAGTGCGAGCCCGAACAGGATGGCGATGAACACCACTTGCAGGATGTCGCCTTTGGCAAAGGCATCGACGATTGTGTTGGGAATAATGTGCAGAAGAAATTCGGTGACGCTTTGCGCTTTGGCCTGCCCGGCATAGTCGGCAACCGACTTGGCGTCAAGATTGGCGGGATTCACGTTGAAGCCGCCGCCAGGATGAACGACATTTCCGACCACGAGTCCAACCAGTAGCGCGAGTGTGGAAACGACTTCGAAATACAAAAGAGCCTTGCCGCCGACGCGGCCCACTTTTTTCAAGTCCTGCATGCTGGCGATGCCTGAGACCACGGTGCAGAAAATGATGAGGGAGATCACCATGGTGATCAGGCGGATGAAACCGTCGCCCAGCGGCTTCATGGCGATGGCGCGCGCGGGGTTCACATAGCCAAGTACGACGGCGGCGGCAATCGCGATGAGTACCTGGACCCAGAGGTTTGCGTAGAAAGGTTTTTTGTGGACTACGGATGCGGTTGCCATCAGCGAAAGAGCAACTCTTGTGGTGCGCGAATCGCTTCCACGACATCATTGAGGAAAGCTGCGGATCGAGCGCCGTCCACCACGCGGTGATCGCTGGAAAGGCTCAGGGTCATCATCGGGCGCACGGCAGGCTTGCCGCCGACCGCTACAACCCGATCGGCTACTGCGCCCACGGCCAGGATGGCGGCTTGCGGTGGTGTGATGATGGCGGTGAACGAATCCACCTTGAACATGCCGAGATTGCTGATGGTAAACGTGCCGGCGGAAAGATCGGCGGGGACAAGGCGGCCAGCTCGCGCACGCTCAGCCAGAGCGGCGCGTTGTTCCGCGATTTCTGTGAGCGTCGCTTTGTTGGCGTTGTGAATCACGGGAGCGACGACTCCATCGGGGACGGCAATCGCCAAACTCATATTGATCGCTGGATTTTGCCGAATCGTTTCGTCGACCCAGGACGAATTCATCGCAGGGTGGCGCTCCAGCACTTGTGCAATCAGGCTGACCAGGCAGTCGGTGAAGCTTGGCGCAGCACCTTGGGGGCCTTTGTGCTTGGCTTTTAGCTTTTTTTGAAGTTCGAGCAATTTTCTGGCATCGGCATCGCGAACCACAAAAAAATGCGGCACTGTGGTCCAACTCTTTGCGGTGCGTTCGGCCATCAAGCGCGCAATTGCGCTCAGCTTACCCGATGGCGCAGCGCCAGCGGATGGTTGCGCCGCAACTTGCGGAGAAGCTTTTGCAGCCTGAACGTCTTCTGAAGTGATCGCGCCGTCAGGACCAGTGCCGCGAATTTGCGCGATGTCAACGGCAAGCTCTTTTGCCAGGCGGCGGGCTTTGGGTGAGATGCTCATGTTTGCGGACGCGGTCGATTCCGTCGCTGGAGCTGCGGCGGCTGCGGGTTTTGCGGCTTCCGTCTTGGTGCGTCCTGTCGGTATTGTCGCGCCGCTGGCCACCGGAGGCTTCTCGCCAGGCGCCACAATCCACGCAATGGTCTCGCCCACCGGAACCACCGCGCCTACTTCCGAACGTACTCCGGCGAGGATGCCATCCGCTGGAGCTTCGATTTCGACGACCGCCTTGTCGGTCTCGATTTCCAGGAGAGGTTCGCCCTTGGTAACGCGCTCACCTTCTTTTTTGCGCCATGCCAGAAGCTTTCCAGTCTCCTGAGCCATTTCCAAAGCCGGCATTACCACGCTGATGGCCATAGTCTGTGCAGTGGACTTGGAAAAATCTCCTAGTCCGACGCCGCTACTCCTTCGATTTTCGCGCTGGCTTCCACCATGTCCACTACTTTCTGGCTTGGCGCAGCTTCATGTTCGCGAGTCGTCGAGAGCGGGCCGTCTACGGTGAAGTAGTGCGCTCCCGCAACCATCAACTTTTCTGCCGGGAAACGGGTGATCACTTCGTGACCGGTTTCGGTCACCACGATCTCTTCTTCGATGCGTGCCGCGCTCCAGCCATCTTTCGAAGGCCAGAAAGTTTCCAAGGCGAAAACCATTCCTGGTTTAATCTCGTGCGAGTGCTCCAGCGAAACCATGCGGCTGATCACCGGCTTTTCCCAAATCGCCAGACCTATCCCATGCCCGAATTGCAAGGCGAACGCGGCCTCTTCATCCGGGAAACCAAACTCCTGTGCTTTGGGCCAGACCGAAGCGATTTCCGCGGTAGTGCGGCCGGGCTGAACCAGCGAAATCGCCGCATCCAGATAATCGCGGCAGCGTTTATAGGCGTCGATCATCGCGTGCGACGCATAGCCGATGGTGAAGCAGCGGTAATAGCAGGTGCGGTAGCCCATGTAGGAATGGAGAATGTCATAATAGACCGGATCACCGGGCCGCAAAACGCGATCGGAAAAAACGTGCGGATGCGGATTGCAGCGCTCGCCGGAAATGGCGTTTATCGCTTCCACATATTCCGAACCCAGGTCATAGAGAACTTTGCTGGCCAGCCCTACCGCCTGGTTCTCGCTCATGCCCGGCTTCATCGCGCGGTACAGTTCGTCGTACGCTGCGTCGACCATCATGGCGGAGTGATTGAGTAACGAAATTTCGTCCTGGGTCTTGATTACCCGGGCGTCAGACATCAACTGCTGCCCGTCGACGATCTTGATTCCTTCTTTTTGCAAAGCGAAAAGGATGGGCGGCTCGACAACGTCAATCCCCAGCGGTTCGTTCAGCAAGCCGCGCTTTTCCAGCTCGACTTTGATTTTTTTGGCGACGTTTTCCGCGCGGCCCATTTCCGGGGACATCGCTCCACGCAATAACGGGATGCCCGGCCGCGAACGATCTCCCAGCCACGGGCAATTCTGCTGATGGTGACGCGCCGCCGAGCCGAAGTCCCACAGAATCGGCTCGTCATTTTGCGGCAACAGCGCGAACCGGCTGATCTTGTCCTGCGCCCAGGTCCCGATATGCGTGGCCGTCAGGTAGCGCACGTTGTTCATGTCGAAACACAACAGCGCGCCCATTTCGGATTTTGCTAAAAGTTTTTTGGCGCGATCCAGCCGTTCGCGGCGAAGACGGTCAAAATCGATGCGGTTTTCCCAATCCACCGCCATCGGTCCGTAGGTTTTCAATGCCATGTTACGCCTCCCATTTCCGGTCTGGTTCAGGCTTTCCCGCAGAGCGCGCGAGCCGCCGCAAAAACGGTTTGCTCGGTTGGTACGGTCACATCTTCCAGCGGCGGAGAAAACGGGATTGGCACATGCATCGCCCCCATGCGCTTCACCGGAGCCTCCAGATTGTAGAACGCGCCTTCGACAATCACCGATGCAATTTCTCCGGTGACGCCGTAACGCCCATAGCCTTCATCAATCACGATGGCCCGAGAAGTTTTCTTCGCCGACTCCACCAATGTCTTTTCGTCCAACGGCCATGTAGTTCGCGGATCGATGACTTCCGCGCTGATGCCGATCTCCGCAAGCAATTCGGCGGCTCCCAGGGCAACCTGCACCATGCTGCTGGTGCCGACCAGCGTGATGTCCTTTCCTTGCCGTTTAATATCCGCGACTCCGAACGGAATGGTGTAGTCCTCTTCGGGAACCGGACCTTTTTGCTTGTACATCATTTTGTCTTCGAAAAAAACAATCGGATTGTCGTCGCGAATCGCCGTTTTCAACAGACCCTTGGCGTCGTATGGTGTTGATGGCATAACGACTTTCAGCCCCGGAACGTGGCTCAGCCAAGCGTGCAGTGATTGCGAATGTTGTGCCGCGGAACGCCGCGTCGCTCCCAGCGTGGTCCTTAGCACCATCGGCACGTTCCATTTTCCGCCGGACATGTAGTGGATCTTGGCGGCCTGATTCACCATCTGATCCATGGTTAGCGTCAGAAAATCGCCGAACATGATATCGATTACCGGTCGCATGCCGGTCATTGCCGCTCCGACTCCGACGCCAGTGAAGCCAGCTTCGGAAATCGGCGTATCGATTACGCGATCTTTGCCGAACTCTTCCACCAGACCGGAAAGCACCTTAAATGGTGTGCCGGCTTCCGCAACGTCTTCGCCGAGGATGCACACCCGCGAATCCCGACGCATCTCTTCGGCCAGCGCCTCCCGCACAGCTTGAGCGTAGGTCAGTTCTCTCACCGTTATCTCAGGCATAGACGTCTTGCTCCGCTTGTTCAGGGATGGGATAGGGAGCGGCAATTGCAAACTCGACCGCTGCGAGCATCTCTGCGCGAACTTGGTCTTCGATCGCTTTGAGCGAGGCGAGATCGGAAAGCTTTTCCCCAATCAGCCAGTTGCTAAGAATGGCAATCGGATCACGATTGGTTTTCCACTGCTGCTCTTCCTGCTTCGAACGATAGTATTCGCGGCTAATGTCGCCCACATGGTGCCCGGTGTAACGGTAAGTGTTGCACAATAGCAGCGCTGGCCCTTCGCCCCGCCGCGCGCATTCCACCAGGCGCGAAGCCACTTCATTTACAGCGCGCACATCCTGGCCGTCGACACTCTCCGCGCGAACGCCAAATGCGGTGCCGCGCTGAAGAATATCGCCAGCAGTGGTTTCCGAAAAATGCGTGTATTCGGTGTAAAGATTATTCTCGCAAACGTAGATGACCGGCAGCTTCCACAGTGCTGCCAGGTTCATCACTTCGTAGAGCACTCCCTGTCCCAGCGCGCCTTCACCAAAAAAACAGACCGAAACTTGGCCGCTTTTGAGATGTTTTGCGGAGAACGCAGCTCCGGTGGCGATGCCGGTGCTCCCAGCGACGATCGCGTTGGCTCCCAGATTTCCTGTTTTCGGATCGGCGATGTGCATCGACCCACCCTTACCCTTGCAATACCCGGCTTCCTTGCCCAGCAGTTCCGCGAACATTCGATCCGGCGCGGCGCCCTTGGCAACGCAGTGGCCATGTCCGCGATGGGTGCTGGTGATGTAATCATCGGGCCGGAGCGCTTCGCAGATTCCTACCGCTACGGCTTCTTCGCCAACGTAGAGATGCGCCAGGCCGGGCATCAATGCCCGGGTATAAAGCTCGTTCACCTGTTCTTCAAACAAGCGAATCATCTGCATTCGCCGGTACATCTGAAGATATTTATCAGTGCCCGCGTCCGCACTCGCTTTTTTCCCCGGGCGCTTGTTTGTCGCCGCTTTCATCGCTTCACTCCGCTCATGCTGGCCAGAACATCAAACACCACTGCAAAATCTTCCTCCACCAGGCCCATGCCGCGAGCCGAAGTCAGGAATTCGTTGGTCACCGCGGTCGTCGGCATCGGTACATCCAGAGATCGGCCGAGCTCCAACGCCAGCAGCATATCTTTCTGCATCATGTTTACGTTGAACCACGCCTGGTCCGGAAGCTTCAGAACGAAGGGGCCGCGATACTTCACCATCGGCGAAGCAATCGCGCTGTTGACCAGCACTTCGACGGCGACTTCCCGAGCGATGCCGCTTTTTTCCGCCAGCAAGATACCTTCCGAAAACGCCAGCATCTGGACTGCGAGGCTCAAGTTGCACGCAATCTTGATCACCAGCGCCAGGCCGTTGTCCCCGACGTAGGTTACTTTTGGTCCGACGTCGTGTAGCAGCGCGACGATACCGTCAAAAGTTTCCTTCCGGCCGCCAACCATCACCGAAAGCTTTCCCTCTTGCAAAGTGACCACGCTCCCTGACACTGGCGCGTCGACCATGTCGGCACCTTGGCCGCGAACTTTCGCCGCGACCGTTCGGCTGAACGCCGGGCTCACGGTGCTCATATCGATGAGCACTTTGCCCGCCGCGAGTCCCGCGAGAATTCCGTCCGGCCCTTCGACGACTGCTTCCAGCGCCGCCGAATTCGTGACCATGGAGAACACAAAATTCGCGCTTGCGGCGACTTCTCGCGGAGTGGCCGCGGACTTCATTCCTTTTGCAATCAGCCGCTCGGCCTTGGAGCGGGTCCGGTTAAAGCCGGTAACCGTATGGCCTTTTTCCAGCAGCCGCAAGACCATCTCGCTGCCCATCACACCGAGTCCGACAAATCCTAGGTTAGCCATTACGTTCTCTCTCCGTGCCGCGAATTGTTGCCACCGGAAATCTCGTCGTGAATTACGCCTCGCTGGAGTCCTCGCGCACCTGGCGCAGATGCGCGCGCATCGCGTCCCGGGCTCCTTGCGGATCGCGATGTTCGATCGCTTCCAGAATCCGCTTGTGGTGATACTGGCCGCGCTCCGGTCCGCCCTCGGTGTAGTAGGTGCGCATGCGCTGCTCGCGCAGCAGCCCGACGATCGAATCGATTAAGGACAGAATCAACGGATTGCCGGCAGCTTCGGCGAGCGCCAGATGAAAATCCAAGTCGCCTTCGATGAATGCCTCGGGATCCATGCGCGCAGCGTCCATTACTGAAATCGATTCCTGCATTGCGGAGATCGTCTCTTGGTCGGCGCGCTTCGCCGCCAGGAAGGCGATCTCTGGCTCCAGGATTTCTCGCATTTCCGCCAGGTGAACTGTTCCTTCCAACGGACCGTCGCGGATCATTCGGTCCAGGGTATTGCGGATCGAATTTGTGCTCCCGTTGGTGATAAACGTTCCGCGACCCGCGTACGCTTCCACCAGTCCCTTTTCTCTCAGGGTTTTGACGGCTTCGCGGACTGCGGTGCGGCTGACTCCGAATTGCTGAGCCAAGTCCCGCTCTGCGGGAAGTTGGTCGCCTTCCTTCAAGTCACCCTTGTCAATCGATTCCTCTATCTGTTGAACGATCTGTTGGTATAAACGGGATGTTTGGACGACCTTGTACATGCAACCTCCCCGACAGCTCCAAATTCATGATTCAATGCGATGAATTTGGAAGTAGTAGGCCCAGAAGCGCTGGATGCATAAAGTGCCGACCAGAGCGAAATTGGCCTATTGGTTGGACCACCTTACATCAAGTCCCCTTCTCCTCGCAACCTCTCTCCTCTCACTTCTTCCACACCGTCTTTACATTTGCAAACTCGCGGATTCCGTACGTGCTCAGCTCGCGACCGTAGCCCGAGCGCTTCACCCCGCCAAATGGAACTCGCGGATCCGAGGCTACCATCTGGTTGATGAAAACCATCCCTGCTTCCAATTCATTTACGAACCGCTCTTGTTCTCCTGAATCGTTGCTCCACGCCGAAGCGCCTAACCCGAATCTCGTATCGTTTGCCAGATGGAGCGCCTCATCAATATTTTTTACCCGGAAGATCGACGCTACCGGACCAAACAGCTCTTCCGCGTATGCTGGAGAATTTTTGGGGATATCGGTCAATACGGTCGGCTGATAAAAGAATCCTGGCCGGTCCGCCGGTTTTCCTCCTGCAAGAACGCGAGCGCCGGCAGCGACACTTTTTTCAACGTCCGCGTGAAGTGCGCTCACCGCGTCAGCGGTGGCCAGCGGACCAATATCAGTCTTCTCGTCAAATGGGTCGCCCAGTTGCAACGCTTGCATTCGCTTAACAAATTCGCGCTCAAATTGGTCGGCGATCTCTTCGGCCACAATGAAGCGTTTCGCCGCGATGCACGATTGACCGTTGTTGAGGGTGCGCGCTTTCACCGCGGTTTGCACGGCATCGCTAAGATTTGCGCTGGGCATTACGATGAAGGGATCGCTTCCGCCCAGTTCGAGAACTACTTTCTTCACCCGCTTCGCTGCTCCCATACCCACCTTAATACCCGCATCTTCGCTGCCGGTGAGCGTGGCGGCCGCGATCCGCGGGTCGTTCAGAAGCTGATCCACTTTGTCGGAACCAATCAGCAGGGTCTGAAAGGCGCCTTCGGGAAAGCCTGCGCGTACCAGGATTTCTTCCACTTTCAACGCGCACTGCGGAACATTCGACGCGTGCTTCAGCAAACCGACGTTTCCAGCCATCAGCCCAGGCGCGATGAAACGGAATACTTGCCAGAACGGATAGTTCCAAGGCATCACCACTAGAATGATCCCCATTGGTTGGTAGCGGACGAAACTCTGGGTTGCGGTGGTCTCGATAACCTCATCCGCCAGAAATCGCTCCGCGTTGTCCGCGTAATAGCGGCAGGCCCAGGCACATTTCACCGCTTCGTCCACCGCCGAACGCAGCGTCTTTCCCATTTCGGTGGTCATCAGCGCGGCCAGTTCGCTTTTTTCAGCTTCCAGAATGTCCGCGGCCTTGCGCATTCTTTGCGCGCGCTCAGCAAATGACCAATTCTTGAACTTCGGAAATAGCTCTGCAGCGATCGATATCTTGCGCTCAATTTCGCGGTCGGTAAGCGGCTCAAAGATCTTCAGTGTTTTTCCTGTTGCTGGATTGATGGTCGCAATTGCCATTCCGAGGTCCCTCTCCGTTGGGCTTACGCGGCTCCAGATATTGAGCAGGTGAACTTTAAGCTTCTCTTCGAACCGAAGTGCCAACCACAAGGGCTAAGAGTGCTGCCGCCAACTGGTATGACCGGTATACCACAAAAAGGTCTTTCATCCAAAATTTTTCTTGACACCATTTAATAGATGGTGGTACTACCATCGTACCATCTGGCATTTTGTTTATTTGTTTTGTCGTCGTGGGGCGAGGTGATTCTATGGACGTTTCACTCAAACCGGTTTGTCTATCCTTTATCCGGCTTGCCGCGATTGTTGCATTGACTATGCTTGCCTGCAGCTCGCTTCGCGCGCAGTCGACAGCCGGCAGGATTATCGGCAGCGTCCATGACCAGCAGGACGCCGCCGTCGCCGCCGCGAAGATCACCGTCACGGATACCTTGCGGAACACCTCACGCACCGCACTGACTGACGAATCCGGTGACTATGTTGTCGCAGACTTGCAGCCCAGTAGCTATAAGGTGGTGATTGCAGCAA